>Ga0228664_1000061_pt1 | contig 78533 bp, 93 predicted proteins | sample 78DmetaG_FD_183029 | JGI IMG/M metagenome (GOLD analysis project Ga0228664, IMG submission 183029) | Seawater microbial communities from Monterey Bay, California, United States - 78D | ecosystem: Environmental > Aquatic > Marine > Coastal | place: USA: California | collected 2016-09-26 | reverse complement strand
GAGGATTACTCGTATCACCAGTATGTGTATCAAATAGTGTTAAATCAGTCTTACTACCTATTTGTGTTTGCACATCTCCACTATAAATATTAAATGTTGTTGTGTTTACTTTACTATCTATTTGTGTTTGTACATCACCACTATATGAATTAAAATCAGTTATTTCACTAAGTGTATGTGTGTGAGCAGTACTTCCTAAATCAGATAAATTAATACTTGATTTAGTATAATGTATTGTTGTATCTCCTGTATGTGACGTAAAATTCACATTCTCAGTTTTACCATCTAACTCTGTTTGTAAGTTTACTACTTCACTAATTGTATGTGTGTGTGCTGTAGATGTTAAGTTAGTAAAAGATGTGTCGTGAGGATTATTAGTATCCCCAGTATGTGAATTAAATAATGTCAAATCGGTTTTACCACTAACTAGTCCTGATAAATCAATAGGGTTAACATCAACACCATTATTTTTTTCTAACACTAAATCGTCACCTGATAATGTACCCCCAGTAACAAATGTGTTTGTATCTGTATCACCAGTTGTACCAACAACAACATTACCAATGGAATCAATACCTAAATTATTTATTGGACTGCCCGTACCTAACTTACCTATAGTAAGTGTTCCATTAATATCTAAATTACCATTTGGTAATTCTACGTTTTGATTACCATCTATATTTATAGCAGTTATAGATGTACCACCACTATTTGTAGTACTAATGATAATATCAGCATTGTCCTCTTCATTCCTAATAAATAAGGCATCTGTATTAAAAGTTGATACATACCCTAAAAAACCTTTCCTTTCCGTAGGGTCCCAAAACTCAATATAATTATTATTTGTTAGTGATGTAGTTTCCAACCTAAGTATTGAACTATTACCTTTTACATGTAATTCCACATTTGGGGTATTAGTTCCAACACCCAATCTACCCGTACTAGAGCTTAATAAGTCAATAGTAACTCCACTTGTTGACCCGAAATAAATATTTCCTTCATCATTTGGGTTTATCCTAAGTGGTGAACAAGAATGGATATTAGAAACATGTATATCACTTATACAAGTACCTGAAGTATTACCAGTAAATTCTAAACCACTTAAATCAATTGATGAAGTACTTGAACCATCATTTAAATTTAATATTAAATCAGTGTTAACTAATGTACCACCAGTAACAAAAGTATCATTAACATCTATAGTAGACAAATCAACAGTAAATGCTGAAAGAGTATCATTTCTATCAAAAGTGATTAAACCAGTATTATTATTATATGTACCACCAGTCACGTAGTAATTAGCTAATCCACCAATTACAACACTAGCACCGTCATTCCTAACTAGAGTAAGTGTATCAGAAACATCATTAAATGTACCACCAGTAACAAAAGTATCATTACCATTTACAATATCTAATATATTAGTACCACCAGATAAATAAGTGTTAGCTTCAATAGTATTTGCTGTAAACGAATTAATACCATTAACATTACTATTAAATGTTATAACCCCAGTACCCATTGTAATAGTTGTATCACCACTACAACTTTGAATTAAATTAGTATAAAGTGATGTACAAGCACTAAGTGTTGGACTCCCACCAGTTAATGATAAGGGTTCAATTATAAATGTTTTATTAATGTTAGGTGTATTACTATTACAACTCATAAGTCCTTATGTTATATTATATTTCCAAGTAAAGTGAATTTACCAGTGGAATAAAAATCTTTATTTATTTTAATATATATTGAGTCGCCAGTACTAACGACTATGGGTGTTACTAAATCAATACCATTAAACTTCTCAACACCATTAACTTTTATAACTATGTTATTAACATCTTCAATATTTACAATATCTGTAAACTTAATATCAAAGTCAGGTGTAAATGTGAAATCTGGTTCTGATTTAGGTTTAAATATTACGTTATAATTAACCGAACCATCAGTAGCATTAGTACTCATAGTTACTCTAGGAACAATTGGTTTGTCATCAACTTCAACTACTGCTAAAGCTCTATTAATAGCTGGTATAACTTCAAACTTTTCCTCATCTAAAATATAACCTTGAAGTCTTATTTCAAATGGTTGAACATAAAATCTTTTATTTTCAAAATCATCAATATTAGACTCATCACCAATACTTTCCAATAATAACGGCATTGGATGACCATTAATCTTAATGTAATACTGAATAGCGTTAAAAGCTTGTTGAATCATTATATTAAACTTATTTAAGTCTCTCATTCTGTTACAGAACAATCTAACTTCATAATTAATATCTACTGAAGTTGGTTGAGGAATCTTATACATATCAATACCTCTTCTACCACCCTCAAATGTAGGAACTTTCATATATGTATATGTGTTTCTACCAGGAATATTATAAAGACCAGCTTGGTTTTTACCCACTTGAGGATTCGGTTGCCTAACTATTGTTATAAAAGGCATCTTAATATTCTTATACTTATCGGAGTGTTGCCATGTCTTTGAAAACTCTGACCACCTTTGAAGTGTTAAGAATAATACTGGAACCTTTTCACCATCTAATACAAGTTCTAAATCTTTCTCAACAAACTCTATAAATGATTTATCCATATCTTCATACATAACACCTCTAGGTAGAAATGTACCATGTTCGGTTATATCCTCAAGAATCTCTCTTCTTCTCTCTGGACCAACCTTACCCTTAATAAATTTTAAATTCTTCCTAAATCCTTTTGGCATTCCCATATTAAATTATTTTTATAATCCTTCTTTATATTTCCAGTGATAACCACCAGCTGTTTTTCTATCACCTCTAAGTACAGCATTTATATGACCATATACCAATTTAACTGAAGTAACAGAATCCCATTCCTTTATTATTTTTCCGTTTTTATCTATTTGTAAAATCTTTTTTGGTTTTTGTTTATTATGTCTTTCTTTTATAATTTCTAATTCTTTTAATGATAGTGGCTCATTTGAATACCTCCATATAAACCCACCAGCACTATTCCTCTTTCTTTTAACAACCAAATCAATATTAGATATACCTAAATCAGATTTAACCTTATTAACCGATTCCCACTCACCTATTAAATCACCTTGAAGTGTATATTGTAATACACTACCTTTAATACTTGACTTAATTAATATATTAATATTCTTGGGTATCTTACCTTTTTTAGCGTTAGACATCTTCTTTTTAGTTTCTTCAGATACTATTCTACCATAGGTTCCCTCACCACCCTTTGTCATGTTTTTCAAATCAAAACCCCAAGAATGCATTTGTTCTATCCAATACATTTCCCAGAATACCCAATCATTTACCGTAACTTCATCAATTATTTCTAATATTGGTTTTTTTCCTTTATTAATTAAAGATTTAATCCAAGCATCTCTTTTATTTAATCTATTTTTATTCCTAGCATCAAATATATGTCTATAATATCTATGTTTAATATCTTTAGCTTTACCCACGTACTTAACTCCTTCGGAATCTGATAATGTATATATTTTAATTGTCTTCATATTAATATAATATCATTAAAGGCCACGGAACTCATCTTCTTCCACACTAGCACAAACAACTGTCCTAAATGCACCCTTATATCCCATAATAGTATGTTTGTTATCGTAATTCTTAATACCATCATTACTAACTGAGAAATATCTAATATCAGTTTCACTAACTTGATACCCAACATAATCACCATAATTAAGTTCAACACCTAATTCCTCCAATTGAGCATCATAGATACCAAAAGTTAATTGACCATCTTGTAAATATCTAAGAGAACCAGAACCACTATTATAAGCTTTGTTTTCAGGTTCATTCATAATAGGAATAACCCTCAACTCAACTGGTGGGAAAAACTTAATCCCATCCTTAACAGCTTCACCATATAAATCATCAGATTCAGTTCTTTCTCTATCAACCCTATATAGGATGACAACAAAGTTACCATCACCTTCTATAGCCTCTCTACCGAAAGAAACCTCTAAGTTAAAATCTTCTTCTGAAAAAAATTTATTGATTCTATTTATGGGTACGTTCTTCTTTGGCATAATAAGTTATTTTTTATTTTCGTAATATCTTTTTAGATAAATATTTGGAAACAAAGAATAATCAGTAAACTATTGATTTTTTATAAAAAATTCGTTATATTTAAGTAATAACGATATTGTTAAATTATTTTAAAATTGATAAATTTGGACGATATAAAAGGGCGTTCAGCTATTACTATATTGGAAAATTATACTGGTAAAAACCCTTACTTAAAGAAATTAAAATTAAAATTAAGTAAGAGTGGTAAGCTAAAACTTACAGCAAATCAAACCAAGTATATTATAAACAATCATGATAAGGAACCTATTCATGTGAATAAGGTTATTAGTATAACTACGTACCTAGGTGAGGAACTAAAACAACATTATAATTTATCATTTGTTCCAGAGAAAATACTTTTTGAATATATCTTAGCAGAAAGTGAAAAGGTTTATCACGTATATGGTAAACTAAAAAGAAATCAAGATAAATCTGAAATGTACTTCATACCAAAAACACAAGTACTTGATGACCCATTCTATAAAGAAGTTGATATAGATGTTGACTTCACAAAATACATAGAGTTAGACCAATTCCAACTTAAAGACGGAACAATAGGTAGAACACCTTACGAACATCAAATAAATGGTGTTAAGTTCTTATTAACAAATAAGGGTTGTCTTTTAGCTGACGACATGGGGCTTGGGAAAACGATGATGAGTGTTATAGCAGCAATAGAATCTGGTGCTAAAAAAATACTAATTGTTTGTCCTTCAGCAGTTAAGATTAACTGGGAAAGAGAAATACAATACTTCCAAGAAATGGATACAGCCATAATTGAAGGTAAGAGATGGAAGGATGCTAAGTTTACTATTATAAATTATGACATACTTAAAAATTTCCATGAAATACCAGATAAGAATATAAGGGAAGAAGATATCTGTTGGGATAGTCAAGAACTAGTTAAAGCTAATTTTGATTTAATTATTATTGATGAGGCACATAAATTAAAAAACCCTAATAGTAATAGAGGCGCTATAATGAAAGACTTATGTACTAACTACGGTGACAAAAAAGTGTGGTTACTTAGCGGTACCCCAGTAGCTAACAGACCAATGGATTATTATAATTTATTAAAGTTGATAAAATCACCAATAGCTGATAACTGGAAACACTTTGTTTTAAGATATTGTGAGGGTAGACAAATAACCACAACACTTAAGAATGGTAGACAAAAAAGAGTTTGGTTGACAAACGGAGCTTCTAACCTAGAAGAACTAGCATTAAAGACTAAACATGTTTACTTACGAAGACTTAAGACTGAGATAGGCGATATGCCAGAAAAGAATGTCGTACCATTATACCATAAGTTTAATAAGAAACAATGGGCTAATTATGACAACCTATGGGAAGAGTACCTTGAAGAAAGGAGAGCTAAGAAAAAAAGAGGTGAACCAGAAAGAGACTTAGTTGAGTTAGGTCTTTTAAGGAAATATGTTGCCATGGAAGCCATTCCTAAGACCATAGAGCAAGCCGAAGAGATTTTAGAGCAAGGACATAAGGTTATTATATTTTGTAGCTTTACAGACGAATTAATGGAGTTGGAGAATTACTTTGGTAATAAATGTGTCATACATCACGGTTCTATGAGTGATAAGGATAAACAAAAATCAATCGATAAATTTCAACAATCAGATAAGGTTACAGTGTTTATTGGTAATATTATATCAGCTGGTGTTGGTATCACACTTACTGAAGCCACACATGTAATATTTAATTCATTTGACTGGGTGCCAGGAAACAACGAACAAGCGGAAGATAGGAGTTACAGAATTGGTCAGAAGAATAATGTAACGGTGTATTATCAATTATTTGAAGATACGGTATCAATAAGAATATGGGGTACTCTACAAAGAAAACAAAATATCATTGACACCATAATGGGTCAAGTAGAAATAAATGAAGATGACGTTATAGGTCAGATGCTAGATGAAATAATAGAAGATTATGAATAAAGTAAGATTATACGGATTTAAAGATTGTCCATACTGTCAAGAAATTAAAGGACTATTTGATAAAGATGGTTTAGATTATATCTATGTTGATATTGAAGACAAAAAAAACGACAAAGAGGTTGATAAGATAATGAAGATTGGTAAAACAGATAGTGTGCCAATCATATTGGTTAATAAAACATTGTTATCACCAGAAGTAAGTTTCAAGACTATACAAGAAGCTTTTGATTTAACTAAAAAATTCTTATCTGAAGAAAATTAAAAGATTACTAGTTTTTATAATATTTATATAATAAATAGATATTATGCCGATTAGTAACGAAGACAAGAACAGAATATTTGAACAATTTAGGGTATCTATGGGTGCCCCTCTTCGTCAGATTGAATTAACTGACGATATGTTGTGTACGCTATTGGATATTGCTATTGAAGACTATGCGCAATACGTACAAGAATGGCTTATAGAACATCAATGGCAATCATTACTAGGTCAAAACATAGACACTACAGACATGGCTTTCGCTTTGAGTGTTAGAGATTTTGATTTCATGACCCAATACACATACGCATACTCAAAACAAGTAGGATTACAAGCTAGAGGTCCTTGGGAACTTAAAAAGGATTATGTAACATTAGAAAATGGAAGACAAGTTTATGAAATACCACCTGGTAGAGAAGTAAATGAAGTTTTATGGATTACACCTCCCACAACACAAGCAGCCTTATTCGCTAACTACGGTGGACTAGATTATGGTTTCGCTGGTGGTTACGGACAACTTGGTGGTGTTGGTGGTGGTGGAAACGGATATGGTTTCGGTGGAAACGGTGGGTACTACATCGCACCAGCATACGATATTTTACTTACTGCTAGTGATTTAAACCTTAAGAATAGGTTATTAAGAAGTGAATTAGCATATAAATTAACTGCTGGTCCTAACGGAAGTAGATTATTACACCTATTATCAACACCAGGTTCTAAGTTTACCTTTGGTCATGGTATTGGTGGTCCAGGAAGTTCTATTAACTTAACTGGATGTCAGGTATGGTATTTTTATTATGATACAGATGCATCGAATGTTGATGATTGTAGAGCAGATAACCCAGACATTATTAAATTACCTAATGATGTACCTTTATCTAAATTAGATTTTGCTGATTTTAATGAACCTACCAAGACACTTGTTAGACAGTTATTTATATCTGAAGCTAAAAGAGCTCTAGGTAGAACAAGAGGAAAGTTTGGTGGTATTGTAGGTCCTCCAGAAGCCGAAAGAACTATGGATTATGAATCTTTATTATCTGAAGGTAATGATGAAAGAAAATCAGTACTTGAAAGACTTGATACTAGACTTGATAGATTGTCATCCACAAAACAAATTGAAAGAGCAGCTAATGAATCTGAATTCTTAAATAAACATTTAAAATTCCGACCATTAGGTTTCTACATAAAATAAATACAAAAAAATAAAGGAGCTTTAATTAGCTCCTTTTTTATTTTAATCGTTTTCAAATTTTATAATTAAATCATCTGGTTTTTGATTCTTAGCTTTATCTAAATTATTTTGATAACTCATTTCCATTTTATAAGCTTTTTCTAAAGTAAGGCTACCAGTTTGATTATAATCCCAGTCTTTTCTAACCCACTCACCATCATAACCCATTTCCCAGTAATTATCTTCTAAGAATTTAATCATATCAGCTTTTAACTCATCCATATTTTGAGAAACTGTTTCTGGGTCTTTATGATTACTTATTGATTCTTTATAATCTAACCATTGTTGATATCTATCATCTACATCATCTTCTAATGTATTATAATAAATCTGTCTTTCTTTAGCTTTAGGTTCGTATTTAAGTAATATCGAACTATCAGCTAACTCAACACCCCACTTATTGGAAATTAACATGAACTTACCATCCACTTCGAATAAATCACAAAAACCTAGAAGTTCTTTAGGTAATTTATTTTTACTCTTCATTTCATCATAATCAGCTATCTCAAGTCTCATACAGATATCATCTAGAAGTCTTTTCTCTTCTTTAATACCTTCAATTCTTTCTATACGTTTTCTTTCTTTATAATCAGCCCTAAGTTCATCCCATTCTTCTTGTTCCATAAAGTTAGGTAATTTATTAACTGAATCCCAGAATCTAATTTCTTCATCACTCATACGCATAACATATTCATATGAATCTTGGTCTGATTCTTCAAAAGGTTTACCAGCAATCATTTCACATTGTTTTTTAGTGAAAGCACTTCTCTCTTTCAATTTAAGAACCTTAGTTTTTTTATCTTTATAAACATCGATAATTATATCATTCCTAATTTCTGGGTCGAAACAAACTAATAATGGTTTAATTCTTTTATTAAATGCATCCAAATACTTAGCTACATTATATTCATCAGTTGTATAATCTGGATTCTTCTCTATCTCAACTAATGGTACTAACTTACAGTTAAATGCAACCTCTACAACTTGTTTAGTCTTTTTATCCTTAATAGTTTTAATATCAGCATGACTCTTAGCAGTACCAGTGTTAACATAATAAATAACATCACCTAGATTAACTTTTAAATCATGTTTAAGTATTAATTCCATGTGTGCTTGCCTAGATTTAAGGTTACCAGCTTTATTCTTTTGTCTACAATAAACATTCTTATAATTGTCTGGTGTAAGTTTAACCTTAGACTTTGATGCAATTTTTGCTACAGGTATTTCATAATTATAAATCTTACTTACATAATCATAATACCATTGTATAAACTCATAACCCTTACCATCTAAAAGAAGTCTAACACCCTTATCTAAGAATTCTTCAATATAAACTGGCATTGCCTTTGACTTAATTGAGTTACCAACTAATTTAACCTTACCATCAATCAAGTTAGCATAATTCTTTCTAGCAAAGTTAATTGTTGAATCACAAACATCATCAATATCCAACCCCATTCTACCTTCCATATAGGTTTCATTGAAATCAGCTAATACAGATTCAAGACCAGTTAACTCTGTACCTGGTTCATACTTAGATGTTTTCCAGTGATTAGCCTTAACAACATACTTAATATCATTAATATGTTCTGGTAATGCAAAGTTAGCACCATCAGTATCCATCACTAATGGCCTGAACCCATGTGTTTCTTTAAAATGTTTAAGCATAAGTCTTAATGACTGTCTACCTCTACATGTTGTTTCTTCAGCACAATCACTATCACCCCAATTGAATATATAAGGTGCACCGTAAGCACCAAAGAATGAGTTAGCTAATATCTTAAGAGGTAATTGTTTTTTATCAAAGTCAGATGCAAATTTATTTTGCTCACTAATCATATTTTTAGCGTTAGTGGTTCTTTCTGGTGATAACTTATCTTTATTTTTATCAAATAAATCTTGATACTTAGACTTTAACTTCTTAGCATCACCCATCTTAAACTTAAATTCATCCCTCTTATCAACAACATATGTTAAAAGACCTTCCATAACACCAGATATATCTAAACTTGGGAATATACCCCATGTTAATTGAGTTTTAGGGTATAGTGCCGCGAAATCCAGTTTAGCAACATCTCTAGCGTAACCAACTTCAATAAGTCTAGAAAGACCACCAACGAAGTTTCTCTTCTTCTCTAACGCTGGTATACCTAAACCATTTTCATATGACCATGCAGCCATAATCAATTTCCATTGTCCAGCAGTACCCATTGTAGATGAACGCATATATGACGTTGGTAATAACTTAGCAATTAAATAAGCGGCTTGGTTATATATTGCATCTACCTGGTCTGTTTCCCAAAGGTCATCTAATAGATATCTTTGAACTATATAATCACCCTTGACAACCACATACCCTTTTTCTAAGACTCTATCTTCTGTAATCTTATACCAATCACCATCAGAATCATTAAAAGCGTAATCAGAAGTGTCTGACCATGTCTTATTAAGAATATCACCAGGAACGTAAACCCTATTCTTTTTAGCCACACCAGAAAATTGTGTAATATACTTAAGTGACCATGATTTTATATCTGAATTAATAGCTTGTGCCCTACGAACTGAATGTGAAATATCTAACACATTATAACCCCACATAAGAGTTTGTTCAAAAAGTTCTGATTCACCACCTAATTTAAGCATCGAATCTTTCCATCTAATTTTTTTATTAGGATTAAGTGTTCTAGCAATACCTGTGATATCTATACTAAGTCTTTCACAACGTCTTTTAATAAATGGCCAATCAAAGTTAGCATCATTATAAGCTGTTATTAAATCTGGTAATCTTTCATCTATTATTTGGAAGAATCTAATAATATTACGTCTTTCTGAATCTCTTTTTTCTTGTTCAGTATTACCTCTAGTTTCTAGAACTTCTTCATAACCTCTATTATCTCTCATACCGATTTGGAATATTGCATCAGTTGATGCGTCTAATCCTTCGGTCTCAAGGTCAAATTGAAATCTATGTAAGTCGTTATAATCATCCATACCCTTAAACAATCTCTTACCTGTTTGTATAAGAAATTGCTCATCTGGGGATAACGCAACAAATAGACTCTTAAATGTCGGTGAATTTTTATCAGTGGGGTCTATATTATCCGAACTATATAAATCAACACCGCCCTCTCTAAAAAAGTTAATTAGATTTGAATAACTACCATTACATATTGCTATAAATTTATAACCATTATCTAACCTTTCTGGGGTATTACCTTCATCATCATCAACCCTAAGCTTTTTAATTTTAACTTTATACTTAGTCATTGCAGCTTTTATGTGTGAAGATTTTCCACCATATAATAAAACAGAAACCTCATGCTTCAACCAAACAAATGGTTTATAAGAATGTTTCTCAATCCTCTTACCAGTTTCTGGGTCATTAATAATTAAATCTACTGTGTTATCTCTATACGAACTCTCAATTCCTATTATGTATTTTTGAGGGTCTTTACCCTCAAGAAATTGTTCTATTATTTCAAAACTAACTGCATTACTCATAAAAACTTTTTTTACAAATATAGTTAATTAAATTTTTTAAAACAAATTTTTAAGGAATATTCTTCTTTTAATCTTTTTGTAAAAAGATTAACAAATATAATTCTTTATAAGTAAATTAGCAACTTTTTACCTTACTTTTTTATAGAACCATCAAGGACGTTAATAAATAATTCTTCTCTGATTGGAACAATAAGTGTTCCTTCTGGATGTGCAGTACCATCTAAAAACTCAATTACAAACTGACCAACGTACCTACCAGCCTTATTAGTATCCTTACTAGTAAATTGATATGCTATGTAGTACTCTTCATCTTCACAACCATTATATTGTGATTTAAGTATACACGTTGCTGGTTTTTTACCTATTTTTTTAACTCCAGTAACAACATCTGTCATACAGAAGTATATATCACTATTCTGTAACATATCATGAAATTCTTTATATGTATACCTACCATCCTTAATTAATTCCATTTTAAGTATTGGTAATGTTGCTCCTTTGTTAATGTAAAAATCCATAATTATAAATATTCATTTTTTTTATTTTATATCATCTTATGAAGGGGTATTCCATTTACTAACTCTAGCTACTGCTGGAATAGATGTAAAGGTACCATTAGATACTGTAACTTTTGCTTCATAATATGGGTAAGTTGCATCTTCAGGTGCCCATATTACAAAATCTACAACATCGTCTGCCGAAACCTCAGTATTTAAAGGTATTTGCCCAGATGCTGTGGTAACATTTGCTGAACCAGATGTTCCAGCTGTAGGTTCACTCCATACAACATGAACTGGACCTGTAGAAGGGTTAGTTAATACCACAATTTCAATATCATCTGTAGCAGCTTCGTCAAATAATAATCTAATATTACCATCATCGTATATCGTATAAGGGTCTGGAGAAGTTGGGGACGTATTAAATATTTCAAATGTCATTGAATCTGGTTCAGTAGAACCACTAACAACATTACCATTAGAATCAATCCCTAAGTTTGTAATTGGTGTTGTCCCACCTACATTGTTTATATTAAGATTAGGAACATAAACAGTATCGTTTGTTGTACTTGATATGTTTTTACCACCTAAAATAACACTTCTATTATGAGATATTGTGTTACCACTACCACCTATAATAACAGAATCTTCTGGTCTCCCAGGAAATGAAGATATTACATTAGAATCTCCACCTATTATAGCACCTCTACTAGTTTTAGTAATTGTATTGCCAGTACCACCTATTATGGATGATGATATTGATGGATTTAGTCCATTGCTATTTTCCATTCTATTTTGGGAACCAGTAATAACACAAGACTCATTATTTCTTATTGTATTATTGCTACCAAAAACAGCGTTACCACTACCACCTTCAAAGTATATATAATCACCAACAGCAATATTACATAACGAATCGGTTGCGTCACTATACATTTCTACATTTCTACCCCAAGATATACTGTAATTTGCTGAATTACCACCATATATAATTTGTGTGTTTGTAGATGTACCACCAACTAACAAACCATCTCCAATAGCTCTTAAATTATTACCAAGTGTCATTGAGTAATTCCCCCCCAAAGTGTTACCTGAACCAGCATTAATAGAGTATAGTGCATCATTATTTATAATGTTAATCGGTGGTCCCGCATCGACACTTGGGTTAGGTGTCCCTATGTTAACGCTATCAATTACTCTTAAATAAGGAACGTAAACTGTATCATCCGTTGTACCTGTGATATTTTGACCACCTAAAATAACACTTCTAGATACACCATTTAATTCATTGTTGAAACCACCTACTAGACCACTGAAAAAAGATGAATTAACTAATGAACCAGACGAACCTAATATAAAACCATATTGTGTTGATGGTCCAGTGATATCGGACAAACCAGAACTTAGAATAATTGAATCACCAGCGTTATTAATATCATTGTTTACACCACCAATTATAAATGACCTATCTGAATCCGAAGAAACATCAACAATATTATTATTAATACCACCTAAAATACCAGCTTCACTTAAATTAGAACCAGGTCTAGCTTGAATATCATTATTATTACCACCTATAATAAATGAGGTATCACCAGTTAATATATTGTTATTAAAACCACCAATAATTGAAGCATTATCAGAGTTATCTAATTTATTATTTCTACCACCACCAATTATACTATCTGTGTTTGTGTTTAATGTTGTGTGTGCAATTGTTGTATTAGTATCTATTAATGCTCCTGTTTGTGAAGTCCAATAAATACTACTACTTGATGTACCACTAACAACATTACCACTTGAATCAATACCTAAGTTATTTACCGATGTTCCTGTACCTAATGTTCCAATATTAAGTGTACCACTTATTTTAGTATTACCACTAACATCTAACTTTTCTTGAGGGTTTCTAATACCAATACCCACATTACCCTTAGTACTACCACTACCATATAATGTTAGTGTTGGTGTTGGTGTTGATAATGGGGTGTTACCAGCATAAAACAATAAACTATCTTCCTTATCACCAATACTCGACTCACCATTTACAATATGGAAATTATTAGTTTCACCATAAGCATTTAAAAAAGCATCGTTAGCCTCACCAAATTGTCCCAATTGAGCAACAGGAGTTGAACCTACAATACCTAAACCAACACCATATGATGGGTTATCACTAACTGCGTTAAACACAGTTAAACCACTAGAATCTAAAGATTTTACATAAATTTCACTTCTAATTCTATCATCGCCAAGTCTATTACCATCGGTATCTATCATAACTCTACCAGTAGAACCACTAAATTGACCTATATAGGTATTGTCATTTGTCCCTACAGATAATTTACCACTTATTTTAGTATTACCACTAACATCTAACTTTTCAGTTGGCGTTGCAGTACCAACTCCTACATATCCTCTTGTACTTCCTGAACCATGAACATGTAAATGTGGTGTTACACTATATTGTTCACCAGCAAAAAAGTTAATATTATCACTACCACCTGGTGAATTGACAAAATTTAAATCATTAGCGTTACTTGATGCCACTATTGCAGTATCACTATTTTCTCCATATATAGCAAGATTTGAATATCTATTATCAGATAAAGCTATTATTGCAATACCTTCTGACCCTGTAGAAACATTATTCACGATATTGATTGCTGTTGAACCACTTGGAGTATCATAAGATTCAAAAAGAGTATGATTACCAAATCTACCATCTGGTAAATAATCTGATTCTACATTAAATCTTACACTACCACCTGTTCCATCAATGTGTAATTTAGCAGTAGTAGCACTAAGTCCAATTCCTATATTACCATCAATATCAATGATAAAAGGTGTTGCATCTGGATTAGCTTCATCCTCCACTAAAACAATAGGTTGACTACCTGAAGTAGAGTATACATGTAATGTAGCCTGTGGTACTAAACTATTTGTACCTATACCAACCTTATTAGCTGATGATACTACTAAAGGGCTAATACCAGTATTGTCACTATCAAACCTTAATAAGTTTTCACCTCCACTTAATACAGACCTAAAGTTGTATTGAGAACCATCATTAGTGTTTTTAATCCTAAATGCTCTTTCTGGTGATGCATCATCATACTCTATCTGTAGTTTAGTATTAACCGAACTAGCACTCATACCGATACCCACATTACCACTATTATAATGTATACCATTAACATTTGTTGACCATAAAGAAGAGGTACCACCAGTAGTTCCACTAACAACATTACCATTAGAATCAATCCCTAAGTTAGTAACTGATGTAGTCCCACCTATATTGTTTATATTAAGATTAGGAACATATACTGTATCATCAGTAGCACCTGTTATATTCTGACCACCTAAAACAACACTTCTATCACCTGTTACTAATGAATTTGTTGAATGTATGAATGATGTTAAACCACTAGCAGTTGAAGAAACCCCACCAGAATGTGAGGCATTACCACTAGCCAATGTATTAAATCCTTGAGCAACAGAATAGTTACCTGTAGCATCTAAACCACTATCATTAATTGTTTTAATTGAATAGAATCCAGTTGAACCAGAAGTCCAATAATCACTTCCACCACCAGAACCAACATTAAAAGATAAATCATTACCATTTATCTTTTTAAGTGTTACTAGGTTACCAACTGTTGTGGCACTATATATTAGTTCACCTCTAAGATATATAAAGTTATTATCAACATCAATATGTTTTAATACTGACGATTTAGTTATATCTGGTGTTGGTGTTATCCATGGACTTATTAAAGTCCTAAGTATTAAATTATTATTTGGCATAACTTTTTATTTATAAATATGTAGTTTTTTTTTATTTATTATTTAGTAGTAGTAACTGTTAATGTAGAAGCTCTACCATCACTAGTTGCAAATCCTATCGTACCTCCATCACCAGGTTCAGTTTGGTAAACGGTTATTTCTTGACCATCAATACCGCTAGTAATATTAGCTGCTACATTACCAGTAGTTTCGGTGATAAACCAATTCGAACCAGCTACCCCATCATCAGCCTTTACATTTGCACTATTGAAGTTATTAGTTGTATGTACATAAACCTTTTGAGAACTAGCTGCAATATTTACAGATGTAACAATATTACTAAGGTTAGGTGACCCGAAATATATTCTAGTATCACCACCAATAGGGTCATTAGTATAAAAGAATCCAGGTATATCACCAAATATATTTTTATAATGAGATTTTATATACCAATTAATACCATCACAATAAAAAGTTATTGAGTCACCATTAGTTATATTAACTGAACTATAATATTTATCTATTTTTGTAACACCTGGTGCTACTATTACAATACTTTGTTTACCACCAACATGTTTTACAACGACTTCATTACCCTTTGATTCAGAACTAATTACTGGTAAGATAAAATCAGGTGTGTTATTCTCTTGAGTCTCCCAAGTTAATACTTTTGTAAAGGTATTTTCTAATAAATTATAACTACTACCAAAAGAAATATTTTTTACATTAACATAATCAAGTTTTAACCCATAATAACCCCAAGTAGTATTACCTTCATCGTCTGAAACTAATACTTTACCAGCACCTTGTGAACCATTATTTAATGTAAATCCACCATCAACAATAACCTTATCATTAGTTAAATCAATAGTCATTGTTTTCTTACTATCATTAGGCCAAGATGCTCCAGCACCTATAGAGCTTTGGAAACTAATTGATTCGTCAGCTTGTATTGATAGTATAGCATTTTCTGCGTCATTATCAGCGGATATGATATTTACATTATTACCACCAGAGTTCATTATCAACCCGTTATAACTAATATCTGCCCCACCATTATTAAAATATGTTGTTAATTCAATAGAGGTTTTGTCTGTATCGCCAGTACCACCATTCCTTATTTGAATACTTGAGGACGTATCAGAAGTACCACCAATATTTTTATGTTTTAATATTAAATTATTAGTGAAATTACCTACACCACTAATACCACCATAAGTTAAATTACTATACTTACTTTCAACAGATAAAATATCTGATGTACTATTAGGATTAGTAATAAGTGTACTTCCAGCAACCTCTAATTTATTGGTTGGTGATGTTCCATTACCAATACTAACATTACCACCATTAGTGATATATAATTTACCACCAGCAGTTTCACTATTTCTACCTATTTCAAACCCATCAGCCCCACTAGAAAAAGACCTTGAACCCATCAACCAATAATCCTGATTACCAGTAAAACCACCAGCAGTATTTAAAAATCTAATAGCTGAATTATCAAACCCAGAACCTTCAATATGTAACTTATTTTGTGGTGAATTAGTACCAATACCTACATTACCTGAAGGTAAAGAATACATATTATTACCGTTAACACTCCAGTCATTATCTGCTGAATTTAACGGACTTAAATCAACACTATATGTCTGACTATCGTTACGATTAAATGTAAGAGTGTTATTACTTAATGAAACTGATTCTGTAAACGTATCAGCGTCCTCAGCATTTTCTAAGTCACCTAACCTATCTTTTAATGGTTGTAACATTGTAGAAAGGTCAACACTATATAAACCATCACCATTTACATTATTATCAAAACTAATAATTTCACCGTTAAGGTTAGCGGCAGTAGTATAACTATCAGTAAGTTCTTTTGCAAATCCAGAAACTTCAAAAGTAGTACCCACATTTGTTGTATAAGTTACTATACCTGTTGACGGGTTATATAAACCGCTAACAACATGAATATCATTATCAGTAAATAAGGCAGCTGCATTAGTCACTTCAAAAGTTCCACCATCTGTGTTAGTGAATATTAATTTTTGATTTAAAGCATCTACACTACCTTGATTAACATATACATCATCAATCGATAGTATTGACTTGTTAATACCATCTAATTCACTCTGTAAACCAATAACATCACTAATTGTATGTGTATGAGCAGTGCTAGTTAGATTATCGAATGAAGTTTGATGTGGGTTATTTATATCATTAATATGTTCATTAAGTAATTCATTAACTTCTTTAATATCACCACTATTTGACTTAATCACTTTATCAAAATCTCCTAATGTTGTTTGTGTTGTACTAGTATAAGAATTAAATAAATTAGTAATATTACCATTACCAACTTCAACAGACTTACTAACCTCCTCTACCCTAATATCTTGTAAAGTATTGGTCCAACAGTTAAAATTAGATTCATTAACTGGCATATAATCAGCAAAATCTAAATCACCAGAAGCCTCTATTTCTTTTATTTGAGCCTTTGTTTGTTTTAAATCCTCTTGATTTTGTTTTATTTGTTTCTCTAGTTGATTAACAAGTTCTTCATTAACTGGATTTTGATTTTTAGTATCAAATAATTGAGATTGTAAATCTGCTATAGTAACTTCTAATTGTTGTACACTATTTTGTAGTGCATCATATTCGTTCTTAGTATTTGTATAATTTTCAGCTAATGCTCTATATTCAGTGAATGAATCTAATGAACAAACACCTCTATCATTATAACCAATATTATTTACTACCTCATTAATAGTTTTATTTATTATTTCTACTTGTTCAGTTACATTATTATTGGTTATATTAATTTCATTACTTAATGATTCAGTCTGCTTAGCATTAACCCAACAATTAAAATTAGCCTCATTAACTGGTATGTAAGCTACGAAATCTAAATCACCAGAAGACTCTATCTCTTTTATTTGTTCTAGAGTTTGTTTTAAATCTACTTCATTCTGTTGTATTTGACCATTTAAAATATCACGTTCTTCTTGTGTTGTTGCATTAACTAATTGAGATTTTAAATCGGCAATATTGGTTTCTAAATCTTGTTTATAAGATTGTAGCACATCATATTCGTTATTAGTATTTGTATAATTTTCAGCTAATGCTCTATATTCAGTGAATGAATCTAATGAACAAATACCTCTATCATTATAACCTATAGTGGTAATAATATTATTTATTTGTTCTTCTTGTATTTCGTGAAAAAATATATCTCTCCAACAAGTGAAATTAGCCTCATTTAATGGTGTGTATTTTTGAAAAAACTCATATCCAGATTGGTCAGCTCTTAAACTAGTATTATACCATTGATTTATTTGTCCACCCAAAAATGAAATATTTTGGGTATAAGATTTTACAGCTTGTACTTCATTAGCTGCTAACTCTTTTAATTGTGATTCTATATAGGCAATTTGTTCTTCTAATAATGCTATTTGTTGTAGTTCTTCTGGAGTAGGAGATACAATCTCTTTTAAAACATCTAATTCATTTTGTTTACTAGATAAATCATTTTCCAGTTGATTCTTTTCAGAAATATAATTAGCGTGTTCTTGATTTCTTATCTCTTGAATGTTTGATAATTCCTGTTCTAATTGTTTAATTGATTCTTGTTCTTTTAAACTTTTTTGATATAGATTTTCATAGAGAGCATACATCTTGTATGAACATTCCCCTCTATCATTATAACCAATAGATTTAATTACTTCACTTCTTAACCAACAATTAAAGTTAGCCTCATTAACTGGCATATATATTATAAATTCTAAATCACCAGAAGCCTCTATCTCTTTTATTTGGGCATTTGTTTGAGCTAAATCCTCTTGATTTTGTTTTATTTGTTTCTCTAGTTGATTAACAAGTTCTTCATTAACTGGATTTTGATTTTTAACATCAAATAATTGTGATTGTAAATCTGCTATAGTATCTTCTAATTGTTGTTTATTAGATTGTAATTCATCATAAACTTTTTTAATCTTTGTATACTCATGAGATAAATGTTCATATTCAGTATATGATTTTAAAGAACATTCACCTCTGTCATTATAACCTACAGAATTAATAACATCATCTAATATAGGACTTATATCAACACTATAGATATCATCACCTTTAATATTACTATTAAAATATATTGTATTACCTTTAAGATACGCTTCATCAGTATAACTATCTGTCATACCACTTGTAAACCCAGATATCTCAAAAGAACCACCTTCATTATTAGTAAGTTTTACAATACCACTTTTAATATCATAAACACCACTAACAACATTTAAGTCAGTAAATGATTTAATATCCTTATACTTTACATTACCATTGTCGTCTCTAACTAAAACTTGTGTAAGTGAATTATCATTAGCTGGTTCTATATTGATGTTCAGTTTAGGTGCGTAAACAATAGTATCTGTGTTACCACTACCTTTAATTTTTACCTCATTTTTTCTGTTATCAACCCACTCCCAAACACTATTGTTTTCAACATCTGATTTAAATTCATTTATTGTTGTGTTTATGTTAGTAACATCAGTGTTGAAGTTATTTTTAATTTCATCCGATGTGTCAGAAAGTACTCTTAACGAATCTTCATTGGTTTGAGTTAATGCACTTAAATTAAGTTCTATATCTGCACCGCAAATTTTAGTTAACTTTAATGTTTCACCATCTAATCGTGCTGAATCAATTACTTCACCCTTCAAGAAGATGAAGTTATTATCTAAATCTGCATGTGTTAAAGTAGTTCCTCTAGTTATATCCGAATGTTGTGTTCTCCACGGAGAACCCATTTTTCTAAGTATTAATCTGTTACTAGGCATAACGTTTCTTTATTTGTATCTATTTTTTATTTTATTATAATTATTTGTAATTTCACACCAATCTAAATCACAGATGTAAAATTTAAATTGTGAGATATCACCCACAAATGTTCCAGCGTAATTTTCTTGGATTATTAAATTCAAATCATCATTATCTTGACCATCAAAAGTCATTGACTCTAAAAGACCTTGAGAACCACCACCTAATGACATATTAAATGGTACCCCTAGTTGTTTATCTTTATATTCATTAAGTCTATTAGATATAAACTCATCAACATCATCAACAACGAACTTAAGTTTTGAATCTATATAAAACATAAGTCTACCCTTTCTAGGTTCACCATATTTTAAATCACACTCATCATATTCTGGCATTGAGAATCTCACAACTATATTGTGCCATTTATTATCTTCAACAACACCACTAAGTGAATATTGTTCTTCAATGGTAACACCAGTTGTATAAGTGTCTCCAGAACAATAACCTGTTAATTTAAGAGCTCTATATCCAATACTACCATCATCTTTTATTCTAAATCCAATTGCATTGTCTATAATGTCTGCATTTTTATCTAATTCAAGCAAATCTGAAGTAAAACCACTAAAGTCACAAACAGTCTTATTACCGTAACCACTTACTGGGTTACCACAACCACTACACTTACGATTACCACTAGCTTGACCAAAAATAAGAAATGGGTTTTGTGTATTTGTTACTTCTTGAGTATAACCAGTTACTGTGATAGAACCCCCTGTGAAATCACACACAGTTTTTTTACCATAACCGCTTATAGAGTTACCACATGTAGCACACCTATGATTATCACTAGCTTGACCATATATTAAAAATTGGTTATCAACCTCTTCTATATTAAGTGGTGGTGGTGATAAATTAATTGGATATCCCTCACTACCAATAAATGAAACATCAGTTTCTTTAGGTATTGTACAAAATGTTGTTACAGTTCCAGTACATCCAGTATCAGCAGTACAACCACTAGTACATCCAGTATTATTACCTTCAAAAACGTTCCAATATTTATTTTCCGCTCTTGTACCCATATAAAAGAAAAATCCTTTATTATTTGGGTATGTAACATTAAGAGTATCAGTATTACCACTATGACAATATAATTCATTTTTATTTAACCAAAAATCAGCAACCCAACCCTTTGGTACTCTAGTTGGTAGTATTTCATATGAATAACCATCTAATTTATAATAACCTTGGTAGAAACCACCACAAAGTGATAAATAATTACCAGTGGTACCACTACTATTAGTTATTTCAAATGGATATTCATAATTACCAGTAGCACCTGTAACTCTTGTTAATGTTAACCTAGTGTCGCCAGAAGGTATTATTGTTGTTGTACCACTAAGTGTGTGTGTTAAGCCTGTATTACTAGTATCACCACTATTCTTAATATATTCTATATAACCATTATCAATACCAGTTAAACCAAACGTTTGGAATGTATATCCAGTATTTGTAGCTTCAGACCACGTAGATAAACTATATATGGTATTTGCTGATGTTGACCCAGTTGAAAATATATTTGGATTATTAAAATCGTAATGAACCACTAAACAATCACCAGATATAACAGTATCACACACACATGGTGCAGAAACTTCATCTTGAGCAAGATATAAGTCATAATATTGACTATTACTCAAGTACATATCTATTTTATTAAAATTGTAGTTTTTTAAATTACCCATTATTAAAATGTTTCAAGTCCAGTTCTCCTCCAACCGTTTTTAGTCCTTATATATAAGTATTCATCATCTCTCGTAACTTCACCTATTTTACCATTATTATCATTACTAGATGTTGGGGTAAATTCTGGTATCACTAAACCATCAGGTTTTAAGTGGGTATTTGTAGTCCAATCACCAGATGAATCAACCATAAGTGTTGCATCATTATTTTCATCAATACCCTTAACAACTGTTAAACCACCATCAAGTGACGATTCATGAGTACCACCATAATTTAATTCTATATTATTATCTTCAGAAGCGATTGTTTGTGTTTCAAATATTAATTCTTCTTTACTAATATTAGTTACACCACTATCAATTAATTCTTTAATAGCTTCAACAAGTAATGCTGTAACATCTTGATAATGAACTCCCATTAACTTATCTTCAGTTCTTTCATTTCTGAATGTTAATTCTGGTACAATCTTTTCAACCTCTTGTGCTATAAATCCTATTCTAGTGTTATCTGTAACACCTCTATCAATATCTTCTTTCCATTTATAGTATACACCTCTAAGTTGTTTAATCTTTCCTAACGCACTATCAATAGTGATTATTTCATCTTTCATTCTTTCATCTGATATACTGGTTGTTAAAACACCATTAGCATCATAATGTAAAGCACCAGCTGAAGCAGTTGCACCTATATTTCTAAATCTACCATTACCATCAACATCAATTTGTTGTGTAGGCGATTCTGTTGCGATACCAACATAACCTTGAGTAATACCTGTACCTTGTATGTGCATATCAGCAGTACCACTAGCATCTTGACCAGCATAAAATCTAATATAATCCGCACCACTACTAGCACCAGTACCATCAGCAGAAATAATATTTAAACCATTACTACTAATTCCAGCATATATGTGCATATCACCAGGTTGACCATAAGTTGCGTAAATAACGTCATCCCACGCTCTAATACCAATACTACCACCAGCGCCAGTACCAGCACCTCCAGTACCAACACTCATTTGATACCTAACTAACTTTGATGAGCCAGATATTGCAAAAAATGGACCAGCTGAATAATCCATATCACTATACAAAATACCACCAGGTTGTGTTACGGTAAGATTATTCATATACACTGTATCGTCAGCTGTAGCTGTAATACCTTGACCCCCTAAAATAACACTTCTACCAATACCAATATTAATTGTATTACCAGTACCACCAACTACTACTGAACTATTTGAATTATTTATAAAATTATCTTCACCACCTAAAATAGACGAGTCATTAGAGTCATAAATTTTAGATATGCTTGAACTAATTATTGACGATGAGCTACTACCAGTAATTGTTACGTCATTACCACTATCACCTCTTGAACCTAAAATAACTGATGAGCTTGTAGTATCAACATAAGACCTAAAAGAACTAATGATAGAAGAAATATTACCACTAGTTAAATTAGATGAAGCAGAACCCAATATAAGTCTTTCACTACCATCACCTATCATATATGAAGTGTTACTAGCACCTATCATATTTCTTCTAGCTATTGTAGCACCACTTATAACACCATTAAATACCCCCATAATTAAATTACCAGAATGAAAATCGCTGTCATTACCATATATTTGAGCATCTACTGAACCAAAAATATTAGTACGTCCATTACCAGTTATCCCACTATCTACAGAACTAATAATTGTTGATGTATTAGAACTCATAATAGTGGAGTCATTTGAAGCTACTATAGCCTCACCATTACCTATTGCTCCAAAATGAATTGTATTACCAGTACCACCAGCAATTACTGAATCAGTATGTCCAGAAGTTATTGTGTTTAAGTAACCACCAATAATTGCTGACCTATTAGAAAGATTATTAATATTATTATTAACACCACCTAAAATACCAGAATTAACAGAAGTATCAATAGTGTTAGCCTCACCACCAGCAATTATTGAAAAATCAGAAAGACCATTAATAGTATGACTACCTTTTTCATCCTTAAGTGCACCATTACCAGTACCATCCTCTTCCCAGAATGTTGCACCAGATGTTGCAGCCGAAACTGGACTCCATATTGCCTCACCCTCAACACTATCACATGTTAAAACATAACCAACTGAAGGGTTATTTGTTACAATAAGTCTATTTGTTCTTGTTATCTCTGGATTATCAATCCAAATTGTTCTATCTTTATAATCAAGTGTCCCAGCACTTAAAAAGTCCACTTCGTTATGGGTTACAGTACCACTATATACTGGACCAGCACCACTAAAAATAGCGTTAACAGCTAAATCAAAACTAGTTCCTGTATATTCTAAATTTATATTATATCCATCAAGAGTTGTACCTGTAGAACTTACAACAAATACATTTCCAGTATTTTGTGTAATACCACTATTTGAAGATGTTATTGCTGATATTGAAGAATTTGCAATATCCATTCTTGAGTCATACCAAGTGAAGTTCGTTGTTACTGCATTTCCACTAAAAGTACTAACAACTGTAGTATATGATTCAGTAACAGCACTGTTGCTTGGGTCAACTCCTGTAGTCAATGCACTAAAAGGTACTCCAAACACCGTCCCACCAGAAAGATTCGTTAAAGTTCTCTCTCTTTGTTTTATCTGTCTATTATCTGAATAATCTAATTTTGTTCTAAAACCCATAATTAAAAATCTTTTTATATAAATATTATCGTTTTCGCTTATATTTATAATAAAAACAATATTTATGAAATTCACTAAAAAAGAATTTGAGAAAAACTATTCACCTAAAGGTGATGATGTAAAAAAGGAAAGCGAGGATATAGAAGAAATCGCTGATATTGGTGATATTGAATTTGGTGGTGATAAACCAGAATTATTTGCTGTTAGTCAAATAACTACGAATACTCAAAAATCACATGATGATAATTCAGATTATGAAGAAGATATACCTACAACTGGTGACGACTATGCAACTATGACTAAAAATAAATTAAGTAGGTTTCATCCCTTTGGTCCAAACATGGGTAATCCTTTTGGCGTTGGTGGTGTATATGAAAACTCAACCAACGAAGAAGCTAAAGGAAAGATGGAGGATTTAATTAAAGAATTACTCAGTAAATATAATTCCAGTAGGGAAATAGTAGATAAATTAAATCCAGAAGATATTAACAATAATAATATAATGGATATTGATGAAATTGATAAACCAGATGTTATTACAACTATGAATAAGTTTATTACAGCTATTTCAAGTTCTGAGTTAACTGAAGATGAGTTTGGTGCTGTTATGTACCATACAATTAAGACTATTTCTGATAAGGGTGTTGATTTTAAAAAGATACCTAAAATAATAAAAGACGAAATTAAAAAAATCATAGGATAATGCCTAATTTGGATTTAGATAAAAAAGAAATAACAATATCTGATAATAGGGTTAAAGAGTATTTGGGTAAAGATAAAATTAGTGGTAATCATTTAACCACCGAAATATCTAGACTTAAAAGTTATCTTAAAGAAAACCCTAATGAAGAGAAACAATACGTTCTTAATTATCTTGAAGGTAAAGCAAAGACCCAAAGAAATGCTATTGATGCCCCAAAAAGAGCAAGAATGAATATAGGTGCTCAAGGGACCAAAAAATCAATAACTGGTGACATGAACAACTATAAGGAAGGTAAATCAAAAGATGGTATTAACTTAAAAAGAGTTAAGGGTGATGCTAAGTTAACTGGTAAAGGTTTAGACGGTAAAACAAATCAATCTTCTAAAATTAATGACCCAAATAAAATAACATATTATGAGTCATATGAGTCAGAAATTGAATCTATGAAATATTTAATAGAGTACATGAATAATAACAATAATAAAATTTAATAATTATGCCAAGTCAATTAGAACAAATCGCTATCGCAACAAGAAACACTTTAATAGCTACTAATAATTACGATAACGCAAGTAATAGTAATAATTATGGTGCAACACACACCAGAGCATTATCAGACGCATTAACACCTGTTTATGGTAAGGGTACTGGAGTATTCTTAGACACTTACAATGGTGGGGGTGATTTTGATATTAATGGTAACCCAGCTGCTGGTGGTTCTGGTAGATTAGCTGCTTATGCTAATAACGGTGCTACATGGGGATACACACCAACAACAGAATATACAGCACCAGACACTTCAGGTAACGTTGGACAAGTAACTATATAAAAAAATTTAAGTGAAACTTTACAATTTATATAAAGAGATTATATTAGAAGCAGAAGACCAAGAGGTTAATGCTAATATTAATATACCTTGTTTTGGTGATTACACTAAAATGAGTATTGATAATATAATTGATGCGTTAATTGAAGGTTGTATAGATGCTAATAATAATAAGTTTTGGTATCCAGCCAATATATGGTATGACGGTGAAAGTACACCAAGGTATGTTTTTATCCATGCCTTAGGTAATTTTAAAGGTGGTTTAGGTATTAGAGCATGGCAAACATCAGGACCTAGTAAATCTGGAGAACAAGCCCCACCAGAAAAAAGAAATGCTAAAGTTGGTTGGAGAATATTTTTCACTAATAAAATAAATAAAATAGAACCAAGAAACTTTAAGATATATAACCCATTTAATGGTTATGCTGGTCCAGACACTGACCAGAAAATGATTAATGGGAGAACAATAAAAGGAATAAAAAAATAAAAAGTTATGAATGGAGCACCACCACCAGCAGATTTATCTAAACTTAAAAATATTTTAGGTAATGCCAAGTCTATCATGAATAAAGTAAATGATGGGAATTATGAAACAGGTAATGTTGACGGAAATACACTTGTACAAAGTACAGATGGTTATGTTAATGAGGGAAACATGAGTCCTAATGCAACTACAATGGGTAATTCAGCAAGACAAATGAAACAACCTAGTAAAGATGCTATTATGAATTCTAAAATGCCAGAAGTTATTAAAAAAGCTATGCTAGAAAACCCAATATCACAACCAAAAATAAATCATACGTTTAACTTAGATGATGTATCTGATTTAATTGATGATAAACCAATTCCAGCACCAACTACTAAAAAAAGAGTAAATGAAGGTGTTGTTAAAGGAGATATGATTACAATTAGTGAAGCTGGATTAAGAGATATGATTAAGGATGTCTTAATCGAATACTTATCTGCTGATTATAGTAAAAACATTACTGAGGGTGTAATTAAGAAAACTATCAACACTCTTATCAAAGAAGGTAAAATTAAAACCAAACCAACTAAATAATATTTATCAAATACTAAATAAATGAGGCTCAGTGATTACTGGGCCTTTATTGTTTACATTATTGATATTTATCATTATACTTAACTATAATTATAAAAGTTTTAACTAGTTAAGTTTATGAGTAAGAAAATTAAAGTTTTAGTAGTCCCTAGTGACCGTACTGGAGTAGGATACTTTAGAAGTACAAAACCACACATTACATTAGAAAATAACCATTCAGATGAATTTCATGTAGATATTGATTATGAACCAAAAATTCATGATGATAATTTCTTAAAACAATATGATGTTATCCATTATCATAGAAGTCTTGGTCCATTTGAAAATATGGACAAAGTCCTAGATAGATGTGATGAACTTGGTATTGTAACCATGATGGATATTGATGATTATTGGTCTCCAGGTAAACATCACCCAGCACACTTAATAATTAAGCAATCTGAAATGGATAAGAAAATCTTAAATAATATTAAGATTGCTAGAAATGTTGTTACAACAACACCATTATTTGCTGAGGAAATTAAAAAGTACAATAAGAATGTACACATATTACCAAACGCAATTGACCCTAATGAAAAACAATATACCTCAAACCCAGAACCATCAGATAAGCTTAGGATTGGATGGTTAGGTGGAAGTAGCCACCTTAAAGATTTAGAATTATTAGGTAACTTTATAGCTCAATTAAAAAGTAATAATTTAATTGATAAAGTTCAAATGGTTTTGTGTGGATTTGATTTAAGAGGTAATGTAACAATTATTGATGAAAAAACTGGTCAAAGAAGGCAAAGACCTATACAACCACACGAAAGCGTTTGGTATCAGTATGAAAAAATATTTACCGATAACTACTCTATCGTTAGTGAAGATTATAAGAAACACTTGTTAAGTTTTAAACAAGAAGAATATGAAGGTGTTGAAAATGAAGGATATAGAAGAGTTTGGACAAAACCAGTATCGACATACGCTACTAATTATAATCTATTTGATGTTTCTTTAGCACCATTAGAAGAACATATCTTTAATAAGGTAAAATCACAATTAAAGGTTATTGAGGCTGGATTCCACAAAAAAGCTATTATAGCTCAAGACTTCGGACCATACCAAATAGACCTAACAAGTTATTATGATAGACCACAAAAGGGTCAACATGAATTACCTGTAAACCCAGATGGTAACGCATTATTAGTTAAGTCTAATAAAAACCATAAGGATTGGTTTAGAAATATTAAGAGATTGGTTGAAAATCCAGAATTAGTTACGGAACTAAGTTCTAAATTATATGAAACTGTTAAAGACACTTATAGTATCGATGCTGTAACTAAAAATAGACGTGATTTATACGTTAAGTTATTAGAAACAGTTAAAAAAAATAGTGAAGCTATTGCATAAAATAAAAAAAAGTAATAAATTTGTTGTTATGAAAAATAAAGAAAAATTAATGTTAGTGTTCGACTTTATAAGTGATTACCTAATAAACGAAGGCAATGTAAACGATACGGAAGTTGAAGTTGATAAAGTAAGAACCTCATTTGAAGGTACAATGGGAAGAGCTCATGATATAATGAAAAAGGTAGAGGAAATGGATAAAACTGATGCTAAGATTAAATCAGCTGTAAATAACGCTACTAAACCGTTGAAAGAAGCAATTAATAAGGTTAAGACTTTGCATAAAGAAGAATCAGAGCTAAATAAGAAAACTGAAGAAGTTAAAGATTTAACAGAAAAGTTTACAGAAAGAACTGGTGTTACTTTAGATGATGAAGGTAAATTAGTTGAAGTTAAGGTTGGACCATTAAAAGAGTACACAACCATATCACAACTTATGGAAGATATTAATAAATAAATTAGTAAGTTATGTTAACAGAAGAGAAAATTTTAAAAAACGCAAAAAAGTTTAATGACACTGGTGTTAAATACGAAGTGATTAATGATGACCTAATCAATATGTTAGGTAAAGAGTTTATAACCGCACCATGTTCTACAACAACAAATTTATATGGTGCTTATGATGGTGGTTTAATAAATCATATTCTTAATACAACTAAATACGCTTTAAAGATTAATGAAGCGTTACCAGAGACTAAGCAAGTAAGTGTTACTAACATCATTAGAGTATGTCTTATTCACCAAATAGGTAAGGCTAAGATGTTTACCGAGCAAACGTCTCAATGGCATAAGGATAACAGAGGCGAAATGTACACATTCAACGAAGAGTTATTATCTATGTCAACGTCTGAACGCTCAGTATATTACGCACTTAAATCTGGTATTAACCTTAGTGAAGACGAAGTTTTTGCGATTTATAATTATAACAGTGATTTTGCACAAAGACCTATGACTACTTTAGGTGAGAAATTAGCTGCTTTGTTAAGAACCGCTAATATGGTTGCAGTACTTGAAGAAAAATAAGAAACATATGGATTATAATTTTAACGAAGATGAAATGTTTAATAAGTTAATGAAAGCCATTAATGAAGAGGGTAGTTATAACTTAGAAACATTTAATGATGAATTTAACAAACTAGTGGATGATATAAGTAATACAACTTATACTGCTTATTCCGTTAAATTTATTAATAAGTCTAACAATCAAGACCCAGAATACGCAACCGAAGGTTCAGCTGGGTTTGATTTTAGGGCTGACTTAAGTGAACCTATTCACCTAAATCCTGGTGAGATAACAATGGTACCAACAGGGTTATACTTTGAGTTACCGTCTAATCTTGAATTACAAGTCAGACCTAGAAGTGGTTTATCAGCTAAGCATGGTGTTACAGTATTAAATTCACCAGGAACTGTTGATTCTGACTATAGAGGTGAAGTTAAAGTTATCCTTATTAATCATGGTAAGGATACTTTTGTAATTGAGAACGGTGAAAGAATAGCACAAGGTGTTATTGCAAATGTGATTGGTAAAAATTTAGTTAGTCTTACAAAGACAGAAACTTTAAACGATAGTGAAAGAGGTGAAAGTGGATTCGGTTCAACAGGTACAAAATAGAAATGATATGAGTAATTTTTTTTATGAGCAAGTAAGTTTAGATTTTAATGATTTATTGATTAAACCTAAAGCCACTAGTGATATAGTTAGTAGGAGCGAAATAACTATATTAAATGAAAATGGTAAACTACCATTATTTACTGCTCCAATGGATACTGTTGTTGACAAAACTAATTACAATGAATTTGATAAGTTAGGTATTAATATATGCTTACCAAGAGGCGAAAATGGTGACGACTCAATGTTTCAGTCATACTCACTTAAAGATTTTATCAAAGAATTTATATTAGAAGAAAAGGTTCTACGAACATATGCCAAAGGCTCATCTGACACTATGTACAATATGAGGACATTTAAAGTCTTAATTGATACAGCAAATGGTCATACAAAAGAAATGTTAGACGCTGTACAAGAAGCAAAAAGATTATGGTCTAATAAATTAATCTTAATGGTTGGTAACATAGCTAACCCACAGACATACGTTTTATTATCCGAAGCTGGAGCTGACTATATAAGAGTTGGTATTGGTAATGGTGGTGGTTGTCTAACCACACAACAAACAGGAATTGGTTTTCCAATGGCTAGTTTAATTAAGAAATGTTACGATGTATCATGTACGTTAGATAATCCAGCAAAAATAGTTGCTGATGGTGGTATGAAAAGTTATTCAGACATCATTAAGGCTTTAGCGTTAGGTGCTGATTACGTTATGGTAGGTAGTTTATTTAATAAAGCTCTAGAGTCTTGTGGTGATAACTATATAATGAAAAAAGTACCTATAACACAATTTGGTGCTGAAAAAGCATATAGTATCGGTTTACCTGTTTACAAAAAGTTCAGAGGCATGAGCACCAAAGAAGTCCAGAAGAAATGGGGTAATAATATACTTAAAACTTCTGAAGGTATTGTAACATATAGAAAAGTGGAATACACACTTAGTGGTTGGATTGATAACTTTAAATCATATTTGCGTTCAGCTATGAGTTATTCAGACTCTAAAACCCTTGAAGAATTTATTAATAAGGCCGAGTTTTTAAAGATAAGTGAAAATTCATTTAAAAGATTTAATAAATAAAAATTTAACTTATGATAAATGAAAAAATAAAAAGGATAAAAGATAGAATTAATTGGTTAAAAACTCAAATAACCATGAGTGCTTATTATGATGGGTGGACATTAAATGGTTTTAGAAAAGAATTATCTGAGTTAATTGGTAAATTAAGTAACTTAAAATGAAGTATATTTTTATACATATAGGTAAAACAGCTGGAACTAGTTTTAGAAATTTCTTAGAGTCTAATGTAAGTAGACCATATTGGGGGTATGCTAAAACATATGTTTTGACACACGAAGATTTAGATTTTAGAAAACCTGATAAATTCACACAGTTGGAACCTAGAGGGTATAGTGTGTTTGAACATTTTGATTTATTCTCTGAACATGCTCCGTGGGGATTACATAGATACTTAAAAACAAAAGAATACCAATACATAGCTATGTTAAGGGAACCAATTTCTAGAACTATATCAGCATACAGGTACGCTATAGATAGGGGTTGGATAAATGACGATAAAAATATTATTGATTGGTTTAATGAAGTAAGAAATAAAGATAAAAAACATTACCAATTAAATTACTGCTCTGGTATGTCAATAGACGCACCATCAGAAGTAAAACTAGACAAAGCTTTAATAAACTTAAAAGATAAAAAGTTTTTATTTGGTTTAACAAGTAAATACGATGAATTTATTGATTTATGTTGTGCAATAAATAACTGGAAACCGCAATATAGAACAACAAATGTGACTAAAACTAAAAAAGAGATAAACCAAGAAGATAAACATAAATTACAAGAACTGCTTTCAGGTGAAATAAATTTTTATGAAGAAGCTGTTAAAATATATAACGAAAAATATAAAAACTTTATAAAATGATTAGTATAGTTTATTGTACAAGATTTGAAAATAAAAAACACCAAGAACACTTGATTAAATCTTCTGGATTACATAAACACGTTGAAGTTATTGAAATCATTAATAATGGTGAATCACTTACTAAAGCATATAATCGTGGTTTAAAACTAGCCAAAAACGATATCATTGTATTCTGCCATGATGATATTATTATTGAAACTAAACAGTGGGGTAAGAAACTTGAAAAATTATTTAACAGAAATAAGGAGTTTGGCATCATAGGTGTTGCTGGAACTAAGAGTTTATCTGAATCTGGTAGATGGTGGGATGATAGGTCAGCAATGTTTGGTAGAGTAAAGCACACACACCAAGGTAAATCATGGCTTTCAGCATACAGTGAAGACCTAGGTGAAAATATTGAAGAAACTATAGTAGTTGACGGTGTATGGTTCGCTGTACATAAAGACAGACTTAAGAAAGACTTCGATGAATCGGTTGAAGGTTTCCATTTCTATGATGTCAACTTCTGTTTCCAAAATAGGTTTGAAGGTGTAAAGGTGGGTGTAACTACTAAGATTAGAGTCAACCATATGTCTATTGGTGAAACTAACAACCAATGGGAAGAAAACAGAAAAGAATTTGCTGAAAAATATAAAGATGAGTTACCAGTTAGAATTAAAGATAATTTTGAAGGTAGAAAATTAAAAGTATTAATGGGTTGTCTTAACTTCCAAGGATTAACTGGTTCTGAAATATCAACACTTGAAACAGCTAAAGGGTTAGCTAAAAATGGTTGTGATGTATCTGTTATATCAACAGCTGTTAGTCCAAAGTTTAAACAAACATGTAATAGATATAATATTAAGACTTATTTAATGTCTGAACCACCAGGATATAAGATGGGTGATGGTAAGTGGGGTGTTAATACACCACAAGGTCATCAACTATCTAAACCAGGGGTGCTTTACGCTGTAAAACCAACCGATTTCGATATTATTCATGCTAATCATGAACCAATTACTAAACAATTATTACAATTATATCCAGATAAGAAATTCGTTAATATTGTTAGGTCTGAGGTAATTGATTTAGAGAACCCAATAGTTGACACTAAGATTAAGAAATATATTGCAATTAGACCAAGTATTAAGGACTATATTGTAGAAAACTTTGGTATTGGTAAAGATATCGTAGAAGTTATTTATAACCCATTTGATAAATCTAGATTTAAGAAACAAAGTTTACCATCTGGAACAGATAAAAAAGTAACTCTTTTCGTTGGTACAATGGATTATTTAAGAGAAAAATCTATTAGAGACTTAGTAGATAAGTGTGTTGAACAAAATAAGGAGTTATGGCTTGTTGGTAAGGATAGTAATAGTTACGGTGTTAAATTAGGTCAAGATAATGAACATGTTAAGTATTTCCCACCAACAGATAACATAGAAGAATTCTTTTATAAGTGCGATGAAACTGCTGGGATTATGCTTGGAAGAACAACCATTGAAGGGTTCTTATGTGGTAAACCAGCAATAATTTATAACGTGGATAAACAAGGAAATATTATTGACTCTGAATTCATGGAAGTCCCAGAAGACTTGAGTATATTTGATGTTGATAGTATAATCCCTAAAATAAAAGAAACTTATATAGATGCATACAACACCTAAAATATTATTGGCTGGACCATGGATTGGGGAGTTTGGATGGGAATTATTTTGTTGGCAAGGATTTGTTAGAAAATTATCAAAAAATTATGACAAGACTATCATAATAGGGAGACCAACAAATAAATTATTATATTCAGACTTTGCTGATGAATATATAAAGTTTGACCCAGAAAGTTTTAAAACTGATGCATGGAATTGTCACGGTGCTAAATCAGCAAAGGATATCATATCAAGTATTCCACATACTGATTATTTAAATGGTGTTTTTGATATCGGCATGAGGTATAGTCAGAAAGGTGTTACAGACACTAAGGGATTATTCTTTAGTCAACAAGATTTTATAAAATTAATATCCGATAAGAAAGGTAAAAAGTTTGATGTTATATTCCATTGTAGAAATAAATCAACTGGTTCTGACAGAAACTGGTCTTACGAACAATGGGTACAACTAAAAGAAGATTTAGGTAACTTATCGGTTGCGTGTATTGGTAATCATGAATCATTTCATATCCCAGGTACTGAAGACTTAAGAGGTATTGATTTAGATGAGTTAGTTGCGACAATGAATGAGAGTAATCTTATCATAGGACCAAGTAGTGGCCCAATGCACCTAGCTAGTCTCGCTGGTATGACACACTTAGTATGGAGTACCGAATATAATAGGGTTAGGTATGAAAAAGACTGGAATCCATTAAGAACAAAGGTTATATTTTATTCTGAAGGTGGATGGAATCCAAAACCTTTAGATATTTCAAAAATTATAAAAAATATAGTATGATTGCATTATTAACAGGATATAATGGTTTTATCGGTCAGAACTTGAAAAAGGTTCTGATAAAAAGAGGTTATAACATATTAGGTATCGAGAAAGAAAATGTTATAGAATATTTAGGTGAAGACATTAATGTGTTTGATAATCTTGTTAGAGAATGTGACGTTATTTTCCATGTAGGAGCTATCTCTGATACTGCAAATCAAGATTACCATGAAATGCTTTTATATAACTATCAATTCACTAAAATATTAACTGACTTAGCTAATAAACACGGTAAGAAGGTAATTTACTCAAGTTCCGCAAGTGTTTATGGTGATGGACACAATACAAGTGTTCCAAATAACATATACGCCTGGTCTAAGCTATTAGGTGAAGAATATGGTAGACTTTCTTATCCAGAAGGTTTTACATCACTTAGATATTTTAATGTTTATGGGCCTGGTGAAGAGCACAAGGGTAATATGTCATCAATTGGTTACCAAGCATATCTTCATCATCACCAAAATAATATGATATACTCATTTAATTTATTCCCTAAAAAACCAACAAGAGACTTTGTTTATGTTAAGGATGTAGTATCAGCTAATATTGCAGCATCTGAAGCTGAATGTGGTATTTATGACGTGGGTAGCGGTTCGTCAAGGTCTTTTGAAGATTTCCTTTACAATATGAGTAAAATTCCGTATAATTATGTGAGTGAAGATAAGATACCAGAATGGTATCAGTTTTACACTAAAGCTAACGAAGAAATGTGGTTACCAAACTGGGAACCAATGTTTCAATTAGAAGATGGGTGTAGAGACTATTTAAACTACTTAAAAGATGGAAGGAAAGAAGATACTACTACTGGGAGAAACCTGTCTTGATAAGTTCATTTATGGAACTTGCGATAGACTTAATCCAGAAGCTCCAACACCAGTATTCAAGGAAACTAAATCACACTCCAATGTAGGAATGGCTGGTAATGTATATGAGAATTTAAAATGGTTAGGATTACCAACTGAATTTATTTCAAATAAAGCTCAAATAACTAAGAGTAGGTTTGTTGATGAAGTATCTAATTATATACTCATTAGGGTTGACGATGAACCAAAATTAAAAGCGTTAACATTGAAGGATATTGATGTTAGTAGGTTAGAAGAATATGATGCTATTGTTATCAGTGATTATAATAAAGGTCTTTTAGGTAAGGAATTTTTAAGTAACTTATTTACGCACACTAAGGCTTTGAATATCAAAACCTTTATGGATACTAAAAAAGATATTGATGAATGGGCTATTGAATGTGATTATATTAAGATTAATCAAAAAGAATTTAACAACCCAAAACACATCAAATACCTTTCAAATAATTTTTTCAAAAATAAATTAATTGTTACACTTGGTTCCGATGGCTGCCTTTATTCAGGCCAACAACATAAAACTATAGAAGTACCTGTCAGAGATGTCGTTGGTGCTGGGGACACGTTTTTAGCTGGTTTGGTTTATGGTTACCTTATAGACGGTGAAATAGAGAGTGGCATAAGACTCGCTAATAGACTTTCAGCTGACGTTGTATCAAAAAGAGGTGTAGCATTACCAGATAAAAAAATGATATGAAGATACTATTCGTAGCAGTATTTAACAAGAGCTCTACTAATTGGGCTCAGTCACAAGCATTTCAAGAGAATGGGCATCAGGTAATTGAATTCAATTATAGAGACATAGCAGCTAAGGTAGGAAACTATAAACGTGACGACATTCTTATCGAAACCTGTAATAATGAAAAACCAGACATTCTTATATTCAGTAAATGTAATGAAATAGATGTAAGGGTTGTTATCGAATGTAACGAGATTACGAAAACCGTACTTTGGTACATGGACCCACTCAATTACAACTTCAATAAATCATTAGTTAAAAAGATAAAACATTGTCATAAGGTTTATTGTGCATTGTGGGACCCATATGAAGCTGCAAAGCAATATGGTGGTGATAAAGTAAACTTCTTACAAGAAGGTTTCGACCACATACAGAATTATCCTGTAAATACTGATTACCTATATGAAGCCTCATTTATTGGTGTGCTTAGAAATAAAAGAGTTGATTACCATAGAGAAATAGGGTTTAAAGTTATATCTGACGCATATGGTGAAAAACATTCTGAAGCAGTTAGTCAATCTAAAATTAACTTAAACTTCACTGAAGGTGGCACTTCCGACAGAACCTATAAGGTATTGGCTAGTAAAGGATTTCTACTTACTGAACCGTGGCCAAACATGGGACTAGATTTTATAGACGGTAAAGACCTGGTTACATTCAATAATAGTAATGAATTAAAGAATAAGATTGAATACTACCTTAATAATGAAGAAGAACGGTTAATAATTGCCGAAAATGGTTACAAGTCCGTTCAAAAGTTTAGTAGGCTTGAATGGGCTAAAAAAATACTAAAATAACAAATATAAAACTTGATTTATAGTACAATATAACCTATATTTATAGTAATATAAAAATAAAAGATATAGTTCAAATATGAGTAATTTAAAAAATGAATATGGAAAAATAGTGAATAAAACCACTAATCTTGAAGAAGCCTTTAAATGGGCGTGTGATGGTCCACATCATTTAGTCCCATACAATAAAGAAAATTACAAACCATTAAATGAATATGACAAAAAATCTAACAACCTATACGGTGACCATCTAAGAGATTTATTAAAACATATTAAAAATTGTAATCATATCACAGAAGTGGGACATAACATAGGTCACACGGCTAGAGTGTTTTTATATACAAAACCAAATAAATTAGTATCCTATGACATAAAAGACTTTTCTAAAAATGGTGTGAAAGAATTGGCAGAAAAAAATAATATTAAATATGAATTTTATGTTAAAAATAGTTTAGATATTAATATTGATGATTTTGAACAAACAGATTTTTTATGGTTGGATGGGAATCATTCTGAGACACACGTTTATAAAGAATTAAATAAATTTGAAGGTAAAGTTAATAAGTATATATTCTCTGATGATACTGAAGCTGAAGGGACTCCTGGACCAACTGGTTATGGTGTCCTAAAGGCATTTAATAAATTTTTAGCTGATAATGATAATTGGGAGTTAGAAACCCAAAGTATATTAGGACCTGGTTTTATTGGAATTAAAAGAAAGTAATGGGTTTAGTAATTTCATATCCAATATTTTTTAATTCTGGTAGAAAATCCACAGACATTTATAGGGATGGATTAATTAGAAACGCTAAAAAATATAAAGACATTTTCCCTAAAGCCAAAATGGTGGTGTACCATGACAATAGTGTTGATGATATCTTACTTACAACTCTTAAAGAGTGTGGAGTAACTTTAAAAGAAAGACCAAGTAATAATAACTGGTCTGGCACTTTCTGGAGGTTCGAAGAATTAGACAATATGGTTAACTATGAAAGATTCTTAAGGGATTTTGTTTGGTCACAAGCAAAAGAAAGAGCATTAATTAATATAGAAAAAAGGTCATTCGAATCACTAAAAAACATCGTTAATAGTCGCCCACATATAGTACCCAAGTGGATGTTAGAAGATAATTATTTAGAAAGAATTTTTACGAAATGGAGCGCAAAATAAAAATACTATTTATATGTCCTGGTGGGCAAACCAATTTAAACTCACCAAGCGAAAATTTAGCCAAATATATTAATTTAAATTATGGTAATATAGAAATAGATATTTTTAATCAAACTTACAGACCAGTTAAAAATAGCGCTATAGGTTATGATTTGATTTGGGGCGACATGGATGGTAATAATGTACCATCAATTGCTATTAAACTGTCAAAAGAAGCCAACATCCCCTGTTATATTCATGGTGAATGGGTACCACCATATAGATTTGAAAATGGATGGTCCAAATACTTTAACGAACCAACCAACTTAGGTCACAAAGGTAGGTACATGCAGAACTTAAAAGCCATGCAAGACGCTGATGTTGTTAGTCTCGCACTTAGTTCTACTCCAGGTGGGTTTGAATGGATTAAGGAAAAGACTGGGATTGATTTCAACAATAAGTTTGTTAGGTATCCAGCCTGTAAAGAATATGATATAATTAACTTACCAAAGAAGAATCAAGTTGCAACTATTGCCAGGGTTAATGATGGTAAGAAAAGAGTGTCACGCACAGTTGAAGCTATCGCTAAGACTGAAACTAAACCCAAGTTCGTTGTGATTGGTGGAAACATATCTCACCCTAACGTTAATATTGAGGCCCTGGGCGCTTTTAATAATGATGACAAGGTAAAGATTTACGCTGAGAGTAAATTAGCCATACAACATTGGTCTGGTATTCCACCAGCTGAATCAATACAACAATTATGCCCAGTAATTAGTTTCGATATTCCATACATGAAAGAATTATATGGCGATGGACTTATCTGGGTTAATAAAGACGACACGGACGATTTAGCGAGTAAAATAGACTACTGGTTAACACACGACAATGAGAGAGAAGAGTTTGCTCATTATAGTAGAGAAAAGCTATTAAATGGTGAATATGGGGTTAAATTAGATTCTAAGAGAGCAGAATTAGTTGTCCAAAATATCTTAAATGTTATTAAGTAATGAGTAAACCAATACCAAAAAAAGGAAAATTAGTACCAAAGAAATGGGGCTACGAATTATGGATACACAATAGTGAAGCTTATTGTGGTAAATTACTTGTATTCAATAAAGGAGCTAAGTTTAGTATGCACTATCATATTCGCAAGGAAGAGACATGGTACATATCTAAAGGTGAATTTGAATATAATTGGATTGACACTACAAACGCAAATAGAATAACACAAACAATTAAAGAAGGTGATATAATTCACTTAGTTCAGGGACAACCACACCAGCTTAAAGCACTAACTGATGGTGCTACAGTTTTTGAAGTATCAACAGAACACTTTGATGAAGATAGCTATAGAGTCGAACCAGGTGACTCTCAAAAATAAATATGCTAATATATGTTGACATAGACGGTACTATTTGCGAGTCATTTAACTCGGATTACCATAAATCGATTCCCATCCAAGAAAACGTTGATAAAATAAATAAACTTTATAATGAAGGTCACACCATAATATATTGGACAGCCAGAGGTCAAACGTCTGGTAAAAACTGGACCGAACTAACTAATAAACAGTTAGTAGAATGGGGTTGCTTATTCCACGAAATAATTTGTAACGAAAAACCACATTATGATTTACTCATATGTGATAAAACTAAAAGGATTGAAGAGATATGATAGTATGGGTTAATGGGTGTTTTGATGTATTACACATAGGTCATATAGAATTACTTAGATACGCAAAAAATTTAGGTGATAAATTAATAGTTGGTATAGATAGCGATGAGCGTGTTAAAGAGCTCAAAGGTGATACTAGACCATTCAATAATCAATTTGATAGAACTGAAATGCTTAGAGCTATTAAATATGTTGACCAGGTAGTTATATTTAACTCTGAAAAAGAACTAATAGCGTCAATAGATAAATATAATGTTCATACAATGGTAGTGGGCGATGATTACAAGGATAAGGAAGTTATTGGTTCTGAAAATGCAAAAAAGGTAATGTTCTTCCAAAAGCTTGACAATTATTCTACAACACATATATTAGAGTATGAAAACATTTGTAACAGTAAAAAGTGATGGGTCCAAGGGACCAAAAATTAACGCTAAAGACTTCAATGAAGCGGAAGAATTATTAAAATCAATGAATCAAAATAAAGAAAAGGTACGATATAAAATTGTTGGTGAAGAAATCATAATACCGATACAATGATAGATAAAATTAAAAAATGGTTTAAAAGACAAGCAACCGCATTCGCATTAGCAACAGCTAGTGTTGAGAAGGATTCCCTTAAACAATCATCTATTGAGTTAGAAGGTAATATCGGTCAAGTACAAAGACACAATCAAGGAACTCTAGCAGATGCACTAGATAGAGGTGAAATAACTCAAGAAGTAAAAGAATTAAGGTGGAGACTATTTAAAGTCTTGGAAGCTTCTGATAAAATGGTTATTAATTCATTATCTGTAGATGATGAAGGTTACCATGATTTAAATGTTAAAAAAAGTACTTCAGCTACAATAAAATCTGGTTTAAAGAAAATTAAATTAGATACTCATGATGACTACCCACTTGAAATGGTTATAAATAATAAAGAAGTTACTCTTAGTGGAATTGACATTATATCAAATGATAATATTAAGGAATATGATTTAGATGAAAGAGTTGAATCAGTTAAATCTGATGATGAGTCTAAATCAGCGACATTAGGTGAAATAAGTAATGATGATTACCACTCTAATATTAAAACTGATAAACCAATTAAAATAATTAGAGATTTAAGACCTAAATTTGAGTTGGAATCCTTTACTAATAAACTAAATATCCGTATAATAAATGACAAGGAAAGGTTATTAGAATTCTACGTAAGTATTTACCCTGATGAGTATGATAGAAAAACTAGATTATTTTTATCTGAGGTTAAAAAAGCGATTAAAAACCCTAGAGCTAGTAACATGTTAGATATTATTGGTGTTGGTTTTACATCATATAAAGATATTGGTGTTAAAGACTTCCATCAATTTCATTATGAAGTTAAGGAGTTTGATAAGATAGTTCAGTTTGATGGTTATTATGTGATTAAATTTAAATCTGAAGTAATCTTAAATGGTGAATATTTATTAGAAAAGTACAGGTTAGAAGAACTAGACCAAAAATACAAAAATAAGGAATCAAAAAGGTAATATATGTCCAAAACACAAAGAAGAAGTTCAACATCAGTTTTAGTAGCAGAAAATAATGATAGGGTTATAGATGTTATCCTACCAAAAAAACACAGACTTAAGTGTAAAAATATAAAACAAAAAGAATTCGCAAACCTAATTAATGAAAAAGAAATAGTTATAGCGGCTGGTCCAGCTGGTGTAGGTAAGAGTTATATTGCGATTGCAAGAGGTATCGAATTGTTACAAAATAAAACTAGCCCATACGACACATTAATTATCACCAAGCCAGCTATTGAAGCTGGTGAAAAACTTGGTCACTTACCAGGTGATATGAAAGAAAAGATGGAACCACATGTTGCCTCTTCATTAGATATTATTGATAAAATTATAGGTAAAGCTAATAGACAAAAATTAGAAGAATTAGAAATAATCAAAGTAGAACCGTTAGGGTTCATTAGAGGTAAAACAATTGATAATTCAATAGTGGTCATCGAAGAAGTCCAAAACATGTCGCCAGAACAAGTTAAAACCATTCTAACAAGAATAGGTGAAAATTCTAAATATGTTTTATCTGGAGACTTAGACCAATCAGATAAATATAGAAATGTGAAACAAAGTGGTTTATATGATGCCATGAACAGACATAAGAACATCGATGAAATTGGTTTCTTTGAATTTGAAAAAGAAGATATAGTTAGAAACAAAATTATATGTAAGATTCTAAAAAACTATGATAATGTTTCTAATAACGTACCTACTAAAAGGAATCAAAATAAAGATTTAACTGATAAACAAACTAAAAAACCAAACAAAAAAAAGAAACACCCATTACTTAGAAGGTTAAATATATATTTAAAAAGAAAATTTAAATTATAAACTTTACTTTAACTAAAATGTGATGTATTTTGGTTAATATGAAAATAGGTATAGATATTAACGAAGTTTTAAGGGATTTTATAGGGCAATTAGCATACACCTATGAAAAGTATATCGGTGAAGTAGATATCGATAAAAACCCTGTGGATAGTTTTGATTTAATTAATCATTTTAAATTTAAAACTATTGATGAAATGAATAAGTTCTTATATTTGGAGGCATCTTTAGAAATATTTGGTCATGCTGACCAACTTCATGAAAACTTAATGAACCAATTCAACATGTTCCTTATGGACACGAAGGATGAAGAAGAACACGAAATCATTATAACATCAAAAGAAGTTGTTAAAAGTATCCCATCAACATATTTTTTCCTATCTAAATTAGGTTGTCGTGTAGAACAAATAAACTTTGTTCAAAATTATGAGGATATTTGGGGTAATGTTGATTTATTAATCACAGCCAACCCAAGAGCATTAGAAACTAAACCTAACGATAAGATATCAATCAAGATTAACTCATCTTATAATAAAGAATCAAAATCAGATTTTGAATTAGATTCTATTTTGGAATTCATTAAAGATAATGAGTTAAGGGATAAGATATTGAATACTAAAATAACGACTTACGAAGAAATTAATTAGAGATATGTTAAGTTTTGGAGGAAAAATTTTTAAAATCGATATTAATAAAATCGATGAAATTATCAGAGTTAATAACCCAGAAATCAGTGAAGAGATTGAAGAAAAAGTTATAACTGATAAAGACGGTAACACTGTTACTGAAACTACTAAAACAACCATGCCACGCTCTAGAGAGATTGATGCTGCGAAGTATGAATCTATTAGATGTTTTTTAGAGGTTGTGTTAATTTATAATGAAGAAGTTGACGATGCCTTAGGTATTGATAGGGCGTTTTTAGAAGCCCCAATGTCATTTAAATTGGCCTTTAATACACTACTAGATTATGATATTATAGTAGAAGTAGAATAATAAATAAATAAATAAATAAATAAAATTAAAAAAAATGAGTGAACAAGTAGAAAAAGTAAAAGTAGATGAAATTATTTCAAAATTAGATAATAAGGATTTTGGATTATATTTCTTTACATTAGATACAATGGGTAACCCAACAGCTGGGATTGCTAACATTTATGAACATGCTAAGGTATTAAATGAGTTAGGTTATAACGCATATATCTTACACGAAAAAAATGATTATAGACTTTACGGTAATGCTGACGGTATGGGTATTGCTGACTGGTTAGGTGAAGAATACGCTAAACTACCACACATGTCTATTGAATCACAACAGTTAAATGTTGGTCCACAAGATTTCATTATTATACCAGAAGTATTTTCAAATGTAATGGACCAAGTAAAACAATTCCCATGTAAGAAAGTTGTTTTATCTCAAAGCTATGATTATATCACTGAATTATTACCTATCGGTAGAAGATGGACTGATTATGGTTTTGATACAGTTATTACAACTTCAGATAAACAAGCTGGGTATTTAAGAACATTATTCCCATCGATTAACACACATGTGGTTCCAGTAAGTGTTTCTGATTATTTTACTGATTCTGATAAACCTAAGATTCCTGTAGTTAGTATTGTGGCTAGGGAACAAGGTGACGCAGCTAAAATCGCTAAAATGTTCTATTTACAGAACCCATTATATAAATGGATTACATTTAAAGAATTGAGAGGTATCCCTAAAAGACAGTTTGCTGAAGAATTAGGTAAGTCTTGTTTAGCAGTATGGTTAGACGATAGAGCTGGGTTCGGAACTTTCCCATTAGAAGCTATGCACTGTAATACACCAGTTATTGGTAAGATGCCTAATATGATTCCAGAATGGATGGAAGAAACTGATGCTGAAGGTAATGGTAGAATCAGAAATAATGGTATTTGGACAAACACTCATTTAAATATTCCAGAATTAATTGCAACTTATATGAAAGTTTGGTTAGAAGATAACTTACCACAAGACTTATTAGATGGTATGGAAGAAACTAAGGATACATATACTGTTGAAAGACAAAGAGAATCTATTGAAACTGTGTACGATACATTAGTTAAAAATAGAATCACAGAATTTAATAACGTTTTAGAGCAAATTACAGAAACTGCTCAGTAATAAATAAAATAAAAATGGCAAATAAAAAAACAAATATTTCAGTAATTGTACCAGTGCATGAATTAACTGGTGAAGATAATATTAAATTATTCAACACTGCATTAACTAGTGTGGATAATCAAGAAGTTAAACCAGATGAAGTCATGGTTGTTGTACCAGAAGGTTCTGAAGTACACAAGACATTAACAGATATGGACTTAACAACTTACAGTGTTAAAGTAACTGTTGTTGAAAACCCAGGTAAAACTGATTTCGCAACTCAAGTTAATTACGGTGTATCACAATGTAATACTGAGTGGTTCAGTATTTTAGAATTTGATGATGAGTATTCAATCAAATGGTTTAAAAATGTTGTGACATATAGAGAAGCGCACACGGATGTTGATGTGTTTATGCCTATCATTATCGATATTAACGAACCAGACGGTGGATTTATGGGATTAACTAATGAAGCTGTATGGGCTAATAGTTTCTCAGATGAATTAGGTGTATTAGATAATAACGCATTATTATCATTCCAAAACTTTAACATCGATGGTGTCACAATGAAGAAAAGTTCATTTGAAAACGCTGGTGGTTTTAAATCAAATATTAAGCTAACATTTATTTATGAATTCTTGTTAAGATTAACATTTAAAAGCCACAAAGTGATGGTAATCCCTAAATATGGTTACAAACACTTAAACCAGAGACCTGGTTCATTGTTCAATAATTACAAAACCGAGATTGACCCAGTTGAAGCTAACTGGTGGTTAGCACAGGCAAAGAAAGAATATTATTTTGACAATGAAAGAGAAATAACATACGAAGAAGTAAAATAATCGGAATGGCTAACAAAAGAGGACGCAAAAGAACAACAAACCTGTACTTTGGTCCCGAACAAGAAGAAGCTGTTTTAAATTATTTGAAGTCTGAGGATGATTTAGAAAGGAATGCAATCTATAACCAGTGGCTCAGAGAGCCGCTGGATAAGATGATTGAATCGATAATTAGGAGATATAAATTATATAGGAAGAGTGAAACATTTGAACAATTACATAGTGATACTCTTTCATTCCTAATGACAAAAGCTCACAAATTTGAAAATTCTAAAGGTACTAAGGCTTACTCTTATTACGGAACAATTTGTAAAAATTATATACTAGGTTTACTCATAAATGATGATAAGAAAGTTAAACAAGTCTCTTCTTATGAAGATATAGCTACAAGTCTAGAAGAGAAAAAAGACTTTCAGTATGAGATAGATGACCTTGAATTCACCATGGATAAGTTTATAAAAAAACTAATTGATGGTATTAAAAATGAATTAGAAGGTGATGATAGTATTGTAGGTAAGAAAAAATTAAGTGAAAATGAAGAAAAGGTTGGTTTAGCTCTAATAGATATATTAATGGATTGGGAAGTAACCCTAGATTCCATGGCTGGTGGAACCAAATTCAATAAAAATTCTGTCTTGGAAAGTATGAGAAATTATACGGGTTTAAATACTAAAGATATTAGGGTAGCAATGAAAAGATTCAAAGAATTGTACGCTATTCTTAAGATAGACGGTATTGAAAATGGCATAACCGAATAAAAAATATCTATTATGATATTTATAAATAAAGGAAATAATGATTAATTTAAAACTATATTATTTTGCCAAGGAAGAAAAAACAGGATATAAAAACCAATAATGTTGATAGTTTAGAGGGTTTATTACAAGAAACATATAATGATGCTTGTGGTAACATAAATGACGCTCAGAAAACTATTAATGAAATGGAAAATGCTGCTGAACCAGAAGATGTTGACGATTTAACTAAATTAGCTAAAGAAAAGACAAACGCCTTAAAGGTTAAAGATTCAGCTATAAAGATTAAGTTAGAAATAGCTAAATTACAAAACGATATTATTAAAAATAGAGGTGATGCTGAAGCTGCTATGAATGATAGAAGTGATGGTAAGGTAGATATTAATGACTTTAGACAGATAAGAAAGTTTATTGAAGATTCTTCTAATGAAGAAGAAGAAAATGATGATTAGTTATGAGTATTATTGATGGCAAAAGAGAAATATTCGGAAGAATCGCAGCCTTAAACGCATTATTACCTAAGAAAAAGAAAAATGATTCTTTAGATTCAGTTAATAATGAAAGAAACATAATGAAGTTTTTAGCTGATATACTAGTGGTTTTAGGTGAACTACAAGCACTTAAGACTATCGCTGTGGATGTCATCACATTTCAAATACCAAGACTAGAACAAGAAATAAAGGAGGGTTTAAAAACAACCTTAAAAGAGAGTTGTGGTTGCGATATAAACCCATCAATACCCAGTTTCTTTAAATCAACAGGTGCTGGTATTAAAATAAATGTTAAAGATTTAGATTTCTTTGATATTATGAAAATAGACCCAAATAGTGTTGACGGTGGGTTAATATATACAGATGTTAACACTGGTGTTAATAGTAAAGATTTTAATACGTACCTTAATTTCACAATACAAGATGAAAATACTGAACAGATATTTCAAAATATTTTAAATAGTAAATTCGAACAAACAACAACTAATGGTAATAACGTATTAACTTTTAAAGCTGATTCTAGTTATGATTCTGGTAAATCAATGGTTGATTTTAATAATAATTATATTGATAATATCAGTATTTTTGGTAGTCCAGGTTCATTAGATTCAAAATCAATTATTAATACCATACTAGAAGAAATATTCAGTACAGTCAGTTCATCTAGGTTTATAAATAAAACCAAAGAACAAATTAAAAAAGAAGTAGAGCTTAAGCAAACCCTACAAAAGTTAATTGATTCTGATAGTGAAATTGTACAAGAAAGTGTATACACGTTCTCTAATGAAGAATTAGCTCAAATAGATAAGTTAACCACAAATAAGAAAAAAGGTATTCTAGAAGTAGAATGTTGTGGTAATATAAATTTAAACATACCTAAAGAAGATGTAGAAGGAATCAATGATGAGTTTGATTCATTAGATATTAACGATAAGGAAGGTGAGTTGGTTGTTGTTGAGAAGTCTTTAGATAACTTAGCTAATATACAAGCTGGACAAGTCCCAAGTGAAGATTCAGAAAGTATTAAATACAATTTTTTTAAAGAGATTATTGATAAACTAATATTAATGTTTATGACGCAATTAATATCTCCAAAGTTTGTTACAATATTGATGATTAATTTTACCATAGCTAATGGGGGTGATGTACCAAAATATAAAAATCCAATTGACTTAATTAAATCAAATGAAAAAGTTTTTAAAGCAATTAGAAAAAAACTTATTGAAAGTATTATAGCAATAGTGTTAATTTATGTTTTAAGGTTATATTTAAAAAAAATCTTAAGGGATAAAATTGAAGATAAAATAGAAAAAGCAACTAATTACGCAAAGACACTAACTAGTTTAATACCAAAAAATAAATATACAGATTTATTATCTAAAATAATAAAAAATTTATAATATGAGTGTATTCAAGAAAATATTCAGTAATATTAATTTAAGCAATATAATTACCGTTATTGACATACTTAAAACATTCTCAAACCCAACATTTGGTGCTGAACCACCAACCCCCATACCACCACCACTATTATTAGTGGGTGCTAAACTAAGACCAGGTATGAGTGCTAGAAACCTAAGTAAAAATTTAATTGCTAAATTAGAGAAAAGAGGAATACCCATGACGGATGCCCCTTTCGGTGGTGAAGAAAATTTATTTACCATAGCAATAACTGAACTTGCGGAAGAAATGCTTGACGAGATTAGACTTAATAGTAAAGTTGATGTTGTTATACCTCCAGGTACCATACAGATTACAGCTGTGGGTGGTAATGCTGGTGGACCAATTATTGTTCAAGGTGCTAACACAACCATAACTTCTGGTGGTGGAATTGTTACGTAAAAAAAATATAGTGTTATGAGTGTATATGATGATATGAGTAATAATGAAATACTAATGAGTATTAAAAAAATGGAAATCGAACATTTTAACTTAAAAGAAAAAATGCTTCGTGACTGGGATAAACTAATAAAACTTGAAGAGCAAGCTAAAATAGCTGCTAAGATAGTGTCTGAAAGATTAAAAACTAAGTAATGACAAATATACTTGATGGTAAATATGGTTCTTTAAGAAACAATAGTTTTAATGAGACAACAGCATTAGGACCTTTTGTTGAGGGTATTGTGGAGATTGTTGGTAAAGTCGATGTCGAAACAAATGATAATAAAAAAAGAAAAAAAATCTTAAGGTTTAACGCAGATAGACACGCAATAAAAGTTAGAATACCTGGTACTGAATACGATGATGGTAAAGAAAACATCGATTTACCCAACTGCTTTCCACTATTATCTAAACACTTAAATTTTACACCAAGAGGTAAAGAAAAAGTATTAGTTATAATACCAGATGGTAACAGAAAGGGAGGTGATAGATATTATATTGGACCATTTATATCTAGTGAAACTAAATTTAATGGTGATTTCGCAGATACAACAGCGACAGCAAATAGAATTGATGGTATATCAGACCCAGGAGAAGAAATAGACAGAATTACAACAGCAAAAGGTTTATACGAAGACCCAAAACATGTTGTGATTGATGGTAGAAATAACACGGATGTAATACAAAGAGATGCTGAAATACTCATAAGGGCTGGTAAATTTGTTCAGAATGACCCAAAGACATTTAATAGTCAAAACCCAGGATACTTTCAAATAAAATACAACCAAACATTTAATGAAAAACAATTAAATAATTTTGGTATTGGTTCTGGTGATGATGGTAAAACTAAAAATGTTACAGTAACCAATATCGTGTCTGATAAAATAAACTTATTAACACATAATAGGGACAACACATATGATTTAACATATGTAGACCCACAATCCACTGGTGCTGCACAATATATATCAGATGATGAGATGAGTAAAATACTAAATGAAGCTCACCCGTTAGTTTTTGGTGATACTTTAATAGAATACCTATTATTACTTAAAAATGCATTGATTAATCATGTACACCAAATAAATTCACCACCATCAAAAAATAAAGGTTCAGAAAAAGGGACAATGTACGATTTTATTAGACAAGCAGAAACCCTAGAAAAAGCCATGTTATCCAAAAATATACGAATTAATTAATATTTTCAGATATTTATTAATAAAGTATAAAATGGTAATAAGAACATTTTTTGATAAAAACAACACACTAGTTTATAATAGTAACGTAAACACTGGTTTAAACCCAGTTGCTGAATTATTTTATGGTGGTGACTCAACTTCACAATCATATAGTAGATTTATATTCTATTTTGATGAATCTAGACTTAAAGACTTATATACTGGTGGAACATACACAGACTTATCAAAACTAAAACATACACTTAGAATGACCAACACAGGTGCATTCGATTTAGAATTATTAGGTAAAGAAACTTGTGACGGTAAAGAAAGAACATGTTCTTTTGATTTAATATTATTCCCAGTAGATGAAGAATGGGATGAAGGTTGCGGATATGATTACGCTAGTTGTGCATTCATAGGTGGCCAAACATCTGAATCATTCGCACCATCAAACTGGTTAGACGCAAGAACAAATACACCTTGGCCAGGAGGTAATGGTGTTTACTCTGGCTCATCAACAGTATTAGCAACACAACACTTTGATAAGGGTAATGAAAACCTAGAAATAGATATAACCGATATTGTTAATGGTTATTTAACTGGTAATACTAACAACGGTTTAGGTGTTGCATTTACTAGAGTATTAGAAGAAACCCCAACAACAGATTATCAATATGTTGGTTTCTTTACAAGATATACACAAACATTCTATGAACCATATGTGGAAACAGTTTATGATTTACATATAAAAGATGATAGAACTGATTTCTACTTAGATAAAGATAATAAACTATACTTATACGTTAATTTAGCTGGAAACCCAACAAACCTAGACACTATACCAAGTGTTAATATATACAACGGTGATGGTGATTTATTCTCAGCTTACACACCTACAGATGTTACACACGTAACTAAGGGTGTTTATTCAATAGATATAAATGTACCAACAAGTGTTGATAACACTGATTGTATTCAATTCACTGATGTTTGGTCTGGTATATCCATTAATGGTGTGGTAAGACCTGATGTAGAATTAGACTTCACACTTAAAGATAGTACTGGTTATTTTAATATTGGTGATAATGATATGTTACCTAAAAAAGTAGGTATTAATGTTACTGGTATTAAAAGAGATGAAAAGATTCATAGAGGCGATATAAGAAAGGTTCTTGTCTCTACTAGAATTCCTTATACCGTGGAGCAAAAACAGACCGTAGACAACCTTAAATACCGCTTATACGTTAAAGAAGGTAAGAATCAATATACTGTAATTGACTTCCAAGATGTTGAGATGACAAATAATAACAATTACTTCTTATTAGATACAGCAAGTCTTGTACCTAACACTTATTATTTAGATGTTAAGGTAGAATCTAATCTAGAAGTTAATACAATAGCAGAAGTACTTAGCTTTGATATTGTAAGTCAATCAGATTTAAGAATTAGCCAATAATATGGAAGAGTTAATTAAGAATAGGGTAAGTAAATTTTTGTCTGAATCAATAAGGAATTCAAGTTCTGAAGAATGGAATATATGTGATGATTTTAGTGTTGACAATTATGATGATTTAATATCACTATTAAAAAAATCACATATAGAACAAAAGGATTGGGACAACATACAAGGCTTATTAGATGAATTAAAAACTGGTTTAAGCAAGTCTAGTAATGATGAAGACCAATTCAACACCATAACCCATAAAATAGCAAGTAAACTTTGTAAATAACAACTTAATATAAAATAAATAATTATGTGTAACTGCGAAAAATGTAACTGTAACGGAAAATGTGGTGAAAACTGCAAGTGTGATTGTTGTAAAAAATAATTAACAATCAATAGTCATTAACTATTTTGGGGTATGCTTTTGCATATCCCATTTTTTTTCTCTATATTTGTGTTATGGTTGAAAACAAATTAAGATATATTGATAGTGTCCACACAACGCATGATGTTAGGGATTACTATATCTGCATGAACAAAAGAATTGTCATGGAAAAGGTACAAAGAGAGAATAATAGAACAGGTTATTACACATACTCTTTTGTTGAATTCTTTAGTAATGAAAATAATCCTAAAGAAATTATTGAAAAAATAAAAGAAATACAAAGAGATGTTAAGGAATAATATTATTTGTCTTGACAAATACGTACACATAACACTTAAAACTATAAAAAAAGCGTATTAATACTTTTTTTTAAATATTTATAGTAAAAAGATGTTATGATAAGAAAACTATTAAGAGAGGAATTAGCTTTTAGGGGTCAAATAAATGAAATAGATTGGGAAAACACGTTTAGTGATGTTAGAAAAACTTGTGTAGAACCGAAAGCTTTTGCTGAATACTTAAATAAAGTTAGAGCAAATAAAGATAAAAAAACAAAAGATAGAGAAAAATTTGACGCTAAATACCCATTTATACATGCTAAATCATCTTTCTTTGATAAAGAAAGTGAACAACTAACAAGTAGTGATGTCAACAACTTTATTAATAGGATTATTGAACCACCCACCAATGTTATCAATACTAACGATAAAATACTTAAAAGTGGTGGTCCACATGAATACGTTTACAAAACTGGTATACCAGCATTTAGAGGTTTAGCTTATAGCATTGAAAAAGATGAGATATATTACATAAATACATGTCCAGGTGCTGGTGATTGTGTTTTGATTTGTTATGCGTTAAAAGGTAATTATATTAGATACGCTGCATCATACGACTCAATGACTAGAAGACTTAACTATTTACTCAATTTCCCAGAAAAATATGAGGAAAGATTGTATAATGAAATAAAACAAAAAGCAATAGAACATAGAGCGTTAGAAGGTTATAAATCTAAAGTTGTTTTAAGGTGGAATGATTCTGGAGATTTTTTTGGTAAAGAATATGTTAATATGGCTGAAAGAGTTATGGAAAAACTTAAAAACGATGGGTATAACGTAGAAAGTTATGCATACACTAAAATTGGTGATGTAGCAACATCTGACACTGAAATTAACACAACATTTTCACAAGGTGCTAATAAAAAAGAAAGAAGTAAAGTTGATTTAGATTTATATAAAAATGCTATAGTAATACCTAAAAAAATAGGTGCTGGTTTAGACTTAATGAAAATTGATGATGAAGATGAATATATAAACAGAGTTTCTAAAGCTTTTAATTTAAACCCAGATTTAGTTATCACATATGATGAATTAATGGGAACACCTAAAAGTAATGTACCTAAATGGTATGTTATAGTAACAAATGAAGATGGTGATGATGCAGCATTCAGGAAAGATGTAAAACAAATTTTACTAAAAGAACATTAATAAAAAGGAGGTTTAACCCTCCTTTTTTTTTACCCTTGTCCTCTATTTTTCTTCTTGTAAAATTTTGAATTCTTAGAGCTTGATGTTTTACTCTTTGAATGAACTCCTGGTCTTCTTTTCTTAGCAACTTTATTAGCTTTCATAGTTAAATCGTTTATATATAAATATTACCATAAAACAAAAAAGCCCACTCTAGGAGTAGGCTTTTAAGTTTATATAAGATTAATTATTTATTATCTTAATTCAGCTACGTTAAATGTAGGTACACCGTCAACTCTTACGTGTCCGTAGAAACGATTATTAACGACTTTTTTAGCGTATCTTGTCATAATCCCCTTCACTGGAGCGAAGTTGAATGGGTTATACATTGTAGGAGTTAATTGCATTGGCACGTATGGTGCGTAGATGTAACCAGTGTCTAACAATGATTTACCTTTATGTCCAATAATCATTGAGAATGATGGAGCATATGGGTCTCTATATACTTGGTATCTACCAGATAAAGAACCTACTCTTTCAATACCCATGTTGTATTGGTCTTGCTCTGGGTTAGCATCACTTACGTGGAAGTACTCTAAATCATCAAAGATTGCAGATAATTCAGAAGATACTACGATAAAGTTAGCACCACCTCTTAAAGTAGACTTATGGATTTGAGCTGAAATTTGGTTAACTTTAGTAATTAAAGTTTGGTTCCAGTCTTTTTGTGTATATGGTGATGCAGCAGAAGAAGCTTTTCTCCATCCGTTGTAATCCCATCTTAGTTGCCAAGCAGCAGCTTTTCTGATATCTCTTAAGATTTCTCTATCGATTTCAGCAGCAACTTGCTCAGAAAGCATTGCAGTCAATTCAGCTTCAGCATCAATGTTGTGGAATGCACTAACATCTTGCGCTAATTCTGGAGACCATGTAGCTCTTAATTTTCTTTCTTCTACAGATACAACAACTTCGTCTAATTTGAAAGAAACTTCACCTAATTCAGTTTCTAATTCTAGAGAAGCGTAAGTAGCCCAAGAAATTCCGAAAGCAGTTTCAGTCAATGCAGACTGTACAGCGTCCATTTCGATACCAACGTATCCATCATAAGTAGATGTAGTAACAGCTGGGTGAGTTAAATCTAACTCTAAGTATAAATCACCAGCACTATCACAGATATCACCATACTCAACGATACCTTTACCGTATTTCTGAGTTACTAATCTGAAAGGAATCTCAGCGTCAGCAGCAGCAACAACTTCAGCGTCCTGGTCAACTAATGCAGCAGTTGAATCATTAACAACTTTTAAAGATGCTAAGAAAGCCTCAGTATCCATTTCGTTACCATCTGGTCCAGTTAATCTACCCTTAGCATTACCTGTCGGTGCGCTATCGAATCCAGTAACTTTAATGATAGCAGCTCTTAAAGAACCATCAGTTGCAGTTGGTAAATCACCTAACTCAGTTTGAGCAGTGAATTGTCCATCAGCACCTAAAGTTTGTAATTCACCAGTACCTACAGAAAGAGATACAGTTCCTTTAGAGTTATCAAATAACCCATCGTTATAATATAAATCATAAAGATTTTTTGCTTTATATGGTGTTACAACGCAATCACCAAAACCAGTACATTCTGGTAAACTTTTCTCCATTGCAGTGTGTGCAGAGAAAGTAGCACCGTCTTGGTAGAAGTCACCAGCTGCCCCAGAACCATCAACTCTTGAAGAAGTTTGTGGTACGAAGTAGAATAACTTACCAATTGGCATGTTCATAGCTTGTACTGATACGATATCGTTAGCTAATAATTTAGAGAATACTCTTCTAACGATAGGGAATACTACTGTCTCAAAAGAACCGCTATTTGCAGCGTCAGTAGCTTCCGTTAATAAAGAAGACGCTTGGTTCTCAAATAATTGAGCAACGTTTTCTTTTACGTGACCTTTAAGACCATCTAAGAATCCTAAAGAATCCCATTTTTCTTGAGTTTGTTTACGGATTTCCTTCATGTGGTCTAATCCGATATTTCCAACAACTCCTGAATTTAATAAATGTGACATAATTTTAAATTATTTTTATTTTATTTTATTTATTATTATCTATTATTGACTCTTTTCATTAAGTCCATAATTCTTGAAGTTTCTTTATCAACATAAGCTGTAGACTCATTTAACTGAGTAGACTTACTTGATGTAACTTCTTTTACAATCTTATTCTCAATTGATTCGTTAATTGGTTTTCTATTTTTCAATTCACTATCAACCGTTTTGTATAACTTTTTAGACTCCTTAAGTGTAGAAACCTCATTGTCAAATCTTTTAAAGATTGACTCTTTTTCTTCTTTAGTAGTCGAATGTTCCATAAATAACTTAGTTACATAAGTTAAATTGGAGTTAAAAACAACTGTTTCAGCTAACATAGTTCTAAATTGTTTAAGAGCTCCTTTATATTCTTCATTTTTACCCTTAAGCTCTTTAGCCTCTGTTAACAATGTATTATATTTTTCATTCACTTCAGACTCATTAACTTTTCTAGGTCTAGGTTGTCCTATATTAGCTTTTTGTCCTTCAGTCCTTTTTTCTTGTGCAAGACCTACTGGAATTTGCTCGTCAATTTCTTCCATACCTTCTTCAGCAACTTCTTCTTCTTCACACATTTCTTTTTCTTCCATGTGTTCAGCTTCTTCCATTACTTCTTCTTCTTCATCTAAAGCGATTTCATAAACAACTTTTTCGTTAACGTCTTCACCTTCTTCCATGTTTTCAGATTCTTCATAATAACCTTCTTCCATAGCATCGTCTTCACACATTTCTTTTTCTTCCATGTGCTCACCTTCTTCCATGTTTTCAGATTCTTCATAATAACCCTCTTCCATCTCAATGTCAAGTTCATCACTAGATTCTTCACCAGCTACGTCTGTTTTAATAACATACTCACCAGGTTCTTCAACAGATAAATGTACTTCACCAGCTTCGTCATCAACTACAACTTCGATTTCATCATCACCAGTTAACTTTTTATAAACTGCGATAACGTCTTCGTCAGATGCTGCTGTCATATCCATCTCAACTTCGTCATCTGATGCTACTGCATCCATTCCAGATTCGTAATCACCCTCAAGGGCATCACCTTCTTCTGAGTTTTCGATGTCACCAACTTCGAGTTCACCTTCTTCATCACCCATCTCTAACTCTTCAGATTCTTCACCAGCTTCTTCGCCAGCTTCGATTCCTTCAACGTCATCCATTTCGATTTCTTCAGTATCCTCAACATCTTCTTCTAAATAATCTTCTTCTAAAGATTCTTTCACTACACTATCAATTTCTTCTTTCGTAATAGAACGAAGTATTTCTTTTGTGTTGGCATTCAGAGCCTCTTGAATTCTTTTAGCATCCAATAAAGCTTCATCTAAAATTGATTTCTCATTTGCCATTTTCTTCATTTTTTTTTAAAAATAATTATTGAAACAAGGATATAATCCTCACTTGTTTATAAATATGTGGGTTTTATTCAAAAAACCGTTTTTTTGTTAAAAAACTTTAATCTAATAAAAATTTATTAATATTATCTATAAGTAAATTTGATTTTTCTTTTTGAGATTCAGTAAATGGTTTTGCTTCTTCCTTATCTTTAAACATCCATGAACCAGGTGTACTTGGTGATGTTACAACATCCCAACATATGATTTCAAAATCATCTTGAACTATCTGGTCACCATTAATTTGTTTAAGAGAACCAACACCTCTAGAAGATACACCAATCATAATATTATTTCTAATTAAGTTAGCAACTTCATCACCCTTAGTAGATACAATACCATAATTAATATAACCTGGAGTCATAAGAATTTCCATCTTACCCATAAGTGTCTTACCTTCCCACCAAGTCTCTATGATATTATGTGATATTCTATCACCAGCGATGATTGATGATTCTGGATGGTCCAACTCACCAATAGCTCTTCTTTCCTTAATTAATTCTTGATACCTGTCAACTTCTCTTTCTAAGATTTCTCTTGGGTATATTCTACCATTCCTATTTTTAACTCCCCACTTTTGTAATACTACATATAGTACTAATGGTTCAGCCATGATAGGTTGTCCCTTATCTAATTTTTTAATCTCACTAACAAATACTTTATTTCTAGAATCCTCTGGAGAAATATATCCAGCATCTTGTTCTATTAGATATCCAAATCCACTTTGACCAGGCTTTATAATTTTTATATCAGACATATCTTTCTTTCTATATAAATATGTCTATTAAAATAAAAAACCTCGATTTATGAAATCGAGGCTTTGTGTTTATTTTTTTCTCTTATGAAATTTAAAATAAATATTGTCATCAAACACATTATTTATTATGTTATGTATAAGTTCACCAAAACTATCCTGTATATGTTTTTCTTGTAACTTAAATGTATTTCTTTGGAATAAAGTTATTTCACAATTCATATAACTTCTTTTGCCATATTCTATACCAGAAGTTCTCATATCAAAATCAACTATAGTCCTACTATTGATAAATAATTTATCATCTAGTTTATCGAAAATCTCAGTCTTAATTGATTTTGTTAGATACCTTACTACACCATTGTAGTTAAGGTTTTCATCATCTGACAAGGGGTCTCCCCAAGCAGAGATATTTAGATAAAGCGTTTTTGGGTTTTTATTATCTACGGTTCCAGATAATACTTTATAGTTGTCATAATCTTTAACCATTAATTGTTTTCCTGTTTTTGTAATCATAATTCTTAAATATTTTTATTAAGAATAATGATTTAATTTTAAAAAGTCAAACCCTTACTTTATCTTATATAATGCGATGAATATCCCAAAACCTATTTGAACCACAGCCCAAATGGTTGTTGCCATTGTTTTAAAAGTTAGTAAGGAATCAACATTCTTCTTCATGTCTTTAAGTGTGTTTGGGGTAGCCACATCATCCATGTATCTTTTCCATTTTTCGATATCAGCAATGTCTTTTTCGATATTGTCTAACCTACCTAACTTAATATTAATTTCAGATAATATTCCTTGAATTTTTTCATCGTTTTCATTAAGTCTTTCTAACTCAGCCAAAACTAATTTAGAATACTCATTCCAACCATTTTGGTTAACACCGTTACTATTAGTTTTCATTATTTGTTAAATTTAAATTTATATCTGTTAGGTCAACATGCGTACCAACCATTCTTAAAGGGTTATTATCTTTATCCCATTCAACCACTTTACCTCTACACAAAACCTTAACAGTTTTCCCGTCTTTATGTGTATATCTAGTAATCATTTTAAACGGTACAGAACCATTACTATCAACATGAGCTTTAACCTTTTCTTCCATAAGTTTTAAATCATCATCAAACATTAACTTCTCCCAAGTCTCTTTTGCATTATTTAATTCTTCTGGTTTATAACCCAATTGTTTTTTGTAGTTAGAATTTAAAAATACTTCATTAGTTTTTAAGTTCCAATCCCAATAACCATCAGAAGTAATCTCCATTAATAATTCTAATAATTCTTTTCTTTCAAAAACATCATTATCTCTAATGGTTAACTCCTCAACAAGTAGTTTTAACTTATTTATATTTTCTTTAGAATGTTTCATTTTATTCTAAATCACTTTTAAGGTTTAAAATTTTAACGATATCTTTATCGAAAGATTCTTTAACATATGTTCTACCTAATAAGTTTTCTTTTGCAGATAAAAGACTTTCTTTTATAGCAACATCTTCACCTCTAAATTCATTATTAAGTTTTTCATTAATTAAATCTAAACAATCTTTAACTGAAGTTTCAAATAATTTTGCTTTATCTTCTTCAGTACCTTCAAAAACTAACTTAATTAGTTTTTTACTAGACTCATCTAAAGAATTATATTTAGTGTTAAACTTATCAACAACAATTGAAGTTAATATACTATTTGGAATTCCAGCGGATTCAAAAACTTCTTTAGGTGTGTTGGATTTGGCATATTCAACCGCTTCATTTAATGAATCAACATATTTGTTAATGTCATCAGAAAAAATTAAGTTAGTGATTGATTCATGAATGGATTGTTTATCGTACTTACTATCAACTTTAACATCACCAGCCAACTCCATTAATTTATTGTTAGTATTTATGATATCCTCTTTTGTATATGATTTAAGAGTATCAACATTCATCTTAATTTTCTCACTAGCCTTGAATTTATTTTCTTCTATTAAGTTCTCAATAGATGTGTAAACACTAAACTGAGTCTTAAGTATTTCACTTTCTTTTAAAGAAGTTACATATTTGTTAAATGTTTTTTTCTTAACCACGTCTTTACTAGCTATGGCTTCAGCTAATATAGTATTAAAAATATTTTTAATTTTACCAAAATTTTTCATAATTAAACCTTTTATAATAAATATACAGATTTATATAAAAATTTTATTCATCTAGCATTTTATCAATATCATTAATCATACTATTAATAGTTTCGTTAATTTTAACATTTTTATCAACTACCTTAACCCTTTCATTTAATATTGTTTTTTCTTTAGGTTTGATAGATTGTAATAAACCATTAAAACTATTTGATTTTACGTTTTTGTGTTTATTTACTCTCTTGTTTTCAACAATAAGATTATCCCTTTCAACTCTAATAGACTCTCCGAACCCACCTTCATCTCCAGCAGCTTCATCTCCACCAGTATCTCCAGTATCAGTATCTTCACCACCAGCTTCACCTTCTTCACCGAACCCACCAGCTTCTTCTCCACCAGCTTCTCCTTCTTCACCGAATCCACCTTCGTCACCAGCATCACCGAAGTCTAGGTCACCGCCCCCTCCGAATCCACCGCCTCCTCCGAAGCCACCGCCTCCTCCAGACGGACCACCTTCATCATCACCAGATTCATCACCAGAACCAGCACCTTCTAAGGCAGCTTCCATATCACCATATATCTTATCAACTTCATCGAATGTTCCAGTATGTTTAATAACATTAGCAGTATTTTCCAATTCAGCAGCCGCAGCTTTCTCCATTCTTTGTAATAATAAATCATTCTTAATTTCATCATCAGACCAACCAAGAATCTCCCTACTAGCTCTTGTCATACTCATAGGTGAGAATCCGTTACCAGAATCAGATACAGCATCTTTAAAGAGAGTAACCTTAGCTTGTAATTGCTCAACCTTAAGCATTTCAGCTTGAGTTGATGGATTATTAAGTGTGAGCGTGAAGTTATCTAATTCATCCTCCAACCCTAATAGGAATAAATGTAAGATAGCAATCTTATTTAACTCCATAATCATAGCTTGCTGGATTCTATTTATCGTTCTACTGAATCTAACATCTTGTAACGCCAAATTCTTTCCTTCACCAACAGCATCTTCAAAACCTAAGAACGCTTTAGGAACTCTTAACGCTGTGAATAATTTTCTTTGTAAGTATTCGATATCTGCTATCTGGTCAAGATTAGAAGCACCAGGAAGTGTATCAATTGGGTTTGGTGCATCCTCACTCCTAACTGGAATAAAGAAATCTTGGTCATTAGCTAACTGATTATACTTAAGGTCAATCTGACCTGTTTGAGGGTCAACGATAGGTGTACGTTTAAATCTGTTAGCGATTTCATCTACATATGCTGGTACATCCTCATCATCTATGTTACCCACGAATATCTTATATACTCTTCTCTCTGGCGCTCTTGTAATTCTATATATTAACATAGCATCTTCAGAAAGTATTAATTGTTTCCAAATCCTCCTTGCTTTCTCTAATACAGAAGTACCATATGGTAATCTTCTATCATCCCCAAGAAGTCTGAAGTGAGCGATTTGCCAAGAATTAAATTCCATATCTCTTCCTCTCCAAAAGAATTTAACCTTAGAATCAGATTCTTCTTGACCATTAACACTATTGTTATTAGTGGCTAAACCATTAAATATATCACCTTCTCTCCTTTCTATCTCAAAGTTAGGCATTTGTCTAGCACCAATTACACCAGCTCTATCGTCAATATTTAAAAAAACAAAGTTATCCCCATATTTACATGTGTTTCTTGTCCACATAGGTAGTGACGTGTGTATATCTAACCTATTAAAAAATAAATCTTCTAATATGGTTTTAACTCTATCTGAATCAGAATAAACATTTAAAACTCTACCCTTTTCATTTATTGTTGTAGATTCTTCCATCATAATATCTAAAGTAGCAGATATTTCTGGGTAGAACTCCATAGATTCAAAATCACTATACGAACCTATACGGGTTGTTTCATAATGAATTGATTGTCTAAATAACTCGCCATCAACCTTCCTCCACATACCACCAAGGTATTTGTTTTGTTGAGCTTGTAATTTAGCATATTCATACTCTTGTTTATCTTGTGTTTTTAATAAAACATCATTACCAATAGAGTATCTATTAGTTTTATCTTTCGGCACATTTATACCATCTGGACTGAAAATATTATTCAATCTTTGGAATACCGTTAACTTTTGTTTAGCCATAACTCTTATTTTATTTAATTATACTAAAAATTTTTAAAAATTAAATGTTTATTCTACATAACCACACTGTACATAAGCTTCTCTATGTGTCTCACCGTTAATAACCACAATAACATAGCTGTATGTTGATATAAAATCATTACCTTGAGACCCATTTGGGGTTACACAAAAATATTTTTTACCGATAACTTTTTTATTAGTATTTTTTTTAACAGATGTGTCTGGTGACCACTTATATAGTTTCGAAGGTCTTTCACCTCTTTTACTTCCAATAAATACTTTTGGTCCTAATCCCATAATTCTTAGTTTTTTTACTTAGTACCACTAAACAACCATAAATAATCACCATTAGGGTCTTGCATGTTCTTAGACACCTTTGAGTCAAATCTAGGTTTAGGTAGTGATTTTTTATTTCTTTGGTTTGATGGTACAAACCCAGTGTTATAATTATCGTTATTATTTGATGAATTACCAACCTTCCAACTAGCAAGCATAGCCTTGGATTGTTTTTCCATCTTCTCTAATTTCTTAAATGAATGTTCCAATACCCAAAGAGGCATCGCAAAAGCCATTAATAAATCATCATGGTAGCCATCCATATGGTCAGCTTTACCATTCTTATATACAAATGTCTTCATTTCTGAAGTTGTTCTTCTAGACCTAATATTAATACTATTACTTCTAACCATATACTCAAGATGGTCAATCATCGGTGTTCTAACACCATTAATATTAAACCCAGGCGTTTGATTACCCTTTGTATGTAAATCTAATTGCGCTTTTTTACTATTAAGTATTTTACCTCTAGGTTCATCATAATGTAAATGCCTATAGTTCAATTCAAGTAACTTTAACACAGTTGATACACCCATACCACCAGTAATATCTACTACAGTATAAGCCTTATATAAATTACCATACTCATATACAACTTCAGCTAATTTATCTGGTCTAATTTTACCTTGATATTCCATAACTTGAGTCATAGTGGTAAAATCTATAATTACTATGGTTGATAAGTCTTCACCGTCACCTCTAGCAACATCAACACCCATTATATATTTATGTCCTTCTTCAGGTTTCTCCCAAATCCAAAACTCCTGTTCTCTACCATCAACCCAAAGCGGGTCTTTAACGTTATTCTCTTCATGAAATACAATATCTTCATCATTAATAACGTTACCACCAGAACCCAAGAATGATACATCTAATTCTTGCGCTATTTTCCTAGAGTTATTATTAAGAGTTTGACACATACCTTCATACCAAGACGATGTTGGTTTATAACCATCCTTTAATTTACCTTCATACTTATCAACAATAAATTCAAACTCCTCAATCTCTTCCACTATCTCACCTTGTTCATTTTTCTTAATCCACCTTAAGTCCTTATTATATCTAGGGTCTTCATACCATCTCATCTCAATGATATTATATGCATTCTTACCAATCTTAGATTGTTCATAAGTTTTATAATAAAGTGGGTCCATACCATTTGGTGTAGAAATAAGCATTACTTTACCCCCAGTAGCACATGATGACATAGCGGCTGCGTATACAGCATCACCATTATCGATAAACGCAGCCTCATCAAAAACTAGATAAGTTGGGGTATATCCCCTAAGTGCATCTTCAGAAGTTGCTACCGCAATAATCTGAGTACCATTTGGTAATTCAAGTTCAATTTTAGAGTCTGTAACAAATATAGACCTTTTTTCATTTTCAGGTGAACCATAATAATCTGGTCCCCAAGCCCATCTAGGTACTTGACCTAAATAATCCTTAATCCCTCTAACAAACTTTTGAGCTAGTTTTAATTTGTTGGCAATTACTAGAATTGTCTCTGGACTATCTGGGTCACAAAACGCAGCCTTTATAGCCATATAAGCTTGAGTTGTTGTAGATATACCAGCTTGTCTTGGTTTTGTCACTAGATTAAACCTATGCTTCTCATAAGAGTTAACAATTTCTTTTTGTCTAGGGAATAACCTAAAAGGTACAAAACCACCTTGAGTCAAATCCTTAGTTTCTAGATATGTCTCTATAGCGTGAACTGGGTTTTGTATACATTTAACGTATTCAGTAAGTATTTCCTTATTAGTAAGCATATTTATCGGTTTATTCTATTATATAAATATGCCAATAGATATAAAAATAAAAAAAGCCGCATATGCGACTCAATTTATTGGTTTAGTTATTTTATTTATTAAAATAAATCATCGATTTCAAAAAGGCTATCACCCATAGCCTCATTGTAATCATCTTCTTGCATCTCTCTCTTAATTTCATTAATCATTTCAGAGATTATTGTTTTACCTCTTTTAGTTTTACCTAAAACCTCTTTCATTACAGAATTAAATTCTTTTGGTGGTAATGCAGCCACATCAGCATATACATGATGTTTTAAATTGAAATCATCAGCTGGAATCGCATCACAAAATCTTCTCCACATCGGAGTACCGAATCTCATATCATCTGGTTCAGCTTTTACAAAATCAGCCTTACCAACAACATATTCAGCAATATTTTCTTGAGTTGGTAACCCATGTGCCGATAGTACCTCCATAACACCCTTATATAATTCATGAACCAATACTGGGAAAACCATTGCTTCAGCCTTAATAACTGGTTTAGATGCACCCTCTTCATTTTGTTGGTAATCACAATCACATTTACCAGCGTTTACACCTAAATCCATATCTGGAATTATAAAATACATATAATCAGCAGCCGACATCATTTTCTTATAATTTCCTGGTAGTCTAGGGTTCATATCAGTTAATTGTTCATGAACCATATGGAACATGTGATTAACACTCTTAGCGGCACCCTGTGTCATTGCGTTAAGAACTCTTCTCTTCTTAACATATTCATTAGCAACAACCTTTTCATCATTATCATTAAATTCTTCATCTAAACTTTCTTTAGGGGTGTCAATAGTACCTTCCCTATTAATACCAGAAGTGACTAATTTAGCATCAAACTCAACAGTACCCTCTGGAATGTCAAATTCCTCCATAATCATTTCAACAGCTAATTTCTCAAGTTTTTCTTTGTATTCTTCCTCCATAGCCATTGCACCCATAACTAAAGGCATTTGTTCTTTCATAATAACAGACTCATCAACAGTATCCATATCAAAAGCTTCTCTACACCTCATTACAACTTCTTTAAATCTTTCACGAATCAATTTCATCTCTGTAGTAATAACATCACCTTCTGGCATTACACCACATTCAGCTAAAGAATGTCTACCTTCTCTTACTCTATTCTCAAGTTCTGGATGCATTCTTTCGGTAATACCTTCCTCATAAAGAAGGTTTTCATTGATAACTCCTTTTCTGTTTTCTTCTAAAGCTTTTTTAGCTAAGTCTCTATATTTACTCATTTCTTAAATTTTTAATACTGATTGTTTTTATAACTTTTCTTTTTTTTGTTGTATTTCTTTTAACACTTTCAATTAATTCATCTTTAGTCATCTTAGGTCTAACAGATTCAAATGGTAAATCATTCATTGGTTCCTCATCATTCACACCCTCAATTTCTTTACTATAACCTTCTAAGTCTTTAAGTAATTCTTGGAATTTTTCGTAGTCGTCAGCTTTAGCTTCAATATCACCACCTGGACCAATATCCCCAAAGTCTTCACCAGTACCTGGACCAATATCTTCAGTTTTAACGTATTCATCTTCATCCTTTTTTTGGTGTGACTTCTTAATTGCACCAGCACCTAAAGATGCTTGACAAATAGCATAAGGGTTATCAACATTACCTTTTTCTTTTACATCAGCAACGCATCTATCGAATTTTGCTGTGTGAACCTTTTCTGGACCAACTTCATTCATATAATCATCGTCATTACTATCAATATAACTCTTTGTAACCACTTTTGTTGCAATTTCTTTAGACTCATCATCAGGTATACCCATATTACGTAACTCATCACTGGTTTGGTATACCATACCTTTAATAGCGCTTAACTCATCTTCAGTTTTTTTTAAATTTTCACCAATATTTTTTTTCTTAATTCTCATCACTTACATTTTTAGCTGTAACGTTATATTCTAGAACTAAATCATGTTCATATAATTTATCTTCAACATCCTTGATGGGTTCACCGAAGTGTACTGCGACCCTATTTTCTGGATATTCATCATAATCATCCATATCCTCCCAAGCTAACGCAATAACACCATCAACAGCATCCCAAACTGCAAACTCAGAACTATCTTGAATTAATTTAAACTTTAATTCATTAGACACAAGCCTACCAACTCTTTTAACAAACCCACCGTTAGGTGGTGCTGGTCTACCAGAAGCTGGATAAGCATCCCAATCATCACCATCTACATTTTCAGTTGTATCTGAAAACAAGAATTCGTAAAGATGCTTACCAGTCCAATCCTCACCAATTTTATTAACGTATATTAAATATAAATCTTTCATTATTCAATATCATTATCTTCTTCCATCTTAGGGTTAGGTTTAACCGATGGTTTAGTTTCCCATATTCTTCTCCTTCTTGGTGATGGAGACTTTTCTCTCTCTGGAACAACAGTTGGTTTCTCTCTTACTGGAGCTGGTTGTGTTGTTTCATGTAAATTGTGTAATATAATATCTCTCATATCAAAGTTTTCTCCAAATATAGGACTTTTTTCTGAATTATCCAAATTTTCGTTCTTCTTTGACTTCTTACCCCACTTCTTACCTTTACCCTTAGTATCACAAGCTGATGGTGTTGGTCTACAAGCTGGGTATTTAGCTCTCTTCTCACCATCCTCTCTACCACAAGGTTTACATTTTTTTCTACCAGTCTTAGAATCTTTTCTACAAGTATTACAATCAACCCATCCAGATGACTTTCCTTCACCACCTTGACGCTCAAACCAACCATGCAATCCTTTATCCTTCTCTTTAGAATAATTAGTTTTTTCATGTAAGTCAACACCCTCAAGTGTTTCTAACATCTCTTCGGTTAATTCTCCTTCTTTAACGCCTTTCCATATTTTACCTTTTCTGCATCTAACAACAGCGCCAGAAGCGTAAGCTGAAGGCCAAGTATCGTACTTTCTTTTAGCTATTCTAGTACATCTGTCATCTTTTTCTTCTAATTTAGCTATTTCAACAACTAAATCATTTGACCCCTTAATAATTCTATGAAATGAATTCTTTGGTATAAAGATTTCTTCGTTTACATTTAATTTATTAGGCAACTCATTATCAAATTGGATTAGCCAATCAGTTTCATTAATTGCTAATACAATTCTATCTTCTTTATCTCTATGCCACTCTAGTTCAGATTCATTAACATTCTCAGAGAAAGTCCTTCTAATAATACCATTCTCATCAATCTCTTCACCATATGGTTTATCGTCTTGAGCATTACTTAATAAAAAGTTAGTGACTTCTTCTATATCATCTTTAGCAGTTGTAACATGTTCAGCAGCCCAATCATGACCATTAGTTATTATAGCATCAACTTTATCTTTATCTAATGACATTAATTTATCAATATCTCTAGACAATTGCTCCAAATTCTCAAAAAACATATAATTTTTTAATCTATCCATAATCAATCTATATTTTTATTTATTATTTTCTTTTCTTTCTTGCCAATCATATGATATACTATCTTCTGTTATAGGACCACCCTTGGCCCATGTATAACATGTTCTAGCAGAATGACATTTAAAATTATGCATCCAACAATATCCTAATCTATCGCTCTTCTCCTCAACGTATTCTTGCTCTTCAGAACTTAATGAGTCAAAATCTTTGTCATATAATTCTTTAGATTTTCTATCAAAATCTCCCTTATCCGAAACCTGTCCAGGCATACAATTATCCATTCTAGGTGAAATATCAAATGCAACGCAATTACCACATAAAGATTTTTTAGCAGCTTCTTCTGTTGTATCCCAATGTTTAGCCAAATCTTCCCAATATTCACCAGGTTCGTCAACATTTAACGGACCATATTTAATATGGTCTGCTTTTATTGCACTATCCCTATTCTTAGTGTTAACCTCTAAGTCTTGAGTTGCAATTGGACAATCCATTTCAGCTTCACCTAACATTCTTTTATTAAGTCTTTCTATAATTAATTTTTTCTTTTTTCCTACCCTACTCATAATTAATTTTTTTTACCACCAAGTACCACCACCAGATAAACCTAACTTCTTAGCGTATCTAGGTAATCTACATGACCAGTATCCAGCTTTACATTTATCGTTATGTCTACCCTTAGAACATCCGTGTCTAGCATTGTATGACTTCTTAGCGTCTTTATTACTTAATTTAGCCTTAAGACCACCAGAACCAAAACTTATCTTCTTAATACCCCTTGGGTTTGACTTAGTTTTCACAGCACATCCTGGTACAAAAACCTTATACGCTTTTCCTCCACCAGCACCTCTGGTTGGTGAATTAGTTTTTTGTCCTTTATATCTATCACCTTCTTCGATGATACGTTCACCACTGTTCTCAATAATAAGGTTTAAAAGAATTGTCTCACCCTCAATAATTATTGACTGGTTAGTAAAATCTTCAAGTAAAATCTCATCGTTTTCATTAATACTTATTAATCCCTTTTCATGTAAGTCTTTTACTTCAGTATATAATTCAACATACTTATTTGAACCATATCTAAATATGCTTTCACCTAATGCGATTTTATTATCTAAGTGATATTTTAAGTTATCAGAAACTTCAACACCCTCTTTTAATTCCATTGGGTCTGCCCAAGATTCTTCATAATAACCTTCTTCAATATCTTCATCATCTCCAAAGCCAAGGTCATCACCCATAGGTTCCTCATCTTTAGGTTCTTCAGAATCCATATCTAAATCCTTATCAATATCATCATTCTCATCACCAGCACCAGACATCTTAACTTTCTTAATAATATCCTTTTGGTCCTCTTCTTCCATTTCAGCAGTGTGAGTCGCAGATATTACACTATTAATAGCGTATTTCTCTAAATCAAAATCTGGTTCACCTCTTTCATCATTATATTTTCTAAGAGATGTCCCTAATTTACCAGCAAGTTGTTGTATGAATTTTTCTGGGTCTTCATCTTCATCAGCCTCAACACCAGCATCGAATGGTTCATCATCGAATGGCTTCTCATTACCAACATTATCTTCTTTTTCATCACCGAAAGATAAATCAACTTCTTCATCACCTTCAGCATCAGCGAAAGTATCTAATGATTCCTCATCATCAGAAACAGAAGAAGCTGGCTCGCTTGGTGCGTCCAGCTTCAACTTATATTTAGTCTCTTCTTCTAGATTATCCTGTTCTAATTCAACAGTCTCATCGGAAAACTCGATTGGTTTCTTACCATCGAATCTCATCTCATTTAGAGATGACTCACTATTCTTTAATCTTTTTTTTTTAAAGCTTCCATCATGATAGCTCTTTCATTTTCACCAAGCGACTCAAGGATTTCATAAACCTTATCATCTACTGTGACAATAGAATCAATAACTTCATCCATTTCTTGGATAGCTCTAGATATTGAAAACCCTTTCCTAGATTCATAAATTGCTTGCTCACCATCCTTAGCAGTATAACTCTTCATAACCTCTGGGTATTTCGCAACGAATTCTTCGTAACCTAAATAGTTTGTTTCGTCATATGGGTAATATGAATATTCTACACCACCCTCACCATCTAAGCCAAGTATTTTAATACTTTTATCTTCACCAGCAATCATTTCATCGATAGCAGTTTCGTTTTCATTTAACTTAACTTCTTCCACATCTTTTTCAGCAGTAGAATCAGCAACGTTATCACCGAAACCATCATCTTCTTTACCTTCTTTAGAATCGTACTTTAATTCAGCACCCTTCTTATCAACTACATATTCAGCACCATCACCAATACCCTTATCAGCAGATAATTTCATATCAGCCTTAAGTGGGTGATGCTCTGTAATTAAGTTGTCATCTTCAAACACATTTACTTGTCCAGATTTACCAATAGCTTCATTAAGACTCATAAACTTAAGGTTTAATTGCTTAATAGCCTTAGCGTAAGATGGATATACTTTATCCTTCTTGTTTTGTAATCCACCGATATAGTTAAAATCTTCAGTTACAAGATTCTCTTTATTTTCAGATACTTTAATATAGTATTCGTGATTTTCTCTTACGATAGCGTAAACCTTACCATCTGGACCTTCTTTAGTTAATTCAACAACAGAACCTCTAACATCTTCATTAATAGACGTAGAACTCATTAGTTCTTTCATTCTGTTTATTACTTCTTTTCCTTTTAAACCAGTTGGTTTTATAATATTTCTTTTTTTCATCTTAATTAACTTTATTAATAAATATTATCTTTTTTTGCAAAGTTATTATGGGTTAGGATAATTACTAAGTGTTTGTGGTCCGTCAATAACATTTTTAGGGTCACCAATGACATAAACGTCTGTACCACTTATAGTTTTAACTAGTATATCAATAGTTGAACCACCTATCATATTAACACTAACACCGTTTATAGTTGCAGTAGTATTTGCTCCAGCATAAACTTGATTATATGAGTAGTTAGCTGTGTCAGCATCAACCGCTGCGTGTATTATTGTATAAATTCCACTCTTTAAAGGCATAACATTAAAATTTTATTACGGATTAGGGTAACCGTTAAGTGTTGTAGTACCATTAACAACATCTATCTTATCACCTAAAACATATACATTATTTGTGTCAGCACTAATGCTTTTAACATTAAAGTCTAACTGAGTTGTGGCTACTAAAAAAATCTCTTCACCATTTATAATAGCGTTTGAATCTGTACTAGCATATACTATAGTATATTTATGTGCATTAAAATCCGCATTGTCCCAACGCTTAATTACTGAAGCTATTCTCCTATTAATTGCCATAATTTAAATTATTTTGTTTTATTATAAATATGGTGATAAAAGAAAAAAAAGCCATTTAATTTGGCTTTAATTAATATTTTACTCTAAGACCATTTTATAATTCCGATAACATCTATAACTACCCAAACCAAATTCATAAAGAATAAACTCCAATCCCTATCCCTATATAAAATGTAAGACATTGTGAGGTGACCTAGTAGGAATATATAATAACTTGTAACTATTTCAGTAATTCTTAAGGATATCGTAAGAGCTGCTATAATGGTGATAACAACACTAAACCATTTAATAATTTTATATATATTCATACTACTAAATATACTGATATTTAATCTTTTTTACTTTTTTAAGGGTTAAAGTATTTTTACACCTTACTTAAAGATATTTCAATATCTCTAATTATATCTTCATGATTCTCTACACCTATTGATAGTCTTACCAACTGTTCGGTAATACCTAACACTTGTTTCATTTCTATATCCACACCAATATGTGTCATGGTAGCTGGGTGTTGTGCTAAACTCTCTGTACTACCTAGACTTACAGCTAATTTAATTAAATTTAAATTATTTAGGAATGTGAAAGCTTCTTTTTCACCACCAACAATATCAAATGAAATCATTGCCCCACTTCCATTACACTGTTCCTTCCATATCTCAAAGTTTTTTTCTTCAAAAGGGTCATCTAAGTAATATACTTTATCCACCTTTGGGTGATATCTTAAATACTGAGCAACTCTAACTGCATTTTCTTGTTGTTTATCCATTCTTAGTTTAAGCGTCTCTAAAGACCTTAACATTAACCAAGCGGTGTGTGGACTAACCATATTACCTAAGAATGTCCTAAGTGTCTTAACCCTTATCATATCCTCTTCTTTACCCATAACAACACCAGCAATTAAATCGCTATGTCCACCAATGTATTTTGTGGCTGAATAAACCGTTAAGTCAGCACCCAACCTTAACGGATGTTGCCATACAGGACCCATATAAGTATTATCCACCACCAACTTAACATTACTATCATACAATTCATTAAATGAATCTCTTAACTCAGCAAATCCTTTAATGTCAAATAAGTCGTTAGTTGGATTGGATGGTGTTTCAATGTAAAACATCTTAATTGTAGATTTATCATAACCAGATTCTTGAATCTTAGTCATTACATCTTCCATAGTATCTGTTGGTAATACAGGAATACTATTTACACCTACAGATGGTAAATAATGATTTATAAAGTGGTCTGTCCCACCATAGGTTGGGTTACTATATACAATTGTATCACCTGGTTTTAGATATTCCAATAGAGTAGTTGAGATGGCTGCCATACCACTCTCAAATACCGCAGCATCATCAGCAGCATCCCATAACTTTAATCTATCTTCCAATATCTCTAAGTTAGGGTTATTTATTCTACTATAGATTAAACCTAGTTCTTCTCCTTCATTCTTATCTCTTATACCATAAGCAATCTCAAAGAAAGCTTTACCTTCTTCTGCTGACTTAAAAGCAAATGTTGATGTTTGGAAAATTGGTGGTTTAACAGCACCTTCACTTAATTCTGGTTTGTATCCGTAAGTCATCATGTGACTTTCAGGATTCATAATATTATCTTTGCTCATAACTTATTTATTTTATTTTAAGGGTTAAAGTCTTTTCCTTTATTGTGATTATCTATAAACTCCTTCTGAATATCTTTGAATAATTTATCAATGTCCTCCTTAGTCAAATTCTTAAACTCTTCAACCACTTCAGTCCATGTCTTCGTATTAGACTTACTTATTTGTTTTATAATACCATCACCCCATTTTATATTATCTTCTTTACTCATCTTTGTTTTAACTTAATTTTACCATTCACTATTTCATACCTATTAAGTTTATTAACCATATTTATGGTTTTCACATCCCCCCAAAAATCTTTTTTGGTAATGTATAACTTACCCTCTGGTGTTGATTTTATATTATCTTCTTTACTCATCTTTGTTTTGTTTTCTTATTAAATCAATTTCTTCTTTCTCCATCATCTCCATTCTTTCATTTTGCCAATCTGTACCTATAATGGCAAGTGCTTGACCCATATCAAAACCCGTTTCAGAATAACAAAATAACTCCTCACCCGTATCATCATAAACATGAGTGATGTCTACGGTGTCGTGTGACCACACATAAAGGTATCTTTCATTTGTACTACCATAAGGACCTTCTTCTTCGTATTTTATTTTTCTATATTGACTACTCATCTTTGTTTTGGTTTAATGATTTAAGTTCTTCTTTTAGTTTAAGTATTCTATCAAATATCCCTTGACACCTTTCCTCTTCGTATCTACCAACACCATAATTTGAGTTCAAATCTATTTTTAAGATTGCTAATTCTTGTTGTATTTGGTTTTTTCTATTACTCATCTTTGTTTTGGTTTATATTGATAACCTATTCTAGTTTTAACTAAAACAACTTTACCTTTGATTAAGTCTTCCATTAACTTTAATTTCCATTTAGGTAGTTTCATTTTTGTTTTGGTTTAATTAATAAATAACAACTTCTACCCAACCTTTCTCAGAATGATTTACATCGCACTTTACATTGTCTTCTTTCAGTTGTTGTTTAAGTTCATAAGCTGCTTTCCAAAGACCTGGTTCAGGAACTTCATCATGCTCATCATCATACATTACTTCGCCTCTGCATTGGTAAAATATAAACATCATCACCATAAAATTCACCCATTGTTTGAGTACGTCTTGTGTGTGTTTTAGGGCAATACATGAATCTGTTATATTTATTATCACCTATCTGATACCAGTTATATATTGACGGATTGTCTACATCAATTATATCTTCATAATTAATGATTTCTAATTCTTTAATTAATTTTAAATCGTGCTTACTAGCTTCAAATGGTTTTCTATTACTAAAATTAGTAGCTTTTACTAATTCATTTTTAGTATTAAAACTTGCTCCTGTATTCATTTTTTTGTTATTTTAACCAACCCATGACTCTTGATTCTTTAGGGTTGTTGTGAATATAATTGTGACAATTTCTACAAGTTACTAACCATGTAGATTGTATTAAATAAAAAGCATCTCTATTTGCTCCAGCATATGTATGATGTATATCTGTACCAATATTAGTACAACCTTTAACATTTATTTGGCAAATAGGTATTTTTTCAAGATGTTTACTCCTTAATGATAAATACTCAATATCTTTTTTCTGCCTTTTAGCGGAAACTCTAGGAATAAGTTTCTTGTAACCTTCTTCTTGAGATTTAATTTTACCCCAACAATTTTTACAATACTTATTCCCAGAATAATTTTTCCATATATAAGATTGTTCATGACAACCATTACATAGTTTTTTCTTTTTTTCCATAGTTTAATCTAGGTAATGCATTTGGATCTTTACGGATACTCATAAAGTTTTTAGGTAATACACCTTCCGATATAAGGATTTTTGCTATTTTTTCTTTAGTAATACCAAGTTCTTTAAAAGTTAAAGAATTTTTTAAAGAGTTATCCGTTTCAGTTTCTTCCAATAAAAATTCAGTAACTGGACTATTAGGAAACAATGTGCTAAATATATCATTAGTATAAGCAATTGTTAATTTTTGTTTATATATATTGATAATTCTTTGTGCTTTTTTGTGAACTTTTGCAATTCTCATTTTCTTTTTATTACACATCGCTTCTAATTCTGATTTTTCAAATGTTGATAAACCAAACAAGGCTCTTTTGTATAAATGATTTTGATAGCTATTAAAACTATCTTGTTCATAATTTACATAAGGTTTTTTATTTTGATTGTGTAATTGGTAATCTGACATTCTACCAGAGTACTCTAATTTTGTGTTATCATTTTTTACTTCCATGACCAAATAGATTTTAAAAAAATTAAAAAAGGCTTCCTATTTCTAGAAAGCCTTTATATATACAATTATTTATTTTATTTAGATATTGAATTCTTCATTATCTTCACCAGCTTGAGTTAAAGCACTAACTTTTTCTGTAGCTGTATCTTGATTATAAGCTTCTCTTAGCTCATCAACATTATCATGTTTGATTAATGTATCACTCATGTTTGAAGCTGTTGAATAAACAGTTTTTCTATATATTGGTTCATTACCAACTTTACATACAATACCTGTTTGACCTGCGATTTTTAAATCTCTTTGAGGAGCTTTTAAATTAAATGGGTGCATTGATTCAACAATAAAGATGTTACCATCTATAACTTCACCCGCATAGTGATTCAAAGACTTAAGATCTTCAATAGTTCCTTGTAATAATGCAGAAACTTCTTTGATTCTAACAAAGTTGTTTTCATCAATTACTTTTTTACTTTGTACAATTCTAATGTATCCATACTCAGGATTATTTGTTGATTGACAAATTACACTTCCGTTTGCATCTGCAACTACTCTTACTCTCTTTTCCATAACTTTAATTTTTAAAGAATTAATTAATTTGATTTGATTTGTTCTTTGAGTTTATTTTTAGCTTTTCTGTAGGCACTCATACTACATTAAGATTTTTGTTTACATTTCTTCTAGATTTTTTATGTCATCTTCTGATAAATCTTCAAAAGATATTTCTTTACTTTCTTCTTCTTCTTTAAGAAATTGAAAGTCATATGTCTTTTCTTTTACATTTTCTGATAATACAGAACCTGTAAATGGATTATTCATAGTTTCTCCAGCATGAGATGCTATGTAATATTCAAGAATATCATCTGTCATATTTAGATACTCATTGATACTTATATTTATTACTTTCCCGTTGGGTAATTGATATTGCATTGTTATATGTAAAATGGTGTGTTGTAAATTTAAACCATATTTAACAATGTTATACTTTAGGGTGTTTATTCTTTGCACTATATGGCTAAATAATTAGGAGGATCTTAACCCTCCCTTTATTATTTCTCTGGTCATGTAGTATACTCAGATATACGCCCTTAAATACTTTCTTTTAACAATCTGATTTTATCTAATAAATCAGTATTGTAATTGGTAAACCAATTTTTTACTTTAGGATTGTCTGTAAATTTTATTTCACTAATTTCTTTTGGATAAACCGTTCTATTTGCTTTCGCAATAATAGCTGATTCAGTATTAAATCCTAATACTGAACCTATTATAAATGATTCAGTCATTATTTTAAAGATTGTAACATTTCTGAAACTGAATACGATTGCTTTGCATGTATTTTACCTAACATTAAAGCTACAAAGACCAATTCATTTTGATGATTTACTTCTTCACTAGTTTTAGATATTGTTTCAGCAAAACAATTATGCTTTTTATAATTTGTTAAACATATATCTAACAGTTCTTTACTTTTAGTTTCTAAAATACCTAGACTTTCTGCTAAATCATTTGTGTCATCATTTACAATTTTAACTTTGAAGTCTAAATTTTTATTTGTTTTTAAACTTTTTAGAGTATTTTTTTGTTTATACCCTCTATCTTTGATTAATCTGAATATTTTTAACATAACTTTTAAATTTTTTTAATTAATAATAATAATAATGTGACATATGCGACCAAACATATGCTAATTGTAAATAATAAAAAGCGGCTTCCAACATCACAACTGTCAGCCCCTGTCAGAGCCTTTTCAAATAGGAGTCGAACCTATTAGTTACCTTAATACTACCGAGTAGCAACATATTTCTATTGGTAACCCTACCTTGTTTTAACGGTATCGAACCGCCACCACTTTTTACTCATTTTTAACTAATTGTATTTGAATGAATATTATACTTAAACCTACGTAAAAGGGAATAAGCATATAGTTTAATTCAGTATCTATTATTAGTACGGTAATATTGATTAAAAATAACAATATAATTACTTTAAATTTTTTCATATGATTAAGGATTTGTTATTGATAACAGTAAGCAGAGTTAACTACTTACTGTCATTCACAGTTTTTTAATTACCACACTCTAACTCTGGATTTATAGTTCTGTTAATAAACAGAGGGCTTTTCTCAAAATGTATGTAGTTACCACTTCCAATGTGAAAAGAAACTTTTCTTCTTGTTGATATAAGTAGTGCACTTAGCATTGCTTTTATTGAAGGATCTATTTTCTCAATTCTGTTTCTATACTTGTTGTTTTTTGTAATGTTAGTCATCTACCAATTTGTTGTGTTTGTTATACAATAATCATCTCCTGGGTGAGCGTTCATCCAATCGCCTTGGGACAAATAAAAAATCTTTTCATTTCCACTACAATTATTTCTTATGACTACCGAATAATCATATGCACTATCACTTACTATCAACCCACAAGTTGATGTACAAATCTCTTCTTTCTGACAACTTAATGTTGTCAATCCTAATACTAATACTAATAATACTTTTTTCATTTTAATTTTTTTATAAAGGGTAAGGTAATTTGCACTCACATTCTATTGGAGTAGTGCATCCTCCACAACATTGTGACGCAGGTTTCCCGCATTCTATGTATATATCAACATAACCGTCACCATTACATTCTTCACAAGAATTAACATTCTTGAATGTATCAAACTTCATTAATTCAGAAGCACTGAATAATTCTTCACCGTCTTCATTTAAGAATATGCTTTCATTGTAATACAGTTTAACTTCTTCATGAGTTAATGAATCAATAGCAATAAGTATTTCTCCGTCTACATGCCTATAATCTATAGGTTGACCTGAATACTTATTGTTAAAGATTAATGTGTAGATTTTTTCAGTTCCCATATTCTAGTTCTTTTTCTACAAACTCTAAAACTTCTAAAGCTAATTCCATGTAAGCTTTGTTGTAATGAGTGTTTTTATTATTTTTTTTTGGAAAGATACCTTCTTCATGAACTTGTACAAAGTCATAAGTTTTCTCTTCATAATTGATATAAAGAGTCAAGTATACTCTGAATTCTAAATTATTATGTTTTGCTATCTTTTCAAAGATAAATTCGCTATTTAATTTTGTATGCATTTCTTTTTAATTTATTTGTTAAACTTAAATAATGTTGCCCCTATAAGTGTAGGGATGTAAATTGGTGATATTATAATTGTTACTAACCAGGCTAATATCATATAAGCTCTAATTTTTTTAGTGTGATTGTTGTCAGTAATAATAATACCTACGGATATTAATACCGTAATACTACAGTAGAGGATAATACTAATCATAATTTTTAAATGTTTAAAGTTAATAATACAATCACTGAATCTAATATCAGTGTTATGAATAAGCTTTGTGCAAATTCATTTTTTGTGCCTTTAAATGCAGGCATTGTCATAAGTGTAATCATAATTTTGTAATTACTAGTTGTACAGCCAATGCTGTGTTGATAATAATAAGAATAACCATAATTGTTTTTTTAGTTGTTAATAATTGTTTTATATTCTGTTCTGATATTGAATCCGGAAACCCTTATACTCTTATTGAAGGAAATACTATTATAAGTAATAATACTTATAGATATAATACTATAGAGCAACTAATACTTTTATTTAAATACTCTTTTGCATTTATAGACGTTATAAGGCTAGATGTAGTCTCGTTGCTACTACTAGTGTCATTTAGCTATAATATTATAGTACGTAAGCTTTGTAGAGGATTTTATAGTAGCTATTGTTGCTTGTTTTTAGGTGGGTGTTGTTCTCTCACCCTCTCTCATCACTCTACATTTAATTAAATTTCTCTACATTTTTATACTATTTACTGCTATTTTTAAAAAATCACTAAAATATAACTACTTGATTATCAGATAGTGAGTCTACTTGCTCCACAGGCTGGAGACCGTCAAGTATAAGTTGGTGCTTATGCCTAATAACTTGATTCTTCCGGCATAATATTAATACTGGAAGACCATTATAGTCTGTACTAATTGCTATTAGCTGTGCTTATGACCGTTAGTATAATATTTAAAATTAGTACAGAGTTGGAATAACCAAAGTTGCATAGCAAGAAAAAATAAAAACACTCTACAGTTTCCCGTAGAGTGTGTGTTATTAAAAGACATCGTCTTCTATATCAGCTGGTGTTGCTTGTTTAGCAGGAGCACCAATGCTGAAACTGCTAAGTACTTCCGCACCAACGCCTTTGTTATGGGCCATGTAACTTGGTTCACCCTCTTCTGGTGTGAACCACGATATCTGAGTTTTAGCATCTAACTTTGTTAGCTTTTCAGCTACACGCATTGACATTCCATTATCCGTTGCAATGAAACGCTTTCCTGTTTTAGCATTTAACAATATCTCAATTTTAGAAATGTTGTTAGCTTGACAAAATGCTGTGATACTTGTAGTTTTTGTGAAATTTGACATAATAATTTAATTTAATTTGTTAATAAATGTATTTAAAAATAGTAGTGAGTTGGATTAAAAAGAAGATGCGAAGCAAGAAAGAAAAAAAAGGGGATTACTCCCCTTGCTCTGCTAACATATGAGGAGAATATACATACTCCTCCCATTCTCTTTCACCATCAAACTTG
>Ga0228664_1000059_pt1 | contig 78610 bp, 67 predicted proteins | sample 78DmetaG_FD_183029 | JGI IMG/M metagenome (GOLD analysis project Ga0228664, IMG submission 183029) | Seawater microbial communities from Monterey Bay, California, United States - 78D | ecosystem: Environmental > Aquatic > Marine > Coastal | place: USA: California | collected 2016-09-26 | reverse complement strand
CATAGTTATAACCCCCCGTATTAGAGTGTGTGTGATGATGTTTAACACTTGTTTAAGTTAGTAACTAAATCTACTTACGGGGGTTGAGGTTGCTGAATTACAGAAGGAGAATGTGGCCGATGATTAGTCCTAATTAAAACAAAAAAGTCCTACCGAGGCAGGACTTTTAATTATATTATTTACTGAAACTTATGCATTAACAGTTAGTGAAGTTAGGCTTTGGTAGTGTCCAAGATGTTGCAAATAGGCTAAAGTCTGTACATTGAGTCACATTAGAAACATTCCACGAGCTGATGTCTCGATTGAAGGAAGAGGCATTCCAAAACATTTCACTCATATTAGTCACATTAGATACATTCCAAGAACTTATGTCTCGATTGAAGGATGAGGCATCCCTAAACATATAACCCATATCAGTCACATTAGAAACATCCCACGAGCTGATGTCTTGATTGAAGGATGAGGCATTACCAAACATACCATTCATTCTAGTAACATTAGATACATTCCAAGAACTTATGTCTCGATTGAAGGAAGTGGCACCATCAAACATATAACCCATATCAGTCACATTGGATACATCCCAAGAACTTATGTCGCTGTTAAATGATGCAGCACCAAACATACCATTCATTCTAGTAACATTAGATACATCCCACGAGCTGATGTCTTGATTAAAGGACGAGGCACGTAAAAACATATTAACCATATCCGTCACATTGGATACATCCCAAGAACTTATGTCGCTGTTAAATGATGCAGCACTATTAAATAAGAATCTCATATTAGTAATTTTTGAGACACAAACATTAGTAACATCCAAGCTAGAATCTATTCTGTTCTGTAAAGTAGGTAAATCAACAACTGTATAAAGGATACCATTCACAGTCCCCGTATCTCCTATTGTGGCAGCTGCACTTGCCTTTATCGTCACTCCATTGGCATCAAGATAGATTAATGCATTATTTATTGGAGTTGTTGGAGTTGTTGGTTCAGTAGTATCGTCATCCTTTTCACAAGAAAATAGAGATATTGATATAAGTGCTATTAGATAGTATTTGAATAGTTTCATAGTTGAGAGTATTTAATGACAAAGAAAATAAATATTTCACAAACCTCAGACAGAACCTCAACAAAACCCCAAACCTTACAGCATTGCGAAAAGAACCGACCAAGGGTGGGGTTAACAGAGATGGTTTCCTATTTCAAGGGGTGTTGTATAGCATAGTTATAACCCCATATTAGAGAGTGTATGACGATGTGTAATACTTGTCTATGTTAGAACTAAACCTACTTAAGGGGTCTTGGTATCTGAATTACAAGAGGAGGATATGCCGATGAGTTAAACAGTGCCTTTCTTTGAGCCATAATAAAATAATCCTACAGATATTACTCCCATAATTATTACAGGAAGTGGAGCACTTGGTTGACCTGTAAAAACATTAATTAGTTCAGGTAGAGCAAAGAATCCAGCTACTGCATATAATAAGAATGATATTCTTTTTAAAACTTTAATATCAATAAATGACAATGCACCATAGATAAGGGATATAATTCCAAGAATTGTTAAGCCAAGTACTAAAGCAAACTGGTCAAACATTATTAATGCATCTGATGATGGGTCTGAACCAAAGAAGTCACCCATAAGCTTCATTTTAAAGTCAACAGAGAATAAGGAAATATATAGTGGCAGCGCTTGAAGGAATATTAATACAATATTGATTTTAAAGATTGTTTTGATTTTCATTTTAATTGTTTAATCTCAAATATATTAAAAAACCTGATAAGCGCAGGTTTAAACGTATCGTTAACCTACTTAAGGGGGCTTGAGGTTGCTGAATTACAAGAGGAGGATATGCCGATAATTAGTTAAGAACGGAGTAATCTTAGTTTGATAACCACATAGGAAGTCTGTACACGTCAAGTATATGGTTAGTTTACTTTTTGTCTTGACCTACCAAATACCAATCAACCCAAGCATCTATTTGATTAATTGAGGTTGGTCTCAATAAAATCTCTCGCTTGTTATCTAATAAGTAAAAGGTTGGTGTGCCAAACACATAATAATCTTGAGCCACTTTGCTATCCCATTTCTTGTAATCACAGTATGCGAAAAAGGGATACGAACTCACTGATTTCTCAAAATCCTCCTGTTCTGTATCAAGGGAGATATAGACAACCTCTACTCCTAAATTTCGCCACTTTACATAGTTGTCTGTCAGTTTTGGTATTTCTTCAACACACTTCGGACACCAACTTGCACCGAATACAACCAATGTGTAGGGTGTAGTTAAGTTTGTAAGGCTATTAAAAATTGTTTGCTTTACCCCATTTAAATAGGCTGAGTTGCCAAAGTTGATATTGGGTGCTATGTTCCCTTTTTTCATCGCACGATAACTTTCTAGTTGTTTCGCTAAATCGTTATCTAGCGTGCAGCTTGTTTCGTTGAGTACTTTCAGGGCCAAGTATTCGGCGGCTTTAGACAGGCTATGTCGCTCTAGCAAATCAAACAAATAGGTGGTGACTTCATTGAGTTTCTTATCGTCTTTTACCAAGTTTACCATCATAGCATCAATAGAAAACTGCATTTCTATAAATACGGAGTCCAAAGAACGACCGCTATTTTCCAACAACCAAAAATGACCCTCAATGGCATCTTTGAATAAACCACTTTTATAAAGGCGATTATCTGTATAATCTATTGCCCTAAACGCTGATATAGTTGCGGAAATTTCTTCAGGGCGATATTGTGCAACAGTAGAAACTGAACTCACTAATTTACGAGTAGGTAAAAACCAACTCACATAACTGTCTTCAGACAATTTTGAAAGAAACAACGCATCTTCTGATTTAATCCGTTGTTTTTCTTTTTGGATAGCTTGATTAGGGGCTTCTTGAAAAGCAAACAAGGAATCTGAGGTGTATATTTTCTCCAAGTAAATCCAAGCGCTTAATGCCTGCTCTCTCTTAGGATGTTCTTTAGCGAACTGTTCAAAATATTGATTTTCCTGACCTTTGATAATGTTTAGTGTTTCGGTATAGCTCAATGCTTCACCAACTAGCTCAATATCTTCTCCGCTTAAAATAACGAATAACGGGTTTTCATCGGCAGACATTAAGTAACCTACTCCATAATCTGATTTAGAATAGGGGAGCTTGAAACTTCCTGTTTCATCAACTTTGGTTGAGGAAATTAGATAAGTATTTAAACCGCTAAAACCCTCTAGTTTGATTTCTTGATTGGCAAGAAGGGTAAAATTACCTGAGATAGACTGAGCGTTTAAAGAACTACAGAAAGCAAAACAAGAAATAAAAATAGTGAGAAATATTTTCATTCAGGTTAATTTTAAAAATGTCAAATCGCTTCGCTAATCAAATTGTCAATCCCTGATGCAACGCACAGAGCTTCCATAGGCTCGACTGCTTGTGTTCATGCGGACAAGACCTCCTAGAAAAGGGTTATTGAAGTAGAGGGCGTAGGAGTCCGCACCATTCACCGTACTGCACCAATAGAATCCTGTACCATAGACACTGACGAGATTACCATTACCGTAGTTGCGAAAGCCCGCCAGGGTCAATTTAAGGGGTGAAGCAAAAGCTCCTGCGCTGGTGTTCGTGCTCCAACTTAAGCGTTCTGCATTTAATTCTATTTCGGTTGGTAAACGGTACCCACTTGGGCATGGATTGTTTACTCCACTCACACCTTGCCATAAATTTGTGTTTTGAGGGCTACGCCAATCATCGGGTGAACTTGTCGCTAAGATAAAACCACCGTGTGTAGGTAGGTCTGTGCTGCTTAAAGTACCTATGGTAGAAGAGTTACGGCACTGATGTCCATCACTTCTGCGGCCCCATTGGTAGAGGTCTCCAAAGCTATTGGCATCTGTGCTGCTTGCCGCTACTTGTGAAGCGCCTAAGTTTCTATCCATCCAAGTTTCTCCCGTCGTTGGGTTGGTTACATCTACAACGGCGGTAGCACCCGAAGCACAAAAAACCGAGCCTGTTGGGTATGTGCCTAAGGCTATCGACACAGACCTGCTTAAAGTACAGGTTTGCCCACCAATATTTAATGCAAAGACTGCAGTACCGTTAGTATTCGGTGTGCCAGTTATTGTGTAATTTAAGCTACCGCTGGCGTTGGTAAATGTTCCTGATGGTAAAGTTGCGGTTAAGCCAGTTACTCCCATAGAACTTATGATTTCTCCGCTATGTGTGCCTCCATTACCTCCTGTGTATGGAATAGAACTACTCACACCACTGGCAGGTATTCCTGCATCTAGTATTCCGCTGTTGGTGGCGCCTACGCAATTAAGGGTAGTGATGTTACCTAAGGGGGTTACTACTGTTCCGCAAGTTTCATTCCAGCTAGTACCTATATAAAAGTTCAAGCAATTGGTAGTTGTATTAAAAATCACCAAGCCAAGGGCGGGAAATGCAATGGCATCACGCTGAGTGGTGGTCATTCGTGGAGGCAAAAACCCTTGGGTTGTACTTGCAATTTCTACTTTTGCAGATGAATTTGGTGTGTTTGTCCCCATACCAATTCCTGAGCCATTGTTATGAATGTTACTATTGTTGACCACCCATTGTGAGCCATCCCAGTAGGGTGTGTTTCCTGCAGCTGCTCCATTGCTTAACAAACCTGTGGCTCCTTGTGGTCCTGTAGCACCTGTTAATCCGATAGGTCCTTGCGGTCCTGTAGCTCCAACTGCACCATCAATACCATTTGTTCCATTAGTACCTGCTGGACCTGTTGCTCCTTGTGGTCCTGTAGCACCTGTTAAACCAATAGGACCTTGTGGACCTGTTAAACCAATAGGACCTTGTGGTCCAACTGCCCCTGTATCACCTTTTAAACCTTGCGGCCCTGTTAATCCAATAGGTCCTTGAGGCCCAACTGCACTGCCTCCAACAACACTATCCGCTATGTTTGCACGTAAGGCATACGGCACACTCAGCAGTTGACTAGTTCCTGTAATGGTGTATGAGGTTCCCCCTGTAGGGTCTGTTTCTGTCTTTATGAAGTATGGTCCATTACCCCAGTCAATGCTGTTGAATGTTCCCGATACAACTGTCCCTGACCCTATTTCTATACTCACTAGTCCGTTGATATTGGTGCTAGGACTGTGTGTCTCTACATAAGCTGGAGTACCTGTAAAAGAGCCTTGAAGTATGCTAACTTGCATTCCTACTGCTTGATTTGTTACAAGGACATCAGATGCATCTCTAACAACTGCTTGATAACTCATTTTACTTGGTGCCTGAGCAAAAGTGGTGGCAGTTATCATTGCTGCTGCTACTAAGATGTATAGCTTTTTCATTATTTATTGGTTTTTATAATTCTAAATGTTTTTATCAATTGATTATTGTCTAGAACATTTAACAGGTAGGAGCTACCTGAAAAATCTTGTAAAACAATGTTAGTACGATTATCTTTTACTGGCTTACCCACTAGTAACCTCCCTTGAATATCATAGAGTTGGTAGGATAATTTCTCATTCTTGTGGTTACCAATACTGAGGTGGATGACATTATTTGTTGGGTTTGGGTATGCTGATAGCTCTAGGTTAATCTCAGTTACCTCTAACCCAACTAGGGTTGAAATTTCATAGGGCTGCTGAATGCCTTGCGCTACAGAGCCATTAGCTCCATTGTTTGTGGTGTAAACTACCTGGCCAACAGTGTAACTTGATGAGCCACCACTTCCAACAGCATCACCTCCAGAGGCAGGGACCGTTTGCTGGGCATATGTCATAGAAACTGAGCAGAAAGCACAGATAAGGAAAACAGCTCTGCATAGAACCATATTTAATTTGTTTTTTCGTTATACTGTAAAGAAACTATTTTTTTAGTCACAATGTCTAAACCTTAGCAAGAATCTCAACAAAATCCCAAACCTTTCAACCTAACAAAAAGAACCCACCACGGGTGGAGTTAACAGGAATGGTTTCCTATTTCAACGGGTGTTGTATAGCATAGATATAACCCCATATTATAGAGTATATGACGATGTATAATACTTGACAAAGTTATGTAACTAACACTACTTAAGGGGGCTTGAGGTTGCTGAATTACAGGAGAAGGATATGCCGATGATTTAGCATTATTTAAAACAAAAAAGTCCTACCGAGGCAGGACTTTTAATTATATTTTTTAATTTATGAAGGCAATGTAATTTATTGTGCTCTATAGGTTACTGTATATTCAGTGTTACGTCCCCCAAATGAATCAATCTCAGTTTCTCGATAAGTTAATTCAAGGCCGTCATTTGTTATAATATCAAATGTTCTATCAGTATTCGAACTGCTTCTAGGGGGACGGTTGTTGGGACTTGGACCGAGTATTAACTTAGTATCAGAATTAGAAAGAGCCCATTCTCTAGTTTCGCCTTGAGGATCGAAAGGGTCGCACTTGATTGCTCCAAAATATGCATCAAATGTTTCATCGACATAAAACCGTATTATATCGTCTAGATTACAAGCAGGGTAAGAACTAGTATCAAGACCTGTGTATATTGTAACTCCATTTACTTTATATGTTAGATTACTCATAACAAAATTCTTATTACACAAATTTTTATAAGCGAAAGATGGAAAACAGCCATCAAAAACTGGCTTTCGTTGTGTCCAAGAATTTGCACCTTTATAAAAGTCCGAGCATTGAGTCACATTAGATACATCCCAGTAGTAAAGGTCTTGATTGAATGACGAGGCACCTTCAAACATAAAAAACATACTAGTCACATTAGATACATCCCACGATCTGATGTCTTGATTGAAGGAAGAGGCGTTATAAAACATACCAGTCATATCAGTCACATTAGAAACATCCCAAGAACTTATGTCTCTGTTAAATGAATATTCATTGTTAAACATACGATTCATATCAGTAATTTTTGAAACACAAACATTTTCATTATCCGGAAGGGAATCAAGAATACTAACCAAAGACAATAACATTGCTCTATCAACAACTGTATAAAGGATGCCATTTATACTTGCTGTATCTCCTATTACAGCATTTGCTCCTGCCTTTACTGTCACTCCATTGCCGTCAAGATAGATTACTGGACCTCTTGGAGTTCCTGGTTCAGTAGTAGTAACGTCATCCTTTTCACAAGAGAATAGGGATATTGATATAAGTGCTATTAAAGAGTATTTCAGGAGTTTCATAGTTTTTAAAATTTAAATAATAGAATCAAATTTAATTTTTTTTTGACATTTTTCAAATCCTCAGCAATAATCTCAAAAATCCCAAAATTCTCAGCCTCACAAACAGAACCAACCACGGGTGGGGTCAACAGGAATGGTTTCCTAACTCAAAGGGGTTTGTATAGCATAGTTATAACCCCATATTAGGGAGGGTATAACGATGTATTTTAGTCGTTCTAAAAATAACTAGGAATGATTCAATATAAAGTGATTTTAATAGCTCCTAAGTGCATAAAGTATGGCCCTAACCTAAATCTAATTAGGTTACTTATACTGTGCCTTATTTGCAGTATAAGTTGGGGTATATTATTATAACTACACAGTATCGTCAATATATCAATCCTAACTATTTTTTAATAAAAAAAATAAGATTCCTTCTAGGAGCAAACGATGATAAAAAATCAAATAATACTTCTATAAAGTATAGATTAACGCCTGTTGATAAATGCTTCTATAGAGGGTAAATATTATATCCTTAACAGTTAACGACTTAGATTTTGTTTAGTTTACACCACTTGGAAGTTTCTTGTAAACTATGTGATAATAATTATAGGACAAATAATTATTATAAAATGCATAAAACTAGTTGGTCAGATACTGACCTTGAAAAATTAACTAATCGTGAAAATCACAGAATTATCTTTAACGGTATTGAATACGTTTGGGAGCATCGCCTAAAAAATAAGCGGGAGTTGCACTCCATCTTCCTTTACAAGGATTATAAAATTCTTTATAGTAACCTTCAATTTTGGTTACACAATTGGAAAAAAGAACTTGATAAAAGAAGAGAAAAGGATTGCGACCTTTTAGAGAACCTTAAACAAACAGACAAAGCAGTGAAAATTGCTAATGGGTCTTATACAACTAAGAAAAAGGTTCAACTTATTTGTGAGCTTATGCCTAACGAGTCGGTGCAATACATTGCAGATATCCTCCAGATAACACGACAGGCGGTCTATAAACACTTGAGATAAAACTCAAGTCACCATAGAAGCATCTTGTAATTAGTAAGGTAAAGGCATTGTCAGTAGTAAAGAGTGATGATTTGTTTATAGAGGCAGAAAGATAGACAGTGGTTATATAACTGTCTGAAAAAGAACTGTTTTAAAGTGTAAAAAAGAGTCCTGGTTGTTTAATATACTTGTTACCAATAGTATAGCGCTGTTGGTAGTAAAAAATTTACTGCCAATTTACTGCCGAATTACTGCCATAAAGCATCAATTTCGTACATTTATACTCGCTTAACGCATTTTTTTAATATATAGATTTAGGAGTTTAAAAGCGAAGTTTTGGTTAGAGCATTAAAGAAAACTGTTGTTTGAAAAACAATTGTTTTATGCCGTCAGAACAAGGCTTTATAAGTCTTGTGAGACGTCTGACTGTGACATAAAAAAAGCCGCACATTCCTGTACGGCTTTCGCTCCTCTTCTTGGACTCGAACCAAGGACCCTCTGATTAACAGTCAGATGCTCTAACCAACTGAGCTAAAGAGGAATTTTAGCTTTTTCAAGATTAGGAGGGCAATATTACCCGAAAGTTTTGAATTAAACAATACCTTTGTGCGAAAATTTATGTCTTTTGATACTAGTTGCTTGATTATGCTACGATTCGTGGAAATAGGCTGCAAAGTTGCTAAAGACAACAACAACTCCTAAAATAGTAAGAGCAATGAGTAAAAAGTACAATGTATTTGGAATAGGAAACGCTTTAGTAGATATAGTGACAGAAGTAAACGATCAGTTTTTAACAGACCACAATATTGAAAAAGGTTTTATGACCTTGGTAGACGAAGAAAGTCAGTCTAGAATTTCTGATGCGATCAACATGTCTAAAAGTAATATGCAGTGCGGTGGCTCCGCAGCGAACTCAATAATAGCAGTTGCACAGTTCGGTGGCTCGAGTTATTATTCTTGCAAAGTTGCCAATGACGAGTTGGGAAACTTTTATCGAAAAGACTTAAAAGCTAACGGAGTTGATTCAAACTTAGATGGGCACGATTTAGAAGATGGAATTACAGGAAAATGTTTAGTGATGACAACGGAAGATGCATCTAGAACAATGAACACGTTTTTAGGAATCACGGCTGACTATTCAATAAAAGAAATAACAGAGCAGGCATTAAAGGATAGTGAATACCTTTACATTGAGGGTTATCTAGTGACTTCTGAGAATGGACAAAAAGCCATGAAACACGCGAAAAATATTGCCGAAGAGAATGGTGTTAAAACAGCGCTTACCTTTTCGGACCCATCTATGGTGAAGTATTTCAAAGAACCCATGCAATCCGTTGTAGGAGCAAGTGTTGACTTGTTATTCTGTAATGAAGAAGAGGCAATGTTGTATACGGACACAGATAACCTTATGGATGCCAGAGAAGCATTGAAAAAAGATGCGAAAAGATTTGTAATCACTCAGGGCGCTAACGGAGCGATGATTTACGATGGAGAAACGTTTGTTGATATTGAGCCATACAAAGTTGAAGCAATTGATACCAATGGAGCCGGAGATTTATTTGCAGGAGCATTTTTAGCTGGAATAACCAATGGCAGAAGTTTCGCGGACGCAGGAAAGTTAGCTTCTTTAGCTTCTTCTAAAGTCGTGACGCAATTTGGTCCAAGATTAGAATGGCACCAAGCAAAAGATATTTTGCAAAAAATGTAAGAAAACCACTAAGAAAATTAAATAAGGCGATTCGAAAGAGTCGCCTTATTTGTTTAAGGCGCTCCTAGAAAAGAACAAAGTAATACCTTTGCGAAAATTTAAAACAAACAATTGAAATGAGTTTATTAACCGTCGGGACAGTAGCTTTTGATGCCATACAAACACCATTTGGCAAAACTGGAAAAATTCTTGGTGGAGCAGCGACTTTTATCGGGCTTTCCGCTAGCAAACTAGTTGATAAAGTAAACATTGTGTCCGTTGTTGGGGAGGACTTTCCAATTGAGTACATTAAAATCATGGAGGATCATGGCATTGATACAAAGGGGCTGCAGGTAAAACGAGGGGAAAAGACGTTTTTTTGGTCTGGGAAGTATGACATGGATATGAATAATCGAGAAACATTAGATACTCAATTAAATGTTTTGGAAAACTTTGACCCAGTTATTCCCGATGAATATCAGAATTGCAAGTATTTAATGCTCGGAAGTTTGCTTCCAACTTTACAGAAAAAGGTTATTGAAAGGTTATGGAAAAGGCCAAAGTTAATTGTATTAGATACCATGAACTTTTGGATGGATTTAATGATGCCCGTCTTGAAGGAAACCCTTACCATGGTAGATGTTTTGTGTATTAATGACTCCGAGGCTCGTCAACTGTCACAAGAATACTCATTAGTAAAAGCAGCCAAGATAATTATGGAAATGGGGCCAAAGTATTTGATTATAAAAAAGGGAGAACACGGGGCACTTTTATTTCACAAAAATGAAGTTTTCTTTGCACCAGCTTTGCCATTAGAAAATGTGTTTGACCCAACCGGAGCAGGAGATACTTTTGCAGGTGGTTTTATTGGTTATTTAGCCGCAACAGACGATATTTCTTTTGATAACATGAAGAGCGCATTAATTCATGGAAGTGCGTTGGCGTCTTTTGCGGTGGAGAAGTTTGGCACGGAGCGCATGATTGGTTTAACTGCTGAAGAGGTACAAGAACGAATTCAGCAGTTTGTCGATTTGGTACAGTTTGATATACACGTAGAGAATACGCTATAAGTAGTGCAATCTGGCAATAAATAATGAGCTTGTTTTTATCCGCAAGTTTAATCTTTGAATATTTTAATAGATTAGCTATATTTGAAGAACATATTAAAAATATTACTACCAATGGATAATAGATATAAAGTTCTCGTACCACATGATTTTTCGGAAGTTGCAGATACGGCAATATCTCATGCAGCAACTGTTGCAAAGAGTTTTAAAGTAGAAGTAGTTTTACTTCACGTAATTTCTAGTGAAAAAGCCAGAACTGAGGCTGAAGGTAAATTGAAAGAATTATCAGAAAATGCTTCAACTACATATGGAGTACCTGTTTCTTTTGAAATTAGAAAGGGAAGCATTTTTGATAGAATTCCAGAAGTGGGAGAAGAAGTAGGGGCTATGTTAGTGGTTATGGGAACTCATGGAATTAAAGGAATCCAGCATTTAACAGGTAGTTATGCATTAAAGGTAATAGGTCATTCTAAATTACCATTTGTTGTAAACCAAGGTAAAAAGTCTAAAGGAAGCATTAAAGACTTAGTATTGCCAATTAAGTTTTCTCAAGAAACAAAATCTAAGCTCTCAATTACAGCCAGTCTAGCAAAGCACTTTCAAGCAACAATACACATCTTTATAGCAAATGAAAAAGATGAGTTTATCATGACCAAAGTGAAGCGAGAATTAACCTTTGCGAAACAATATTTTACTGAGCGAAAAGTGAAGTATGAGGTGGAAATTGCTCCTGAACACGGGAATTTTATTCCTCAACTTTTACAGTATTCAAGCGACATTGATGCGGACATGATTGCAATTGTGAACGCTTCTGGAGACGGAGGTTTCTTACCAGATCTTTTCAAGGGAAGTGGAGAAATTGAGGTGTTAAATAATGAATTTCAAATTCCAGTTATTGTAATGAACCCTTCTCAGATTTTTGTTCCTGAGCATTTTGGATAAACACTAAATGAACTTATAAAAAAGCCCCATATTCATAGCGAATATGGGGCTTTTTTGTGGTTTAGCGGATCGATTAACTTGGATTGACAGCTGCAAGACTTTCAGCTGAAACAATCATTTTGTCAATTGCCTTTTTACTAAATACATTAGGCAGACTTTGAACCGAGTACAGCTCACCTCCAATGTTTTTTGTTAAAAAGAAGTGATGTTCTGCTTCGATCTCTTCGTTATCAGTAATGCTTTTTTTGTAAACGATTTTATCTGCTGTTTCTTCAATATATTCTATCGTATAAACCAAGTCTCCGTCTAACTCTTCTTTCTTTTCAGCAACAGTTAAACCAAATGGATTGATTTCAATTCCAAATTTATCATTCACCTCAATCGTCACACTTTCTGTAGCCGAATTTTGAATTTTACGAGGACCTTTATCCTCTTTTGGAAGTTGTATGTTGGCATCAACTCCGAAGTCAAAGAGGTTCACTTGTTCCATGTTAGAATAATCTACAGTTGTAGAATCTGAAGTTTCGACATTGTCAGTTCCGGAAGACTCTCCTCCGCTACAAGCGATGAGACTCATTGCTAAAGCAAGCGCACTGATAAGTTGTAATTTTTTCATGTTAGTTGATTTGTTGTTTGGTCAAATGTAAGAAAGCCCATGCATTAATTTTTAATGTTCAGTCTTTTACCTTTGCTGTGGGAAGAAAATTCAGGAGCATATAAACACTGCATGGTGCAAACTCCGTTAGAAAAATTACCACTGACAGTAGCTCTTAAGTCATACTCAAAAACATAAACCCCCTTGTTTACACGATCCATAAAAAAGTTAGTAGATGCGTCTTTAGTACTTTCATAATAACCTAACCCATCTTGATATTTGTACTTTGAAATTACATTGATGGGTTCAAAACCCGAAGATCTCATATCCTTCACATGAACAAATTCTAAATTTCGTTTCGATTCAATGTGCAATCGAATTCTAATTTTATCGCCAACTTCTATCCCGGAGGTATCAACCGGTATCATAGTTTCGCCATCTTCAGTTACAACAACTTTAAAAATCGTTTTTGAAACAGAGAACTCTTCTACATCTGCCGAAGTAATCTGATCTAAGTCATCATAGTATTGCCAATAGGCTGCTCCCCAAGCTATACCATCTGATGGTTTGTTTATTTCAATAACACCAAGTTCTGGTTTGACTTCACTTTTAGACCAAACTTCTTTAAAGTAACCTGTTCCAGCTTCTATATCGGTTGGTTTTAAATTTTGTGAACCTACTTTTATGGAAATCGACGAACCAGTAGTAAGGGTTTTCACATTATCAATTAAAAGAGCATAGCAGGCCAAAGCTGTCGCTTTTGAATTTGACCACATTTGAGTTTGTTTTTCTTTTAATAGCCAAATACGCAGTTCTTCCACCGCAATTTTGTCTTTTGCTATTTCGTGAAATACTTCTACCATCATAGCTTGCGTTTCAATTGGAGATTCATGCCAATAATAGCCTGCTTGGTTTTCTTTCCAATACATTCCCATTTGCTCAGTTTGCAGCGCATTGTCTCGCAATGATGTCACAATCTCTTGTGGCACTTTGGAGGTAGGGTTTATTCTGCTTAATGCCAACGCTTGCATCCCCTTTATGTATAGGTTTCGGCCCACCCAATACTTTTCTGCTTGCTTCAAATAATAGTCTATTGCAGTTGAATTTGCAGGAGGATCTATATTTAAAAACAAACTTCTAGTATATAAATAATGAATTTGAGTTGGATTCAAATGATTTTTTGAAAGGTCTTTGTTGTGTTTCGTTAACCAATCGTAATCTTCTATAATTCTGTTGTCTAAATAGGATAGTCCATTTCGAAGTAAACTTTCCATTCCCGGTTCGGAGGAAAGATCAATGCCTAGTTGTTTTAAGTGTCCAAAACCCTCTATAATGTATTGAGTCATGTAGCGGTTGTCGCGCATGCCTTTGTACCAAGCCCAACCTCCGTTGGGTAATTGTAATTCTTTTAGTTTGTTAAGTGCGGCTTCTTTTTCAGAAGCCATTTTATTGAAATCGAATAACAGAGCAATCCTCTTTTTTTGTTCCGTTTCAGATTTTGCTTGCTGCAACCATGGTGTTTCTTCAATTAAAATGCTCTTCAACTCTTTGTTTTGCATTAATTTAGACGTTAGCTCTTTCGAATCCAAGCCTCTCCATAATTCAAAAACTTCTTGAATTCTTGGATTACTTCTCGCAATTTTCTGAGCCAATAAATTGGCATAAAGTCTCGCAAAAACTTGCTCGGAACACTCCGAAGTAGATTCAACCACATAAGGCAATGCCTGTGCAGCATACCAAGCAGGGTTTGAGGTGAACTCTAACGTGAATGATTCATGGGTTAAGGTTTCAGAAGTATTGTCAACAAGCTTGTCAAATATAAATTGCTTTTGCTGATTGCCTCTTATTGCTATTGGTAGAGATTCAGTTATTAACTTTCTATTTGGTAAAACAGGAATTATTTTTTCCTCTCCATCGCTAAACGTTTCAGAACTAGCCTTTACTTCATATTTAATGGCTTGAATGCTTCTCGGAATTCGAATACTCCATGTTAAAGCAGTATTTCTACCTGAAAACAAATTGAACTTTTGTGCTGCAGCTGAACCATTTGCAATGATGATAGCTTGATTGGTAAAGGCATCAAAGAATTGGATAGATGCAACTCCGTTTTGAGGTTTTTCGTTCAAGTTAGTTACCAGAACCTTAACATTGAGTTGATCTCCTTCTCTGAAAAAGCGAGGCATAGTTGGTGAAACCATCAACTCTTTTTGAGTTTGAATGGAAGTTTCTGTGGTTCCAACTTTTAAATTTTTAGTGTGTGCCAAAGCTCTGAATTTCCATTTGGTCAATGCATCTGGCATTTCAAACTCAAAACTTACTGCTCCGGTTTTGTCAGTGTTCAATTGAGGGTAAAAGAAGGCTGTTTCACGGAAGTCGGAGCGAATGGGATTCGAAGTTGGTGAATTGCTTTTTAAAAGCGGAGTTGAAGCCGGCGGTGAATCCGCAGTCGTAGCGGAATTTTTTAGCGAAGCTTGCCCCATAACTGCATCAGCCATCACCATTTCTTGCTCCAGCATCATTGGTTCGCCTTCGTATTTAATGCTTTTGTTCATTGACATGGTCAGCCCATCTATAAATTGTAAATACTTGGTTCTTGATAAACTAAACCCAAACCAATTCAAACTTGGAAAAACTCGTTGGGGCATTTGAACATAGTTCCGTTCATATCCATATTGTCTTGCGTAGCCAAAACCAAATGTTCCGTCAGTTTGCCAAGTAGCTGCGCTTCCGTTATTGTTGTATAAGTTCATGGCCCAATTTTGAGTTTTAAACTGATCCAACGATTGGTCATACATACCTGCCAATAATTCAGCAGCTAGCTTTTCTCCTTTTATACCGCTAATGGTCATGGTCCATTTTTCTTTGCTGCCAGGTTGCACTTTATTGCAGTACGTTCCTAAGGTCAGCTGTAGCTTTTTATTCGTGTAGGGCACTGAAATAGTTCGAGTTTCTGTTATCTCTCTATTGTTATGAACCCCAATAAAACTTAATTGAACCCCACCTCGATAACTCTCTTTTATTGGAAGAGTCATTTTTCGCTGCTCATTACTCAACGTAATCCATTTTTGAGAAATTCGTTTCCCATCTACATGCACTTCATACAATAATAGAAGATTTTCTAAGCTTGTGCCGATTAAAAAACTAGCTTCTTCACCAGGTTCTGCTCGCATTTTAAGAGACTTAAATTCAAAAGCACTTGGAATGGGAAGTAGTTTCGAATTTTCATTAAATAATTCAAACCGATGTGCGAACTGTGATGAATCTCCATTTGTTGTAGTTGCAACTAATTCGTAAGCCCCAACGGGCAAATCACCAATCACGTTATTTTGAACGTTGCTCTCAATTACTCCTTTGAGCAGAACTTGGCCTCGCTCGAATTCGTGCAGGCTATTTCTTTTTTTAACTTGAATCTTGTTGTTAAAATATTCAGCATCCTCCCAATAATTTTCTCGAACTAATTTTTTAGGCGCTTTAAGTTGATACAAAGCAAAGTTCAATTTTTGATCTACTTCAATGCCCTGTATGTTTTTTGCGTGAACTACAAACTTCTTTAATTCGTTCAATTGCAAGCTACCTTTCAAATTGCTGCTGAGGTAAACAGCTTTTGTTCCAAGAGTAATGGTTTCAATAAAACTTTGCGTTTCTCCACTCGGACTTGTAGCGTCAATGTTAATTTCGAAATTGAAGTTGGGGTTCCATTTACTTGCTACTTGTTCATCAGCCGCAGCAAAAAAGTCAAATGTAAACTTACCGTTAGCATCTGCAATCACCTTACCACTTGCAACCTCTTTATCTGCCATTCTTGGCATTGGTCGCCACCAATAACCCCACCAAGGAAAACTAGTTCTGCGTTGAACTCTATAGGTAATTTTTGCATCAGAAACTTTGGCTCCTGAAAAAGCGATGACATTACCATTAATGGAAACATTCTGATTAACCTTCGCTGACTCTTTGTTGGAATCCAAGGTAATCTCAAAAGTTGGCCGTTTGTACTCTTCCACTGAGAAATAGTGTAACCCTCCTTCAGTTTGGATTCTATAATTGCCATTTAACCCTGAACTTGGAAGTACAAAGCTTCCTTGAAATGATCCGTAATCATTGGTTTTAACCTTCAACTCTGAAACTAATTCGCCATTTACGTTCATCAGCTTCACTTCGCTAGAATAGTCTGTTTTAATTTCATTCGACTTCCTACCACGTTCGACAACAATTCCCTTGAAGTAGACTGTTTGACCAGGGCGGTAAATGGCCCTATCGCTAAATAAGAAAGTTTCTATTCTCTTCTTTTCTGTTCTGGTGTAATTCCTCGAATAAAATGAGCTTGCACTATTTAGGGTATCGTTTTCAGAAGAAAGAAATACACTAAAGTTTTGCCGGTCATTGGCAGCAGTAATTTTCACGAATCCATTTTGATCAGAGGTATGAGCTCCTAAAACTTTCAGTTTATACTTTCTGCTGTCGTAATTATAATCCTGATAATAGCTGGTTAACCCTGCATTTTGAATTGGTGTTCCATTAGCTCTATGTAAAACGTAGAAATCGACCACTCCTTTGTTTTCGTTTTTACTGATAAAACTTAATTCGCTAACCTGAAATTCAACGTAATTGGTTACTGCCGATTGACTTGAAAAGTCAGGAGCAGTTGAAGCAACAAGTAGGTACTTTCCCTTTGATAGTGGCTTCAAATTAAAGCCATAGCTATGTTCACGATAATCTCCTGGATTGAGCAATTGAGAATTCCACGTTCGTGTGCTTTTTATTTTTGAAAGTCTGTTTAGATATTCTTCTGTTGTTTCGTTTTGCTTTTGGAAATTGTCAATGGTATTGGGTATTCGAATTAGACTAAAAACTAAACTATCAATGTTTTTTGTACTTACTTTATATTCAATTTCTTCAGAAGGCAAATACACTTTCTCGGTTTGTAAGCTCAAACTTTTGAGCTCAATTTGGTTTTTGAGATATTGACACTGAATTGCTCCATAGGAGTCACCTTCAGACGCGGCAGAACTTATTTGAAAAGCCTTTTTCAGCTCCCACCTGTATTCTTCACTTTCTTCTTTGGCATAATTTGAACCATGGTCGAAATGGTATTTAGCCATTGCATATTCAATTTCTTTGGCATTCTCAGCTTCACCATCGTTTTCCTTCAGAAGCATTAAAGCGTTCAAATACAGATTGTCTTTTTCCTTTTTTTGGGAGGTAGAGTAGTAGTGTCTTAACCTAGAAAGTTCGATGTGAAGCAGTGGAGATTTATTCACGTCGTTAAGGTGCGCCCCAATTAAATCTTGAAAAAGTAGCGCCGTTTTAAAATCGTTTGAATTACTGTCTGAACTGTTAAACTCAATTTTTACGAATTCGCTAGCTGAACTGAAAATTGGATAGTCGTCTATCTTGAATTCATCTTGAGGAGTGTTGATTCGGCCCTCGTTTTGCTGATAATACTGCAAAGCTCGGTTTGCTAAAAAGTCAAATAGTGTTGGTTGCAAGTTTTTTCCATTAAATTGATTTTTAGATTGTTTAGCATCTGATAAATGCAAAATAGCTTGTAAGTTATCAATGGGGTAGCTTAATAAATCTTCCTTTTCAGTTAATGAATATTGATAATGTTCATCCACTTTTTCAAGAATGTCAGCTAAACTCCAAGTTCTCAGGTCTTGTTTGTCGAAACTTTGAGTGGTCGTTCTGTTTTGGATTTTCCACCTGATTTGGTTGTGGTATTGGTGATATAATTCAGCTACAGCGGAATGTAAGAGTTGTTTTAAAGGGAAGCTGGAGTTTTTAATTTGTGTTTCATATCGGGTAAAGATTTTCAAATTAGACTCTTCCTCAATTTGATTGGTATACTTTGACCGATATGCCAAAGCTTTGAAAATTTGAGCAGTGTTTTCTTCCGCAAGTGCTTTTACTAGAATAGAATCTACCTTGTCAATAATACTATTTCCCAAACCTTTCTGCTCCATTTTTTCAATGGCGTTCCAATCAGTTTCGTAGGTGTTGTAGTTTTTAACAACCACTTCCTTTTGCTTAGGCAGAGTCGCTTTATTGCAAGCAGAAAAGCTGGCAATAAATACAAATAAACCTAGGGTTAAATTTTTCCAATTCATACGGTCATTTTTCAATCATACGCTGTTAAGCAAATAAGATACCAGCTTTGGTTATTCGGTTTTTGTAAAAATTCTTCGTTTCGAATCATCTATTCCTGAAAGACCTATCTTAAACTTAATGACAACTATTCTTATTGCAATGATTAAGGAAATTGTTGCTACCACATTCCATTCAAAACTTAATACATCTTGCAGGAAAACAAATGCTGTCCCTCCGGCAACGCAGGCCATAGCATAAATTTCTTTTCTGAAAATTAACGGTATTTCATTAATCAAGATGTCTCGGACAACACCACCTAGTACTGCTGAGAACATTCCCATCATTACTGCAATTGGGGCGGGGACTTCAAGCATTAGTGCTTTACTTAAACCCAATATTGTGAACACTCCAATTCCGATGGTATCAAACAGAAATAGGGTCTTTCTCAACTTTCTCACCCATGCCTTAAACAAAAATGTGATCCCAACTCCACTCAGAATAACATAAATGTAAATGGTATTTTGCATCCATCCTACCGGTGTGGTGCCCAGCAATAAGTCTCTTATAGTTCCACCGCCTACAGCGGTAACAAACGCGATAAAAGCTGCTCCAAATAGGTCTAACTTCTTGGAAGATGCGGCCATAGAGCCACTAATTGCAAACACTAATGTTCCAATTAAATCTAAAATATTTAATACTTCATCTGCATTTTTCGGGAAATCTATTGGCATAAAAGGCTCGTTTTTTAAAGGTTAAAATTGCAATTTCTTGTTCAACTTGCCTAATTTTCTGGGCTGCTATTAAATTTCGATATTTGCACCTTGCTGAAACACTAATTTTGGCTAAACAAATTTTTGCTTTTTACTCATGTGGGAATCCTTTTCTAGTTTTATTTTAAGGCAGCGCGTTTTATTTATTTTTATAATAGTAGCACTCACTGCTTTTTTTGGTTACCACAGCAGAACGGTAAAAATGAGTTATGAAATGGCTCAAATGCTGCCTGAAGCCGACTCCACATTGCAGGTATTTAATCAATTCAAGGCGCAATTCGGGCAAGACGGGAGCATCATGGTGATTGGAGTCAAAGACGACCAGTTGTATGAGCTGAAAAACTTTAAAGAGTGGTATCAACTCTCAAAACGATTAAAGGAGGTTGAAGGTATTGATAAGGTAGTTTCAATGGCTAATGTTTACGGGTTAGAAAAAGACAAAGTCAACAAGCGACTTGTGCCGTATCCTGTTATCGCCAGAGAGCCCCAGTCTCAAATAGAACTTGATAGTGTAATAAATCAGGTTTACCAGCTGCCATTTTATGAAGGGTTTATCTACAGCGAAGATAAAAAGACCACATTAATGGCGCTTACCTTAGATCGTGAGTTGCTGGATTCTAAGGACCGCAAGTCTCTAATGGATGATGTCCATAAAGAGATTGATATATTTTTAGCGAATACGGAATTGCACGTTCGATATTCTGGTTTGCCATTTATTCGTGCCAATAACACGACAAAAGTGAGTGACGAAATAAAGCTATTTATTTTACTTGCAGTGCTGATAACTTCCCTTATTCTATTGTTGTTTTTTAGGTCGTTTAAAGCCATGTTGTTTTCCATGGTTATCGTTTTAGTTGGGGTTGTTTGGTCTGTCGGAATTCAAGCAATTTTAGGGTTCGATATTACCATTTTAACAGGATTAATGCCGCCGTTAATCATTGTCATCGGAATACCCAACTGTATCTTCATTATCAACAAGTATCATCAAGAATACAAGCGGCATGGGAATAAAGTAAAGGCATTAAAAACGACAATTAATAAAATCGGAAACGCCATATTTTTAACCAACACCACTACTTCATTGGGTTTTGGGACTTTTATTTTTACCGATAGTACCATTTTAATTGAATTTGGAATTGTTGCGACTTTCGGTATTTTGTCCGTTTTTGTGGTTTCGATTACACTGCTACCAATTATCTTAAGTTTTCAAAAACCACTGAAGGAAAGGCATGTTAAGCATTTGGAACGCCAATGGGTTCACGTTGTAGTTAACTACCTTGTAAACATTGTTACGTTGCACAGAAAAACGGTTTTCATTACCACTGGGTTGATTATTGTTATAGCAGCTTATGGAGTTACCTTGATGAAAACAACTGGGAACATAGCCGATGATTTACCTAGGCAAGACCCTGTTTATTTGGATTTAAAGTTTTTTGAAGAGAATTTTCAAGGAGTTCTTCCATTTGAAGTTACAGTAGAGACTGATAAAAAGGGTGGGGCGACCCAATTGTCAACCTTAAAGCGAATCGATAAGCTGCAAAGTCTTTTAGGGGAGTATCCGGAATTCTCAAAGCCACTTTCAATAGTTGAAGGATTAAAGTTTGCGAAGCAAGGGTATTATGGAGGAAATCCCGATAAGTATTCTCTATTTAATAATCAAGAAAAGAGTTTTTTAGGCCCTTATTTAACTTCTGGAAATGGAGAAAATGAAGGCTTGCTAAAGTCTTATTTAGACAGTAACCGACAAATTACAAGAATTACTGCCCAAATGGCCGACGTGGGGTCCAACAGGATGGAGACTATTTTATCTGAGTTAAAACCAAAAGTAGATTCGATTTTTCCGAACGATAAGTACACGGTTAATTTTACTGGAACATCAGTGGTGTGGTTAGCAGGTACCAATTATTTGGTGAAGAATTTATTTTTAAGTTTGGGCATTGCAATTGTTTTAATTGCAATTATTATGGCAATATTGTTTTCTTCGGCAAGAATGGTTTTAGTCAGTTTAGTTCCTAACCTATTGCCACTGCTTTTAACCGCTTCTATAATGGGCTATTTTGGAATTTCCATTAAGCCTTCTACTATTTTAATTTTCAGCATTGCCTTTGGAATCTCTGTCGATGATACGATTCACTTTTTAGCAAAGTATCGTCAAGAGTTAAGCAAACACTCACTCAATTTAAGAGAAGCAGCAATTAGTGCATTGAAAGAAACAGGGGTGAGTATGATTTACACGTCAATTGTATTGTTTTTTGGTTTTGGAGTATTCACCGCTTCCCAATTCGGAGGAACAATTGCCTTAGGACTTTTGGTTTCTCTCACTTTGTTAATCGCCATGGCTTCAAACTTAATTTTGTTGCCTTCATTGTTGTTGTATTTCGATAATTGGTTAACAACAAAAGCATTTAAGTCAGAGTCAATCGTTGTGTTAATTGATGAAGAAGAAGACATTGACCTAGATGAATTGGAAATAAAAGAGATAGAGAATTCTTAATTTGGCATTTCATTAAAAGGAAACGTGTAAGCAAAATATGAAAGGAATAGTACTAGCAGGAGGATCCGGCACAAGACTTCATCCGTTAACGCTGGCAGTAAGTAAGCAACTAATGCCAGTTTACGATAAGCCCATGATTTATTATCCGTTATCGGTTTTAATGAATGCAGGAATTAGTGAAATTTTAATCATTACTACTCCGCATGATAATGCGAGCTTTAAGAAACTATTGGGAGATGGCTCTCAATTCGGCTGCAAGTTTGAATATGCTATACAGGAAGTTCCAAATGGTTTAGCGCAAGCTTTTGTTATTGGAGAAGAGTTTATTGGTGACGAAAAGGTAGCTTTAATTTTAGGAGATAACATCTTTTACGGAAGTGGCATGGGTAAACTGTTGCAAGCAAACAATAATCCTGATGGTGGAATTGTTTATGCGTATCATGTTTCAGATCCAGAGCGATATGGAGTAGTAGAGTTTGATGACAATCAAGTTGCTATTTCTATTGAAGAAAAACCTGAAAAACCTAAATCAAATTTTGCTGTTCCAGGTTTGTATTTTTATGACAATGATGTAATTCAAATTGCAAAGGAATTGGAACCGAGTGCACGAGGGGAGTATGAAATTACCGATGTAAACAAGGTTTATCTTGAAAGAGGGAAACTGCAAGTCGCCATTTTAGATCGAGGAACTGCTTGGTTAGATACAGGAACATTTACTTCTTTAATGCAAGCAGGTCAATTTGTTGAGGTTATAGAAGAGCGACAAGGGTTGAAAATTGGTTGTTTAGAAGAAATCGCGTACCGGCAAGGGTTTATTGATAAAACACAGTTGAAAAAATTAGCAGAACCACTTTTGAAAAGTGGCTACGGCACATATTTAATGAACTTAGTATAAGGTGGGTAAAAGAAAAATTTTAATTACAGGTGGAGCAGGATTTATCGGCAGTTCATTAGCTCACAAACTTGCTGAAGATAAGGGCAATACAATCACCATAGTTGATAATTTATTGACAGGTGACGTTAACCGTATTCCAAAAATGGAAAACGTTAAGTTCATAAAAGGAGATGTAAATGATAACCAAGTTATTTCGAGTATTTTTTACGGAAATAGTTTTGATTATGTATTTCATTATGCCGCAGTGGTAGGAGTTAAGCGTACCATTGAAAACCCTATTATGGTATTGGATGATTTGAAAGGGTTGCGGAATGTATTAGATCTTTGCAAGAACACATCTGTTAAAAGAACTTTCTTCTCATCCTCTTCCGAAGTATATGGAGAGCCAGTGGAATTGCCACAACACGAATACACAACTCCACTAAACTCTAGGTTGCCCTACGCCATTGTTAAAAATGTAGGAGAAGCGTTTCTCAAATCATATAAGCAAGAGTATAATTTAGACTACACAATTTTTAGGTTCTTCAATACTTATGGACCACTTCAAAGTAAAGATTTTGTGGTATCTAAATTTATTGCAGCGGCACTCAAAAATGAAGACATCACCATTTATGGAGATGGTTCTCAAACAAGAACTTTCTGTTTTGTAGATGATAATATTCAAGCATGCGTTAATGCTTTCATGAAAGATGAGGTGATGAATGACGTCGTAAACATTGGTTCAGATAAGATTTTAACTGTGTTGGAATTGGCGGAAATGATTATAAAAGTTTCTGGATCAGCGTCTAAGATTGTTCACTTACCAGCTTTAGAGGAAGGGGATATGACTAGAAGGCAACCTGATACGGGTAAAATGCTACAATTGCTCGGGAAAGAGCCACTGTCGCTAGAAGATGGTTTAAAGAAAGTAATTGATAATGCTTCCTACTTTTTGTAAACATGATCTATTCTTGGCAAGAATTAAGTAAACAAGTTGAGGCTGAAATAAATGCTTTTGACTTTTCAGGTAACCCAAATGAATTGTATGACCCTATAAGTTATACCATGACTTTGGGAGGGAAGCGAATTAGATCAACCTTATGTCTGTTAGCAGCCCAGCTTTTTGGTGGCGATTTAAAAAAGGCCATGAATTTAGCCATGGCTGTTGAAGTGTTTCATAATTTCACTTTGGTGCATGACGACATTATGGACGAAGCACCAATTCGTCGCGGAAAACCAGCCGTGCACGCAAAATGGAATAGAGATGTAGCCATACTTTCTGGTGATGTGATGTTTGTTCAAGCATATCAGTTACTAGCAAAAGGAAACCCTGAGAAATTAAGTCAAATGTTATCGGTTTTTAATCAAACTGCAATTGAGGTTTGTGAAGGGCAGCAATTCGACATGAACTTTGAAACTCGGGATGATGTAACAGCCGAGAATTACATTGAAATGATTCGATTGAAAACAGGGGTTTTATTGGCTTGTAGCTTGCAGTTGGGAGCGTTTGAATCTGGAGCAACAGAAAAAGATGCTAAATTGATTTATGAATTTGGAGAAAAGGTTGGAATTGCTTTTCAAATTCAAGATGACTTTTTAGACTGTTATGCAAAGCAAGAGGATTTTGGCAAAAGAGTAGGGGGAGATATAATTTCCAACAAGAAAACTTTTCTCATGCTTACGGCTTTAGAAAAAGCGGATGCTCAACAAGCAAGTAGAATTGAAAACTTAATGACTTCTGATACAACTGACGAACAAAAGGTAAGCGGGGTTTTAGAGGTTTACGATGAGTTGGATATTCCAACCGCAGCAAAATCTGCCATGCAAAACTATTTTGATGAAAGCTTAGCGGCTTTGAATCAAATTGAAGCAACTGCTGACTTGAAACAGCCACTTGTAGAATTGGCAGAAATGCTGATGATGCGGAAGAAGTAAATCACTTCTGATAAATCTCCCTCAGCGCTCCTTCCAACTCAGTATACTGAAATTTAAAACCAGTGTTCTGAATTTTTTCCGGCGAAACCCTGCTACCTTCTAAAACCAAAAGAGCTCGTGTTCCTAAAATCAGTTTCATCATAAATGCAGGAACATTGGGTAAGAAAAAAGGACGATTTAATACCTTGGCTAATACCTTGGTAAAAGTTTTGTTGTTCACTTGATTTGGAGCCCCAGCATTGTGCGGTCCCTCCAGTTTATTCTCCATGGCATGAATAAACATTCTGCATAAGTCGTCGATGTGGATCCAAGGCATATATTGTTTGCCTGATCCCAAAGGAGCGGCGGCATATAACTTTACTGGTTTCGCCATTTCTTTTAATGCTCCACCATTTTTATCTAAAACAATTCCAATGCGAATTAAAGCGGTAGGAATTCCTAGTTTTTTTATGGAGTTTGTACTTTGCTCCCACAACTCGCAGGTTTCCGCCAAAAAGTCGTTGCCGGAAGCATCATTTTCTTTAAAAATATGTTCACCGGTTACAAAACCATAATAGCCAACTGCCGAGGCAGACACAAATGATTTAGGCTTATTAGAATTACTAGAAATTGCCTTAGCTAATAGTTCTGTACTTTTTACTCGACTATCAACAATTTCCTTTTTACGCTCATCTGTCCAGGGTTCGTCAACAATGCCAGCTCCGGTCAAGTTAATAATGTGGTCGTAATCAGCTATCGCAGATGCATCTAATTTTTGATTTTTTACATCCCATTCAATGGTGTTTTTTTTCCCCTTAGCACTTCGACTAAGGACCCAAACATCATAGCCTTTATTTGTCAATAATTGGCTTAATCGATTACCAACTAATCCACTTCCTCCACCGAGTAAAACTTTTTTTCCCATTTTAACTAGTTCTTAATTATCAAACCGTTTAGTGTAAAATTAGTTCCTAAAACCCTAAATTTAGCGTTGTATAATATTTTATTCATGGCAATAATCTCAGCTTCAGAATTAACTCTTTATAAAAACAATCAACTTATAGTTGATCAAGTTGCTTTGCAAACCCAAAAGGATTTTCAGCTGTACGACGAAAAAATAGAATTTACCGGGAATCAAGATACAGCGTATGAAGAATTGTTCGATCAGATTAAGCCAATAATTTTTCGAATGTTGGAATTAGACTCTACTCGTTTTTTTTCTCTTTTGTACGCCATCGACGTAGATGAAAAGAAGGTAAGAGCACTGCTTTTGGGAGACGAGGAAGTAGACGTAGCCGTCGAATTGACACATTTAATTTTAGAGAGAGAATTACTTAAAGTTGCTACGCGAAAGCTTTTTTCTCAGCAAAGTAATATCTAGATGATTTTACATAGAGGTCGAGCAGAATTATTAAATTTGCGCCGGGATTATTCACCTTACAATAATTTATGGATAAGTTTTCTTATTTGAGCAATGCTGATGTTTCAGCCGTTGAAGAGCTCTATCAAAATTACCTAAACGACCCAAAGTCTGTTGACGAAGGTTGGTCAAAATTCTTTGAAGGATTTGAATTTGCAAGGAAAAACTACGAAGAGGAAGTTACTTCGACAGTATCAGGTTCAAAAGGAGCTTTCACGGCTACAATTTCCACAGACAAAGAATTCAAAGTATTGAATTTGATTAATGGCTACCGAACAAGAGGTCACTTATTTACAAAAACAAACCCAGTAAGGGATCGAAGAAAGTACTCTCCAACTTTAGCAATAGAGAACTTTGGGTTATCTCAAGGAGATTTAAAAGAAAAATTCCATGCCGGAGCAGAAATTGGCCTTCAAGATGCAACTCTGGAACAGATCATCTCTCACCTTGAAGATACGTATTGCTATTCTATTGGAATTGAATATAGATATATTCGGAAGCCAGAGAAGGTAAAGTGGTTACAAGAAAAATTAGAAATAAACAGAAATCAACCAGAGTTCACCAATGACGAGCGAAAACATATGCTAAAAAAACTGAGTCAGGCAGTTATGTTTGAGCAGTTCTTGCATAAAAAGTTTGTTGGTCAAAAACGTTTTTCACTAGAAGGAGGCGAAGCTTTAATTCCTGCATTAGATGCTGTAATTGAAATGGGCGCCAACATGGGAATTGAAGAATTCGTTGTGGGAATGGCCCACCGTGGTCGGTTGAATGTATTGGCGAATATTTTCAATAAAACTTACGATGCAATATTTAGTGAGTTTGAAGGAAAAGAATACGAAGACAATTTATTTGATGGAGACGTAAAATACCACCTAGGTTACACCTGTGACGTTAAAACGGATAATGGAAAAAATGTTAAGTTGACACTTTCTCCAAATCCGTCTCATTTGGAGGCGGTTGACCCTATAGTAGAAGGTATTGCAAGGGCAAAGGTTGATGATTACTTGGGAAGTGATGATAAAATCGCTCCAATTTTAATACATGGAGATGCTGCATTGGCAGGTCAAGGAATTGTTTACGAGGTCATTCAAATGGCCAACTTAGAAGGGTATAAAACCGGGGGTACAATTCACATTGTGATCAACAACCAAATTGGATTTACAACGAATTATTTAGATGGCCGTTCAAGTACTTACTGCACAGATGTTGCTAAGGTTACTTTATGTCCAGTTTTCCATGTGAATGGAGACGATGTGGAGGCTGTTGTCCACACTATTAAACTGGCTCTTGAATACCGTAATAGATACAAAAAAGACGTATTTGTTGATTTGTTATGCTACCGTAAATATGGTCACAATGAAGGAGATGAGCCTCGATTTACACAACCTATTCTGTACAAAGCGATTTCAAAACATAGCAACCCTCGAGATATTTACTTAAGTCAGTTAGCTGAAAAAGGAGTTATCACAAAGGATGAAGCAAAGTCGAATGCGACTGAGTTTAACACCTTGTTGCAGGAGCGGTTAAAAGATTCAAAAGAAATACACAAAGCAAAAATTACCAACTTTTTAGAAGCTACTTGGGAAGGTATAAGACCTTCAACAGATGAGGATTTTGAGAAATCTATCGATACTGGAGTGGCAAAAGAAAAAATAATGGAGTTGGGTAAAAAGTTAGTGACTCTACCTGAAAATAAAGCTTTCTTTAAAAAATCAATGAAATTGATGGAAGATCGTCGAAAGATGATTGAAGAATCTAATGAGTTGGATTGGGGAATGGCTGAAACATTGGCTTATGGTTCACTTTTAGAGGATGGAAATTCAGTTCGTATTTCGGGGCAAGATGTGGAAAGAGGGACATTTTCTCATCGTCATGCTGTAATTAAGGTAGAAGATTCTGAAGAAGAGTATATTCCATTCGCGAACATCAGTGAGAAACAAGGGAGGTTTGATATTTATAATTCATTACTTTCTGAATATGGGGTTCTTGGTTTTGAATATGGTTATGCTATGGCAATGCCAAATACCTTAACAATTTGGGAAGCTCAATTCGGAGATTTTAACAATGGGGCACAAATTATTATCGATCAGTTTTTAAGTGCCGCTGAGGATAAGTGGCGATCAAAAAGTGGTTTAGTGATGTTGCTGCCGCATGGATATGAAGGTCAGGGCTCCGAGCATTCTAGTGCTCGTTTAGAGAGATACTTGACACTTTGCGGAGATAACAACATGCAAGTTGCAAATTGCACCACACCTGCAAACTTCTTCCACATATTGAGAAGACAATTAAAAAGAGAATTTAGAACGCCTTTGGTAATTATGACACCTAAAAGCTTGTTGAGACATCCTGAAGCAGTGTCGACAGTTGAAGAATTGGCAACAGGTAGATTCCAGGAAATTATAGCCGAAGAGGGAAATAGCAAAAAGGTAAAAACGGTAGTATGTTGTTCGGGTAAGCTTTTTTATGAATTAAGAAAAGCAAGAGATGAAAAAGGTGCTGACGACCTAACAATTGTAAGAATGGAGCAGTTGTACCCTTTCCCTCAAAAGCAATTTGATGAACTATTGGGGAGTTACCCAAACATGGAAAACTTGGTGTGGTCACAAGAAGAGCCTGAAAATATGGGTGCATGGAGGTTTATTAAAACAACCACCAGTCAATCTTCAGATTGGAAATTAGTTAGTCGTCATTCTAGTGCAAGTCCTGCGTCAGGTTCGTCTAAAGTATTTGAAACAAGACAAGCAAAAATTATTGAACAAACGTTGAGTTATTCAACTAAAAAATAAAAAAATGGAAGAAGTAAAAGTTCCTAGTCCTGGTGAGTCTATCTCAGAAGTTGATATTGCTTCATGGACTGTTGCCGATGGAGATTATGTTGAAATTGATGATGTAATTGCTGAAATAGATTCAGATAAAGCAACGTTAGAATTAACTGCTACAGCAAGTGGAACGATTAGCCTAAAAGCTGAAGAGGGAGACACCGTTGAGGTGGGTCAAATTGTTGCGGAAATTGATACTTCTGCTGAAGCTCCTGCTGGTAGCCCAGCCCCAAAAGAGGAGAAAAAAGAAGCAGCAACTGCCCCTGCTCCTAAAGAGGAAACTCCTAAAGCTTCGGCTGCTCCTGAATCAACTTCACATGCAGCGGGTCATCCTTCACCTTCAGCGAAAAAAGTGATGGCTGAGAATAACATTTCTGCAAACCAAGTAAGTGGAACCGGTAAAGGAGGTAGAATTACGAAACAAGATGTTGTTAATGCGATGTCGGCAGGAATTTCAGCTGACTCCGCTCAAGGCTGGGGAGGTTCTAGAGATCAATCTAGAGAGAAAATGTCTTCATTGAGAAGAAAAGTGGCTGAAAGATTGGTTGCTGTGAAGAATGAAACAGCCATGTTAACTACTTTTAATGAAGTAGATATGACAGAGGTGATGGCCTTGAGAAGTAGAATGAAAGAACGTTTTAGAGAGCATCACAATGTGAACTTAGGGTTTATGTCATTCTTTACGAAAGCAGTTACAGAGGCATTAAATCACTTTCCAAAAGTAAACGGAATGATTGATGGCAATGAAATGGTTTTTCACAACTATGCAGATATTGGAATTGCAGTAAGTTCTCCAAAAGGATTAATGGTGCCTGTGGTTAGAAATGCGGAGCAAATGAGTTTAGCAGAAATAGAAGCAGACATTAAACGCTTAGCACTAAAAGCGAGAGACGGAAAGCTTTCCATGGGTGAAATGACTGGCGGAACATTTACGATTACCAATGGCGGTGTTTTTGGAAGTATGATGAGTACTCCGATTATTAACCCACCACAATCTGCAATATTAGGGATGCACAACATCGTTGAACGACCAATGGCAATTAATGGTGAAGTTAAAATCAGACCAATGATGTATCTCGCTTTGTCTTACGACCATAGGATTATTGATGGGAAAGAATCTGTTGGGTTTTTAGTAAAAGTCAAAGAAATGATTGAAAACCCGTCTAAAATTATTTTTGGTGGAAAAGACCCTGATGAGGTTTTACTAGGATTGTAATAATTAGTTCAAATCACAACTCTGTAGCCTTTATGTTCGTTAGAACATAAAGGCTATTTTTTATGAAACACATTATCTCCTTATTTTTTCTTTTAGCTTACTTAAGCGGTAGTGCACAACAACCAGGTTCACTTACGATTCACGGTATCGTTGTGTACAAGAAAAGTAAATTAAATGATGTTAGGATTGAGGTATTTAAAGACAATGAATTGCAACACGAGGTTGAAAATTTGAGCAATGGAAGTTTTAAAGTCACTTTACAACTTGGTTCAGTATACAATGTCTCGTTTTTTAAAAATGGCTTCATTGAAAAATCAATAGCTGTGGTTGCAAAGGCTGACTCTTCAATTTCTATTAGTGGACGATTTTTTTACCAATTAGATATTGAACTCTTTAAAGAAGAGGATGAAGTGGTTGATGAAACTGTATTGCCTCCGGTAGCTAAGTTGTACATTAATGAGCAGTTAACAGGCTTCACGTATGACAAGAAATATGTTAAATGGGTGGCAAAAAAATACAAAGAGGAGAGGGAGTAATAACTCGATTTTGCTAATTGAATTCGTTTCTTTGTAAAAAAAACACATGAATATCCTCATTTTAGGTTCAGGCGGTCGAGAGCATGCAATTGCTTGGAAGCTGAAACAAAGTCCAAAAACAAGTAACCTCTATATTGCTCCTGGGAATGCCGGAACAATTGATGTTGGAACGAATTTGAATATTGGGGTAAGTGACTTCAATGCAATTGCTGACTGCGTTAAAAAGCATCACATTAGAATGATTGTGGTGGGACCTGAAGCCCCTTTAGTAGAAGGTATTGTTGATTTTTTTAGATCTAAGAATGAGTTTTCCGAGTTGAAAATTATTGGACCTGCTAAATATGGAGCCCAATTGGAGGGAAGCAAAGAGTTCGCAAAAGATTTTATGATCCGTAACCAAGTTCCTACCGCTCGATTTAAGTCTTTTACTGCTTCAACGTTAACAGAGGGTTATTCTTTTTTGGAGAGTTTGAATTCGCCCTATGTTTTAAAGGCAGATGGGTTAGCAGGCGGCAAAGGTGTCTTAATCTTGAATGATTTAGATGAAGCGAAAAGCGAGCTAAAGTCAATGTTAGTTGATGCGAAGTTCGGTGCGGCAAGTTCCAATGTCGTTATAGAAGAGTATTTAGATGGAATTGAAATGTCAGTTTTTGTACTTACAGATGGCGTAAACTATCAAATTTTACCCGAAGCAAAAGATTATAAGCGGATTGGAGAAGGAGACACAGGCCTGAATACCGGAGGAATGGGTGCCGTGTCACCGGTTCCATTCATGAATGATGAGCTCAGCGAAAGAATCAAAAATAAGGTTGTTGAGCCGAGTGTAAATGGATTGAAAAAAGAGAAAATCGATTATAAGGGCTTTCTTTTTATCGGATTGATGATTGTGGATAATCAGCCGTTTGTAATTGAGTACAATGTAAGAATGGGAGACCCCGAGACAGAAGTAGTGATGCCTAGAATAAAGTCCGACTTGGTAGACCATTTAAACGCTTGCGCTGATGGAAAGTTAAATGAATCTCCGATAGAGTTTGAAGAAAATGCGGCCACAACAGTTATGTTAGTGGCAGAAGGTTATCCTGAAGCCTATGAAAAAGGTAAAGAAATGACAGGGTTTGATCACCTAGGTGACTGCTTGGCCTTTCACGCAGGAACTAAAGAGACGAGTGGCAAGATTTTGACTAATGGCGGCAGAATATTAGCAATATCCGCATTAGGAGAGAACTTTAAAGACGCTTTAGCAAAATCTTATCGAAATGCTGATCGTATTTTGTATCAGGGGAAGTACTATAGAAAAGATATTGGATTTGATTTAATGAAATATTAGAGTGTTACTCTATTGTTCCATCTTTTTTGGCAGTTGCCTTGTATTTCTTTAATTCTAGAATCCAATAAACTAAGCCGGCAAAAATTACTCCTGAAAATAGGATGTTTGGCAAATTTCCTAGTGTTGGTAACACTTTGAAGGTTGCTGTTAATAGATCACCCAATCCATATACTATATCATTCCAGCTCATAATTGCTTATTTTAATTAAAACACAAAAATAATAAAGAATTGTAATTTTAAATTACTTTTTAACCCCAACCTTAAGCTTTGCTATTTAAAATACAACAAAACATATTTATCAACCTCGTTTTCATCCTATTTGGAACGGTTCTGCTTTGGTTGTCATTAGCACATTTGGAGGCGATTTATTTTGATGGTAAATACTCTTTACTTAACATTTCATCGATAAAAAATAACTCTTGGTTAAATGCAATTTTTGCACTTCTTGTGTTAATATCTGCATATGTGATTTTTCGAATTAACAAAGCGCAGCGCTTTGTAGAAGGAAATTCGTTTCCGTTTATGCTGTTTACCTCGCTAGGGTTGAGCGCAAGTATTGTATCTAATGTTTCTATTACAGATACGTTTGCAGTTTTACTCTCTCTTTTAAGTTTGTCGTTGGCACTTCAAATCCACAATCAAAAATCAGTTTTAGGTCTATTGTTTTTATCTTCAATAATGCTGAGTATTTCCGCGGTACTTTTCTATCCAAGTTTGTTTCTCTTCTCAATACCGTTACTGAACATGGCATTTTTTAGACCTTTTGAAGTTCGAGATTATGCAGTTGTGCTTGTAGGGTTTTCATTGGTTTTATTCTATTTGTTTTGTTTATCTTATCTGCTCGATGTATCTGTAACGGTTTCAAATATTGATGTTAACATTAGGGAATCGATGATTCCATTTGCCCTTGACTTACTTCCCTTAGTGTTATTTTCTTTGTTCTCAATGATTGGAGCATTAAAGTTATTTTTTGATCGAACAAAATTTGTCGCACGTCAACGAAATCAGCTCCTAGCAATAGCAGTTTATGTTATTATTCAACTGGTGTTGTTTTTAATCCTTCAGGACGCAGTATTTTGGGTTAGCATGGTGCCAATTTTGTCTATATTCCTTTCATATTATTATAAAACCAACAATCGAAAATGGCTCCTAGACTTAGTGTCACTGCTTTTCATTGTTGCACTAATTTGGTTAAAATTTTAAGAGAATAGAGGGTAAGCCTGTGGTTTGGTTTTTTTACTTTTGTAAAAAATAAATAGTATGAAATTTGGAGTAATAACTTTTCCTGGTTCTAATTGTGATCAAGACATGATTTATGTGTTAGAGAGCACAATGGGCTATAAGGTCGAGCGCCTATGGCATAAGGATGCGGATTTAAAAGGAGTGGATTTTGTAATTCTTCCCGGCGGGTTCTCATTTGGAGATTATTTACGTTCAGGAGCAATTGCCAATTATTCTCCAATTATGGGTGAAGTGCAAAAACATGCTGCCAAAGGTGGTTATGTATTGGGTATTTGTAACGGTTTTCAAATTTTGTGCGAGTCAAAACTATTGCCAGGAACGCTGTTGCACAATAATCATCAGAAGTTTACCTGTAAGAATGTTTACTTAAAGGCGGACAATAACGCTTCTATTATAAATCAAGGAGTTTCAACAGAAGACGTGTTAAAAATACCGATTGCTCACGCTGAAGGAAGGTATTATGCACCTGAAGATATGCTAAGTAAAATTATCCACAACAATCAGGTAATTTATAGGTATTGCGACATTAATGGAAACGTAACGGATGACGCCAACCCTAATGGTTCTTTAGAAAATATTGCAGGTGTTTGCAACGAAGGGAGAAATGTATTCGGAATGATGCCTCACCCAGAAAGAGCAGCAGACCCAACATTAGGTAACACTGATGGTATGAAGATATTTGAATCCATGATGGGATTAATTGACGCGTGATATTTTAACGCTTAAAAAACTTCTTTAGAAGTTGTTGAATGGAATTACAGAAAAAGAAAGAGTTAATAGAATTGTGCAGTCGCGCAGCATTGGTAGCGGGAAAAGCAATTTTAGAAATATACAATTCTGATTTTGCTGTTGAGCATAAAGACGATAAATCACCCTTAACAGAAGCAGACAAACAATCGCATTTGGCGATAGTGGCAATGCTAAAAGAAACTGGCATCCCAATTTTAAGTGAAGAAGGAAGGGATATTCCGTTCGAGGAAAGAAAAGATTGGGACTACCTTTGGATGATTGATCCCCTTGACGGGACTAAGGAGTTTGTCAAAAGAAACGGGGAGTTCACGGTCAACATTGCATTAATTCACAATCAAAAGGCAATTATGGGAATTATTTATGTTCCCGTTAAAGACGATTTATACCTTGGAGTTCAAAAAGTAGGGTCTTTTAAGGTCGAAGCGTTTTCTGCTCTTGAAGAAATAAGTACAGAGAAACTTTTGAATGATGAAACGAAACTGCCTAAAGCGGTTGACAGAAAATACACCATTGTTGGCAGTCGTTCTCATATGTCACCAGAAACAGAACAATTTATTGGAGCTAAAAGAGTCGAACAGGGAGAAGTTGAAATGATTTCTGTTGGAAGTTCCTTAAAGCTTTGCATGGTTGCAGAAGGCTTGGCAGACGATTATCCTCGTTTTGCACCAACAATGGAATGGGATACTGCTGCAGGGCAGGCAATTGTTGAAGCAATGGGAGGAAAAGTAATTGATTGGGAAACAAAAATTGCTATGAAATACAATAGAAAAGACCTATTGAACAAGTGGTTTTTGGTAACAAAAAGCTAGGTAGTAGTTTTTTGAAAAGAGTTAATATTGTAGAAGTAAAAAATATATTATGAGTAAAGTAGCGCTGATTACAGGTATTACAGGACAAGATGGAGCTTATTTAGCTGAATTGCTTTTGGATAAAGGGTATGAGGTTCATGGTGTTAAAAGAAGAAGTTCTTTATTTAATACCGATAGAATTGATCACTTATATCAAGATCCACATGAAAAAGGAGTTAAGCTTAAGTTGCATTTTGGAGACCTTACGGATTCCTCTAATTTAACGCGCATTATTCAAGAAGTTCAACCAGATGAGATTTATAATTTAGCTGCACAATCTCATGTGAAAGTGTCATTTGAAACACCTGAATACACAGCAAATTCAGACGCAATGGGTACCTTAAGAATTTTGGAAGCCATTCGGATTTTGAAATTGGAAAAGAAAACTCGTTTTTATCAAGCATCTACTTCTGAATTATACGGTAAAGTGCAAGAAGTTCCACAAAAAGAAACAACTCCATTCTATCCAAGAAGCCCTTACGGTGTTGCAAAATTGTATGGTTTTTGGATTGTAAAAAATTACCGTGAAGCATATGGAATGTTTGCATGTAATGGAATACTTTTTAACCATGAAAGTCCACTAAGAGGAGAAACTTTTGTAACCAGAAAGATTACAAGAGCTGCCGCAAGAATAAGTCTGGGTATGCAGGATACTGTTTACTTGGGCAATTTAGATGCTCAAAGAGATTGGGGGCATGCCAAGGACTATGTAGAAGGTATGTGGAGAATGTTGCAAGTAGATGTGGCAGATGATTATGTTTTAGCAACCGGAGAGATGATTACTGTGAGAGAATTTGTTTCCCGTTCGTTTAAAGAATTGGACATTGAGGTAGAGTGGAAAGGAGAAGGTGTTAACGAAATTGGCATCAATAAAGCAACTGGGAAAACCATTGTTAAAGTAGACCCTAAATACTTTCGACCAACAGAAGTTGAATTATTGGTTGGAGATGCTTCTAAAGCTAAAAAAGAGTTAGGTTGGACCCCAACACACTCAATAGACGATTTAGTAAAAGATATGGTTCAGTCTGACTTGGCACTATTTAAAAGAGACAAGTACTTGATGGAAGGCGGTCATAAAGTTTACGATTTTCATGAATAGAGCCGATAAAATTTATGTGGCGGGTCATCGAGGAATGGTTGGTTCGGCTATTGTTAGAAAGCTAGAACAACAGGGATTCTTTAATCTCGTTGTTAAAACTTCTGCTGAGCTTGATTTAAGAAATCAAAAAGCGGTAAACGACTTTTTTGAAGAAGAGAAGCCAAGCTACGTTTTTTTGGCCGCAGCAAAAGTGGGAGGTATTCAAGCAAATAATATATATAGAGCTGACTTTCTCTATGATAACCTTATGATTGAAGCGAATATTATTAGCGCTTCACATGTGAATAAGGTTGATAAGTTATTGTTTTTAGGGTCCTCATGTATTTATCCCAAAATGGCTCCACAGCCGCTGAAAGAAGAATACTTATTGACTGATACGTTGGAATATACGAATGAGCCTTATGCGATTGCCAAAATTGCAGGGATCAAAATGTGTGAGAATTATCGGAAACAATACGGATGTAACTTTATATCTGCTATGCCTACGAACTTGTATGGACCAAACGATAATTACGACTTAAACAATTCTCATGTACTACCTGCTTTATTACGAAAGTTTCACATGGCTAAGAAAAATGGTGCGGAATCTGTTGAAATATGGGGTAGCGGAAGTCCAAAAAGGGAGTTCTTACACGTAGATGATTTAGCCGAGGCTTGTTTTGTTTTAATGCAAGAATACGACGGAGAGGAATGGTTTAACATAGGCACAGGTGAGGACATTTCAATAAAAGACCTGGCAAATACAATAAAAGACGTAGTTGGTTTTGAGGGAGAATTAAAGTTCGATGCGACCAAACCAGATGGAACACCAAGGAAATTAATGGATGTAAGTAAACTACATTCCGTTGGATGGAAACATAAGATTGAACTGAAAGAAGGGATTAAATCTGTATACAACGAAGTTAAAAACATGAATTTTGAACTGGTTTAAGCTATCAAATATTCATAACATACTATTGGGAATTAATCTTTTAATTCCCTTTTCTGTGTTTACACAAAACTTAAACATACCACTGAATCAGTCTTTTAATGTAGAACTTGAGCGGGCTATTGTAGGTTCTGATGAAATCATTCACTCTAGTTTTAAACCAATACTAGTAAGGGACTCTAGAAACTCGGATAAGGTAGACGCTTTGCAAATAACAAAAAGTGGAAAGTCATGGGTCGGTAAAAGATTATTTCATGAACACTTTATTTGGTTGGATTCGGGGGACGTTAGACTAACCATCGATCCAATCATAAACTTTGAATTTGGATCAGATGACCAATTAGACAACCGAGACAACCCTAACTTATATAAGAATACTCGTGGTTTTGTTGCTAGATTACAGTTGGGTAAAAAAGTAGCATTGGAATCTACTTTTAGAGAAAACCAAGCTGTCTTGCCATATTACTTGTACGAAAGAACAAGGTTGAGTGGTGTAGCTTATGGCCAAGGAAGAGTTAAAACGTTTAAAGATTCGGGTTTCGACTTTGCAATGGCTTCGGCATACCTTAGTGTTTCACCAAACGAGAGAGTCAACATTCAAATGGGAACAGGAAAGCATTTTGTGGGTGAGGGACATCGGTCCTTATTACTTTCAGACGTAGCGTTCAATTCTCCATTTTTAAGAGTAAACACCAATTGGTTTAAAGGTAAACTCCAATATCAAAACTTATATACCTTACATCAAGATTTGACTAGGCTAGAGTCAACTACAAACTCAGAAGGGCTTTTTGAACGTAAACAAGCTGCAACTCACTTTCTGGAATTCTCACCACACCACAAATTGAACATTGCGTTGTTTGAGAGTACGATTTTTCCAAGTTTGGACACTTCTGGGAATATTCCTGTTGGGATTAATTATTGGGTTCCGGTAATCTTTTTAAATACCTTGTTGGAAAACGATAAATCGAAAGGGAATAATAAAGTTGGGTTAAATTTAAATTACAGAATGGTTAGAACGATCCAATTGTATGGTCAGTTGGCATTGCAATCTGGGAATGTGAATTATCAGGTGGGTACGAAAGTGTTTCCATATAAAAACATCATGTTACAAGCTGAATTTAACAAAGTATCGGCTCAAAGTAGAAGCAACTTATTTACTCATTATAATGAGTCGCTAGCGCACCCTGTTTATTATGAATCATCAGAAGTAATAGGAATTGCACAGTTTCAACACAATAGATTTCTTACAAGAGCAGCTGCAAATGTGATTTTGAATGAAAACATTGATGTGACGGTTATTGATTTTCGACAAAGTTATATCGTAAACCCGTCCTATAATTTTACGTTACAATTTGGAATTCAAATGAGAATAGTAGATAATTTTAATGGTATACCTCGAACACAAACTTTTTCTGAAATTGGAGCGTTGGGGTTACAATCTAATTTTATCTATTTTGGACTAAGTACTAATTTGCAAAATATTTACACCAACTACTAAAACTAAATATCATAATTTCGCACTATGGAGATAGCCTTGGCCATCATGATTTCTTTTTTTATTGTGTTACTTTCTATACCTTCATTCATTAGGGTTGCTCAAATAAAGCATCTATTTGATGATCCGAATGAAACGCGAAAGCTTCACAAGAAAAGCATTCCTTCCATGGGAGGAATCATGATTTTCGCAGGCACACTTTTTTCATTTACGATTTGTTACCCAACTGAGGATATTGGTTATGTAAAATATCTTATACCTAGCATTTTAGTAATGTTTTTCATTGGTATTAAAGATGACATTATAGGAACTGCAGCTATGAAGAAGTTAATAGGTCACCTTTTGGTAGCTTTTATCATGACCTTAATGGCAGACGTAAGAATTACGAGTCTGTATGGCATATTTGAGATACGAGAAATATCGGAATGGGCAAGTATCGCTCTTACTGTATTTACCTATATTGTTGTTATAAACTCGTTCAACCTTATTGATGGGGTCGATGGTTTAGCAGGAGGAGTCGGTTGTATTGCTGCTGTAGCTTTTGGCATTTGGTTTCTTATGGCAGATTCCATGGTTGATGCTATTATATCATTTTCATTAGCAGGCGCCTTGTTGGGTTTCTTGCGGTTTAATTTTTATCCGGCCAATATTTTCATGGGCGACTCTGGATCACTTACGGCTGGGTTGATTATTTGCGTGCTAGCCATTCGGGTAATTGAGTTTGACTTTTCAGCTTTACCGGATGAAATGAAGCACATTTCTAAGCCTATTTTTGCAATGGCTGTGCTTTCTTATCCTCTAATTGATACGTTGCGTATTTTTTCTATTCGCATAGCTAAAGGCATTTCTCCATTTTCTGCAGACAGCAATCATTTGCACCATCGGTTACTTAATTTGGGTCTAAACCATGCCCGAACGGTTTGGGTTATTTATTTTTTTAATGCAGTTTTAATCGCATATGCTGTGCTTATTCCACGTATGAATACTAGCGTGACCTTTTTAATTATGGCTGGAATAATATTAGCTTTCCTGGGTGTTCTATTTGTAATTCCTACTAAGCCGAAAAGTTAGCTGGTTATGCGATTTGTGCTGATTACAGTAAATTTTATACTGTCTGTTACGGTCTTTTCGCAGCAGGTAAATGAGCGTAATTTATTTCAATATCAACAAGTAAAGGAGGCTTATAGTAAAGGCAGCGAGCGGCATACGGCACTTAAAAGTAGCTACTCAGACTCAATAGTGGGATATACTTTGCTGTTTAGCGGTTTGAAAGAAACACAGCTTTCAATTCGCCCGTTGGTAGATTTATCGATTGTTTCTCAAGAATCAAACTCACAGCAACCAAAGAGGTTTGGCGTGGGAGCAGAGGCAAGGGTCAAGCATAAAAAATGGAATGCAGGAATCAGTTATTTGTTGAATCATCAGCAATACGTAGATTATCAAGATCGCTACATTGAGAAAAATAAAGTTGTTCCCGGAATGGGCGTTTCTTCAGGATTTGCAAATGACTACATTAGAAATAACTACACATCAGGGTTTTTAAATTTCAGAGCGAACAAATATTTCAGTTTCGAGGCTGGTTATGGTAGAAACTTTATTGGTGACGGTTACCGTTCATTGCTTTTAACTGATGCTGCGAGTGCATCTCCGTACTTAAAGATTCAAACTAAATTTTGGAACATACAGTACACAAATATTTTTTCAAGTCACCGCAATATTTTCCAAGTAGAGGGAAGGAAAGAGTTGTATCAGAAAAAATACACTGCCACACATTATTTAGATTGGCGAGCTACGAAGTGGCTTAGCATTGGCCTTTTTGAGACTGTTATCTGGGGTGCTGAAGAAGGTAATTATACTAGGGGTTTTGATGTAAATTATGCCAATCCATTTATTTTTTACCGGCCGGTTGAGTTTTCTGTTGGGTCTTCGGATAATGTATTGGTAGGAGCAAATTTGAAGTTAACCATTTCCAAAAACCATGTTTTTTATTCCCAATTACTCTTTGATGAATTTTTATTGGCAGAACTTAGGGCTGATGTAAATCAATGGAGAAATCCCAACGACTCTATACGCTCTGGCTGGTGGGCGAACAAATACGGAGTTCAATTTGGTTGGACTGCTTTCGATTTGTTTAAAATTGAAGGTTTGCAAACGAGGGTAGAGTTTAACTTAGTTCGTCCGTATACTTATGCTCACAGTAATTCTACTCAAGCTTACTCTCATGATAATTTGTCATTAGCACACCCATTAGGAGCTAACTTTTACGAATTTGTATCGAGAGCGAACTATGAGGTTAATCGATGGAATTTTGCGTTGAACTATCATCAAAACACGCAAGGCAGGTCAAATTTTGGTCAAAACTTTGGAGAAAGTCTCCAATTATCTAATACATCCAGGGAGTTGGAATATGAAAACACATTAGGGCAGGGGCAGCAGGTTGTTGTCAAATTTTTAGAAGCCTCCGTTTCTTATTTGTTGTATAAAAAAACAAATACGACCCTTTCTATTTCCCACGTAGCAAGAGAAGAGAACATAGAAAGCTCTAAATCTTCAAGTAATTTCTTTATGCTTCGCTTGCACTCTAACCTATTCAATAAGTATTTTGATTATTAGAGTAATGAGATCAGAAGTATTTGGGTTTAAAAATTCCTCTTCATAACTAGAATAATTGTCAAGTTAATTGCGCTTTAGGAAATTCTATTAAAACAAGGTTGCGTACTTTTGTAATCTGAAAAAAAGCATAAATCTTTTATGGATTTGACAACAGAAAAGGAGCTTTCTATTCCATCTACACTCTCAAGTAAGCTAGCTGATTACGCTGCTTTCTTTAAACTTCGTTTAGCGTCGTTAGTAGTTTTTTCGGCTATTTTAGGCTATTTAATTGCAGCGGATACAATCGTTTGGGTTGATCTAGCGTGGCTGTGTATTGGTGGGTTTTTAGTTACGGGTTCTTCAAATGGCTATAATCAAATTATTGAAAAAGAGTTAGATAAGTTAATGGACCGAACAAAAGTTCGTCCGCTAGTTACAGGTCGAATGACCAAAAACGAAGCTCTGTTGATAGCTGGGATTGCAGGAGCTGCAGGAATTTTAATTCTTTGGTTTTTCTTAAATCAATTGTCAGGTATTTTAGCACTCATTTCATTGATTTTGTATGTAGCTGTGTATACTCCGTTGAAGCAAAAAACCCCTTGGGCAGTTTTTGTAGGAGCATTTCCCGGAGCTATTCCACCTATGTTAGGGTGGGTTGCTGCTACAGGACATTTTGGGTTGGAACCAGGACTTTTATTTGCATTACAATTCATGTGGCAATTCCCGCACTTTTGGGCAATTGCTTGGAAGGCTAGCGATGACTATGCTAAGGCAGGGTTTTATTTATTGCCTTCCAAAGGTGGTAAAGACTTTACATCTGCTTTTCTGATTCTCCTTTATTCGTTGTTTCTTTTGTTAGTCAGCGTGCTTCCTGTTGTTTTTGGTTTCACAGGAAACATCGCGTTGTTTTTTATTATTGCTGCTGGGATTATGATGATTTACCCTGCGATTCAATTATTTAAAAATAAATCTGACAAAGCTGCAACAAAAGTCATGTTTGTTTCCTTTATATATGTGCCGGTTGTTTTGCTGGCATGGTATCTGGATAAAATTTAAGTTATGGAAGACCAATTTACACTCAGCGAAAAAGATTTTCAAGAAGAGAAAAGGAAAAAAGTAATGAAACCATTACTGTGGTTTGGAATGGCAAGCATTGTGATGCTTTTTGCTGGATTTACGAGTGCGGTAATTGTTAGAAAAGGAGATGGAGTTTGGCTACATTATGACATGCCAAACGTGTTTTTGGTAAGTTCAATTATAGCTGTTATAAGTAGCGCTTTCATGATTCTTGCATTGTTTTTTGGCAAGAAGAACAACCAACAAATGTTAAAAACATTTTTGTGGTTAACATTGGCGGCTGGAGCGGCATTTGTTTATTCTCAATTTTTAGGATACAATCAACTGGTTGAGAACGATATCTTTTTAACAGGGCCTTCATCTAATCCATCCGGATCCTTCCTGTACATAATTTCAGGACTCCATCTGTTGCATTTAGCAGGCGGCATTATCGCATTGTTAATCGTCATTTTTAATGCAATGAAAGGTAGATATAACTCAGAAAATTTATTAGGTTTGCAAGTGTGTTCTACATACTGGCATTTTATGGGTGTAATGTGGATCTATTTATACGTTTTTTTTAGATTGATAATTTAACAATAGTACTATGGCAGGGCATTCTCCTTCTATTGATTCGAAGACACTTTGGGGTGGCGGAAGTTCACCGTTTAATGTTAGTTATGGAAAAATCATGATGTGGTTTTTCTTAGTTTCTGATGCTTTTACTTTTTCAGGCCTCCTTGTATCATACGGTTTTATGCGTCACAGCTTTGCGGAATCATGGCCGGTAGCAGAGAGAGTGTTTACACACTTTCCATTTATGCACGGAGACCACCCTTTGCTATATGTAGCATTGATGACCTTTATTTTGATTATGAGTTCAGTTACTATGGTATTGGCAGTTGAAGCCGGACATAGAATGGATAAAAAGAATGTAATCAAGTGGATGGCATGGACTATTGTTGGAGGATTAATTTTCGTTGGCTCACAAGCATGGGAGTGGTATCATTTTATTCATGGCACTGAACTAGGAGCTTACCAATTAGCTGACGGAACCATTGTGCAATGGGTGGATGCTGCTAAAGAATCATTTTACTTACCTGGTAAGGAATTGGTGATGGTTTCTGGTACGGAAGCTGCGACTATGTTGAAGGGTGGCGTTGAAGTGTACGGTGCCAATTTAACAGTCAACGAGTATGGATTGCCTTTATTTGGGGACTTTTTCTTCTTTATTACCGGATTTCACGGGACTCACGTTTTTAGTGGGGTTGTATTGAATTTTATCATTTTTGTTAATGTGCTGAAAGGTACTTACGAGAAAAGAGGACACTACGAAATGGTGGAGAAAGTAGGTTTGTATTGGCACTTTGTTGATTTAGTTTGGGTATTTGTCTTTACTTTTTTCTACTTAGTATAATTTTTATAACGATTTAGATTTCACATTATGGATTTCGACAGAACAGCAGAATACGTACAACACCATTCAGAGGCGGAAGGTAAGGCACAAAGAAAAACTATTTGGGTTATTTTTTGGGTGTTATTGGGAATAACCGGAGTTGAAGTTACATTGGGTTTGGTTTGGCAAGATTTAGGACTAGCATGGCCATTTGTAAAATGGACTTTTATTATCCTTACTTTGATTAAGGCATATTATATTGTTGCATATTACATGCACTTAAAGCACGAATACAAGAACTTTATTTACATGGTTGCGTTACCATATATAGTATTAGCGGTGTATTTAATTGTCATGATGCTTACCGAAGCGATTTACGTTCATGATACCCACGGACTGCTGTAAATAATTTCTATGAACTTTAAGAGGCTTCAGAAGGGGGCAATACTATTTACCATTCTTTTGGTACCCACAATTTTCTTTTTTATCCTCCACTCAGGGTCACATAACTTTAGGCCACCTCAGGTTTATGGACCAAAGAGTTTGGCTGAAAATGGTATAGATACGATTTACCATACCATTCCTTATTTTGAATTTACGAATCACTTAGGCGAAAAGGTAACAAGCAAGGACTATGAAGGAAAAATATATGTAGCAGATTTCTTCTTTGCTACTTGTCCAACAATTTGTCCTAAGATGGCGGTGCACATGTTAGAGTTACAAAAACATTTTTATGATAGGTCCGACTTTGGGTTATTATCGCATACCATAAACCCTGAGCACGATAGTGTAGAAGTATTGTATGAGTATTCGAAAAAAGTACACTCCATTGACTCAGTTTGGGAGTTTGTAACCGGACCAAAAGAGGATATCGCGAACATAGCGAGGTACGGTTATTTTGCCAGCGCCATGAAAGACCTCGATGCTGAGGGTGGTTTTCTGCATTCAACAAACTTTTTTCTAATTGATCGGTTAGGTAGAATTCGTGGGATTTTTGATGGAACAAGTACAAGAGATGTTGAAGATTGTATGGATGCAATTGAAATACTCTACAGAGAGGAATATGCACCTTTAAAGAATAAGTAAGTTCAATGGATGTTAATGCTTCAAATACAAAAAAATTAATCATCGTCTTATCAATTGTGGTTCCTGTTTTGGTGGCCATACTTTACTTGTTACCAAAGAACTTCACCGTTGGCGAGGAAGTTTATTATCTTCCTATGTTAAATGCATTTCTCAACGGCACTACTTCTGTTCTATTAGTAGCTGGATTCATTGCCATTAAAAATGGAAAGAAGGAAACGCACAAGCGAATTATGCTTACTGCTTTGGTATTGTCGGTTTTATTTTTACTAAGCTATGTAACATATCACGCTTTAACGGAGTCAACTCCTTTTGGAGGAGAGGGAACGATTAAAACAATCTACTTGTTTATTCTTTTGACTCATATTGTTCTGGCTATTGTAATTGTCCCGTTGGTACTGATTAGTTTCAGTAGAGCATTGTCATCAAAGTTTGATAAGCATAAAAAAATCGCACGAATAACCTTGCCGTTATGGTTGTATGTTACAGTAACAGGAGTGGTGGTTTATTTGATGATCTCACCCTATTATTAGTTGGGTTAAATACTTAAAGAAGTATACGTTGTTTATTTTGAATACAACATTTTGACTCAAGTAAATGTTACGATGTAAAACCAACTAATGATTCGCGAAACAGCTATTAAGTAAAGTTAAAATATTTCATTACTAAATAGTCTGTGCTTATCTTTATATCAATGAAAAAACCTTTTATTGCTTTAGGTGTCTTTATATTGCTTTCGTTAGTATTCGCTATTGAATCACAAGCACAGTGTGCAATGTGCAAAGCGGTATTAGAGTCGAATATGCAGAGTGGAGAAGATGCAATGGGAAAAGGAATTAATGGTGGAATTATCTACATAATGTTCGTTCCATATATTCTTATGGCAGTAGCAGGTTATTTTACTTACAAGCACATTAAAAAATCGAATCAAGCGCAAGCTTAGAAGTTCTTATTTTATAATTTATCAAGAAAGGTGGAGGGACAGGCCCTGTGAAACCTTGGCAAACGGTTAAACCCCAGTGCCAATTCCTGTTTTGCCAATAGGTGAATTAAGATAAGTTCGAAACGACACTAGCCCTGGTCATTCTGAACTGAATGAATTAGGGCTTTTTTAGTTTTACAATGAAGCAAGACATAAGAGAAGTATTAAAAAGTAGGATTTTAGTGTTGGATGGCGCCATGGGCACAATGATTCAACGACATAAATTAAGTGAAGAAGACTTTAGAGGTGAGCAATTTAAGGAGCACACTATGCCCTTGAAAGGGAACAATGACTTGTTATCCATCACTCAACCTCAAATAATCAAAGAGATTCATGCACTTTACTATGCTGCTGGTTCAGATATTGTTGAAACGAATACATTTTCTGGAACTACGATTGCTCAAGCAGACTACGGACTAGAAGATGCCGTTTACCAATTGAATTATGAATCCGCAAAGATTGCAAAAGAAGTAGCAGATGAGTTTACAGCAAAAGAGCCAAACAAACCAAGGTACGTGGCCGGTTCTATTGGTCCAACCAATAGAACTGCTTCACTTTCACCAGATGTAAACCGACCAGAGTTCAGGAATACTTCTTTTGATGCCTTGAAAGAGGCGTACTATCTTCAAATCAAAGGCTTGGTAGAGGGTGGTTCAGACGTGTTGCTCATCGAAACTGTTTTTGATACCTTAAATTGTAAGGCGGCACTTTTTGCTTGTTCGGATTACTTTGAAGAGACTGGTACTGAGCTTCCGATTATGGTTTCTGGAACCATTACTGATGCCTCCGGTAGAACCTTATCTGGGCAAACGGCTGAAGCTTTTTTCAACTCTATCAGTCATATGCCATTACTTTCCGTGGGATTTAACTGTGCATTAGGAGCGAAGGAATTACGACCTTATTTGGAAACTGTATCGAATAAGACAGAGTTTTTTACCAGTGCTCATCCCAATGCAGGCTTGCCAAATGCTTTTGGTGAATACGATCAAACGGCAGAACAAATGGGCGGGTTTATTGAAGATTTTATCTCTAGTGGCTTTGTAAATATCATTGGAGGATGCTGCGGAACAACCCCTGAGCACATTGCTGAAATCGCTAAAATTGCTCAAAAGTATCCGCCAAGGAAGAAGCCAACCATTGAAAAATTACCGAGATATTCAGGTTTAGAGCCACTTACTATTTTTAAAGAAAGCAATTTTGTAAACGTTGGAGAACGAACAAATGTTACCGGTTCGCTGAAATTTAAGCGATTAATTAAGGAAGATAACTACGAAGAAGCACTGAGTGTAGCGCTTCAGCAAGTAGAAGGAGGAGCCCAAATTATTGACGTCAACATGGACGAAGGAATGTTGGACTCAGAGGAGGCGATGAAAACCTTTTTAAACATGATTGCTTCTGACCCTGACATTTCTAGAGTTCCTGTAATGATTGACTCTTCTAAGTTTTCAGTAATTGAGGCGGGCTTGAAGTGTGTGCAAGGAAAGTGCATCGTTAATTCCATCAGTTTAAAAGAAGGAGAAGAAAACTTTATTCAACAAGCTAAAACGGTAAGAAGATACGGAGCAGCAGTAATTGTTATGGCTTTCGATGAAAAAGGACAGGCAGACAATTTTGAAAGAAGAATTGAAATTTGTGAGAGGGCATACAAAATTTTAACAGAAAAGGTAAAATTCCCTGCAGAGGATATCATTTTTGATCCCAATATTTTAACCATAGGGACTGGGCTAGAAGAACATAACAATTATGCAGTTGATTTTATTAAGGCAACCAAGTGGATTAAAGAAAACCTTCCTGGAGCTTTGGTAAGTGGCGGGGTCTCTAACGTATCTTTTTCATTTAGAGGTAACAATGTAGTTCGAGAAGCGATCAATTCTGCTTTCTTATTCCATGCGATTAAGAATGGACTTGATATGGGTATTCTAAATGCAGGAATGATTGAAGTTTATGATGACATTCCAAAAGACTTATTAGACCACGTAGAAGACGTTTTATTGAACCGACGAGAAGATGCAACGGAACGATTAACCGAATTCGCAGAAAGTGTAGCGAAGGGAGGAAAAGTAATCGTGAAAAATGAAGAGTGGCGAAAGGGAACGGTTCAGGAACGTTTAAGTCATTCTTTGGTAAAAGGAATAGTGGAAAACATTGTTGCTGATACAGAAGAAGCTCGTCAACAGTATGACAAACCTCTGGAGGTTATTGAAGGTCCTTTAATGGATGGAATGAACGTTGTTGGTGATTTATTTGGAGCAGGGAAGATGTTTTTACCACAAGTGGTGAAAAGTGCACGGGTAATGAAGAAGGCAGTTGCTCACTTGTTGCCTTATATAGAAGAAGAAAAGTTGCGTTCAGGGGATGTAGCAAAGAATGCAGGAAAAATTCTATTGGCAACTGTAAAAGGAGATGTTCACGATATTGGAAAGAATATTGTGGGAGTTGTTTTAGCCTGTAACAATTACGAGGTAATTGACATGGGAGTGATGATTCCTGCGGATAAAATCTTAGCAAAAGCCATAGAAATGGAAGTGGATATGATTGGCTTAAGTGGGCTAATTACTCCTTCATTAGATGAAATGGTGCACGTGGCAAGTGAAATGAAGCGACAAGGTTTTAAAGTGCCACTTTTAATTGGAGGGGCAACAACTTCAAAAGCACATACTGCAGTAAAAATATCTCCAGAATATGAATTTCCTGTTGTACATGTACTAGATGCTTCCCGTTCTGTGCCTGTTGCAGGAAGTTTATTAACGAAAGATAGTGGCATTAAGGATAAATTCTTTTCGGATTTAAAAGACGAATATTCAAAGATTCGAGATCAATTTGAAGCAAAACGAAATCAGAAAAAAATGATTTCTGTTGAGGATGCAAGGGAAAATGCTTTTAAAATAGATTGGAAGTCTACAGATATTAAAACCCCAAGTTTCACGGGCACAAAGGTATTTGATGATTACTCCATAATTGACTTAATTCCATTTATAGATTGGACACCATTTTTTCAAACGTGGGAGTTAGCTGGAAAGTATCCTGCTATTTTAGAGGATGAAATAGTAGGTAATGAGGCCCAAAAACTGTTCAAGGATGCAAAGGTCATGCTTCAAAAAATAGTAGACGAAAATTGGCTGCAAGCCAGAGGTGTTTTTGGTTTTTGGAAAGCAAACTCTTCAGGCGATGATATTGAGTTATTGTCTGATCATGGTAAAGCCTTTGAAACCTTGCACACACTGCGCCAACAGGGTAAAAAAGCAGCTAAGGTTCCAAACATTGCACTTGCTGACTTTATAGCACCAAAAAATAGTGGTCGGGAAGATTACATTGGAGCTTTCGCGGTAACAGCAGGTATAGGAATCGATGAGCACATTGTTCGCTTTGAAAAGGATCATGATGATTACAATAGCATTATGCTAAAAGCACTTGCAGACCGGTTAGCGGAAGCATTTGCAGAGAAGTTGCACCATGAAGTAAGAAAAGACTATTGGGGTTATTCCAAAGACGAAGTTTTCGATAACGAAGAATTTATTAAAGAGAAGTATCGAGGCATTCGTCCTGCTGCAGGTTACCCTGCTTGCCCAGATCACTCCGAAAAGGAAACCATATTTAGATTATTGGATGCAGAAAAACTAGGCATTACGCTAACAGAAAGCTATGCTATGCTGCCTACTGCAGCGGTTAGTGGATTGTACTTTGCGAACGAAAAGTCTAAGTACTTTGGACTGGGAAAAGTGCAGAAAGATCAAATGGAAGATTATGCACAACGAAAGGGTAAAGCCATTGAAGAGTGCGAAAAATGGCTGCGTCCTAATTTGAATTACTAAACAATAGTACCTATAACAAAAATGCCACCTTAACGAATTAAGGTGGCATTTTTTGTTAGAATTATTTTTCTTTTATCTAGAAAGCTTAAAACTACCGAGTTTCGGAATTTGCTCACCATCTAAATAAATTATAGCTTGATAGAAGTATACTCCATTAGGGGCAAATGATCCATTTAATAATTTGCCATTCCACCCATTGTATACGCCATTATATACACCAACAACGGTTCCAGAATTGTTCAAAATATTTACTTGAAGATTGTCGATTGCTATTGATTTTTCTACCGTCATTTTGAACTCATCATTCATTCCGTCAAAGTCTGCAGTTACGTAATTTGGAAAAACCACTTGATTTGCTATGCGTTTTTGTTCTTCCTTTGTATTTAATTGCTGATTGACATCAGTTGAAGATTTTTGAGATGGAGGGGTTGTTTCTTTCGCTACTTGTACTTTTTCTAGCTGCTTTTTGGACTGCTCTTCCGTATGGCCGGCTTCCATTTCGGAGGAATTTGCAGCTTGCTCATCCATGAATTGCTGGTGCTCCGCTAAAATTTCATCAATCGTCTTTTCGTTAACAACTGTTTCAGCATTATTTGCTTCCGCTGCTTCACTTGTTTTAACTCTCTGTTTAGGGGGAGTTGATTGTGACTTTTCTGATGCGCTATTTACAGAACCTTGCTCTTTTGTTACTTTGCCTTCTGATTCTATGTTGTGTTGCAATCCAGAACTCTTTGCTTCTGTATCAGCTTTTGTTGTGGTATTAGGTATTTTCTCAGAAGGAACAAGAGTTACCTCAGTCGGCTGCTTTACAGGATTAACTTTCTTTTCTTCTTCATTTTTGAAGAAGTAAAAGCCACCAACTGCAAGAATTGTTATCATCGCTCCAACAATAGCTGTTGAAGTCCATGAACCTGCAGTTGCTGCGGCAGTCCCGCTTGCTGCACCGGAAGAAATTCCCGACTGGACACTGGCCCACGCGTTAGCGCCCGGGTCTGCTTCCAAGTTGCGAAGTTTGTTTTTAAACAATTCTTCTATGTTGTTATTTTTCTGTTTCAAATCCTTTTCTTTTAAATCAAGTTTTCAAGTTTCTTTTGAAGTATACTTCTCGCTCTCGAATATTGAGATTTTGAAGTATTCTCCGAAATGTTCAACTCTTCACCAATTTCTCGATGGGAGTATCCTTCAATTGCATACATGTTGAACACCGTTCGGTAGCCGATTGGCAAAGACTGCACCAATTGTAGCAAATCTTCTTTATTTAGTTCACTATTAATTGCTTCGTCTTCCTTTAGTTTATAGCTCACATCATCAATAGTAACATTAAATCGTTCGTTTTTAATGCTTCTAAGATAATCCAATGAGGTATTTACCATTATTCTGCGTACCCAACCTTCTAAAGAACCTTTTCCGGAAAACATTCTAATTTTTTTAAAAACTTTAATGAATCCGTCCTGCACGATATCCTGTGCTTCCTCATAGCTGTCAGCATAACGCAAACAAACCCCTGTCATAAGTCTTGCATATTTATCAAACAAAAACTTTTGAGCTTGCTCTTCATTGGCTTGACAGCCTCTAAGCATTTCTTCTTCGCTCATTTGTTTCAGTATCTTTTTATCCAAAGTTTTATACGTTGTAATAGATGTAAATATTCAGGTTTTAGTTGCATGGGTAGTGCAAGTAATTCAAAAATAACTTAGAAAAGTGAATTTATGCCTTTTTTAGAGTGAAGGAAAAGGTAGCTCCTTCTCTTAAGGTACTTCTTACGTTGATTGTTTGCTTGTGGGCCTCAACAATATGTTTTACAATAGCTAATCCAAGTCCTGAACCGCCATCTGCTCTAGAGCGACCTTTGTCTACCCGATAGAAACGTTCAAAAAGACGAGGCAAGTGCTCTTCTGCGATACCCTTTCCGTTATCTTTTACTTCAACTAAAATATTTTCGGCTAAATCGTAGAGGCGAATGTTTGTTTTTCCCCCTTCTTTACCATAATTAATGGAGTTCATTAGTAAATTAGTTAGAACTTGAGTGATTTTAGCAGCGTCTGCTGTCACTATTACGCTGCTTGATTGGTTAGAAACGCTAAGCTTTATTCCTTTTTTCTTGGCTTTGTATTCTACGGCTTCAACTACTTCGTTTGCCAGGTTTACAATGTTGAAGGGTTGAAGATTTAATTCTATCCTATTTGACTCTAGCTTCGCAATTTCATCTAAGTCATCAACCATTTCAATCATTCTATTGAGGCTTTTTTCGGCTTTTTGTAGAAAACTTCGGTTAATGGTATCATCTTCCAACCCCCCTTCTAAAAGTGTTAAAATATAACCCTGAATGCTAAAAATGGGAGTCTTTAATTCGTGTGATACATTCCCTAAAAAATCTCTTCTGAACTCTTCTTGGTCCGTTAATCGTTCTATTTCCTTTCGATTGTTTTTATCCCATTCAATAACTTCTTCTCTTATCTTCCCAAATATGTCTTCACTCATATCCAGTGTTAAAGGTTCGCGTTTAAGTCCCAGTTTTAAGTTGTGAATGGTTTTGTATATTAGTCTAAATTTCTTGTCAATGAACTGAGATATACCCCAAAGTATAACCGCATACGAAATGACGATACTACTAACAAACAGTAAAAAGATAAAGAAGATATTGAATTCGTTGGAATAGAAATTAATGAGGCTACCTATAAGGGTAATCACAACAGAAATCAGGAGGGCGAGTCTAAAAGAAAGGTCTTTAGGGCTAATATTTCGCATGATTAAAGCTAGGAAATTTCGAGAAGAACGGGAAACTTTAGACTTCAAATTTATACCCTACTCCTTTAATCGTTTTGATTAATTCTTCTCCAAGTTTTTCTCTGAGCTTTCGTATGTGAACATCAATCGTACGATCTCCCACAACAACTTCTCCACCCCAAATCTTATTCATTATGGACTCTCTAGTAAAAACTTTCCCCGGCTTGCTCATTAATAAAGAGAGCAATTCGAATTCTTTTTTTGGTAGGTTAATTTCTTTGCCATCTTGCTTAATTAAATACCGTTCTCTATCAATTGAAATACCCCCTGCAACAATGTCCTCTAAAACAGTTTCACTGCCGCCACTTTTTCTTCTTAAAATAGCTTTCACCTTGCTAATCAAAACTCGAGGCTTAACGGGCTTAGTAATGTAATCATCTGCACCTGCATCAAAGCCTGCAATTTGCGAGTAGTCTTCTCCTCGTGCAGAAAGAAATGTGATTAAAGTATCTTTTAACGCAGGAATGTTTCTCATTTGATAGCACGTTTCCATGCCATCCATTTCTGGCATCATAACGTCTAATATGATTAGGCTAGGTTTTTCTTCAATGGCAATTTCGATAGCTCGCTTACCATTTGCAGCAGTGAACACTTCAAACCCTTCTTTTTTAAGGTTATAACCAACAATTTCTAGAATGTCGGCCTCGTCATCTACAATTAGTATTTTTTCGTTTTTCATGGCGGTTATTATCCTTTCTGTAATTAGGCTAAGTTAGGTGATACGATGGGCTTTTATGTTAATTCAAGATTAAGATTGATGACGTAGTCAATTCAATAGGTAAAGTTAGTTAAACTTAGCATTTAGGAGTATAAGGAATCTATTTCTGCCTTAACATTAACTTAAAGAACGGATAAGTTTTTAATAACCGCAAGGATATATTGTAATGAAGAAACAGTTGTTCTTTTGCCCTGAAATTTTACTGAAACTAAATTAAACTGCATGCAAATTTTTTTAATTAAGAAAAACAGATTGTTTACTTCAATTTTGACTTGTTCGATAGCAATATTTTTTATTTCATGCGAAGAGGAGGAATTGCCAATCAGGCCACCAAATCAAACTTTGTTGAACGCGGTATTGGTAAATACTAATATAACTACTAATAGAGTTTGGCAGAAAGATAGTGTCTACTTGCTTAAAGGAAGGGTTTCTGTGGAGAGCGGTGCTACTTTAACGATTAATGCTGGAACTGTAATAAAAGGCGAGTCAGGAACTGGGGTAAACTCTACAGCGCTTGTTATAGCGAGAGGAGCAAAAATAATCGCTAATGGTCTTGCAGATGACCCGATAATTTTTACCTCTGCGGATGATCAGATTACATCAGGATTGATTGCATCTCCAAACTTAGACCCAGATCAGAATGGGAAGTGGGGTGGATTAATCATTCTGGGTAAAGCTCCTATATCTGCATCAACACCGGAAGCGCAGATTGAGGGAATACCAACTTCTGATGCAAATGGATTATATGGTGGTGCAGATTCTACTGATAATTCAGGTGTTTTGAACTATGTTTCAATTCGTCATGGAGGAGCTAACATTGGTTCTGGAAATGAAATTAACGGTCTTACTTTAGGAGGAGTTGGAAATGGCACATCAATCAGTAATATTGAGATTGTTGGAAACCAAGACGATGGAATCGAGTGGTTCGGAGGATCCGTAAATGTGACCAATGCTTTAGTTTGGAATGTGGGTGATGACGGAATTGATACAGATCAAGGTTGGAAAGGAACCTTAGACAACTTTGTTGTAATTACAGTTGCAGGACATTCATTTGAATTAGACGGACCTGAGGGTTCAGCAAATGGTTCTCACACCATTAAAAATGGAACAGTTGTGGCTTCAGATGTAGCAAATTTGATTTTCTCAAGAGACCTAATTAACACAGATGGTAACTCACAAGTTAGCTTGGAAAATATCCATATTACTGGAATTGGAGCAACTCAACAAATAAATAGAACTGTTGATAACCCATTGATTTCTTTTACCAACGTTACATTAAACGTAGACTCAGCTAGTTTAGGAAACTATATTGCTGATGCTTCTGCTAAGAGTGGAATTAGCGCAGCAACAACTGCAAATGCGACAGGAAAAGCAAACATTTCGGCATTTACTTGGACTTGGGCTGCAAATGCAGGAAAGACCGCAGGATTATAAAAACAACTACAAATTAGGTTTGACCAAAATACAAGCAACTTTCACATTCAAAGCATTATTTAAAATCGTTATGAAATATATCTTACTTACCATTATTAGTTGTTTTACCATTTCCTCCTTCGCCCAAACGGGAACAATAAGAGGAGTGGTTGTTGATGATGAGAACAATGAAACCATTATTGGAGCAAATGCAATTATAAGAAGCATCAGTGCAGGAAGTTCAACAGATTTGGATGGGAATTTTTCTATTCCAGTAGCTCCCGGGACCTATGATGTTGAAGTTAGTTACATTTCTTACCAGTCGATAACCATTAAAGGGGTAATTGTAAAGGTCGGAGAAGTAACGAATATGGGTTCAATTCGATTAAAGTCTGCAGCTATTGATGTTGGTGAAGTTGTAGTTCAGGCAACTGCATCAAGAAAAAATGAGCAGGCGATGAATAGAATCAAAAGTAACTCTGTAACCATGATGGACGGAATTTCTTCTGAAAAACTAGCATTAACCGGCGACGGTAATGCTGCAGAGGCTGCAAAAAGAGTGACGGGAGTATCGATAGAAGGGGGGAAATACATTTACGTTAGGGGTCTTGGAGACAGGTATTCAAAAGTTACTTTAAATGGGATGGATATTCCAGGTTTAGATCCAGATAAGAACAGTCTTCAGATGGATATTTTTCCAAGTAATTTGGTTGACAATATTTTAGTTTCAAAAAATTTCACAGCTGAAATGCCCGCTGACTTTGCAGGAGGGATTTTGAATGTAGAAACAAAAGCTTTCCCGGAAGAGGAGACAATAAATGCTTCCATTGGACTGGGCTATAATCCAAGCATGCACTTTAATTCAAACTACTTGAGTTACGATGGTAGCAGTACAGATGTTCTTGGGTTTGACAACGGTCAAAGAGAAATTCCGAGTTCGGGTTTTCAAGATTACACACCAACACCTAATAATGGGGCTCCGGACGATGAGATTAATTCTTTTGTAGGATCTTTTGACCCAACTTTAGGTGCTTCACGAAACACTAGCTTATTGGATTATAGTTTAGGGTTTTCATACGGGAATCAAATCGACTTAAAGGATAGGAAAGATACTTCGAGTTACACCGGCAAGAAGTTGGGTTATGTTTTCTCTTTATCATACAAAACTGATTACACTTATTATGATGAGGTAGAATATAGCGAGTATCAAAAGGCAACTGAGGCTAATGTTTATGAGATGGTTAATGCCAACACACAGACAGGTGAGCTTGGTGAGCAAAATGTACTTGTAGGAATTATGGGTGGCTTGGCGTACAAAACGAATTCGTCAAAGTACAGGCTTTCGATTTTAAGATTGCAAAATGGTACAAGTAAGGCAGGTAAATTTAACATTGAGAATAACCCACTGGGAGTGGGTCAATCTGGTTTCTCTGCCACTTCTGATAATTTAGAATATAACGAAAGGTCATTAACGAACGTTATTCTTAACGGAACACACGTACTTGAAAATAATGGTTGGGAATTAGACTGGAGAGTGTCTCCAACTCTTTCAACTTCGGAAGATCCGGATATTCGAAAAACAGCTTTTACAAGAGGAGATAATGGTTTTCAGTTGAGTCCTGGAGATGGTGGTTTACCTTCAAGAATTTGGCGAAACTTAGTAGAGGTAAACCTATCTGCAAAAACTGATCTAACAAAGAAGTATAAACTGTTTAACGAGAAAGCGAAACTAAAATTTGGAGTTAGTTATACTGGGAAGGCAAGAGACTATGAGATTTTAGGTTACGATATGCAGTTGAGATCAACCCTAAGACAGCAGTGGGATGGGAATGAAGCAAACCAAATTCTAGATCCATCAAACATTCACCCAAATAGACCAAACGGAGTTCATTATTTACCTGCAAATAGAGAAATTAATTCCAATGCTTACGAGTCGTCAATTCAAAATATTGGAGTTTATATTTCAAATGAATTTTCAGTTTCATCAAATTTAAAGGCGGTTGTTGGAGTAAGAGCAGAGCAGTATACCCAGTGGCATACGGGTAGAGATATTGCAGGGGCTGCAGGAGACCCTAATGGGAATGTATTAGATAATGAAAAGGTGTTGGAATCGTTAGATATCTTTCCTTCTGTAAACTTAATCTACGCAGTAAAGGAGCAGCAAAATTTACGTTTTGCATATGCTAGAACAATTGCGAGACCTTCATTTAAGGAACTGTCCTTTGCTCAAATAATAGACCCATTAACGAACAGGATATTTAACGGAAGTTTGTTTCAATACGATGATTGGAATGGAGAGTTAGTCCAAACAAACATCGATAACGTTGATTTGAGATGGGAGAAATTCATGGAAAGGGGGCAAATTTTATCTGCAAGTGCATTCTTCAAGAATTTTGAGAACCCAATTGAATTAGTTCGCATTCCACAGCAATTAACCACAAGTGAGTTTCAACCTCGGAATGTTGGAAACGGTAGAATTTTAGGGATTGAACTTGAAGCTACTCATGGATTAGACTTTATTGCTGAAAGCTTAAAAAAATGGAGCGTCAGTGGTAATTTAACTTTGGTTAGATCAAGAGTTGACATGACGGACAGAGAATTCGAGGCTCGAAAGATTTTTGAGAAAGAAGGAGAAACGATAGAGCGAACGAGACAAATGGCAGGACAGGCGCCTTACGTGGTGAACTTCGGTTTGAGTTACAAAAACGCAGAAAGTGGTTTAACTGCAGGTGTATTTTACAATGTCAAAGGTCCTGCTTTAGAAATAGTGGGATCAGGAAGATTCCCTGATATTTACCAAGAGCCATTTCACAGTGTGAACTTAGGTATTAACAAGAAGTTAGGAGAAGAACAAAATACGGTGGTTGACCTGAAAATTTCCAACCTGTTGAATGATAAGCGTGAGAGCTTTTATCGCTCTTACGAAGCATCGGATCAGGTGTTTAGTAGTTTAAATCCTGGAATAACAATAAGTTTAGGAATTAGTCATAACTTCTAAAGTATAAGGTTTAGAGATAAAAAAAGTCCTGCCAATCAATTGGCAGGACTTTTTCTTAATTCAAATCTTATTGCCCTCTATAACAATTTTCGATTTCATCTTTAAAGTTTTCCATTAAAACCCGACGCTTAATTTTCATGGTTGGGGTCATTTCACCTGAATCGATGCCCCAGACGGTAGGAGCTAAAATTATCTTTTTAACTTGCTCAAATTGTGCGAAGTTTTCGTTGTAAATATTAACTTCCTTCATGAGCCTATTGTGAATACGTTCCATTTTAATCATCTCACCATCGGAAGTGTAAGGAATGTCCTTTCTTTTGCACCATTCTTTCAAAAAGTCGAAAGAAGGCTGAATAATAGCAGCAGGATGTTTTTCTGACTCACCAATCACCATAATTTGCTCAATAAAGCCCGACTCCTTCATCTTATTTTCCAATAATTGAGGAGCAACATATTTACCACCTGAAGTTTTAAAAATTTCTTTCTTTCTTCCGGTAATTTTTAAATATTGTCCTTCAACCATCGTTCCTAAATCGCCAGTCTTAAACCAACCATCTGCAGTAAATACTTCTTTCGTAGCTTCTTCGTTTTTGTAGTAACCCATCATCACGTTTGGACCTTTTGCCAAAATTTCTCCATCATCTGCAATTTTAATTTCAACATTTTCTAATGGTCTACCGCATGTTCCAATTCGAACGCCATCATTGGCTTCTTCGTTTACTGCCAGTACAGGAGAAGTTTCAGTTAACCCATAACCTTCCATGATAGGAATCTGGGCTGCTAAAAACACTCTTGCTAGTCTTGGTTGCAAGGCTGCTGCACCCGAAGCAACCGCTTTGGCATTTCCGCCTAGCGCCTCTCTCCATTTGTTAAAAATAATCTTATTCGCAAGTTTAAGCTGAAACTCGTAGAAGGCACCATTTGCTCCATTCAATTCATACTTCTGACCTAAGCTTAATGCCCAAAAGAATAAGGCTTTTTTAATTCCTGTTAACTCTGTTCCTTTTGCAACAATTTTATCATACACTTTTTCAAGCAACCTAGGCACCGCTGTAAATACATCTGGTTGTACTTCTCGTAAATTATCTCCAATGGTTTCTAGCGATTCTGCGTAGTAAATAGAGGTTCCGGTGTAGAAATACAAGTAACTGATCATTCTTTCATACACATGACAGAGGGGAAGAAAGCTCAATGACTTTGAATCACTTTCTAAAGGTAATCGTTTTCTTGAAGCTAACGAATTGCTTACTAAATTTTTATGCGTCAACATTACACCTTTAGGTCGTCCTGTTGTTCCCGAAGTGTAAATTAATGTAGCTAAATCATCCTCTTTTACTGAGCTTTTTATTTCTTTAATTTTTTCAATATTCTTCCCTTTTCCAAGCTCCTTAACCGCAGTCCAGCGGTCACAGCTATTTACGTTGTTGTATGAATACAAACGCTCTAGACTTGGAACTTTTGGTTGAACAGAGCTTACCTTTTTGAATAAATCTTTATCTGAAACGAAGCAAATTTTCACTTCAGCATTGTTCAATATGTATTCGTAGTCTTCTTCAGTAATAGTTGGATAAATAGGAACGTTAATCATGCCTGCTATTAAAATAGCTAAGTCAGTAATTAACCATTCGGACCTATTGTTGGCAATTATCCCAACTTTATCTCCAGCTTTTAAACCCAATTCAATTAAACCTGAAGCTAACTCTTCGGCTTGTGTTATCATAGATTGGGTGCTTATAGGAACCCATTTGCCATCAATTTTATCTGTTAGAGCGTCATCTTTAGGATAGTTGGATAGTTGGTGGTAGTGTAAATCGAAGATTCTTGTTAGCATAATTGTGAAGATTTACAGTAAATATAAAACTAAAAATGTTTTTTTGTATACTGTTAAGAGAAATTAGCAATATGAAAAGCAAAGAGTATTGGATAGAGAACCTGGAATTATTACCACATCCTGAAGGAGGCTACTATAAAGAAACATATCGATCTGAGTTGAATATTAACTTAGAGAATTTAAACCCTCAGTGGAAAGGAGAGAGAAGTTTGTGCACGGGTATTTATTTTTTATTGGAAAGAGAGAATTTTTCTGCTTTTCATCGAATAAAATCTGATGAGTTGTGGCATTTTTACGCTGGAGATCCGATTACCATTCATATGATTGATAATGAAGGGAAATATTCTTCACAAGACGTCGGAAACCGAATTGATCAAGGGGAGGTACTTCAATTTTTGGTTCCTGCAAATTCTTGGTTTGCTTCAGAGGTGAAGGGAAACAGAAGTTTTGCTTTAGTAGGTTGCACAGTCTCATTTGGGTTTGATTTTAATGATTTTGAAATGGCGGACGAATCGCTTATGAAGGAGTTTCCGGAGCACAAAGAAGTTTTAAGTCGTTTAATTAGATAACTGCGATACATACTATTTTTGATAATCGTTTAAGGCAAAGCGAAACATGAAGTGAGGCATTGCGTATTTTGTAGGTAAACTAGATTGTTCTTGAATACGAAAAAAGCATTGTTTCTTGGACTTCTGTAATTATTGTATTACGAACATATTAATTAGTTAGACTTTTTGAAGGCAAAGTATTAGATTTGATTACATGATTGTTACTAATGACATACAGCATAAAAAGGAGCTTTTTGACCTGCCTTACCATAAGGATCAGCTTGAGTATTGGGGTCCAATAACCCCTGCACTTGCTGACTCATTTCTGACAATGGGCAATACATTCATTTACCAATATTTTAGTAACCTCGATTCAACTTATTTGAAGTCTGTATTTTCCTCCCTTGTGGTGATGGTGCAAAATGTTTCCCAATATGCGGAAAACAGCAGTGGGGGAGTTGAAAATCAGGTTTTCTTTAGAGTAAAAGATGATGGTCAACATATTTTAATTACAACTGTAAATCGCATAACTGCGAAGGATAAGTTGTCTGTGAAAAGTATCTTTGATCGCATTTTCGCAATTCCTGAACAAGAACTAGATGCGGAGCACAAAAAAATGCTTTTCACCGGAGGAGGATTGGGTTTAATAAAGCTTAGAAAGTTGAAAGGTAAAACCCTTGAATATTCGTTTTTAGAAAAAAAAGAAGGACAAATTTGGTTAGAAATTGAATTAAAATTGAATTATGGAAATACTTAGCATAGAACCGTTTTTACAAACTCCTGAAATAAACTTTAATCATGAAACTGGAACCTTATACCTTTCAGGGAAATGTTATCCAGCAGATGCAATAGAGTTTTATCAGCCAATTATAGATTGGAGCAAAGAGTATTGCAAAAACCCTGCAGAAAAGACGACCTTAATTTGTGAAGTTGAGTACTTAAATTCAGCATCTCAAAAGCAGCTGGTAGAATTAATGTTGGTATTTAAGCCCTTGCACGATAGTGGTAAAAAGTTCGTAGTAAGGTGGAGATACGAAGAGGGAGACGACGATATTCTATCGGTTGGAGAGTTTATTGAGCATGAATTAGAAATTTCATTTGAATATCAAGAAGTTCAATTTTAAGCCGACTCTAGCGTTTAAATACAATATTTCCGTCAACGTACGTAGAAATCACCTTGGTCTGTAATATTTTTGATTCTTCTACTTCTATTAAATCTTTATCTAAGATTATAAAGTCAGCCACCTTTCCGGTTTCTAGACTTCCTCTTAGTGTATCTTCAAAATTTGCCATCGCGGCCCAAATAGTCATTCCACGAATCGCTTCCTCTCTACTTAAGGCATTTTCAGTTTGAAAACCGCTTTCAGGTTTTCCTTCTTTATCTTTTCTTACAGTTGCTGCATAGAAGGTTTTCAAAGGATCAATATCCTCAATTGGAAAATCTGTTCCTAATGCAATAATTTCATTCATAGAAAGCAACTTCTTGTATGCATATGAGTTTTTCATGCGCTCTTTACCTAACCTGTCCTCTGCCCAAGGCATGTCTGACGTAGCGTGGGTTGGCTGTACTGAAGGAATGATGGTAAATTCCCTAAATTTTTCAAAATCTTCAGGAGTTAAAATTTGAGCGTGCTCAATTCTCCACCTTTTGTCGTTGGTACCTTTCAGCACTTTGCCATAAGCATCTAAAACTTGGCGGTTTGCTCCATCGCCGATGCAATGTGTGTTTACTTGAAAACCATTGTCGTACATGACCTTTAAGTCTGCTAAAAATTCAGCTGTGTCTAATGTAGATAGGCCACTATTTTGTACATCGTCGTGGTAAGGCTCAATTAGTTTAGCCCCTCTTGAGCCTAAGGCGCCATCAGCAAAGAACTTGAAGGCATGAATGTTTAGCTTTTTAGTAACATATGGCCCATTTTCTAGAAACTCTTTGCGATTCTCTTCAGAGGGCACTAACATGCCATAAATGTTCATTTTAAGCTCTCCGCTTTTTTGCATACTATCAATAACATGAACCATTTCATTTTCTAAATATGCGTCTGCTACAGAGGTTAATCCCTTACTGAAACACATTTCTTGCGCCTTTTTCAATGCAAAGGCCATTGCGTCAGTACTCATCTTTGGTATTTTCTCAGAGACCAGCAGAATTGCATTGTCAATTAGCACACCGGTAGGCTTTTCTTCATCTAATAGAATAACGCCTCCGTCAACGGTTGTTTCACTATTTATTTCCGCAAGCTCTAATGCTTTATTATTGGCTACAGATGCATGGAAATCAATTCTTGTTAGAAAAACTGGGGTATTTGGAAATCGTTGATTTAGTTCGTAATTGTTAGGAAACTCCTTTACTGCCCAATCGTTTTGATCCCAACCCCTACCTACAATCCATTCGCTTTTATTCGTTTTTGCAAATTCTTCAATACGATCTAGTACCCCCTGCCAGCTTTTTGAACCAACCAAATCAACTTCATTAAAGGTATTTCCGTACCATAGAAAATGACAATGCGCATCAATCAGCCCGGGGTAAATTGTTTTTAACTGGGCATCAATAATTTCTTTTGATTCGTAGCGGTTTTTCAATTCATTGTTAGGGCCAATGTCAATAATTTTTCCATCTTTTATAGCCATAGCTTCAAAAACATCAAAATTTTGGTTTACCGAATAAATTTTGGCATTGTGAATTAATATATCGGCGGTTTCAGTGTAATAACAGGAGTTCATAAGCAAAGCGCTGAAGGTTAAAAGAATTAAATAAATAGATTTCATTTGACTTTGGGGGCTATTTTAGAAAAGTTGGTGAAAGTAAGGATAGCGATTAAATAGAATGGGATTAATGGCACCTTATATCGCACTATTCCACCTACAACGGGCACAGTTAATCCTATAATGCAACTTACAATTACAACAAAAGAAATACAAAACAGTACAAACCTTTGTTCGCTTTCTTGCGCCCTTTTTTTATAGATGAAAGGAAGGAATATTAGCGAAAGAAAGATGACATGCTCTGCAGCAGCAAATAGCGAAAATGGATTCCAATTTGTCGGGTAAGCAGGTCTTATTAGTACATTAAAAAGTGCCTGTGGAATTGTATAAATTAAGCTAAGAGCAGAGTCAAAAGAGTTTAGATCTATTGCACTATTCGCTCCACTCCTTTCAATTAATGGTTTAAATTGAAGTTGTTTTTCACTTACTACTTGAATTACTCGGTCGGAGAAAAGAAACAAGGCAAGCAAAAAATGAATCCAAAGATATTTCATTTGAAAAGCACGCTTTGATTTACTTGTTGAAGTCAACCAAAACCAAATACCTGGCAGCAGAGCTAATAAAATGTAAATTTTCAAGCTAAGTAAAGTCAATAATCCGACTGTTAGCCATAGAATCGATTGAGTGTTCACCCTTTCTTTTACACCATGAATTCCAAAGAGTAGCGTTCCCAAACCAAAAATAATCAAGCTTTCTTTTAGGGGGGCAGAGGCCCAAAATAAAACGGAGGGAACACAAAAGCAGCAGATGAAAACCATCCAATTAGGTAAGGATAAGTTCTGTTTGAAAAAATGAAAAAGGGCAGCGGAGCCAATAAATGACAAGAAAGAGAACACACAAACATGAAACAAATAAACTCCACCGGACAAATGCCACAGCGCCAAGTGAATCCGAATCATCGTTCGGTTGTCATTAAAAAAAAGCTCAGACTCACTGTCCCAAAAATTAGTGCCTGCTAAAATCGATTTAATCTCTATGTCATTTTGAAAACCGGCGATTAACGTTAGTCGAAGTACCCAATCACTTTGAGTGGATTTAAATAAATGGGCAGCATCGTCGAAATACTTATAGATGTCTGCATCCATTCTGTTGGTATAGTAATACGTGTAAACTAACCAAAGGGCAATTCCTGAAAACACTTTTAGTGCGAATGCTAAATAGCTATACCTTTTAGGTAAACTTCCTAACGTAAAAAAAGCCCCTTTGCTTATCCAAAAGGTAAATGCAGCAAGCAATAAAAACAAGGAGATGTAGCCCAAAACCATAGAACTCAAAGGTAGTTTATTCTGCAAAGCAACGTGCAATAAAAGTTAAGATTGCAGTTTGAACCCGTATAAAAAAAGTTACTTTTGCAGGGTATAAAATTGCCCTATAAATACCATGGAAACCACCGAAAACCATTTAGCAGAAGCAAGCCTAGAAACAGCAATGGAGCTAGGATTATTGAAGGAAGAGTTTGAACACATTAAAGAGATTTTAGGAAGAACACCCAACTTTACGGAAGTGAGTATCTATTCAGTGATGTGGTCGGAACATTGCTCTTACAAAAATTCGATTAAATGGTTAAAAACGTTACCAAAAGAAGGGCCGCATATGTTGGCGGAAGCTGGTGAAGAAAATGCCGGATTAGTGGACATTGGAGATGGGTTAGCCTGTGCTTTTAAAATTGAGTCTCACAATCACCCTTCTGCGTTAGAACCATATCAAGGTGCTGCAACCGGAGTGGGTGGAATTAACAGAGATATATTTACCATGGGTGCTAGACCCATTGCACAGTTAAATTCTTTGCGCTTTGGGAATATTGACTTGGACAGAACAAAATGGTTGGTAAAAGGTGTAGTAAAAGGTATTGGAGACTATGGGAATTCATTTGGGATTCCTGTTGTTGGAGGTGAGTTGTTTTTTGATGAATGTTACAATACCAATCCGTTGGTAAATGCAATGTCGGCAGGTATCATGAAGACTGGCACTATGATTTCGGCAACGAGCTACGGAGAAGGAAACCCAGTTTATATTGTAGGGTCATCAACCGGTAAGGACGGAATACATGGAGCAGCATTTGCTTCGAAAGACATTACAGAAGATTCAATGCAGGATTTACCTGCAGTTCAAGTTGGAGATCCGTTTCAAGAAAAACTATTACTTGAAGCATCCTTAGAATTAGCCGAAACCGATGCGATTATCGGAATGCAAGACATGGGTGCCGCAGGAATTACTTGTTCTACATCTGAAATGTCTGGTAAAGAAGGCTTTGGAATGGTCATCGATTTAGATAAAGTTCCTTGCAGACAAGAAGGAATGTTACCGTTCGAAATTCTACTCTCTGAGTCGCAAGAGCGAATGTTGGTAGTAGTTAAGAAAGGAAGAGAGGCTGAGGTACAGTCGATATTTGATAAATGGGATTTGAACTGTGGTCAAATTGGAGAAGTAGTAAAAGGGGGAAGATTAGAATATTACGCTAAAGGAATTAAAGTAGCGGACGTACCTGCTGAGTCATTAATTTTAGGTGGTGGAGCTCCCGTTTATGAAAGGGAATACAAGGAACCTGCTTACTACCAACAAAATAAAAACTTTTCAATTGACTCTATTGAAGAGCCAAAAGACCTTAAAAAGGTGGCAAAGTTTTTATGGAACCACCCCAACATCGCCTCAAAAAAATGGGTGATGGAGCAATACGATAGCATGGTGGGTACCATTAATATGAGTACCAATAAACCAACAGATGCCGGTGTAGTTAGCATAAAAGATACAGATAAAGCGCTTGCTTTTACGGTGGATTGTAATTCGCGTTATGTGCATGCCGACCCTGAAAAAGGCTGTGCTATTGCAGTAGCTGAGGCGGCAAGGAATATTGTGTGTTCTGGCGGAGAGCCTTCAGCAATTACAAATTGCTTGAATTTTGGAAACCCGTACAACCCAGAAGTGTATTGGCAGTTTGTTGGAGCGATTAAGGGAATGAGCGCAGCTTGTTTAAAGTTTAAAACTCCGGTAACTGGTGGAAACGTAAGTTTTTACAACCAAAGTGCTCAAGAGGGCATAGATGTTCCAGTTTTCCCAACACCAACTATTGGAATGATGGGAATTCTTCCTTCAAAAGAGAACGTAACGACATTGGCATTTCAAAATGAAGGAGATTTAATTTACTTGTTAGGTGAAGCAAAGAATGACATTAATTCTTCTGAATATTTATATGCTTTTCACAATGAGAAAAATTCACCTGCCCCATTTTTTGACTTAGAAACGGAGTATAATTTACAAAACACTATGAAGGGCATGATTAAGTCCGGCATTGTAGTATCTGCCCACGATTGTGCAGACGGTGGATTGTTTATGACCTTGATGGAAGCAGCGATGCCAAATAACCTAGGTTTCGAAGTTGCGACTGATTCAAATTTTAGAAAAGATGCTTACTTATTTGGTGAGGCTCAAAGTAGAGTAGTTGTTTCGATAAACCCAGATAATAAAGAAGACTTTGAAAAGGCAGCTGCTACAAATGGATTTACCTTACTTGGAACAGTGAAAGGGAATGACATGAATATAGACGGTGAGAACTTTGGCTCTGTTGCTGAGGCTAAATCAGAATTTGATAGTGCATTAGAAAACTACTTAACAGCTAATAATTAAGTGAGACTTTATTTAACTCTCCTTCTCAGTATTCTTTTAACAAATACTGTTTTGGGGCAAGAAGATAATAAGTTAGAGGAAATTAAGCGTATAGAGAAAAGTTTTTCTCTGACTGATAACAAGCACAAGTTTTTCTTTTATTGGGGATATAATAGGAGCAGCTATACTAAAAGTGATATTACTTGGAAAGGTCCGGGTTATAATTTCACCTTATCAGATGTTGAAGCAACTGATATAAAGCAAAGTGGGTTTGGTCCTAATTATTACAACCCATTACTGTTTACTATACCACAATTCGATATTCGATTTGGGTTTTTCATAAACGATAAGTACGCCATCGGCGCAGGATGGGATCACATGAAGTATAGAACTAAAGATGGATCGCAAGCGGTTTTTTCAGGCTCTGTTGATGCAAATGTGTCTTCAGAATATAACGGTTACAAGGATGGGGATCTAGTAAACATTGATAACTCATACCTAAGAATGGAGCATTCTGACGGGCTGAATGTCTTAAACTTTAACATCGAAAGGCACGATTTAATATATTCTCTTTGGTCAGAAAAGGTTGGATTAAAGCTTGTCTCTGGTTTGGGTTTTGGAGTTGCAATGCCTTGGACAAATTCCATTACTTTTGGAGTTCGGAATGATGACAGGCCTCATTTTTCAGGAGTGGGAGCTCATATGTTTATAGCTTCTGAATTCGTTTTTTATAAACGATTTTTTGCGAGAACAACACTACAAGGTGGAATGGTTTCCATGTGGGACATAGCCATTACTCCAAAAGCTGATAAATCAGATACACATGCAGAGCAAGATATTTGGTACTTGGAAAGATCACTGGTATTGGGTTACAGGTTTTATATTTTTCCTCCAAGAAATTAATAACGCGATCTAACAATTCTAAAGTTGGGTCGACGCATAACGGATAAACAAGGCGGCACAAGCTGTGTTTCATCTACGTATAAGTTATCTAACTTTTTCAGAGAGCAAAAAGTTCCTGGTAATCTTAAATCCCCTCCACTTCGAGCAACGTTAAGCTCCGTCAAGCCCGTTAGATTTCCAATTTCTGGTGGTATCTTAATAAGGTTGTTTCTTCCTATTTCAAGAATTCTAAGATTAGAAAGTTTTCCTATTTCAGGTGGTAAATGGGTAAGGTTGTTAAACTCCAAATACAATTCGCGCAAGTTCTCTAAATCCCCAATTTCTGGAGGTAAGGTATAGAGTTCGTTGAATTGTATTTTTAAAACTTGCAAATTTTTCAATTTACCAATTTCTGGCGGTAGCCTTTTCAATTTATTAGCTTTTAGTGAGAGGAACTCTAAACTTTCAAGTTCTCCAATTGCAGCAGGTAAGGAATCGATATTGTTGTTACTTAAAACTAGACGTTTCAGGTTTTTAAGCTCGCCCACTTCACTAGAAACAGATGCAATTTTGTTGTTGAATAAGTACAGCTTTTCTAAGTTTTCGAATTCTTCGATTCGATCTGGTGTGGAGATGAAATTCCCATTCGATAACTTCAGTTTGGTCACTTTTTCAGGTTCCCTCAAACTGTCTTGGTAGCTTCTGTAGGGGTTACAAGCTACGAGTAAAAGCAATGCACAAATTAGTTTAGTTTTCTTCTTCACAAGTATAAGACGTCGTTGATCTATGTTTTGTTTCCTGCTAAGATACGCAAGCAAGTACATTTCTTATTACTTTTAACGCCAATGGAATATGAAGGTAATTTATCTATCAAATCGTGGGCAGAAGAAGACCGGCCAAGAGAAAAATTTGCACTTAAAGGCAAGTCATCACTTAGCGACGCAGAGTTGATTGCCATCTTAATAGGTTCCGGTAATACGAAAGAGTCAGCTGTTGAGCTATCGAAACGTATACTGGCTTCTGTAAGTAATAATTTGAATGAATTGGGCAAAACTGACATCTCAGCGTTGGTGCAGTTCAATGGAATAGGAGAAGCCAAAGCAATTAGTATCGCTGCCGCGTTGGAATTAGGTCGTCGCAGAAAAATAACGGATGCGATTAAAAATCCAAAAATTACTTCTAGCAACGACGTGTTTGAAATTATGGAACCTTTACTTTCTGACCTAAAACACGAAGAGTTTTGGGTGCTGATTTTAAACCAAGCGAATAAAGTGATTCATAAATCGAAAGTAAGTAGTGGAGGAGTCGCTGCAACGGTTGCAGACTCTAAACTCATTTTCAAACCAGTTTTAGAGAAGCTCGGCTCTAGTATTATTCTATGCCACAACCACCCTTCTGGAAACTTAAAGCCAAGCGCGGCAGACATTCAACTAACTAAGAAAAATGTAGAAGCTGGTAAACTTCTGGATATTCGAGTGCTCGATCATATTATCGTTGCCAATAATAAATACTATAGTTTTGCCGATGAAGGTATGATGTAATTATGTTGTTAGTTTACGTTCCCAAAATAACTCCCAGAAACCGATACGTTTTTAAAACTGTTTTTAAGAACTATTTAGGGGTAGAGTATAGTCTAACTGCAGATATAGAAAAGTTTACCGAGCATTCGGCTGCTAAATTTTCGTATTCCGCTAAACCATTTGGGGAGGAACTACATTTTACTGCCGATGGTTTACTGGAAGAAAGCGGAATTTCTGAAAAAGTACTTTCTACCAAGGTAATTCAAGATACGCCCACCATTTTCCCTGTTCGAAGCGAAATATTGGAATTCGATGTTTTTGCAGCAACCTTTTACATGCTAAGTAGATACGAAGAATATTTGCCGCACATGCGTGACCAATACGACCGCTTTATGGCGAAAGATAGCTTAGCCGCTAAAGAAGGGTTTTTACATCTTGCAGTTGTGGATCGATGGGTGCTTTTGTTGAAAAGCGTACTTCAAGAAAAGTTTCCTGAGCTAACATTTCAAGAACGAGGTTTTACGTACTTGTCAACCATTGATATTGACAATGCTTACGCTTATAAACACAAAGGTTTATTACGCTCTATTGGAAGTATAGGCAAGAGTTTAGTCAAGCTAGATTTTAGTCGGTTTATCACTCAAATGCAAGTTATTTTTGGGAAAAAGAATGACCCTTTTGACACGTATGATTATCAGCTCGCGCTTCAAAAAAAATTCAAGTTAAAGTCCATATATTTTATACTAATTGGAGATTATGGGTTGAATGACAAAAATTTACCATACCAAAATAGATTTTTTAAAAGCCTTATCAAATCACTTTCCGATTATGCAGAAATAGGAATTCACCCTTCTTTTGGTTCCAATAAAGATCGACTCAAGTTACAGACGGAGATAAGAAGGTTAAAGGACATTATTAAGATCGACATTAACAGGAGCAGACAGCACTTTTTAAAATTAAGTTTGCCTGAAACTTATAGGAACCTACTAGAAATGGACATTGAAGAGGACTACACCATGGGGTTTGCTTCTCAATTGGGCTTTCGAGCCGGTACGTGCACTCCTTACCCTTTTTACGATCTAGACGGAGAAGTGGAATGCAAACTCACTGTTTTTCCTTTTCATGTGATGGAAGCAACGTTAAAATACTATTTAAACTTAGCTCCCGATGTTGCAATAGCAGAAAGTAAGAAAATCATAGACGAAATAAAGCTGGTAGAAGGTACATTTGTAAGCCTTTGGCACAATGAAAGTTTGAGTGAGGAAGAGGAGTGGAAAGGATGGCGAAAAGTATATGAAGAAGTTATAGAATATGCCATTTCTAAGGAAAAATTCAACGCTTAAAAACTTACCTTTATGTCTCCAAAAAAAATTGCCATGCCTAAAGTTCGAATTCTTTCAGAGGAGAATAACTCTGTGTTTAATCAGTTTTTAGCTGAAATAAGAGACCATAAAATTCAGAAAGACCGGTTGCGATTTAGAAGAAATTTAGAGCGCTGTGGAGAAATTTTTGCCTACGAAATTTCAAAAGAACTGACCTATGCGAAAACGGAAGTAACCACTCCTTTAGGAGTTTCAGAAGACATGCTAATTGCAGAGCAACCTATTTTAATTACCATTTTGAGAGCAGGCTTACCCATGCACCAAGGTTTGTTAAATACTTTAGACAATGCTGGCAATGGATATATTTCGGCCTACCGAAAACACCACAAAGACGGTTCTTTTGATATTGAACTCGAATATTTAGCGTGTCCGTCCATTGAAGGTAAAACCATTATTTTATCGGACCCTATGTTGGCAACAGGATCTTCCATGGTGTTGGCATATAAAGCGTTGTTAGAGAAAGGTAAGCCAAAGCATTGCCACATTGTTTCGCTAATTTCTAGTGCGGAAGGCATGGAGTTTACCAAAAAGAACATGCCACCTAATTGCACTATTTGGTTAGGAGCCGTAGATCAAGAAATGACAGCGCAGTCGTATATAGTTCCTGGCTTAGGAGATGCTGGAGATTTAGCATACGGACCGAAGGACTAGCAGTAGTGCTCGAGTTTACAAAAATAGTGGGTTTACTGGTTTTTAGTACCCTAAAATTTTTCTTTTCGCCAAGCGCAGCTTTATTAGCGGGTTATAGTTTTTTAGAAACCATTGCAATAACAGTAATAGGCGGGTACACAGGCTTCGTGCTTTTCTTTTTTGCAGGCAAATTTATTGTTGCTTGGTTTCATAGGGTGTTCAAGCGTAAAAAGAAAAAACTTTTCAATAAACGAAACCGATTAATTGTAAAAATTAAATCAAAATATGGCCTCTTAGGTATTGCAACTCTAACACCACTGCTGTTAAGTATTCCCGTTGGTGCCTTATTGGCTTCTTATTATTTTCCAAGAGCAAAAAGAACCTTACCCATTTTCTTTGTTTGTCTCGTAATTTGGTCTTTCATTTTAACCTCTTTTTGGAGTCTTTTTATCGATTCATGAAAAAATACAAGCACATCTTTTGGGATTTAGACCGAACACTTTGGGATTTCAACAAAAATTCGGAAGAAGCTATTCGAGATTTGTTTGAAAAACATGAACTGGCTTTTAAACTAGGAGTTGCGTTTGATGCGTTTTTTCGAGAATACCTTGTTATTAATCATGATTTATGGGCAGCTTACCGCAAAGAAGAGGTTACAAAGGATGAGCTGCGATTACGACGTTTCCATCATAGTTTTGAGAAGTTTGGTTTCAACGATTCCACATTTGCCCTTGCTTTCAACGACGATTATGTAGCCCTTTGCTCTCACAAGTCTAACTTAATCCAAAATGCTTTGGAGGTGCTAGACTATTTGTATCCCAAGTATACCATGCACGTTATTACAAACGGTTTTGTGGAAGCACAACAAGTGAAAATAAACAACAGTGGATTAAATAAATATTTCGAGCACGTAATTGTGTCGGATGGGTTGGGTTATCGAAAACCAGACAAACGGATTTTCGACTATGCCTTTGAAAAATCTGGTGCAGTTGCAGAAAATAGCATTATGATTGGAGACGATTATGGCCCAGATGTGTTGGGTGCTAAAGGAGTTGGGATGGATCAAGTTTATTTTACACCTGAAATTCAAAGTGAAGAAGGCGCAACTTTTGTGGTGGATAATTTGTTAGAATTAAAAAACATTCTTTAATGGTTAGTGAATCCAATCTTCATAATATATCTTGGCTAAGTGGAAAACGACCGTATCAATTTTTTGGTCCTTGTAGTGCCGAAAGTATAGATCAACTAAGAACAACTGCGGCAGGAATTAAGGAGCATTTTTCAGACGTAATTTTTAGAGCGGGAATTTGGAAGCCAAGAACTCGGCCCAACACGTTTGAAGGAGTTGGAGAAGAAGGACTGAAATGGTTGGTCGATATAAGGGAAGAATTTGGGTTCAAAGTAACCACAGAAGTAGCAAGTCCTGCACACGTGGAAGCCTGCTTAAAGGCAGGAATAGATGTGCTTTGGATTGGCGCAAGAACTACGGTAAACCCGTTTTCCGTGCAAGCTATTGCAGACGCTCTGGAAGGAGCAGACGTTCCTGTGTTTGTAAAAAACCCTTTAAACCCGGATGTTTCTCTATGGTCTGGTGCCGTTGAGCGAATAGCGAAAGCAGGCATTTCTAAATTAGGCGCTATTCACCGTGGGTTTCACTTGGCAGATAACAAACCATACCGAAATGCTCCATCTTGGGATTTGGCGGTGCAGTTTAAAACAGACCACCCCGAAATTCCTTTGATTTGTGATGTAAGTCACATTACTGGAAATCCAGTTTTAATTCCGCACGTAGCACAGCGTTCCTTCGACCTGGATATGGATGGCTTGATGGTGGAAACCCATTGTAACCCCGAGAAAGCGCTAAGCGATGCACAGCAGCAAATTATTCCTGACGCATTGAGAGAAATGTGGGGAAATCTAATATTTAAAAGTGCAGAATCTAAGAACGAGGCGTTTCAAACTCAACTAGATTTACTTCGTGCAAAAATTGATCGGATTGACGATTCCTTGGTTGAGTTATTGGCCCAGCGCATGAATATTTCAGAAGAGATTGGCTTGTATAAAAAGCAAAATAAAGTCACTATTTTGCAATTGCAACGTTGGCAAGAAATTTTAGAGCGCAATCTAAAGTCAGGCAATACCTTGAATTTGAGTGAAAAGTTTATCACGAGTTTGTATCACTCTATTCACGAAGAGTCTATTGATAAACAAACCAACAGCTAGAGGTGAAAGTTGAAAAATTTGTTCCTTACTCCGCGGTTATTTTTACTTCCACGTTGGCAAGCTCCGATGGTTATGCAGCCATGGCTAAGCGAATGGAAGAACTGGCTAAACAACAGCCTGGTTTTATAAGGATGGACAGCGCACGTGAAGATGTTGGAATTACCGTTTCGTATTGGAAGAACTTGGAATCAATTCAGTTATGGAAGAAGAATGTTGATCACTTGAACACTCAAGATCTAGGCAAAAGGAAATGGTATGAAAGTTATTCGGTTAGAATTGCGAAGGTGGAACGAGAGTATGGGTTCAATTAGTTAATCGCTTTGTTTCTCTTCGCTCTTAATGACGTTATAATAACCTGACTGCTTCACTGCACTGCGTTACATTCGCAATGACGGTTTGCATGTACTGTAGTTTCCGTACTTACTTGTAGCGGCATTATTTTCTAAACAAACTCAGCAATAACCGACTTACCGCCAACTACTTTTTCTTCTAAGTTCACTTTTATTTTAGCGTCTAATGGAAGTAATAGATCTACTCGAGAGCCAAATTTTATAAAGCCACATTCGCTGCCTTGTGTATAATTCTCACCTGTTTTGCCGTAAAACACAATTCTACGAGCTAGCGCTCCGGCAATTTGGCGGAACAAAACTTTTCTTCCTTTTACATCTTCTACCACAGCTGTGGTTCGTTCATTCTCTGTCGAAGATTTTGGATGCCATGCTACTAAAAACTTGCCAGGGTGGTATTTGTAGAAAGTGAGTTTTCCACCAATAGGGTAAAGGTTATTATGCACGTTTAAAGGCGACATAAAAATGGATATTTGTCGTCGTTTTTCTTGGAATACTTCGTCTTCCACCACCTCTTCAATTACCACTACTTTTCCATCGCAAGGAGAAAGAATTTGGTTGTCGTTGATTTCAATAGTCTTGTTTGGTTTTCTAAAAAACTGAACTACCACAATAAATAGAAATGCGGAAAGTAAATAGCTAAAACCAGTAACAAGGGCGTACTCACCAAAAAAGTAGTGTGTTATGGCATTAATAATAGCAATAACAACAATAATAAAACCAAGTGTTGGGTAGCCTTCTTTATGAAATGTCATGTCGTGTAATTTGTTTTCAAAAATAGCGAAGAAAAATCCAATTAAACATTGCTTGAAATACTCTTCTTTTGTTTCGACAAAATCGATTACTTTCGAATAAACTCTTTGCTCTACGAAAATTCAACAGTACGAAAAAACCAATCTTTATATTGTCGAAGTGGAAAATAACGAAGCAGGTAATGTTTTTGATGAAGTTAATGCCTTTTTCTCCACTAATTTGGACTTTGAAAAGATTCGGCTCTTGGGCATTTTTGAAGAGTTTGAAGATTTTGAAAGTGTGAAACAGTTTGTTCAACACATGCAAGTAGATCACTCTAAAGTAACCCGTCTAGAAAAGTATGCGGCAATTAGCAACCAAAGGTGGCTTGCTCAGGTTTTGGAATTCGAAAACAAACTGGTGCCTAAAATTCCTTTTCGATTTTTTAAAAATGGTAAGAAGCAAAAGGCTATAGACTGGTTGCTTTCAGAAGTGAATTAGATCTACTTTATCTCTAACTTGGTATGATCTACGCCTCCTTCGTGTGTTTTTTCTGTGCTCAATGGTTTTAAATGAATGGTAGCACTCGAGTCCGATTCTATTTTCGGAACTGAGGTAGCATTGTTTATTGGCATCGGAGTTTCGCACGAAAATGAAAAAACACAAATACAAAAGAGAACAAGAGCAATTTTGAGCTGCATATTACCAGATACTAAGAATTTTTAGGAAGGTATACACCATAGGAGCTGAAATGAATATGCCATCGAAACGATCTAATACACCACCATGGCCGGGTAATATTTTACCAGAATCTTTAATGCCTAAGCTTCGTTTAAACAACGATTCTACTAAGTCGCCCAATGAGCCAAAAATAACTACAATTACGGCAATTGCCATCCAAGTTGGAGTGTCCAGTCCATCGAAAATTTGGGAGTTTAGGTAACCCAACAATAGTCCAAAAAATACACCACCTATAGATCCTTCCCAAGTTTTTTTTGGTGAAATCCGCTCAAACAATTTCGTTTTTCCAAATTTTCGTCCAACCAAATAAGCTCCAGTATCGTTTGCCCAAAGAATGAAAAAATAGCCAATTAATAAGTCGTAATTGTATACGTTTCCAAATTGAAAATTGCTGTAATAGGAGATTTGATGCAGCAAGGTAAATGGAACTGAGACATAAATAACTCCGAGAATAGTAAGTCCTATGTTGGCAATGGGTTCATTTCTATTTCTAAAAAGTTCAAAAACAAAAATGATAAATATCAAAGGAATGATTAGGAATAAAGTATTGAAGGTGAGTTTAGTTTGAAAGGCAATGGCAGAAGCTAAAAAGAATCCTAAACCTCCTAGCACTCCAACTAAGCTCTGGGGTTTAACTTCACTAGCCTTGAAAAACCCGTAGAATTCTCTTTGGCAAAGTAAAATAATCACAAAGAAAAGAATAGAAGAAGCTAACTCGCTTTGGTAAATAGATCCCAATAATACTATCACAAATAGAATTCCTGTCGGTAAACGTTCGTTGAAGTTATTCACAGGTCGTGTTTTGTGATTAAATGAGTTGCCCGGATTGTCTTTTTAGAATCTACAAATATCTCTATTTCACCAACCGTTAAATGCGTGTGCATAGAGTCCATTTTATTCATTGCGCTCGTAGGAATGTCGTGGTCTTCTAGCACAGCCTTTACAATTTCAGCTCTGTGGAGTTGTGTGGTTGTATAAATTTTTACCCAATTTCCCGACATTTTCTAAAAGTAGAAAATTATTCAGCTTTTTCCTCCTTAGGAGTAGACTTTTCTTCGGTCTCCTCTTCTTCTTCCGAGTTAGTTTCTGAATCTGAATTTTCTATTGCTTTGTTTTCCCCGTCTTTTATTGCCTTGGCACTTTTAGACTTTTGGTTGGCTTGTGCCTCTTCATTTTCTTCAAGCAAGGTATCTACTCTACTTTTTTCTCCAAAAGATCTTTCTCCGAAAATAGACTCTAAATCGTCTTTATAAATGACTTCTTTTTCCAGTAAATTTTTAGCAAGAAGTGCAAGCTTATCTTTATTATCAGCAAGGATTTGCTTCGTTCTAACGTAAGCTTCTTCTACCATTTTACTAACCTCTTCGTCGATTATTTGACCTGTCTTTTCACTGTAAGGTTTACTAAAACTGTACTCGCTCTGCCCTGAGGAATCGTAATAGCTAATGTTACCAATTTTGTCATTCAAACCATAAACGGAAACCATGGCGTACGCTTGTTTGGTAATTTTCTCTAAGTCACTCAAGGCACCAGTAGAAACTTTTCCGAAGATAATTTCCTCTGCGGCTCTTCCACCTAAAGCAGCGCACATTTCATCTAGCATTTGCTCCTTGGTGGTAATTTGTCTCTCTTCCGGCAAATACCAGGCAGCTCCTAAAGATCCACCTCTTGGCACAATAGTAACTTTCACCAATGGATTGGCATATTTTGTCAACCAACTCACCGCAGCGTGACCTGCTTCATGGTAAGCAATCACTTCTTTTTCTTCGGATGTGATGATTTTATTTTTCTTCTCTAATCCACCAATAATTCGATCGATCGCATCTAAAAAGTCTTGGTGTCCAATTCTCTTCTTTTTCTTTCTTGCTGCGATTAATGCTGCTTCATTACAAATGTTGGCGATGTCTGCTCCTGAGAAACCTGGCGTTTGTTTTCCAAGAAATACGAGGTCAACAGAATCGTCGGTTTTCAAGGGCTTTTCGTGAACTTTAAAAATTTCAATTCTTTCGTTCAAGTCTGGCAAGTCCACGCTAACTTGTCTATCGAATCTTCCCGGACGTAACAAGGCTTTATCTAGAACTTCTGCTCTGTTTGTTGCAGCTAAGAGAATAACGCCACTATTGGTGCCAAAGCCATCCATTTCAGTTAGCAGCTGGTTCAACGTATTTTCTCTTTCATCGTTTCCGCCTTGAGCCATGTTTTTTCCTCTAGCTCTACCAATCGCGTCGATTTCATCGATAAACACAATGGCCGGAGACTTTTCTTTTGCTTGTTTGAATAAGTCTCGAACTCTAGAAGCTCCGACTCCAACAAACATTTCTACAAAATCAGAACCTGAAAGACTGAAGAAAGGCACTTGTGCTTCTCCTGCTACTGCTTTTGCAAGAAGCGTTTTTCCTGTCCCTGGAGGGCCAACCAGTAACGCACCTTTTGGAATTTTTGCTCCTAGTTCCGTGTATCGTTTTGGGTTTTTTAGGAATTCTACAATTTCTTCGATTTCAACTTTTGCTTCTGCCAATCCTGCAACGTCTTTAAAGGAAACTTTAACATTCTTAGCTTTGTCGAACAAAGTTGCCTTGGATTTACCAATGTTGAAAAGTTGACCACCGGGGCCACCTGCTCCACCAGACATTCGCTTCATAATGAAGAGCCAAAAACCTATTAAAATGGCAATTGGTAACAGCCAGCCAATTAAGTCGCCAGCCCAGTTGGTTCGTTTATCGTAATCGACCTGTATTCGTTCCGACTCCGTTAAACCTTCTTGAACGCGGTTTAAATCCCTATTAAACTGCTCAATAGTGCCAATTTCCATGAAATACTGTGCAGTTCTCCCACCTAAATTACCACTGCTTTTTTCTCGTACTGCTTTGTACTTTTCTAGTTCTAGTGCCTCTGGTTTAATGAATATTTCTACCCTAGATTCTCCGTTAGTGGTAACTATCAGAAGTCGTTCTACCTCATCAGGTTTAAGCATTTCGTTAACAAACTTATTCCAAATTGTACGTTTTTCGCCGCCACCCATTTGAAACAATTGAAGCCCTAAAAGCAGTGCTCCAATAATTCCGTAAATCCAGTAAAAATTAAATTGTTTTTTTGGCCCTTTTTTGGGACTTCCTTTCTGAGGTGAAGGTGCCCCTTTTTTATCCTTATTCTCCATGTTGTATCTTAATACTCCGCTCGTATTTCTTTTATCTTAGCATCTGCCCACAATTCTTCAATGCTGTAAAAATCTCTTTTATCTGGTTGAAAAACATGCGCAACTACGTTTACATAGTCTAACAACACCCATTCTAGGTTTTCTGTTCCTTCTACATGCCAAGGTTTTTCGCCACATGTTTTTCTTACCTCTTTTTCGATGGAATCGGCAATTGCTCCAACTTGAGTAGTAGAGGTTGCTTCACAAACCACGTAATAATCTGTAACTGCTCCGTCAAGACCTCTAAGGTCAAGTGTAACAATGTTTTCGCCTTTTTTTTCTTGAATGCCTTTGACAATTAATTCTGTCAATTCGTCCGCATTCAACTGCTTTTTTGCTTTCGCCATATAATTTGCTCCGTATAGAGAGGTAAAAGTAAGAAATTAAACCCTCAAATTTTAGTTCCTTTGTAGGCTAAACGCCGTTAAAATAAATGGATTCGAGCGAATTTCAATTTCAATTTATTCATCTAAATTCAGTCTCATCAACCAATATCTATGCCTTTGAACGTTTACGTCAAAAAAGCATAAGAGGAGCTACCGTAATAACTGCTAGTTTTCAAGATAATGGTAAGGGGCAAGCCGGAAAGGATTGGGAGTCTGAAAGGAATAAAAACCTAAATATTAGCATTATAGTTTCGCCGAAGATTAATGTGGAGCACCAGTTCAAGTTGAGTCAGCTTGTAGCAATCAGCTTAAAAAAGTGGTTGGACACATTGGCAGTAGAAGGAGTGAAGATAAAATGGCCAAATGACATTTTGGTAAATGGGAAAAAAGTTGCTGGCGTGTTAATAGAAAACAGCGTTTTAAAGCAACAAATAACGCATTCCGTTATTGGAATTGGCGTGAATGTGAATCAAGGCGTTTTTGAAAAATTTGATCGGCCTGCCACTTCGCTAAAACTGGAGTTGAAACGAAACTATGATTTAAAGAAGGCGCTGACCGAGTTTATAAAATTGTTTCAATCTTACTACGTCCTATTTCTGAAAGGAGATGTAAACTTTCAACAGGACTATCTAAAGCATCTTTTTGGCTATGGAGTGCCGCAACAATTTCAAGACGCCGAAGGTAAATTTTTAGGTGTCATTCTTGGTGTTTTAC
>Ga0228664_1000048_pt1 | contig 92529 bp, 71 predicted proteins | sample 78DmetaG_FD_183029 | JGI IMG/M metagenome (GOLD analysis project Ga0228664, IMG submission 183029) | Seawater microbial communities from Monterey Bay, California, United States - 78D | ecosystem: Environmental > Aquatic > Marine > Coastal | place: USA: California | collected 2016-09-26 | reverse complement strand
ACTTAATTTATTTAGAAACAGTTATTCTCTTAGTTGCAAAGTAGTCACCGTTCTTCACCTGTACGAAGTATACTCCATCAGCTACTACTGATAAGTCTACACTATACGTACCGTTTAAGTTGTCGATAACATTTACATCCAATACATTTCCTAAGATATCTCCTACCTTAACAACTACTTCTCCAGCATTCTCAACAGTTACGTTAAACTTACCTGTAGTTGGGTTAGGATATACATTAATCATGTCATCGTTTTGCGTTAAGTTTTCGATTCCTGCTAGGTTGATTGTGATATCCTCACACTCATCATTCCAGCATTCCCCTTTCTTAGTCGCTAAACATACCGTAAATGTTCCCTGGTCAACATTCTCAAATGTGTATGTTGGATCCTCAGAATCATCTTTACTACCATCTCCAAATGTCCATCTGTAGATGTCATTTCCTGCTGGTCCGTCACAAACTACTGTTCTTCCATCTTTAGTTAATTGGAAAGTTGCATCTGGTGATGGATTAACTACGATAGGGTAGGTTACCTCATCGCTACATCCACCTTCTACGATAGCTTTTAACTTCACATTGAAGCTTTTTGATTCTGAATACAAGTGAGTTGGAGATAAGTCAGAACTACTAGTTCCGTCTCCAAATGTCCACTCATAAGTTAAATCTCCAGCTGCTACTGTTGATTTGTTTGTAAATGAAACCTCTTCATTTTCACAAATTGAGTTGCCTACTTCGAAGTCAGCTACTGCTTGTAACACTACATTTACCTCTTTTTCGATTGAACTTGAACATCCATTCAAATCTGAGATGGTAAGTTTTACAATTTTTGGTCCTACTTTAGAGAACAAGTGACTAGGATCTGCTCTTGTAGCATCTGCTTCTCCTGCAAAATCCCACTCATATGAACTATTCGCTCCTCCATTTGGAAGTGATCCTGTGATAGTGAAGTTAATAGGTGTCAAGTTACACGCAGCATCCCAAGCAAAATCTGCCTCTGGAGACTCTTGTAAAACAATATCCTTAGTGAAGACATTCACACAACCGAATTCAGAAGTAGCTGTTAAAGTAACAGTCTTGGTACCAGGTGTACCAAATGCAAATGCAGGGTTTTGCTCTCTAGAGATTCCCTCTCCAGCAAAGTCCCATGCATAACCCATATTTGCTCCATTTTCAATAGTAGAGCTATTGTTGAAATCTACGTTTACGAAGTTACACTCACCTTCACTAGTAAAACCAGCTGTTGGCATCTCAAACTGGTAAGCGTTTTTCGTTAATGATGCGAAACATCCATTAGCTGTTGCCGTTACGCTAATCTTACGTTGACCTGGTGTGGCAAAAGTATACGCTGGATCTACATCCGTGGTAGAGTATTCTCCTGCAAAATCCCAAGTGTAAGTTATCTTACTAGAAACTGGTAATGTTGTATTATTTTTAACAGTTATTGGTGATCCCTCACAAGCATTTAACACTTTAAAATCAACCAATGGTTTTGGAGTGACTACAATAGTATCTACATCAACATATTCGAATTTAGGATATAATCCGTTACGAACAGTCATTTCTACCATTACATCATTACCGTAAGTAGTGTATTTCCAGAAACCATCCTTGATATCTGAATTATCATCTGTTACTGCTGGATCTGGATCATCAAATTCCCAGTTAGTTAACATGTAACCCGAACCACTAAGCGTTGAGGTATTCTTAAACTGAGCGACATCACCTAAACAGATATCAGCTGAGTTGAATGACGGAACTGGCACATGTGGCACATACATTGTTCTAGCTATTGTAGTATCACATCCTGTATTAGCATCAGAAACAACCAAAGCCATTTCTAATGTTCTACCTGAAAGAGAATCCTCAGGAGAAGTGGTAAAAGACTCGGCTAGGTTTGAATATGAGAAACCAGCTGAAGTCACATCAATACCATCTTGATCTGTAACTTTAAGAGCATATGTATAATCAGCACCTGGAATAGAAGTACTATATTTAGTTGGTCTTGATATGTCATAGTCATTCGTGTAAGAATGTGCTAAAACATCCGGATCTAATTCTGTTCCAGATTCAAAATAACCATCGAAAGTTGTACCTTGAGACAAAGAACCTCCAGTAGGTGATGAAATAACATTAATCGTTCCAGTTAGTGAGTTGTTAGTTGAGTCATCATCACAGAACAGTCCTACCTTGATAGTATTTACACCAGGCGTATTGAATACTGCACTCTGATTAAACGAATGACTAACAGTGTTACTAGGACCCATTTTATCTGCATTCTCAACAACTACTTTACTTCCTATTTGATAATACAACGGTGCTGCAACGGAATCAAATTTTGAACCATTAGTAACATCAATTGAAATAGGTTGTTCAACACCACCACAAATATTTGCAGGAAGTGACGATAGATTTGACACACTATGATCAACGAAGAATTCATATGCACCTAAATCTGGGCCACACTCAGTTCTTAAATTTCCAGCAACGTCATTGGTTGCATAATTAGGCGTACCCATGTTAGCAATAGATGCATTAGTCGGGGTTAAGATGCTGCCAGCTAGGTTTGTAAACCTAGGATTATGATTAACAGAAGTATTATCTTCAGCTTTATCAGTATAAGCTGCAAAAGTGTTATAGATAGTTCTGTTAACTCTAAAGTTATACGTGTTGTTAGGAGATGTGTAAATATCGTTATAACCATTAGTAATGTAGGCATCCGTAGATATATTACTATAGATTATATCGTGATTAGTTCCTGCTCTTAGTGGTTTGCCAGTATTGTAAGCAATATTATTTACGAAATCATAATTTTCACCACCAAAGAAAGCATAAGTGTAAATATTATTTGCGTCAGAAGTAGTTGCTATGGTATTGTGAGCTACTGTAATAGAATCACTCAAACCTTCAATACTTAATCCATAAATTCTTCCTCCAGAACTGTTACTAACTACATTGTTAATAAAACTACCTTTTTTAGTATAATAGAACACAGCACCTGCGTTAACTGAGCCACTTGTTGCTCCAGTAGTTAGTTCATTTACAATATTGTCTTCTATAAACAATTTGTTACATCGATAAGTACGAAGCCCCCAAGTAGCACCACCTAATGACTTGATATTATCAACACTATTTTTCTTAAGATTTACGTCATTACTATAATAAACATTAAACGCATAAGCGTTACGATATGATCTAGCACCTAACACTTCTACATTTGAAACCGTATTTCCAGTTACATCAACAAAATAGCTTCTATTAATATATGCACCATTAAAATCTCTATCAGCCAAAATTCTTATGTTAGAAATTTTGTTGTTTTTCACTTCAACAGGATTGGTATTGTTACCATAACAGTAATATGTATAGACACCATACAACCCAGATGAGACATTTTGATTATCTACTTGATTACCATTAATCTTTATCCCTGAATTGTAACCCGTACCTCTGTATCCATAAACTCCATATACCGTGTAGGACGTTCTTGATCTAAAAGAAATTTTATTGTTACTAGCCTCCCAATCATTACAATAGTAATTGTAAACACCAGCCATATAAACATCAGATATCGAATTACCAGTAACTGTGTTTCCAGCAGTCTGAGTTCTGAATCCTCTGTAATCAATGACACCATAATAGGGACCAGCAGTAGTGGAAATACCATTACTCATTACATTGTCCTTAACAACATTGCCAGTACCGTGATTTCCATCTCTTCTATAGTACAAGTCAGCACTATACATTATGTATGCAGTGTAAGAAGAAGTCGACGTATATCTTGGCATAGTTAAGTTTGAATTCTTAATTGTGTTTGAATTCGCGCTATTATTAATTGTGTAGCATCTCGTTCCACTTGATATACCATTAGCTTCGACAGCAAGATTATCAAACGTAAAAAAGTCTGCACCATTTAAATAAATGACTGTATAATTTCGGTAAGTTCCAGCCGAAGTAATTTTTTCTCCATTACCATTAATTGTAATAGTGTTTGATGCTGTTCCGCTTGCTGTAAATGTAACTTGCTCAGAATAAGGACCTGAACCAGCAACAACATCTACAGTAACTGGACCAGAAACACCTTTTGAATTAATTGCTGAAGCAAAAGAACTAAAACTTGTGTAGTTTGTAGTACTAGCTACAGCACCTTTGTTAATGGTGTACTTACCGCTGAGTTGAGCCATAGCTGTTCCTGACAATAGAAAGGAAACAAGCACTAAAGCTGATTTAAATTTGAAAAGCCAATTTCGTTTGTAATTTTTTTTCATACGCTTAAGATTAGATTGTTAGTTTCTTAATAATTTAAGTGCATCAAATTTAAACAATAAAATTTTAATAATCAATCATTGTTTTAGAATTTTAAAAATTACTTTTTGTCAATAACCATCCTTAATTTAATGTATGTAGTATAATTATACATTAATTAATACCATTATAAGCCAATTATAATAAATTAAGTAAATCAAGTAATTGGAGTTATTCAAATATCTTTATTTCATTTGAATCTATATTCATCACATATGCATTATCATCAAACCATACCACACCATTACCAAGTAACTTTATATTTTTAAGATTTGCTTTCAAACCTTGAAGAGATGTTGGGAAAAACGAATACCGATTACTTAAACGGTTAGCTACTAAATAAGGCTTAACTATATATTCTATCTTTTTTTCATCCTTTAATAAGCCATCAGAAATAATTAAAGTTATGTGGTTCTTTTTTTTAAATCCGACTAGTAACCCTTTTTTGACATTGAAAGTCACAACTTCAGTCTGTCTTATTTTATGTAAGTAAAACATATCATTTAAAATGAATATTGACACACAGATTATGGAAAGCGTCAGACCTATTTTCCATTTATACTTAACAGTTAAACTTATTATTATAATTAGCGTATATAATAAAACGGTTTGAGATTTAGTGATATATACGCCTTCAAAAAAAGCGAAGGGGATGTTTTGAATGCTATTCACAGCATCCGCAATAAACTGAATGTAAATTCCTATTATGTCCGATATAAACTCTCCTAAGCTATTTGAAAACTGAGCAATAAAAATAAAAATTACTCCAAGATATAAAACAATACTAATACATGGAATGACAATCAAATTTGAAAACATAAATAAATTAGGATATTGATGAAAATAAAATAACCCTAGAGGAAATGTAGCTATCTGGGCAGCAATACTGACACTTAGTAAAACAAATATTTTATCAAAAAAATAAGAAGCCTCCGGAAAAAGGCCACGTATATCATCCTTAAAATAGACGATGCCTAGGACAGCCAAAAACGAAAATTGAAAACCAACATTGTAAATATTCAATGGATTAACAGCTAATAAAATAAAACAAGCCAAACAAAGAGAATTATAAATACTGGATTGGCGATTAAATGAATTCCCAATAATAACTGTCCCAAACATAATCGAGGCTCTGGAAACCGATGGTGAAAATCCAGTTAGCAATGCATAAAGAAAAAGTACGATAAGAATACCTGTAGATTTAAAAATCAAAGACATTCCCCCGCTTTTTGAAATGCCCAATAAAAAACTCATCAACACATAAATAATCCCAACATGTAAACCAGATACGGCAAGTACGTGGATAGTTCCTGTTTTTGAAAATGCCTTTAGCCAATCCTCGTCTAGGTCTTCCTTAAAACCAAATATGACAGCTTCTGCAACTCCTCTTACTGCATCATCTTCAAAATACTTATTAAAAAGCTTTCTTAGCTGTAGTTGCCATGAGAATCCCATACTTAATAAGACATTGGATGTGTTTTGGTCCGAATGAACCCACTGACTATGATTAAAAAATCCTTGATGATAAATATTCTGGTTGTTATAAAACTTTCTGAAATTAAATTGATGTTGATTTTTAGGTTCTTTTATCTTCTGCAACCTATTCTTAATTATTAACTGATCACCATATTTAATTTTAAAACTTTGAGAATCTCTTTTAAAATAAACTTGAGCTTTCCCTTGTAATTTTTTATCCTGACCAAGAGATTCTAAAACCCTTACTTTACATGAAATTACTTTTTCTTTTATTTGGGGTTGATTAATAACCCTCACCATAAGCCATTCGGAAGACAAGTGATTTGAGAAATGATTATGATAGTTATTGTCTTTATAATAATGGGTGAGTATAACTCCAGATAAAAAAAACAACCATAAAGCAAGAATAGACCCAAGCCTGATAAGTAAAAAAACTAATCTCTTTTTTAAAATAAAATGGATTAAGATTAGTGCAAATAGACTGACCATAAATAGGCTAATCACCCAGTTTATGGAAATAAAACTACTTGTTGATACAAGTATTCCTACGATAAACGGAACCAGAAACTTAAGAAGCGGAATATGCTTCCATACATTCAATTTTAGTTAGAGTTAAACATACTTTCTATAAATTAAAGCCTTTAGCTCATCTTTCAGCTCCTCATGATCCCAATTTCCTTTTACTTTATATGCTTTATAAATCTTAAATGCTTCATCTCGATTAGAAGCATTATCTATCTCAGTTATAAATGAATTATAGCCCGACTTATCTCCATCAAAAAACACATTTTGAAACTCGAATCGCTTTGCTATCGACATTCCCTTGGCAATACTAGAAATAGGTTTGTTACTGTATCTTTCAAACAAAGAAAGCATTTCCTCATTTTCATTTTTTGAAGGAGCTTCCTTAACTGGTGTTTTATTCTGTTCCGTTTGTGAAACAGGTTCTTTCTCCTCTCTCGCAGAAATCTTTTCTTCCTTCACAGCTTCAGCTTTGGGAGATTTAAGCTTCCCCTTCAAAGCCAAACTGTTCACCTCATCGTAAAGATCAATACAATGTTTTCTGAACACATCGATATCCAGCTGTGATAACTTTTCTGAATGTAAGCTCAACCTACTGTTATGAATACTCAGCATTCCCAAAAGTTCATCAATTTTTTCATGGATTTTATCTCTACTCATTTTCATTAATTTCTACGAATAAAATCAAATAATATTACATTCGACACTTCATAATTAACAGGGCATGTATACAAAACCAAAAAATAGTATGGGATGGATAGAAATTATTTGCGGATCTATGTTCTCAGGAAAAACAGAGGAACTTATCCGAAGAATTAAGCGTGCTAAAATAGCAAACCAAACAGTGCATATATTTAAGCCTAAAATGGAAGTTAGGTATCATAAAGAAAAGATTGTTTCGCACGATGACAATCAAATAGACTCTACACCGATTAGTGACCCTAAAGAAATATTAAACTGGGCTGATAAAGTAGATGTAATTGGAATAGATGAAGCACAATTTTTTAGTCCTAACTTGGCTGAGGTATGCAATCAACTAGCAAATAATAATAAACGAATCATCATTGCCGGTTTAGATATGGATTTTTTAGGGAATCCCTTTGGTATTATGCCTAATCTAATGGCAATGGCAGAATTGGTAACTAAAGTACATGCAATATGTATGAAGTGTGGATCTGAAGCACAATTCTCTTATCGTTTTTCAAATTCTGGCGGTCAGGTTAAATTAGGAGAGAAAGATTTGTATGAACCCAGATGTCGAACTTGTTTTAACCAAGGAATGGAAAAACAACAATCGGATATAAATAAATAAGATCCCCAAAAAATCGATAACGATCACTAAATTTAAAATAGGACGGAAAACTAGTAATAAAAAGAAGGGTTAGTTGCATTGACGCTAATACAAAAAAATTAATCAACGTAAGATGGCCATTGATGTAACTAATAACCAATATGGTCGTCGACATCCCAATTCCTAAATAAATTAACCTTTTTAATTTCCTATGGCTATACAGATGTGCTATTGTAAGCATGTTGTCTCTATGATCTCGATCTCGATCAAAAAAAGAAAAAATCAATAAGTTTGATAAATTTATGAAGTAAAAAATAGTGAAAATGTAAATTAATTGAGTCAAATTAAGAGATTCCTCATTCCCAATTAATGGCGTGATAACAAATCCTATTGTAACAACTAATGCGACAAATATTTCTTTTAAATACCTTAAAAAAGTGCACTTCCTAGACAAAAAATAGTTTATACAAAAATGTAATAATGTCAATATACACAAGAATAAGACATAGCCATAATAAACTTGAGGAACCCAAAAAGAAAGACCAATCAAAATAATTAAACCAAATAATATCCATCGAACCATTTGCTTGTGCTTCAAAAAATGCTCACGATGTCGAATGGAAGAAGCATCCTTTCCAATACTCAAACCATCTAATAAGTGATCAAGCGTATAAATAATCCAGAGACTTAGCGATAGACCTAACGCTAAAACATAGTTTGGTTTAACATCAAATAAATTACTGAAAAACAAATAGGATGATAATGAACCTATGGCAACGAGAATACTGTAAGTGTTAATAAAATTAAGAATTGATTGATATGAATAAAATCGTTTCACAACGAGCTTACCTTTATTCGATGGCTAGAACAGATTCAACCTCTGGCAATAATTTTTTTATGCTTTCTTCAATACCTGCCTTCATTGTGAGATGACTAATACTACAGGTACTGCACGCACCAAGAAGACGAAGTTTCACGATGTTATTTTCATAAGCAACAAACTCAACATCTCCCCCGTCTTGCTTCAAGAAAGGTCTTACACTTTCAAGTGCCTCTTGTATTTTAGTTTCTGACATTGTCATTTGACTTCAAATTTATTGTTTTTATTTAGATGCAGCTAGAATAGACAGTTTTTGAACAATTTTACCTGTAATGGCAAGATAATCTTTATGGATATTATCAAAATTTTTATTTTCCTTTATTGGAATTTTACCTAAAAAATCAACGGAAGATTCTTCGCTTAATTTCAGTCCACCCTCTTTGCCAAAAAGATAATACTTCTCGCCATTTTCTTCTGGTTGAAAAAAGCTCATGTTTTCAACAATGCCTAGAATATTCTGATTTATATGTGGGTTGTGGAACATATCGATGGCTTTTCGAGTATCTGCAACCGCAACTTCCTCAGGGGTTGTAATCAGAACCACGCCACTAATGGGAATATGTTGAACCACACTCAAATGTATATCTCCAGTACCTGGTGGTAAATCTATAATTAGGTAATCTATGTTACCCCATTTCACATCACTACAAAACTGACTAATTGCCTTTGATAACATTGGTCCTCTCCAAACAAGAGCTTGCTTCATATCCACCATGTAGCCAATACTCATAGTTTGAACACCCTCATTCTCAATTGGAACCATTAAATCACCATCCATCTCAGGTTTTTTATCAGTTGTATTCATCAGGGTAGGTATTGAAGGACCGTGAATATCTGCATCCATCAACCCGACTTTTGCCCCTGACATAGCCAATGTTTTAGACAGGTTAATAGCAAATGTACTCTTGCCAACACCCCCTTTACCTGATGCAACGGCAATTATGTTCTTAATTCCAGATAAAACAGATTGGTCGTCTCTACTCCGTTGAACGTTGGAAGTTATATTAATTTTTACATTTGCCTCTGAATCAACCATTGTATGAATTGCATTTTTACATGCGTTGGCAATACTATCTTTCATAGGACAAGCCGGGGTGGTTAAAACTAAATCAAAAGCTACTTCATGATCGTGGATATTTAAATTTTGAATCATTCCCAATGAAACTAAATCCTTATTTAAATCGGGGTCATCAACATAACTTAGTGCTTTTATAATATCGTCCTTATTCATTCCTTGTGCTTTATAAAAAATAAGCGTTTGTTCATCTTGACAACGAACCACTTTACAAATTTATGTTGTCCTAAAATACTGCCTATAACAAATAGGAATATTTGATAAATAAAATATACAATAACAATTGTAATAATCAGTTCGTACCAAAATAACTCTCCATAAGTTGACTTACTGAATAAATACTCAGTAATTGGCTTTCTTACGAATACAATTGAAGAACCTGTGATTGCAAAAATGACAAAAATCCAAAGTAATTGAATATCAGTTTCAATATTCCATTTGTATTTGAGTTTCTGGATGATTTTCTTCATAAAATTGACAAAATTTGAATTGCGAAGTTAATTATGTAAACGCTCAACATTATCATTTTGTGTGACTAGTCAATAAAAAAATGGGAAGCTCTCGCTTCCCATTTTTAATCTAGTTTAGTTTTATGGTGAATATCAATATACTAACTTGAAGTCTACTCGTCTGTTAAATGCTCTTCCTTTCGCAGTGGCATTATCTGCAACTGGTTTGGATTCGCCATAACCAATAGCTGACATACGACTTTCTTCAATTCCTTGAGAAACAAGGTAGCTTTTTACAGACTCCGTTCTCTTTTGAGAAAGAACTAGATTGTCTGCATCTTCACCTTGACTATCTGTATGACCCTCGATTATAACTTTAGCTTCTTTATACTCTTTCATAATTTCAGCTAGGACATCTAAGTTCTCAAAAGACTCAGATTTTATTATGTCTTTTCCGCTTTCGAAGAATATTCCTTTTGCTGCAAGTCTTATTTTCTCTTTAACTTCCTCCTTAATCTCAGGACAACCTTTATTTTCTACTATTCCTGGTGTAGCTGGGCAAACATCAAGGTGGTCATAGACACTGTCACCATCTGAATCTGGACATCCTTGCCCCTCTGCTGGTCCTGATTTAAGTGGACACTTATCTTCAGCATCTGTTATGCCATCTCCATCTGAATCTGGACATCCATTGAATGCAGGTAAACCTGGAACTTTAGGACACTTATCTTCGGAATCAACTATACCATCTCCATCTGAATCTGGACATCCATTGAATGCAGGTAAACCTGGAACATCTGGACACTTGTCGTCTTCATTAATTACACCATCTTTATCGTCATCCATTGGACAACCAACGGTATCAACTGCATAATTAGTTGGGGTATTTGGACAAATATCAAAGTCATCACTAATTCCATCACCGTCTTCATCTTTAATTTTATATGAACTTCCGCCATCTCCGCCAAAGTTGAATACCAAACCCAAAGAATGGTAAGCGTAGACATCATGCAATGGTTTGCTGCCCTCCTGAGCACTATTTAAACGTGCACCAGCAACCATGTAAGGGCTTGCATCGTAATTGTCATCAAACGTATAATTAAACTGTTCACTTATTATTAAATCGATTGCATCTGAAACCCTCACCTTAAGTCCTAGACCTGCATTCCAATGAGAAGCAATCCAAGATCTATCTAAGGGATAACCTTCATATTTAGGGCTCAACGATTCAGGAGTAAATCTAGAGACAGACGACATTGCACCCCATCCTGCTCTCAAAAATGGTTTGAATCTTGCATCCTCATCAAGTATGTAACCGTTGTTGAATTTGTACGTTAATCCAATCATTCCCTCAGTTACTCGAGATCTGAACCCTACTCTAACAACATAGGCTCTTGTAACATCATATACATTCTTGTAAAAACCAATATCTCCAGCTCCTCCATAAATGTTTATATCAAAAGATGGGTTGATATACATACCAAAAGCTCCACCAACACCCTGGTAATCAGGACTGTTTTTGAAGTATAATGACGAACCTAAATCACCATGATACTCGCGAAGACCACCATTTACCTCAAACCCAAATTTCTTGTAAGACGTTTGAGCATTAACAAAGAATGATGAAAATATTAATAGGAAGAGACTTAATTTGAGTAGGTTTTTATTCATAATTTTATACTTTTTAAGTAAGCAATATTACATTATTATGACTAAACTTCAAAAATAATTTACTTATTCACCCGCGAATTTTTGTGCCTTCGGAGCAATTTTGACAAATATCTATATTACTTCTGCTTTTTAAAATCAACCTTCTAAACCGGTTATATTCGTCTCCTTTCCAAATTGATTTGAACGATTGTCTATCAAGACCCCCCAATTGATAAGACCCGTCTTTATCAAAACAACATGGAACTATTTTTCCATCCCAGGTAACAACACAGGCGTGCCACATCCTCCAACAGTGACTCAACAAACCATTTTTTATTTTATAGGATAAGCCTTTTTTTATGTATCTCGAATACTTAGGATTTTGTGGTAAAAGATCACTCCCTGATTCAAAATTATATATCTGAGCAGTTTTTATAGCTAGATGATCCACCCCAATTTCTTTGGCCATCTCTTTGATCTCATCAACTTCACTTTCATTGTGCCTAAAAACAATGAATTGCCATATGATAAATGGTGTATTTGACTTTAATTTTCTCTTCCATTCAACCATTTTTTTTGTTCCTTCAACTACCTTTTTGAAGTCCCCACCTATCCTATATTTGGAATAACTTTTTTGATTAGTTCCGTCAATGGAGATAACTAGACGATTCAGTCCACTTTCAACAGTTTTTTGGCAATTTTTATCGTTAAAATAATGCCCGTTACTTGAAGTTGCGGTATATATATTTCGTTCAGATGCATAACCTACCATTGAAAGAAAATCTTTGTTTAAATAAGGTTCTCCTTGAAAATAATACGTAATATAGGTCAGTTCTTTGTGAAGCTGATCAATGATTGATTTGTTAAGCTCTGGTTCAAGCATTCCAATGGGTCTGCTAAACGATCGAAGACCACTTGGACATTCTGGGCATCTCAAGTTACAACTAGTTGTTGGCTCAATTGAAATCGCAACAGGATAGCCTGAGTGATAATTTTTTTTTAGTCGCTTACTAACGTGATAACTTACGAAAATTTTAAATGCGTTAATCAAACGCAATGGAGTTAAGGTTTTCAGGTAAAGTAACCCATCAGTTAGAATAGCTCTTCTGGACATTATGTAAAATGAATCCTTTTTTTGATAAAATACAATCCACTTATGAGTGTGAATACAAGAAAACTGAAGTTTAATATCCAACCCGATAAACTGAACCCCATAAAATAAAAACTACCCACCAAAGCAAATAAGCTACCTCCTAGAAATAAATGTAGCCCTATTTTTTTCTTTTGTCTCAAGAAAAGACTTCCAAAAAGAGCAACAATGCAGCCTATTATTCGAGTCAAACTGAGTTTTTCATACCGTCTTTCAATGAGGTTAGACTCTAAATCATAGATAAACTGATCAAATGTTCCTTCTAAAGTCGGATTATTGGACTTTTCTTTTTGGAATTCTAATGACTCAACCAGGCTATCTCTCAAAAAATTAACACTCTCCGGGTGACGATAAGATTCAATATTACTAGCTATAATGAATGACAACATGAGCGTCACTATAAACCCAATAATTGAATATGATTTGGTCAAACCCATTTGTGAGCAAATCTAACAAAATTCGACCTGTATAAAACAAGTTATTTAGCTGACCTTAATCTTCTCACAAAAGCATTTAGCAGGTATACTGATAGTAGGATGAATGTGACAACCATTAAAGGTTGATATCTCCTATTTCCTCCATTATTGTCTTTAAAAATAAATGGTAATATGTTTTCCTTATTCTCTGATTCGTTAACGACTGATTTAATCTTGCCAGATTCAACATAGTCAGGATATTTTCGAATATCCCAATTTGCTAACGATGCAATAGAATTCAATTCTTCCATTCTTCGTTTCCTGAGTGCTTCCAAATATTCCACTCCCCTATCACAAGACAAGTCTCCCTTTGCAGGATGCCTAATGACATATCGAGCTTGATAATGCTCTTTGTTTGGAGTTTCTATAAAAAACAAGTCCTCAGGAAAGTTTTTTAACGAGTATCGTACATGTAGTCTTGTGAAATAAGTTTGGGAAGTTGTGTTTTCATACCATGGTACCCCTGCCATAATAAATTCCTTTTGCTTAGGAGGATTTCCTACACATGGATCGCACTTCATACCGCTCCAAGAAGGAGTCACATTCCATGCATATTCTAAAAAGACTACATCTTTACCTTCTTTTTTGTGTTTTTTCTTAAACACATCCTTATAAAACGATCCAAATTTTGGTTTAATGAACGTAGGAATATTATTTCCTGTAGGCATTTTAACCGTTCTATAATTCGAACATTCCACCCTGCCTTTTTTAGAAAAAGCATATACAATCATGTCCTGCTCTCCCACAGAATTTGCCATTCCTAGACGTATAGGTAGCATAAACTTGTCTGTTTTTACTTTTATCTGCAGTGGTCTCAAAAATCCATCATTTGCTTCAGAATTATACTTGTTTAAATCTACTTTTACCACAAAAAACTTCAAACCACTCTTAATATAAGGCTCTAACACTTTTTCTGCTTTTGCGGGTATTTTATAGTCATTTTCGAGGAGCCAATTTTTAAGTCCAGACGACTTTTTAGCACTCAATATCAGTATCTCGTATTCCTCAACATTATATTTCGCTTCTATTTTTACTTGGTGAGTTATCCCTGATGTCATTGCTGTTAAAGGATTAAGCATTCTAGTTTGCATGCCACCAGCTTCATTAATAAAATTTTCTTCAAAGTCTATTATACACGGATTGTCATCATAATACTCTACCAATCTAGGAGCGGAATATGCGTCGAGTTTGGAGAAAATCGATCGGTCTGCAATCTGAATATCTTTTCGTGAAATAACATTGGGTATTGGTACCACCATTGCAAAATCTTTTACATCACCTTCAAAATCATTGCTCATCGTAATAAAAGTCTGATCTCCATCTCGGACCAAAATCACCTCAGATTTGTGATTGTACAACTCTGCTCCTGCTTTGGCTACATAAAAACCGCAAAACGCTTTGGCTAACTGACCTATCGAGCAAATAGCCATCATTGATAAAATTATTTTTTTCATATTCTTTTGTTTTAATTATTCAGTAATTATTTATTTAATGTATTCCATTCGTATTTTTTTTGTTGAAAAAATTGATCAAACAAGGGGGTAAAAGGACTTATAAAAAAGAGAATCCAAATAGCCGCTGTCTGTATGTAAAAAAAGCTTGATGCTACAAAAAGAGTAATTGCCAAACCTATAGACCAAATTATTCGTGCCTTAGCATGGTTGGGTATTGTCATAGGATCTGTAATCATAAAAAAGGCAAACAATAGCAAGGTGCCATTACTCATCTGATGCCACCAAACTTCTGGCTCCCATCCAAGATAAACCACGCTTCTAATAAATAACAATAAACCAAATGTTAAAAAAAAAGCTATTGTCGTGTCTAATCTACTCACTTTTAAAAGCATCATCAAACCTGCAGCACCAATAAAAAACCACAAAAGCATACTGCTCCCCCATTGACCTGGACTTATCCAAGCTTGATTAGTCAGTAATATAGAAACTATAATACCAATATTTGCTGGATTAAAAATATGCTTACCACGCAACCTTAAAATATATTTGGATGAAATTGCTACAAAGGCTCCCAAAGATGCTACCCATAACTCTCCTGTTTTTAATAATAAGCATAATCCCAATGCAGTAATCATCCCACTTTTTATTGAAGCATAATTTTTAGTTGTAAAAAATGCAAATAATACTTGAGTGATTAAGGCTGTAGCAATGAACACTGAGTAGGTCAAGACATTAGCATCCCAATCTAGATAGCTAATACCGAACAATAAAAAAGAGCCCAAAAAAATTATCTGAAAGTACCTCGGGTCATTTATTTCATGTTTAAATACTCTAATCAAAGTTTTCATAAAAAAATCTATTTAGTGGTAATACCACTTACAGTTAAAAGGTAAACAACTTTTATGCCATTTTATTTTTCCAGCAATAATTAAAATGGTCGCTGACCATTCCAATAGCCTCCATATATGCCATACAAGTAATGCTGCCAATGAATTTAAAACCACGCTTTTTGAGATCTAGAGCCATTGCGTCACTTTGAGATATCTTAGGTTTTACATCATCCCATGTAGCAATTTTTATTATTAATGTTTTATAATTTGTGAATTGCCAGATGTACTTATCAAATGACCCATATTCTTTTTGAATTTCTAAAAATTTTTGGGCATTATTTATTACTGCTAAAATTTTTGCTTTATGTCTTATGATTCCTTGATCTTTGAGAAGATTATCGACTTTAAAAGCATTGTATTTTGCAATTTTGTCTGCCTTAAATTGATCAAAAGCTAATCTAAAATTTTCTCTTTTTTTTAAAATAGTATGCCAACTCAAGCCTGCTTGAAACGTCTCAAGAAATAAATACTCGAATAATAAATTGTCATCATGACAAGGCACTCCCCACTCTTCATCATGATACTTTACATATAGCTCATCTTTTAAGCACCATTCACACCTTTTTTTATTGTCTGAGAGTTTAAATTTTTTCATAAGAAAACTCCACTAAAACGTCAAAATTGAAAATAAATGAAAGGCTGTATTTCAGCAGATTTTGCTTGATATATAATAAAAATCAATACGCTAATCCCTACGACTTGCAAGTAAATAGGCATATTAGAGAAAAGATTCTTTAAGCTCTCTTTAAATCTGTATGGCAATAAATGAATGAAAAAACCAAACACTATGAGAGACATTGGCTTCCAGTAACCTGCAATACGATTTGTTATTCCGCTTATATCAAAATCAAAGAATATTTTATGAATCATAGTATCAACCGTTTTTATATCAATGGCACGAAAATACATCCAACAAAATGCTACAAAATGAAAAGTAATTAGCATTGATAAAAAACTCCAAAGGAAATTCTTTCTTACTTTAATCAAACTCGACCAAAACTTATGGATAGCCAATCCTAAACCGTGAATACCGCCCCAAATAATGAACTTTAAAGCTGCTCCATGCCACAACCCACCCAGTAACATAGTTATTAGAAGATTTATGTAAGTCCGAATTTTACCCTTTCGATTACCACCGATAGAAATGTATAAATAGTCACGAAGCCATGTAGAGAGAGAAATATGCCATCTTCGCCAGAACTCTGTAATGCTTTTAGATTTATATGGACTATTAAAATTGATTGGCAGTTTAAATCCTAGCAAGGCCGCGATCCCTATGGCCATATCCGAGTATCCTGAAAAATCACAATAAATCTGAATGGAGTACCCATAAACCGCAACTAAATTCATAAATCCACTATAAATTTCTGGAGCATCAAACACACGATCAACAAAATTGACGCTAATGTAATCACTGATCACTACCTTTTTTACTAAGCCAGTAGCAATCAAAAAGACTGCATTACCAAAACCTCTTCTACTTAAAAAATAAGGTTTATTGATTTGTGGAAGGAAATCAATAGCCCTAACAATAGGACCTGCAACTAGCTGGGGAAAAAATGAAACAAAAAAAGCAAAATCAAGAAGACTACTACATGGTTTAATTTTACCCCTGTAAATATCTATACTGTAGCTAAGGGTTTGAAATGTATAGAACGAAATACCCACTGGCAAAATGATTTCTGTAGTACTAAATTTAGATTGAAACAAATTATTAGAAAACAATGCCATGAAATTCAAAGCTTGAAATTCTGAGCCCACTATTGAATTTATAGTATCAACAATGAAATAGGAATACTTAAAATAAAAAAGTAACCCAAGGTTTGTGAGGATACTTAAAAATAAAAAAAATCGCTTACGCCATCCTTTGCTATTGAATATTTTGAAACCAAATATGTAATCAAAAATGATACTAACTAGAAGCAGAATAAAATAAAAACCGCTGCATTTATAGTAAAAAAACAAACTGAAGGCCAACAGGTAACTGTTCCTAATTCTATTGTGTTTATGGATTAGTGCAAAAAATCCAAACATCACAGTGAATAGCATCAAAAAAAGGTATTGACCAAATAAAAGTGGTTGATCTGAGGAAAAGCTAAAGATGTTATCGAAACTAATCATAAGTTAAAATCACTCTCATAATGATACATCAACGCTTCATAGAGTAATTTGCCCTGCATTTCATATCCTTCTTTTGTAAAATGGATTAAATCTCTTCGAGCTAAAGACTTTTTTTGCCATTCTAAGATAGAGTTTTTACCTCCCATAATTTTGTATAAATCCCACAAAGCAACATCTTCTTCATCAGCTATTTCATATAAAACTTTACAAAGTTTTTCAATGTTTTTATTTGAATATCTACGTTTAAAAAAATGATCAGAAGGTGTTGTAATCAAAATTGACATGCTTGAATCTTGATTTTTAATGCGTTGAATTATTTGTTTAAAATCTTCTTTCACACAAGCTGAGCAGAATCTGCTTGGATAAGTATAGCTATCATTTGTCCCAAAACTAATAATAATTAGTTTGGCATCTAAGTCTGTAATATGTGTTTGAAAATTTGAACTTCTGAGATATTGAGAAGCAGTTGCACCATTCACGCCAGTAGAATGATATAAAATACCACTTGAGTCATTTTTTAAAATAATACCGTGTATGTCAGGGTGAATATTAGAGGAATGGGTCGATCTAAATTTGATTTGACTTAATAGCTTTTCTGATTGGATAAATGTATAATTACTATTCCGCTCCCATGTTATCGAATTGGAATCTATTACTGGTAAAAGCGTCCCAAAATCATCAAAAATTGTAATCTTTTTAAATGTTGCCCCTCCTTCTAACACATTGATAGATAATTCGGCATTAGGCAAGGGGGATACTGAGTAACCCACTAAACCAATTTGATTTGACTCAAAATCCTTTTTAATTGAACAATACTCCCAATCACCATCATAGCTAAATTGAACATCATTTGGGCCATAACTTCCAGCTATCTTATATGGAAAAACTACCCCCCTGCCCGCGTTACCAAAATTATTTTGAAATAATGTTCTAACCTTTCCTGTCAGATAATTAGCTTGGATGTGAGAATCCCCGATATGAACCACAGAAACTACTTTATTTTCTTTAGATTTAATTTGAGCTAATTCCTCAAAAAATAGTTGCAATGACTCGGCATTAACGATCCGATTTTGATTTTCTGGGGAATCAATGTATTCTGAAAATGATATGGTAAGAAATAGAATTGATAGAAAATAATTAATCATCAATTGTACTTACCGTTATATTGCTTTCTAATATCTCCAACTAACTTCTTAACTTCTTGTTCTTGATCTTTCTTACATATTAAAAGAGCATCATCCGTATCTACAACAAAATATCCATCTAAATCTTTGATTACCACTAACTTTTCTTTTTCAGAAACGACTAAATTATTAGTAGCATCAATAGCGAGTAGGTTAACATTTAAAACCGTATTAGAATCCTCCCCTTGAAGATTTTCGTGAACACTTTTCCATGTTCCTAAGTCACTCCAGCCAAACTCTGAGGGCAAAACATATACATTTTCGGCTTTTTCTAATATCCCGTTATCAATAGAAATACTTGGTATAGAGGAATAAATTCGATCAATATGTTGCTTTTCTAATGAAGTGTTATATGCCCCTTTTACCTCTGAAAAACTTAAATTTAACTCTGGTAAAAAATTGTTTAGAGCCTTCAGAATAGTTGGAATACTCCAAATAAACATTCCACTATTCCATAAAAATTCACCACTATCTAAAAATTTCTCAGCTAACTCTAATGGAGGTTTTTCTGTAAACGTTTTCACCCTATTAATGCCCTCTGAAATCGCATTAGGCTCAAACTGAATGTAGCCATAACCTGTATCTGGTCTATGTGGCTTAATACCAAGAGTAACTAAGGCATCATTGTTTTTTGCATAATCATGAGCTGTGAAAATCTGATTATTGAATGCGTTAGTGTCTTGAATTAAGTGATCGCTAGGAGCAATAATAAGAACACCATTATTAGATAACTCCGAAATTTTATTGGCTGCATAAGCTGCACATGCAGCTGTGTTTTTACCTAATGGTTCTCCAAGTATTTGATTGTCCGTAATTAAGGGTAATTGTTCTTTGACTAAATCAACATAATTTTGATTTGTGATAATGAAAATGTTTTCCTGAGGCACAAGATTCAAGAATCGATTATAAGCATCTTGAATTAACGTACTCCCAGTCCCTAATATATCAACAAATTGCTTAGGTCTTGATTCTCTACTAACTGGCCAAAACCGAGTTCCAATCCCACCTGCTAGAATCACTGCATATGTATCTTTTAATGTTTTCATAAAATTCCTTCTCTTATCAAATCTTGAACATGAACCATGCCCAATGGTTGGTTTTCTCTAGATAAAACAATATGATTTATCTTATTTTCTTTCAAAAAATTAACTCCCTCAATCGCTAATTCATCTGCATTCATAGTTTTAGGTTGGGGCGTCATGATCTCATGAGCTTTAAAGTGTTTTTCTAAAAGAGCATTTGAGTTCATATCTGAACCTCTTGTTAGCATTCTTCTTAAATCTCCATCTGTGATAATTCCTACAATTTTTGAATTAGACAAGACTAGAACTGCTCCCATTCTTCCCTCTGTCATTGCAACAATGCACTGGGGCAAAGCATCCATATGATCAACTACTGGTAATGGATTTTTTCTTGCAATATCTCCCAGTGTTAAATAAAGCTTTTTACCCAAAGCTCCACCAGGGTGATACTTTGCAAAATCTTCAGACTTGAAGTTTCTGCATTTAATTAGAGCCACGGCTAAAGCATCGCCCATTGCCATTTGAGCAATCGTACTCGTGGTTGGAGCAAGATTATTTGGACAGGCTTCTGAATCAACCGTTGTATCAAGTAAAAAATCACAATTTTTTGCTAAAAATGAATCCAAATTTCCAGTCATACCAACCAATTTATTGCCTGCATTTGATATCAATGGAACAAGAGCCACAATCTCGGGGCTATTTCCACTCTTCGAAATACAGATTACAATATCGTGATTTTGAATCATTCCTAAATCACCATGTATAGCATCAGCGGCATGCATAAACAAAGCAGGTGTGCCTGTACTATTAAATGTAGCAACCATTTTCTGGCCAATAATGGCACTTTTTCCAATGCCCGTCACGACAACTCTTCCTTCAGAAGAAAGTATTTTAGTGACTACATTTGAAAAGTGAGTGTCAAGTAAATTGCTTAATTTCTCAAGGCTTTCACTTTCTAATAATATGGTGTCTTTACCAATTTTGAGAATATCTTTCGATTCCGTCATGTAATTTGATGCAAATTAAAAAATTATTTCTGCAAGTGATACAAAGTGTATTATATTAGTGTTTAAATTCGTTGGATATTCGTAAAATAAAATAATGACTACAGAAGTTTTGGATTTAAAGGCAAGCCTTAAAGAGTTTTTTGGATTTGACTCGTTCAAAGGAATGCAAGAGCAAGTTATATCCACCATACTAAAAGGAAACGATTGTTTTGTCATTATGCCAACGGGAGCTGGAAAATCTCTATGCTATCAGCTGCCTGCATTAATCAGTAACGGTACTGCAGTCATTATATCACCTCTCATCGCTTTAATGAAAAACCAAGTTGATGCTATTAGGGGTTTTGGCGAAAATGATTCTATTGCTCATTTTTTGAATTCCTCTCTCACAAAAACACAAACTGAACGAGTAAAAAGAGATGTTTCAGAGGGTCGTACAAAAATGCTTTATGTTGCCCCAGAAACGCTAAAAAAAGATGAAACGATCGACTTTCTTCGATCAGTAAAATTAAGTTTTGTAGCAGTAGACGAAGCCCATTGTATTTCTGAGTGGGGTCATGACTTTAGACCTGAATACCGAAGAATAAAACAGATTGTAAAAGAAATTGATGATGTACCTATGGTAGCACTTACGGCAACAGCTACTCCCAAGGTACAATTGGATATTCAAAAAACATTGAACATGCTAGATGCTCAAGTTTTTAAATCATCATTTAATAGAGCTAACCTTTATTATGAGGTTTTACCCAAAGGAAGTAAAGCACAAACCATGAAAGACCTAATCTCTTTTATCAATAAAAGAAAGGGTAAAAGTGGTATTGTATACTGCCTGAGTAGAAAGAAAACAGAAGAAGTGTCTGAAATACTTCAAGCAAATGGTATAAACGCACTTCCATATCATGCTGGGTTAGACGCTAAAACTAGAGCAGGTAATCAAGATAAATTTCTAATGGAAGATGCTGATGTAATTTGTGCCACAATTGCATTTGGTATGGGTATTGATAAACCGGATGTTCGTTTCGTAATACATTACGATGTTCCAAAGTCATTAGAAGGCTACTATCAAGAAACTGGTCGAGCAGGTAGAGACGGAATGGAGGGTGATTGTGTTCTTTTCTATAATCCAAAGGATACCGAAAAGCTAGAAAAATTTCTAAAAGACAAGCCTGTAGCCGAACGGGAAATTGGTACTCAGTTAATTTCAGAAATGGCCTTCTTTGCTGAATCATCACAATGTAGGAGAAAATCATTACTTCATTATTTTGGTGAAAACTTTGACACTGAAAAATGTGACAAAATGTGTGATAATTGCAGAACCCCCCGAGAAACGGAAGAAGCTACAGATTCTCTAATTGCTGCACTTAAAACTATCCAGTTTACGGATGGAAAAGTTGGATTAAAACATATCATCAATATCCTTATGGGCAAAGCCTCGCCTGAGGTGAAAGCATACAAACACAATCTCCACGAATTATTTGGTTTTGGTAAAGAAAAAAATGAAAATTATTGGAAAACTCTAATTAGGTATGGACAAATCAACAATCTAATCATCAAAAACATTGAATTGTATGGTCTGCTTTCCATTAGTAAAGAAGGCTTGAATTTCATAGCAAAACCAACAAGTGTTCAAATTGCCTTAGATAAGGAATATGATGCTATAAGTGATGCTGATTTTGAGTCTATCCAAATAGAAGCTGTATATGATAAAGAGCTTTATTCTAAGCTAAAAGAACTTCAAAAAGAAGTAGCAAAAGATATGGGGCTCCCTCCATATGTGATTTTTCAACAAACATCTTTAGAGGATATGGCTTTCAAATTTCCTATCACTATGGATGAAATGGAAAACATCACTGGTGTAGGTAAAAATAAGGCTAAAAAGTTCGGAAAACATTTCATTCAACTGATATCTAATTACGTAGATGAGAATAATATTGAAAGACCAGACGATTTAGTTTTGAAATCCGTAGTCAATAAAAGTGCTCGTAAAATTCACATTATTCAAAATATTGACAAAAAGGTTTCAATAGAAGATATTGCCAAAGGGCAGGGACTCGATTATGAGGAACTGATTGAAGAATTAGAAGCTATCGTATTTTCTGGAACACAAGTAGACTTGCTCTATTACATCGATGAAATCATAGATGAAGAAGGAAGAGACGAAATTTATGATTACTTCAAATCGGATGATTCTGGAAGTATTGATGCTGCCGTAAATGAATTTGATGGAGAGTTCACACATGAAGAAATGAAGATATTTCAAATTCAATTCATGAGTGATGTTGCAAATTAGAAAAAACAACTATAAATTTGCAGCCCAAAATGGCTGATGGTGTAACTGGCAACACGTCTGTTTTTGGTACAGAAGAGTCCAGGTTCGAGCCCTGGTCGGCCAACTAGATTGGAGAGAAAGAATTAATTTCTTTCTCTCCAATTAACATAGTCTAAAGGAATAGAGATTCCAATAGTTTATGATAACTATCAAAAAGGTAGTGAAAGTAAAACAAAGAATATGCCCTCTTTTATAAATAAAGTAAAAATTTTTGCTGGATCTGGATCTCACTCCATTGCAGAAAAGATTGCCAAAGCTTACGGCCAAAATCTAGGTAGTGTAACCTTGAATAGCTTCAGTGATGGGGAATTTCAGCCATGCATAGATGAAACTGTTCGTGGATGTGATGTTTTTATCATCCAATCTACCATGCCCCCTGCTGATAACACTATGGAGCTGCTTATGCTTATTGATGCAGCTAAAAGAGCTTCGGCTCACAAAGTTGTCGCAGTTATTCCATACTTTGGCCTAGCAAGACAGGACAGAAAAGACAAACCAAGAGTTCCTATAAGCTCTAAAATGGTTGCAAATATCTTAACCGCAGCTGGAGCGGACCGTGTAATGACTATGGATTTACACGCTCCACAAATTCAAGGATTTTTTGACATACCCGTTGATCATCTTGACTCAACAGTCATATTTATCCCATACATTAAAAGTTTGCCTGCTGAAAATTTATTACTTGCTGCACCTGATGTAGGTGCAACAAAACGTGTGCGTGAATTTGCGAAATTTTTGGGTGTAGAAATGGTTATTTGTGATAAAGCAAGAAAACGTGCCAATGAAATTGCATCAATGACAATTATTGGTGATGTCAAAGGTAAGGATGTTGTTTTGATAGATGATATCTGTGACACCGCAAATACCTTGTGTAAAGCAGCAGCACTTATTAAAGAAAAAGGAGCAAAATCCGTACGAGCAGTATGTACCCACCCAGTTCTTAGTGGTAAAGCATATGAAAATTTGGAAAACTCCGTATTAGAAGAAATTGTACTTTGTGATACCATCCCAATCAAAAATGGTAATTACAGTAAAATTAAAGTACTTAGCGTTGATAATCTTTTTGCAAACGCTATAAGAAGTGTCAGTGAATTTGGATCAATAAGTTCCTTATTTAACATCTCTGACTCATACCAGAAAGAATTAATTTAAAACAAGAATTTAATATTTAGTAAAATGAAAGTAATCGCATTAAAAGGTGATGTAAGAGACGGATTAGGAAAATCTGCCACCAAAAAAGTGAGAAAAGAAGGGAAAGTACCCTGCGTAATTTATGGTAAAAATGAAAATTTAAACTTTTCAGTTTATCAAGCTGACTTTAAGCATTTAGTATATACTCCAAACACGTTCCTTGTTCAGGTTTCTGTTGGAGGAAATGTAAAGCTCGCTAAAGTTCAAGAATTGCAGTTTCATCCTGTATCAGAGGATATCATCCATGCTGATTTTTATGAGGTAGACGATAAAAGTCCGCTATCTATATCTGTACCAGTTAAGATTGTAGGAAATTCTCCTGGAGTTATTGCAGGTGGAAAATTGCAACTTAAAATTAAAAAATTAAATGTATCTGGTTTAATATCAGATCTTCCTGAATTTATTGAAGTTGATATCAATGATCTAGAAATTGGTAAAAGTGTTAAAGTAAAAGATATTCAAGTTGATAAACTTCAATTACTCGATTCAGAGAATAACTCCATTGTTTCATGCGTTGTAACACGTGCTGCTAGAAGTGCTGCTGACGGAGAAACAGAAGAGGAAGATGCAACTTCTGAAGAAGGAGAAGCAACTGAAGAAAAAGCAGAAGAATAATCATAAATCAATAATAATTCAAAGCCCTTTTTCTATGAAGAAGGGCTTTTTTTATACACTTCACAAACTCTTTCAAGGCACGAATCCATGGATTCAAATTCAAAATTTAAATAATCACACACTTTTTCATTTGAAAACTGATTCTTTGAAATGCTCGCTTTTACTGTCTCTCTTGATAACATTCCATTGATTCCCAAAAATTCCATCAATGAAATGACAAAATAGATGATATGATATAAAAAGCCCTTTAACTCAATAAAAGGTTTCCTGTTTTTGAATTCATCTGCCATCGTTTTAGCTATACTTTCGAAGGTTTTATTTTCTGATACGAGGATAAATCGCTCTCCATTTGCTCTAGACAAACAAAGCTTTTCCATGACTTTAGCAACGTCTTTAACCCCTACAAATCCAGTAACTCCACGACTAAAAAAGTAAAACTGCTTAAATGCATTTTTAAAAAGCTGATTGGACCCTTTTTTCCAATCTCCATATCCTAGAACAATACCCGGATTTACCATCACTACAGACAGACCCTCCTCTTTACCTCTAAGTATTTCACATTCCCCTAAATATTTGGAGAATCCATAAAAACTATGTGGTTGTTCTGAAGACCATAAATTATCCTCATTAATAATTTCGTTCTTGTCATTTTTAGTCAAAGCAGCTATACTGCTACTATACAATAATTTTTTTACGTCAGAATCAATTGCAGCATTTACAACATTCGCTGTATATTTTTGGTTTACTCGAATCATTTTTTCACGATCTCTCTTAGAATAAGATATCAATCCTGCCAAATGAATAACGTAATCACAATCTTGAAAAATTTCTTGTAGACCTGTAACATCATACAACTCACATTCACACCAAACGAGTTTGTCATAAGTACTTGATGGAAGATTATAATTTAGTTTAACTAATTCAAATTCACCAAACGATGACTTTAGTCTATGAATCGCCCTTACATCATGACCCATTTTAAGTAAGTGATGAATAATGTGTACACCTAAAAAACCATTGGATCCAGTTACGGCAAAAATCATGAGATTCTTCGTTTAATTTTGTAAACCACGAATATATTGAATGCTTGAACATTACTTCAATAAATTAAACTTAGACATTACTCCATCGTCTCATGGGCTTGGATCGATAGTCGATGCTTACATTTCTGAATTTCCTAAGCTTAAGCAAGCTAAGATTGCATTAATTGGATACGGTGAAGACTGCAATGGTATTCGTGAACACCTTTATCAACTGAGTAAATTTAGCCATACAGCAAACAGCATTGTTGATCTTGGGAACATAAAGCCTCATGATGAGGAACACGGAAATCAATCAGCTTTATACCTCATCATTGAAGAATTAAAAAATTTAGGTATTACTTCCGTATTTATTGGAAAAGAACTTGATCAAGGTTTCGCACTATATCGAGGTGTGAAAGGGTCGAAGAATCAGATGCAGGTTTCCTGTATTTCATCAAAAATACCCGTTTCTGAAAATCAACTATTTAATAAAATACATGAAGATGATTATGAAAATACTTGTAAAATAAATTCGCTTGCATATCAAAATCACTTCGTATCTCCTGAGGAACTAGCAACAATAAAAAATAAAAATCACAACATTATTAGATTAGGTAATCTCAAAAAAAACATAGAGGAGTCTGAGCTGTACTTGAGAAACTCCAATTTAGTTTTATTTGATATCAATGCCATTCAACATGCTGATGCTCCTGGAAAAGAAGCTATATATCCAAGCGGATTGTCAAGTGAAGAAGCCTGCCAAATTGCAAAGTATGCTGGCATAAGTGATTACAATTCTTGTTTTAGTATTTTTAGTTATTTGCCACGTTTAGATGAAAGAGGATTAACTGCTGCTCTTTGTGCTCAAATAATATGGTACTTTATTGATGGGTTTTACAATCGTATGAATGATAAGCCTGAATCGCATCAAGATTTTATAAAATATCGATGTGACTTTAGTTATAATGATACCCCCATACTATTCATTAAAAGTAAACGATCCTCTAGATGGTGGATGAAAATCGAACATCCAGCAGAACCTAATAATTCAAATCTTACATTAACTATTCCCTGTTCATACGAAGATTATCAGATTGCTGCAGATGGTGAAACTCCTGAAAGATATTTGAATGCTCTTCAATCGTTGAAATAAAAAATTCTCGTTAGCGTTTTTAATCTGATGCACAAAGTGATTAAATCAAAACTTATAATAATTTTAGTCATTTCGCTCACCATTATTTCTTGCTCCTCTAGAAAAAATTGTAGCAAAAAAAATAAGACTAGAGTAGAAATGGGCTGGATGTGAAGACCTGTTAATTTAAATTGAAGTGGCTTTTTTTCTAATATTTCCAAACAAAACACCTTTAGTATTGTATTATCTTTAGCATAAATGGCTACAAAGATGATTAACACATTGAGTATTAAGGATTTAGAGAATATTAGTGGCATCAAAGCCCACACTATTCGTACCTGGGAGAAAAGATATTCTATTTTTGATCCTAAGAGGACTCCGACTAATATTAGATATTATGATCATGATGACTTGAAAAAACTACTAAATCTTGTTTCTGTTCTCGATCACGGAATGAAGATAAGTAAAGCTAGTGCGTTGTCTGCTGAAGATCTTAATAACAAAATTGAAGAGTTACAAAAACAAAATATTGACACAGCTAAAGCATCACTCATTAATAACTTGGTCATAGCAACATTAAAATGTGATAATAAGCTTTTTGAAGCTATGTACCAGAAAAGTATTGATGAGTTCGGTACAGAGGAAACCATCGAAACTGTAATAAGCCCGCTTTTAATCAAAATTGGATTGATGTGGACTATAAATAAATTGAATCCGTCTCATGAACACTTCACAAGCCAGCTCGTTAGACAAAAACTGTTTTCAGCAATAAACAGCTTGCCATTTGTTCATTCAGAAAATAGATTTGTACTTTTCTTGCCTGAAACAGAGTTTCATGAAATTGGGTTACTTTATTCCTATTACATCTTGCGAAAAGAGAATTGTGAATGCATCTACCTTGGAGCAAATGTTCCAATCGCTGATGTAGAAGAGTGCAGTATAAATACGAATTCAAAAAATATAATTTGTGCTTTTACAATATTTCGATCAAAAAAGAGAATTGACGCATATTTAGACAATATGATCAAAATGTTCAAAGACCACAAAATTCTCGTTCACGGACTGCCTGACACATACAAAACAACCTACCAACATTCAAACATATATTTCATTTCTACCATCGATGATTTAAAAAATCATTGTTAAATATAGTTATATTTACAGACAACAATAATGCGGGGCCAGTTGAAAATTGCGATTATAGGTTCAGGGTTTTCAGCTTTATCAAATGCTTGCTACCTAGCCAAAGAGGGATATGAAGTTGAAGTTTTTGAAAAAAACAGTTCGCTTGGCGGAAGAGCTAGGATAAAACAAATAAACGGATTCAAATTTGACATGGGTCCAAGTTGGTATTGGATGCCAGATGTATTTGAAAACTTTTTTAATGATTTCGGTACTTCAGTAAAAGACTTTTATGACCTAAAACGATTAGACCCAAGCTATCGAGTATTTTGGAAAGACCAACCTGATGATATCCCAGCGAAAATTGATGATCTAACAAATTACTTTGAGAGTTACGAAAAAGGCTCTGGAGAAAAATTGAGAAAATTTTTAGATGAAGCTAAAATAAAATACGAAGTTGGAATGGGTGATTTTGTAACCAAACCCTCATTATCTTATAAAGAATTTGTAAGTCTAGACATAGCTAAAAAGGCGATGAACCTAGACTTATTTAAGTCTATAAGTAAACACATAAGACAATACTTCAAGCATCCAAAATTGATTGAACTTTTAGAGTTTCCAGTACTTTTTCTTGGTGCAAAACCCAAAAACACCCCCGCTTTATACAGTTTAATGAATTATGCTGATATGGCTCTAGGTACATGGTATCCAATCGGCGGAATGAACAAAATAGTTCAGGCAATGGTATCAGTTGCAGAGGGTTTAGGTGTAAAATTTCATACTAACGCCAACGTGACCGAAATCGTTACATCAAATAATCGCTGCACAGGCCTAATGGTTAATCAAAAAATACATGCGGCAGACATTGTGGTGAGTGGTGCTGATTACCACCACACAGAACAAAAGTTACTCCCAAAATCTTTTAGAATGTACTCCGAAACCTATTGGGAAAAACGTACTATGGCACCAAGTAGTTTATTGTATTATGTGGGATTAAATAAAAAATTAGATGGCATAAAACATCACAATTTATTTTTTGATGAAGATTTCAGTTCGCATGCAGAAGAAATTTATGACACCCACAAATGGCCAAAAAAACCTCTGTTTTATGCTTGTTGTCCGAGCAAAACTGACAAAAGTGTAGCCCCAGAGGGTAAAGAGAATATATTTTTTCTAGTTCCTGTTTCAACGGAATTAAAGGATAATGAATCTATTAAGGATTTATATTTCGATCAAATATGTGACCGTTTAAAGAAATTTACGGGCACAGATATCAGACCAAATATTGAAATTAAAGAAAGTTTTGCCCACTCTGATTTTATAAATGAATACAATTCTTTTAAAGGAAATGCATACGGATTGGCTAACACGTTAAAACAAACAGCTTTCTTAAAACCAAAGTGCAAAAACAATAAACTCGAAAATCTTTATTATATTGGTCAACTTACAGTTCCTGGACCTGGTGTGCCCCCTGCTATTGTGTCTGGTAAAATTGTAGCTAACCTAATTCATCTAAACCATTAAATTATGAAAGAATTATTTGATAAAATCTCCCTAAATGCTAGTAAGCATGTTACTAACGAATACAGCACTTCATTCTCCTTAGGTATCAAAATGTTGCACCAATCCATTCGCGAACCTATTTATGCTGTATACGGATTTGTTAGATTAGCTGATGAAATTGTAGATTCATTTCACGAGTTCAACAAAAAAGAACTTTTAGATGATTTTAAGAAACAGACCTTTCAAGCTATTGATGTAAAAATAAGCCTAAATCCAATACTTAATAGTTTTCAGCATGCTGTTAACTATTACCAAATTGACAAATGGCTGATTGATGCTTTCTTTGATAGCATGGAAATGGATTTAGAGGATCAACAGTATAATCAGGAAACATTTGACAAGTATATTCTTGGAAGTGCACAAGTAGTGGGACTAATGTGTCTAAAGATTTTTTGCAAGGGTGATTCTGATCAATACGAAAGCCTAAGACCAGGAGCTATGAGCCTTGGTTCTGCATTTCAAAAAGTAAATTTTTTAAGAGATTTAAAAGCTGATAAAGAAAATCTAGGAAGAATCTATTTCCCTGGAATGAACAATCATGAATGGACTCCTGAACTAAAAGAAAAAATACAAGCAGACATCAAACAGGACTTCATCCACGCGTTAGAGGCTATTAATCGACTACCGTCAAACTCAAAATATGGTGTATACACAGCATATCGTTATTATTTCAAGCTATTCAAGAAATTAGAAAACGCCAGTTTTGAAGAACTTCTAACTAATAGATTAAGAGTACCTAATTATACTAAGATTAGGCTATTGTTTACATCTAAAGTTCGGTTGTCACTTGGTTCATATTTCTTATGAATTATTTAGTCTATTTTCTTATTTCATTCGGAACATTTGCTCTAATGGAGTTTGTTGCCTGGTTTACTCACAAGTACATCATGCACGGATTTCTTTGGACTCTTCACAAAGACCATCATCAGGTTAATCCAGGTTTCTTTGAAAAAAATGATGCTTTCTTTCTGATATTTGCAATACCAAGTGCTAGTTGTTTCATTATAGGAAGTAGCCTAGAAAGCTACTTTTATTTATTTTTTGTTGGTGTAGGAATAGCCCTTTACGGGATTGCATATTTTTTGGTTCATGATATTTTTATTCATCAACGATTTCGTTTATTTAAACGTACAAATCATCGATATCTTAAGGCAATAAGAAAAGCACATAAGGTTCATCATAAACATCTAGAAAAAGAATTTGGAGAGTGCTTTGGAATGCTAATTGTTCCATTCAAATTTCTCAAAAATGCCAAGTAATGGGTAAACTATACCTCTGGATCAATATCTTAGCTATTTTTTTTCCATTAATCTTAAGTTTTAATAAAATTGGGCACTTTTACAGACGATGGAAAATACTGTTTCAATCAATAGCCATCATGTGGCTTTTTGTGGTTTCGTGGGATATTTGGTTCGCATCAATTGGCGTATGGGGTTTCAATTCCAAGTACCTAATTGGTACTGATTTTTTACACTTACCCATAGAAGAATGGCTTTTCTTTCTATGCATTCCCTATTCATTCATGTTTTTGTACGACCAGCTTATTATCCTAAATGTTCCAAATTACTTTAAGAATATTGAGCGTTACTTAGATTTCACTTTCATTATTCTTGCATTGTGTTTTTTATTAATTGGAATTCCTAATCTATATACCACAATTGTCTCAATACTTGTAATACTTTTTACCTTATTAATCAATACAACAAATCCCAAAAACAAAGGCATATTTTATATGAGTTACCTTATCATTTTAATCCCATTTATCATAATAAACGGAGTTTTGACAGGAAGTATAATAAATGAACCTATTGTGTGGTATAATAATGCAGAAAATCTAGGCATTCGGTTTTTTACTATACCTGTAGAAGACTTTTTGTACTATTTTTTAATGTTCGAAATATGCTATTTAGCTTATGAACAAATAAAAAAGGCTACCCAAATGGATAGCCTTTAATTAATGTTTTATTACATTATCCAAGGTAAGATTTAAGAATCTTACTCTTGCTAGATTTTCTCAATCTTCGCAATGCTTTTTCTTTGATTTGACGAACTCTTTCTCTGGTTAATCCTACCTTGTCAGAAATATCTTCTAAGGTATGGGCTGGACCACCATCTAATCCATAATAATATTTCAGTACATCTCTTTCTTTTTCTGATAAAGTAGAAATCACTCGATTAATTTCTTTTCTTAAAGACTCATCCATCAATGGTTGATCAGGATTTGGCTCATCATTGTTGTCTAGTACACCAAGTAAGCTATTATCCTCTCCTTCAATCAAAGGAGCATCAATTGATAAATGTCTGCCGCTAGATTTGAAAGCATTTTCAACCTCAGTAATGCTAATTTCTAGCTCTTTGGCAATTTCTTCTGGAGTAGGCTCACGCTCTTGCAATTGCTCTAAACGAGCTGCAGCTGCACTAATTCTTCCGATACTTCCAACTTTATTAAGTGGTAAACGTACAATTCTCGACTGATCAGCAAGTGCCTGTAAAATAGATTGTCTAATCCACCAAACAGCATATGAGATAAATTTAAAACCACGAGTTTCATCAAATCGTTTAGCTGCCTTGATTAAACCAAGATTACCTTCATTGATTAAATCTCCTAATGTTAACCCTTGATTTTGATATTGTTTTGAAACAGATACAACAAATCGGAGGTTGGCATTCACCAATTTTTCAAGAGCTGCTTGATCACCTTCTCTAATTCTTCGTGCAAGCTCAACTTCCTCCTGGGCATCAATCATTGCTACCTTACTAATTTCATTGAGGTATTTGTCAAGTGACTTATTTTCTCTATTAGTAAACTGTTTTGATATTTTTAACTGTCTCATGTATTATTTGAAGTATTTATCCTTATACAGAATATTTTGAATCTGCAAATTTAACCATATCATTCTATTAACAACTACTATTTTAAATGACTTTGCAGTGCCTAAACACCCTCAAAAATTATGCCTAAATGGTAAAAAAACATGAAACTTAACAGTTTTATGGCTCAATTTTAAATTTTTTTATGTTATCCAATCCCAAATTATTTTTTATGTGACTGTTCCATTTTCCCATAGCTATTCCGTCTTTTCCTCGGTTTGTCTCCATTTGAAATACTTTAAATTCGTTTCTAAAATTTTTCAAATACTGCTCATATTTATTATTGACGTAAACATTAGAAATATCAGGGTTACTATTAAGATCTTCAATTAAGGCTCTTTTGTTAATTTCTAGAAGATCAAAAGCCATATTGACAAAAGCAAATTCAACATTACTTGTATCTATATAGCTAAAACTTCCAACTGGATCTATTAAGGCGTAAGCAGAATATTTTCCAAATTCATTTTTATCTAAAAATAATTTAAAATTTATTAGGGATTTTGATGATTCGGTATGCTTGAACGAAGCATTATCAAAACTTTTATAAAGAGGGTCATAAGTAATCCTTTTTGTGCTCCATTTTATGTAGTTTGAGCCAAATTGTTCATCATCATACATGTTTACTATATCTCCATTTGTTAGTTCATAATCATTAAAAAATGATCTGTTCTCTTTATACCTCTGCCAGAATCTAAAATCCATAAATGTTTTCCAAAAACTTGAATCTGGGGGAGCTAGCAAAATATCTCTGTAGTCTTTAAATTTACTTATTGAGTAATTGAATAGAGGTGTTTTAAAAGTATCTTGATAATCAAAAGGCTTTATTATGGCTCTTGAACTAGCTGTTAGTATTTCATTAGAATTAGTCTTGTATTGAATTTCATAGTCAAATTTTATTTCATCTACATAATTTTTTCCTGCCACATCTCGATAAGTTCGTTCAAATAACAGACCTACATTATTAATTTCTGTCTGACCAATAGGAGAAAAAGGATGAACAAGAGCTTTTTTACATTCTAGGTCTAACTTTATCAGCTTATTTGATAATGGATTACACCAAATTCTTGCCTTAAACAAAAAGTTATGTCGTTTTTTGGGAAAGCAATCTATCACATATATCTGCTCATTATTGTCACTGTAAGATGATACCATTTTTAAATTATAATTATTTTTTAATCGCCACCCAACCAATTCTAATGGAGAGATTGGCATATCAATATTGGAAGTAAAGGCCTTAGCAGTCGTAAAAACCTTTGCACTTCCACTATTAATAACACATTTATTATCTATACACCTTAATGCTATTTTACCTCTTTTTAATTTTAAATTAACCAGATTACCATTTTCGTAAACACCATTATAAAATGCCTCTACTGCTTCAATTTTATTGTTATTGATGTATGACTCTAAAAAATAATACGTTTTAGCTTGACGCGATTTTGTATATCTATCCTTTTTAAGATTCGAAACTAAACTATACAAATCTGTTTTAACATGAGTTTTAACGGCTTCATTAAGAACCGTAACTAATGGAATTAATTTCAAAGTATCTAGTGGGGTTTTTTCTAAGGTAATATATGAAGAAGAATAGCCAATCATATTTATGAAGAGTGTGTCATCATTTTGGTCAATTGGAATTGAAAAAACTCCAGTAAATTCCGTTAATGTCCCATTTTTTGACGAATTACTAGTAACCTTTGCATACTGTACAGCATCCTTAGTTGATTCATCGATAATTACGCCAGAAATTATCCTGTTTTGAGCACTTAAACTTATCAAAAAAGATAAGTTGATTAAAAATAATAAACATATGCTTTTAAAGAGTTTCATGTTATTTAGATGAACGAGACATTGATGAAATTTATTATTTAATAAAACAGGGAAAAGGATATAAACAAGAAACCATACATTTGCCTATAATATGAGTGAAAAACCAGTTATAGGTATAACCATTGGGGATTTCAACGGAATTGGTCCAGAGCTAATTTTAAAAACGTTTTCCAACGATTTAATTTTTAATTATTGTACTCCTGTGATTTATGCGAACACTTTTATTTTTAAGCATTATGCCGATATATTAGACTGCTCACCTCTTAATTTCAATATTGTTAAGAAAAATTCAGACTTAAAACTAAACCAGTTGAATTTAAGATCATGTAGCAAAGATCGAATCGAAATAACCCCCGGCATTGCTAGTACTCAGGCTGGAAAATTTGCACTAGACGCTCTTCAACTAGCTGTTTCTGACGTGAAAGATGGTCTTATCTCTGACATCTTAACTTGTCCGATTGATAAAAAATCTACTGCGGATGCAGGACTTTCTTTCAATGGTCACACCCAATATTTTGCTGATGTATTTGAATCTGATGTACAAATGATTTTGGTGAATGATGAGTTAAGGGTATCCATGGTTACAGGTCATACACCGCTAAATGAAGTAACTCAAAAAATCACAAAAGACAGTGTGCTTGAACATATTCGTCTAATCAACGAAAACTTAAAAGCAGATTTTGCCATCATTAAGCCCAAAATAGCCGTAATGGGCATCAATCCTCATGGGGGAGATAATGGTTTATTGGGTCGTGAGGAGCTTGATATTATTACCCCTGCGGTAAAGGAAGCTCAAAAAGAAAATATAATGGCTATTGGACCATATCCTCCTGATGGTTTCTTTGGCTCACACAATTCTACAAACTTTGATGCCATTGTTGGCATGTATCATGACCAAGTATTAATTCCCTTCAAACAAATTGCGTTTACCGATGGTATCAATTATACTGCAGGTCTACCCATTATAAGAACATCTCCAGATCACGGAACAGCATACGATATAGCAGGAAAAGGAATCGCAGATACTTCTTCATTCATAAACGCCCTTTACCTCATCAATAAAGTTCGCCGAAATCGAATTAATTATTACGATAACTCAAAAGAACCCCTAGCGTATAAAACACACCGAAGAGAAAAATTCAGCATTGGTGTTCCTGATTTAAGATAAGTGTCTGCAATTAATTAGTTTTAACGTTAAAATACTTACCTTTGCCAACTTTTGGAAATGAAGTTGTCTGAATTTGATATTGATTTTAATAAATTTAAAAACGAAAAAGACTTCTTCAGTTTCAAATTAAATGATGCGTTCTTTGAGTTAAAGGAAAATAGTTTATATCAACACGGAGATTTCAATGTTGACATTCAATGTGAAAAATTTGAGGACACAATAGTCCTAGATTATACATTTAAAGGAAATATAAAATCTCGTTGTGAACGATGTTTAAAAAACATTAAAATTCATATCAATACATCTAGACAAGATATATTGAAGTTAACATTAAATAATGATCTCTTAAACGAGGAAAATTATTTATCTGTCAACCACCCTGTCTATTCTGTCTATGATTCTATTTATGAGCAGATTTGTTTAGATATGCCCACTCGTCTGATATGCGAAAATTCCGAAATTCAAAAGAAATGCACCATTGAACATCTTGATACCAAACCAATAGATAAACCGGTAGATGATAGATGGGCAGAGTTAAAAAAATTAATTAAAAAATAAAATGGCACATCCTAAACGTAAAATTTCCAAAACTAGGAGAGACAAAAGAAGAACCCATTACAAGTTAGGCAACAGACAACTTCACAGAGACCCTTCTACTGGAGAAATTCATCTATATCACAGATTGAATTTAGAAACCGGTATGTATCGTGGAGTACAAGTTATCGAACCTAACGCAGAATAATCTAATATGAATGTTGGCATCGATGCCATGGGAGGTGATTTTGCCCCCAAGGAATGCATCAACGCAGTAGTAAAAGAAGCGAATGCTGAAAATTGCGATTCGCACTTTTTCGTTTTTGGTGAACCAGAAGCTCTAAAAGAGTATGCTGAAGATTTAAATCACCCAAACATTACTGTTGTTCCTTCTGGTGAAAGCATCAGTATGGGCGAACACGCCATTAAGGCTGTTTCAACCAAAAAAAACTCTAGCATCAATATTGGGATGCACTTCTTAGCAGAAGGAAAAATTGATACATTTCTAGGTGCTGGTAACACTGGTGCTATGATGGTTTCTGCTCTTTATAATGTTAAGGGGATTCCTGGTATTGATCGTCCAGCCTTATCATCTGTATTACCCCAACAAAGTGGTGTTACTGGTGTATTAGTTGATGTAGGTGCAAATAGTGACGTAAAGCCTGAAACATTAGCAAAATTTGCCATACTTGGCACAGAATATGCCAAGGCAGTATATGGTATTGACAACCCAAGAGTCGGTCTAGTAAATATCGGTGAAGAAGAAGAAAAAGGAAATAATATTACTAAGGCAGCATTCCCCATTCTTAAGAGTCAAAAAGGTATAAACTTCATTGGTAATGTTGAAGGAAGACATCTATTCAACGATAAAGTTGACGTTGCTGTATGTGACGGTTTCACTGGAAATGTCATTGTAAAAACATGTGAGGGTTTTTTCTACAACCTACTAAAAAGAGGAGTTGAAGACGACTTCCTATCAAAATTTAATTTCCAAAATTATGGAGGAACTCCAATTTTGGGAATTAAAAAATCTGTGATAGTTGGTCATGGCATCTCTAATTCTAAAACATTTTCTAATATGATAAAACTTGCAAAAAATGTAGTAGAATCAGAATTAATTTCTAAAATTGAACTTTCAATTTCTGAAACTACAACGAATTGAAGCCAAAAACAAACCAATGAGAGCAGCTATAACAGCAGTAGGTGGCTACGTCCCCGAAAAAATTCTGACTAATCAAGACCTCGAAAAAATGGTAGACACTTCCGACGAGTGGATACGAACTAGAACTGGAATCGTAGAAAGAAGAATTCTTGAAGAAGATAAAGCAACCAGTGATCTTTGTATCAAAGCCATTGAAAAATTATTAGATAAAAGAGGAATATCTGCCGAAGAAATTGATTTAGTAATCGTTGCCACAGTAACACCTGACCATGCATTTCCTTCTACTGCAAATATTGTCACACACAAGATAGGTGCAAAAAAAGCTTGGGGTTTTGATATGAGTGCTGCTTGTTCAGGATTCTTATATGCACTTGACACAGGCTCTAAATTTATTGAGAGCGGGAAACATCAAAAAGTCATTGTTTGTGGAGCAGATAAAATGTCTTCTATTGTCAACTATAAAGACAGGAATACTTGTGTGATTTTTGGCGATGGCGGTGCTGCAGTTTTGCTTGAACCTAGCCAAGACGAAAATGGCATCATTGACAGTGTTTTAAAGTCAGACGGTGTTGGCATTGATTATCTTAATCTAAAAGCTGGTGGATCTAAACATCCATCGTCCCATGAGACGATTGATAACGACATGCACTATTTGTATCAAGAAGGCAAGACTGTATTCAAGTTTGCTGTAACTAACATGGCTGAAGTTAGTCGTGAAATTATGGATAGAAATAACTTAACTGGCGACACAGTAGACTATTTATGTGCCCATCAAGCAAATCTCCGAATAATTGACGCAACAGCCCGAAGAATGGAGTTAGATGAAAAAAAGGTGCTTATAAATATTTCCAAATATGGTAATACCACTGCTGGAACAATTCCTTTACTATTTTCAGATTTTGAATCAAAGTTTAAAAAAGGAGATAACATCGTTTTAGCTGCTTTTGGTGGAGGTTTTACTTGGGGAGCTATATATTTAAAGTGGTCATATAATTCATAACACATCAATTTATTATACTATTTTCGCTTAATAATTTAAAGATATGGACTTAAAAGAAATTCAGACTTTAATAAAATTTATTTCATCATCAAAAGTTGATGAAGTTGCTATCGAGCAAAAAGATTTTAAAATTAGAATCAAACGAAATGCACAAACGGTAACTGCTACTGTTCCAAAGCCAGTAGCTGTTCAAGAGGTGCCTGTTGTTCAACAAGCAGCGGCTACCCCTGCAGTAAAAGAAACTCCTGCCCCAGCTCCTGAGGGTTCAAAAACAGAAGAAATTAAATCACCAATGATTGGTACATTTTACAGAAAGTCTTCTCCAGATAAACCTGTATTTGTGGAAGTAGGTGATGTGATTGAAAAAGGTCAGGTAATCTGTATTATCGAAGCCATGAAACTATTCAACGAAATAGAATCTGAGGTTAGCGGTAAAATCGTTAAAGTATTAGTAGATGACTCACAACCTGTTGAATACGGACAGCCATTGTTTGTCGTTGAACCTAAGTAAATTAACTCCTACTCTATGTTTAAAAAGATCCTAATTGCCAATAGAGGTGAAATCGCCTTGCGAGTTATTCGTACATGTAAAGAAATGGGGATTTCTACTGTAGCGGTATATTCAACTGCAGATGAAGACAGCCTCCATGTTAAATTTGCAGATGAGGCGGTATGTATCGGTCCTCCGTCTAGTACTCTTTCATACCTAAATATGCCAAATATTTTAGCTGCTGCAGAAATAACCAATGCAGATGCTATTCATCCTGGTTATGGTTTCCTTTCTGAAAATGCAACTTTTTCTGAAATGTGTAGAGATCATGGAATCAAATTTATTGGTGCTAGTCCTGAGATGATTGAGGGAATGGGAGATAAGTCAAACGCTAAGGCAACTATGATTGCTGCTGGCGTGCCTTGCGTGCCTGGTTCTGAAGGCCTTCTGAAGGACGTGAAAGAAGGAAAGAAAATAGCCAAAGAGATTGGATATCCTGTAATGCTTAAAGCTACAGCTGGTGGCGGTGGTAGAGGCATGCGTTTAATCTGGAAAGAGGAAGAATTTGATGATGCTTGGACAAGTGCACGTACCGAGTCTAAAGCTGCGTTTGGAAATGATGGCATGTATCTTGAAAAATTCGTAGAAGAGCCTCGTCACATTGAAATTCAAATAGCTGGAGACCAATATGGAAAAGTTTGCCACTTATCTGAACGAGATTGCTCTATTCAACGGAGACACCAAAAATTAATTGAAGAAGCCCCCTCTCCATTTGCAGATGAAGAACTTCGAACTAAGATGGGTGAAGCGGCTATAAAAGCTGGCGAAGCCATAAACTATGAAGGTGTTGGAACAGTAGAGTTTTTGGTTGACAAGTACAAGAAATTTTATTTCATGGAAATGAATGTTCGAATTCAAGTAGAACATCCAGTGACCGAAGAAATAATCAACTTTGACTTAATCAAAGAACAAATTAAAATCGCTGCAGGACATCCCATTAGCGGTCAAAATTATCTTCCTCAGAAGCACTCTATCGAATGTAGAATAAATGCGGAAGATCCTTTTAATGATTATCGACCTAGCCCAGGTAGAATTGAAGTGCTTCACAAACCTGGTGGCCATGGTATTCGCGTAGACACACATATCTACGCTGGGTATAGTATACCTCCACACTATGATTCAATGGTTGCCAAGCTAATTGTGTCTGCACAAACAAGGGAAGAATGTATCGTAAAAATGGAACGTGCACTTTCAGAATTTGTAGTTGAAGGAATTAAGACAACTATTCCACTTCATCTAAAACTTATGAGAGATCCAGATTTTAAGGCTGGAAATTTCACGACTAAATTTATGGAAACATTTGATATTAAGAAGTGAGACACTTTTTAATTGATTTTCATAATCTGTGAGGATTTGTTATGCAGCCTCTGCTTCAACAGATTCAACCTCTGGGACCATCCTTTTAAGAAGGTTTTCTATACCAGCTTTCAGTGTTAATGTGCTACTAGGACACCCACTGCAAGAGCCTTTCATGGTGACAGTTACAACACCTGATTCAAAACTCTTGAAATCAATTGCTCCACCATCCATTTCAACAGCAGGTTTAACGTGATCTTCCAAAAGTTGTTTTATTTTAGTCACAACCTCCGTTTCTTCCTCATCTGAAAGCTTTTCCTTAACTACTACAATTGGTTTTTCAGCTTCTAAATACTCCTGAACAAACTTTTTAAGTTGTGGTATAATGTCGAACCAATCATAATCTTCATTTTTAGTGATTGAAACAAAATTATTCATTATAAAAACACCATTGACAAAATCGTATTTAAATAGTTCCTCTGCCATAGGACAGGTTTCTAAGTTTTCTTTAACTCTGAAATCAATACTGTCATTAGGAAGAATCATGCGGTTTGCCACAAATTTCATTGATTCAGGATTTGGTGTTTTCTCTGAATATACGGTTATTAGGTCTGCTAATTCCATTTTTAATCTTAACGATGCAAAGGTATCATTTGTTTTCTAAGACTACCTAAAATCAAATTAGTAAAAATTAATTGTGCTTATCGAAGGAACACCAAATGCATTGATCATCTCCACACCCTTGGTTAAACTCCAAATTTTGAATACGTTGATAGATTTCTTTGATTTGTCTTCTTACAAAAAGGTATTCTTCGTTTGTAAAATATACTTTGTGCTTTTTACACTCTCCATCTACTGGCTCTATGAAATCAATTTCTCCAGATGTTACTTCAAATGAACTAGACTTGTTACTCTCCAATAGAGCTTTGTAAAATAAAATCTGCCTCCAATAATCACCACCATATCTCTTTTCAAAATTTGATTCTTTGGGATTATCTATTAATTCAATAGGCGGACTAACTTTCGATTTACCATATTTGTATTGACCTGTTTTGAAATCTACTACATGTACTTTACCTTCACTTATTGTCAATTTGTCTATTTGTCCTCGAATAGGAACACCGTCTATTTCACAATTATTCAAAAACACCTCCGTTTCAACATTTTTTTCATTTAAAATATGAGACGAATAATTTTGATAATACTTAGTTAATATCTCTTTGCCATAATACAGCCTTCTTTCAAAATTTGCCTTTGTAAATGATTCCTTATTATTATTCATCTCATAGGTATATTCCTCTGTCAATATTTCAATAGCATCGGATTCAGATTTTATACCAATTCTCTCTTGATAAAGTTTATCAATGGCAGAATGAATAGCTGAACCAAATGTCATGCTATCATTTTTAGATGATGGAACGCGAATAATATTTTGATAAAAGAAAGATACCGGACATTTCAAATAACTATTGAGGTTAGTTGCACTAAGTCTAAAATTTTCTACTTCTTTTTTAACAAAATCCTGCTCGAATAGCTTTGCAATTTTTGATTCATTGGGTTTCAACATATAATCAAAAAAGTGCAACAAATCCTCTTCAGGTGCATGAGCTATTGTAAGCTCACATACCTTGCTTTCTAAGACCTCCTCAACAAAAAGACTTCTCATTAATGGCTTTTCATTATCGTTCTTCAATGAGAAACTAATTTCTAAATGTTTTCTTGCTCTTGTGAGAGCAACGTAAAACAATCTTCTTGACTCCTCTTTTAAGGCTTCTTTGGGCTCACCAGGTAATAGAATATTTAATCTGAATGGTAAAGAGTTTTTATCCTTTTCCCAATTGTTTTCTGTACAACCTATGACAAAAACATAATCAAATTGTAACCCTTTAGATCCATGCACAGTCATTAAATTAACACCATTTACCCCGTGAACTATTTTATTCAACTTTAGACCAAGTTTATTCTTTTTTAGTAATTCAATTTTATCTAAAAACCCTACCAATTTAAGATAAGGATTTCTTCCCGTTTCCTCTTTCAAAAAATTGTAATATGTTTTTAGGCATTGAATTTTAAATGTTGCATCTTGACTATTGAGAGCTCGAGAGACAAAACCCATTTTAGACATGAATTTTTCAACAAAATCCTGAAGGGTTAAGTTATGAATCTCTTTCAGCCAGTAATCAATATCTGATAGAAATGCTTTTAGCTCAGCTTGACTCTCTATCGGCATATCAAACCCCGAAAGTCTAGTATGCAAAAATTCTCTCCAACCAATTTTTTTCTCTTGACCTATCGCATTACTAATTAGTCCTATATCTATGGAACTGACATTTTTAAAATTATGTGCATGCAATAACTCAAAAAGCAGATGTTGACCGCTATCTAATTTTTTTGATTCAAGATTAACATATTCTAAAAAAGAATTTAGTTGATTAACTATTGGGATCTGAAGAACATCCTGAGTTTTTGCAACGTTATAACTAATGCCCTCGCTTTCTAAAAATTTAATTAATTCATCACTTTGTTTGTGTTTGCGATACATAATACTGACATCAGATAGAGAAACTCCTTGAGTTTTGAGCTCTTTGAGTTTTGATGTGATATTAACTATTTCTTGAAATGTATTAGGGTATTCTGTAACATAAATCGCTGGATTAATTTTAGCTACATCTTTATTAGCTGCAATAATTTCCTTGTTCAAACCGGGAACTTTACCAACTAATCTTTCTTTATTGTTTTTTATCAAATAATTACTCGCATTAAGTATATGTTGACTTGATCGATAGTTCTGGTCTAAAACTACGAGCTTTATGTCAGATTTATATTTGGAATAAAACTCATAAATATTCTCAACATTCGCTCCTTGAAACTTATAAATTGATTGATCATCATCTCCAACAACAAAAACATTTGGATTATCCCAATAACTTATGAGTTTGTACAATAGTTCATTCTGAATCCCATTGGTATCTTGATACTCATCAACTAAAAAATAATGAAAAGACTCTTGGTATTTTAACAACAATTCGTCATTAGAATCAAAAGCCTTTAACACCCATGATAACATATCATTAAAATCATAACGATTTCTTTCTTTCAGTTTTAACTTGTAGACTGTTAAAAGCTTTGATGCCTCGCATAATTTATCGAGTCCTTTAGAAAAAGAATCAAATTTCTTGTGATTCAAATCGCCCGGTTGATTATTACCGTATTTTCTTTTGTAATAATAAGATTCATCTAACAAAGCTTCTTTCTTAGCCTCTTGGATTTTTGTTTCAATTTCTTCAGGTGATATATTATCCTTCTTAAGAAGACCAAAAAGACTTTTTAGGTTTTGTAGATCATAGTATACATCGCCAACATATCTTTTTAAAAGACTATTCGGTGGTAACTGGTCAATAATTTCTCTCAAAACTTCAATGATCTCTAAGTCAGAAATTGGATCCAAATGCTGTATTCCGAAAACATCCTTATTTCCCTGAATAATCATATTACAAAACCCATGATAAGTATAAATAGCCACCTTGTAAGATTCAGAGCCAATCATAGAATTTAAGCGATTTCTCAACTCTGAAGTGGCGGCTTCTGTAAATGTTAAGCACAAGATGTTTTCAGCATGAGTATCCGTATTTTTTAAAATACTAGCTATACGAGCACCTAATACTTGAGTTTTGCCAGTACCCGGTCCAGCAACTACCATTACTGATCCATCAATCGAATCAACGGCAATCCTCTGATTATCGTTTAAACCCTCGTACACTTTTCTATAATCCATAAGTTGCACCGAATTTAAAGTGTTTTTTTCAAAGTGAAATCCTTTTTTGAATTTAACGAATTTACAATCGCATATAAATCAATTGGTATTATTTTAAATAATCATCAGGTGGCTAACCCAATATGAAGTTAGTAGAACACACTAAAAATTAAATAAATTTTTTTTGCAACTATTCCAAAAAAGCGTGTCTAATTTTATATATTTGAAATTCAAATTATTTTATTGAACGTAACAAACTAATTATTATGGTAAAAACAAATACTCAATTTAAGGCTATTAAAAGCCTAATTAGTAATAGTCTGACATTCTTATTCTTACTATTACTCACCTTTGGAGCTCAGGCTCAAACTTACACAAAACCAACACACTATTACGGGTGTTCTTATCAGCAATTTGGTAGAACTTACACAAGTTATGCCGCTATTGACGCGGTTACTATTGAAGATGCAGACGGAAATGTAGTTTATTCCAAAAATGGTGATAATTGTAATTCTAGCCCAACCGGCTACAATACTACAGGTCATCACAATGTTATTGAGCCCAATTCAGCATTTAACCTAAACGCAGGGTCTACTTACAAAATGACCATTGGTGCTTTAAATACTAATAACCAAACATTTTATGGTATCAACGTAGGTGTATGGATTGATTTTAATGACAATGGAAGTTTTGGCGATAGAAGTGATTTTGTAAGTCCTGCTAATTGGAGTATTCGCCATAGATCAACAAGATCTTTCACTTTTACAGTACCTTGTGGGGGAACTACAGGAACAGTAAGAATGCGTTTAAGATCAAATCTTGATATTTATCGTGACATGAATGCTGGTAGTCACACTAACCGATTATTTTATGGAGAAGCTGAAGATTATGAATGTGATTACGTATCACCATCATCAACTGTTGCTAAATTCATAGCCCCAGATTCTGCATTTGTTGGAACACCTGTTAACTTTACTAATTCAAACCAGGCTGGATACATTTCTCATAAGTGGTCTCTAGATGGTGTTAATTACACTTCAACAAATGCAACTCATGTTTTTGCAACTGGGGGTAAATATGATGTCAAATTAATTAGTGAGAATTGTAATGGTGTAGACTCTATAACAAAATCAATAAAAATAATAACTCCAACAGCACCTCCCGCGTCAGATTTTGTTGCAGATAAGAGTGTGTACGAGATTTTTGAGACCATAGAGCTTACTGATTTAAGTACCAATGGCCCAACCTATTGGAATTGGATGTTTGTTAATCCAACTACTTTAGATACTATAGACGGAGATGATATAGCCGCACTTCGCGGAAACGATCCTTACGTAAATAAAAATCCAAGTGTAATTACAGGTGGATTTTTAGGAGCAGTTCCAATTGGAGTGTGGGATGTTTATCTAACGGCATCTAATATTATTGGTGCTGGTACTGATACTTCAAAAGTAAAATACGTTACGATCCAACGTTCAAGTTATAATATGGGAGCAGGAACAGCATTGCCAGCTAACGTAATCAATGTGTCAGCGGGAACCATTTATGACGATGGAGGACCTACCGGTAACTATGGTAATAACAAAACAACTGAAGCACTAATTGCTCCATGTGGAGCTAAGAGTGTAACACTTGACTTTACATCGTTCAACTTAAGAGCTAACGCAACTTTGAAGATTTATGATGGAGTGAATGCTTTAGGTACGCCTCTACATACAGGAAACGGATTTACTGCAGGTAATGCACCAAGTGGTTCTATTACTGCTAATTCAGGAGCTATGTACATGCTATGGACCTCTACAACAGGAACAACAGCAGCAGGATTTGCTGCTAACTGGACTAGTGTGGCAGGATCAGCAGATGCACCAATAGCAGAATACACATATCCATCAACTACGTTGTATAATGCAGTAGGTGTAGATTTTGTAAATACCTCAGCAAATGCAGAAGGGAGTACAAAATTTGAATGGACACTAACTGGTCCAGAAAATACTTCAGCAAATACAAGAGACTTTTCGTATACTTTCCTAACCAATGGAGTATATAACTTAGAACTTAAAGTAATTGCATGTGATGGAAGATCAAGCATAAAGAGTTATACTTTCACGGTAGTTTCACCAAACACACCAACGAATTTAGACTTTGTAGCAAACACACAACGACCAGCATTGGGCGGAGATGTGACTTTCACAGCTACAAGCGATAAGGCAAATAACTGGGAGTGGACATTCTTCCCTAACAATGGAACAGATGTTACAGCCAATGCACCAACAGCGAAGACTTCTAATGTACGTTCATTTAAATTCAACACACCTGGAACTTACACTGTACAGTGTAGAGCATACAATAGTGTGGATGAAGCAGCATCAGAAGCGACAGTTGTGAAAACAGCATACATCGTAGTGGTATCTCACTGTACTCCTATTGTTGGAGTAACTACTTCAGAAGATGTGGGAATCAACTATGTAAGTATCTCAAATCCTAACACAGGAGATAAGTTTGAAAACACAAGTGGGTCAGGAGTTGAGTACACTGATTATACTGATTTAGGAACAACTTCATTGAACTTTGGGGGGGTTTATAACTTTGAGATAAGAAGAAATACCAACGTAAACAACATGAACAGAAAAGTGTGGATAGATTGGAACGTAGATGGTGATTTTGACGACGCAGGAGAGCTTGTAGGAGAAGAGACTAGTGCAAGTACATTAAGCTGGACAGGAAGTTTCACTGTACCAACAATAGAGAAAGCATTTGCTTCAACAACTCGAATGAGAGTAGGAGTATCTTACAGTTCAGATGATAACGAGCCATGTGGAGCATCAACAAATGCTAGTGCAAATAGAATCGGAGAGTTTGAAGATTATGCAATCCAAGTAGTGAATGACGGAGATATTCCAGTAATCACGCTTATTGATGCAGACACATTATACATTGAGCAAGTAGCTACACAAACAGACGTAAATTATGTATCACCTGGAGCTACAGCGTATGACGCATCACAAGGAGATATTACAGCGAATGTAACATCAACAACAGATGTAGATCAGACCCTTCCAGGTATCTACTACGAGAACTATTTTGCTATGGATGCATCAGGAAATGAGGCATTGCCAGTAACGCGAGTAGTTTATGTGGTATCGGATCAAACTGCTCCAGTAATTACAGTTACCGGTGCAGCAGATACTACTATAGAAGTAGGAACTGCATGGGTAGACTTGCCAGCAGTAGCTATCGATAACAAAGAAGGAAATATTTCAAATGCAATTGTTGTATCAGGAGAAGTAGATGTAAATACACTAGGAGATTACACGATAACTTACAGCATTAAGGATAACCAAGGTAATGCATCATCAGCTATACGAATAGTACGAGTAGTAGATACGCAAGTACCGGTAATTGATAATCCAAATGCAGATAAGTCAACAGCGTGCTGGACTGTAGATGTACAACTACAAAACATCTTTGCTGATGTAACTTCAGCAGCGGATAACTATAACAGCATCGGAAATGGGCTAGTATTTACAGCAAATCCAGCAGCAAGCAACGGAGGAGCATCTGTAGATACACGATTCCAAGGAACAACGTCTGTAACTTATACAGCAACAGACGAAAGTGGAAACGTAACTACTCAGTGTATCGATTATGTAGTGAGAGATTACATCCCACCAGTGATTGATTTACGTACACTAGATGTAGTAACCCACCGAGTAAACACGCCATACACTCCAGTAAGTGCAAGTGCTTCGGATAACTTATATGATAACACTCAGATTAGTTTGACAAGTACATCAAATGTAGATGCATATACACTAGGAACTTACCAAGACACATACACAGCAACAGACGCTGCAGGAAATGTATCAGTAAGAACTAGAACAGTGAATGTAATCGATGATATCGCACCAGAAATTACAGGTAAAGTAGGGGGAATCGTAAAAATAGGAGTAGGATCAACAGTGGATGCAATCAACTTTGTGAACTTCTCAGATAATTACGATGCACCTGCAGACTTGAGAATGAACCACATCTTGGTGTTCAATGACTTGAACTTACAAGAAGCTGGATTATACTCTGTAATATTTAAAACAGAGGATAACTCAGGAAATATGTCAAGAGAGTTCACACTATACTTTGATGTAGATTACGATCACCAAGTATTGGTTAACGGAATCAGTGACCTAGCTTTGGAAGATATGATTAGCGTATCTCCGAACCCAACTAATGGACCAGTTAACATCAGTGTTAATTTACCAGAGAATGAAGAAGTATCTATCATGATCTTCAACACAATGGGTCAACAGGTAGCTACAGTTGCCAATGGTAAAGTGAGTAACGGAAGCTTCTCAGTGAACCTTCAAGGAAATACCAACGGAATGTACTACGTTAAAATGAACCTTAACGGGACAATTGTTACCAAGAAAATTATCTTGAACAACTAAGGATTTATTCCCAACAAAAAAAAAGCTCTCCAATTGGAGAGCTTTTTTTTTGTTCTTATTTATTTAAATGATTTTTTTTAGAATAGCATGCCAATTTCAAAACTGATGTTTTGAATAGTTCCATTTGGGTTAATAGTAGGAGTAATATTATCCAAAATGATGTTGTCATTGATGTTTCGAATGCCAATTTTAGTTCCAAATTGAAAAGAAATGACAGATTTAGGAATTAGGTAGTACATGGCGATACTATATTCCCATGGCTTTAGAGCCAGTTTGTCAATTTCAGATTTTTTTTTATCTCCTACATATAGCGATGATAAAGCAAGATAGGATACAGTTGGGCCAAGACAAATGGAGTGCTCATTCTTAAGTCGAAATAATGGTAATAGGGAAGCATCAACATAGAACAGAGCTATTTTTGAGTAACCTACATCACTATTCTTAAAGTTAGAACCTTTGAAGTTGCCAATTATTTCTGAATAGATGCTGGTCTTGTTTTTGATATTTGAGATAAAGTACGTTCCTGCAGTATACCCAAATTTAACCCTTGGATTTTCTAAGGCTGTCCCAGTCATACTAGACAAATTAAAACTGGTTTTGACACCAAGCTTATGGTTTGATGAATTATTAGTCTGAGCAATCAAGCCAAACGGCATTATCGATATACAAGCAAATGCAAATAGTAATCTCATTTAGTTGATTTTTTTGCCACTCAATGCCTTGGAAATTTGGTGATCCATGACTTTTTCTGCAAATGGCCTACTATATTCATTTAACTTCTCTATCTGAGAAGATATTGCATTTTTATCTTTTTCATTGATGCATTGAGTTAGGCCTTGCATAATTTCTTCAAGTTTTGCAATGTCCTTTGGAGTTAACAGCGTTTTATTTTCACGAATAAATTTTTGGGTAGCATAAATGAGTTGTTCTGCTTCTGTAGTAGATTCTGCAAGCGATCGTTTATCCATATCAGATTGAGCAAAACTTAGACTCTCTTGGAGCATATTCTTAATTTCTTTGTCTGTAATTCCGTATTGAGGTTTTAAGGTTACTTCCTGACTAACTCCTGATCTTAATTCCTTGGCACTTACTTGAAGGATACCATCAGTATTGATTAAGAAGGTTAATTCTACTTTTGGAATTCCAGCAGGCATAGAAGGAATCCCTTTAAGGATAAATTCGCCTATTTTACGGTTGTCAGCAATCATCTCTCGCTCGCCTTGATAGACATTAATAGCAAGATTTACTTGTCCATCAACAGATGTTGTATACTCTTTTTTGAGTTGGCTAGGTATTTTACTATTTCTAGGAATTAAGACATCCATCAACCCACCAATAGTTTCTATACCAAGAGAAAGTGGTGTAACATCTAAAAGTAATAGATCTGTTCGATTACCTGCTAGTATATCTGCTTCTATTGCAGCTCCAAGAGCCACTACTTCGTCTGGATTTATTTGGTCATTTATTTTGGCATCAGGAAATAAATTCTGAATAGTTTTTTTAACTATTGGAGTTCGTGTGCTTCCCCCTACCAAAATAACTTCTTGGATTTTATGAGCTGAAATATCAGCATCACTAAGTGCATTATTGCAAATTGAAATTGTTCGATTAATAATTGGTTGGATGATATTTTCAAGTTCTTTTTGACTTAGTGTAACTGTTAAATCTTGATTATTAACTTGGATAGTTTTTTTGAATTTTGAATTTGAACTTAATTCTTTTTTTGCTTGCTCTGCTGTAATTCTTAAAAGTTGTCGATCGTTATTAGTCAGCTTAGGAATTGAATATTGGTTTGTCCAATGATTTACAATTGCATGATCAAAGTCATCTCCTCCTAAATGAGTGTCTCCATTTGTCGACAATACCTCGAAGATTCCCTGCTGAATATTTAGAATTGAAATATCAAAGGTTCCGCCTCCCAAGTCATATACTGCAACTATTTTAGACTCTTCTGTATCTAATCCTAAACCATAAGCTAGGCTTGCTGCCGTTGGTTCGTTAATAATTCTTAAAACATCTAATCCAGCAAGTTTCCCAGCATCTCTTGTAGCCTGCCTTTGAGAATCATCAAAGTAAGCAGGTACAGTTATGACTACCTTTTGAATTTCTTTATTTAATTGATTCGCACCAATATTTTTTAATTCCTTGAGAATGAATGAGGATAATTCGATTGGGGTATAGAATTTGTCATTAATTTTTACTTGAACAAGCTTGTCTTGATTATCAATTATTTGATAGTTGAGTTGGTTGCTTTGGTCTGTAACATCTTGGTAGCTTTTGCCCATTAATCGTTTTACAGAATAAAGCGTATTACTTGGGTCACTAATTAGTTTTTTAGAAGCCTCCTTACCCACTAGAATATTTTGTTCATTAAAGTATATGGTACTTGGCACGATGCTGTTGCCATCTTTGGTAACGCAATAGGGTTTTTGTGTTTTAGAATTAATAGTAGCAATTAGACTATTAGTTGTTCCTAAATCAATACCTATCACAGCTGATTCTTTTTGTATGGTTCCAGAATTTAGATCAATGGATATTTTTGCCATTGGTACAAAGATATCCAATCTATTTTCAGTGATTTGAAAGAATCCAATATTAACTTTGAAAGTATTCGAAAATTAGTGAGTTTAACAGAAGTAAATAATGCAGATTTACCAGATTATAATGGACCCATTGTTTTATTTGACGGCATTTGTATTCTTTGTAACCGCTCTGTAGATTTTGTTTTAAGACATGAAAAAGAAGGCCATCTTAAATTTGCTTCATTACAGTCCGATTTTGCTATACAACTTTTAAATAGTTTCGATTTACCAGAGTCTTTGGACAGTATTATTTTCTTGACTACTGGGAAAAATTATTTTGAATCGGATGCTGTGATTGAGATCTCTAAGCATTTGAAATTTCCTTACAACATGCTAAAGTATGCGAATTGGATACCTAAAAAATTGAGAGATCTAGTTTATAGATTTACAGCAAAATACCGATATAAAATTTTTGGGAAACGTCCAATGTGCCGTGTACCATCAAAAGAATTAAGCGATAGATTTTTTAACTGATTTTATTGGCTAACTGGCCACACGCAGCATCAATATCCTTTCCTCGACTTCTTCGAACATTAACAATTATTTTGTTGCGTTCAAGGTATTCTGCAAATCGTTGAATTTTTTCAGTAGAGCTGGATTGGAATTCAGCTAATTCTATCGGGTTATATTCAATTAAATTAATCTTACACTTTATTTGACGTGCAAAGGCTATAAGCTCTTCAGCTTCAAGAGGGTCATCATTAATATCGTTAATGACACAATACTCAAGCGTAATTCTCGTATTAGTTTTATCGTAAAAGTAATTGATGGCTTCAATCAAATCCTCTAATGAATTACTATCATTTATTGGCATGATAGCACTTCTTTTTTCATTGTTTGCAGCATGCAGTGATAAGGCAAGGTTAAATCTAACCTGATCGTCCCCAAGTTTTTTAATCATTTTAGCAATACCTGCGGTTGATAAGGTAATTCGTTGGGGTGACATTCCCAGTCCATCAGGAGAAGTAACTTTTTCAATACCAGCTAGAACATTGGCATAATTTAATAATGGCTCACCCATTCCCATCAGGACAACATTACTTAAATTAATATCATATTCTCGTTCCGCTTCTTTTTTTAAAATAGCAACTTGATCGTAAATCTCATCTTGCCTAAGGTTCCGCTCCCTTTTCATAAATCCAGTGGCACAGAAGGTGCAGCTCAGACTACATCCAACTTGTGAGGATATACAAGCGGTAACTCGACTAGAAGTTGGAATCAATACCCCTTCAATTAAAAACCCATCATTTAGTTTAAATGCGTACTTTATGGTTCCATCTGAACTTTTTTGAGAGTGAGCAATGCTAAGTGTGTGAAAACTGTATTTCTCTTTGAGTTTTTGTCTAAATTCTTTTGAAAGATTAGTCATTTCATCAAAAGAGCGAGCACTTTTTTGCCACAACCATTCCCATAATTGATTGGCTCTAAACTTCTTTACTCCAAGGTCTTCACATGCTTGAATTAGTTCAATTTTAGAAAGCGACCGAATATCTATCACGAGCTATAATAGTGGTTAGTAGGAGATATCATTGATTGTTAAAGTTTTTTCATTGGCTTTTTCACATCGCCCAATTATTTTAGCTTCAACATTGAATTGGTTAGAAATTTTAATAAGTTCCTGGGCAATATTTTCATCACAATATATTTCAAGGCGATGACCCATATTAAAAACTTCAAACATTTCTTTCATAGATGTTTCAGTGGTAGATTGAATCATCTGGAATAGTGGTGGAATTGGCAACAAATCATCTTTAATAATATGCAATGGCTTGTCTAAAAACTTCATAACCTTTGTTTGGGCACCACCTGTACAGTGAATTATCCCGTGAATACCCTCTTTTAAATCGTTGTTTTTGAAAATCTGATTCAAAATAGGGGCATATGTTCTTGTCGGGGATAGAAGTGCTTGACCAATATTAACCTCAGTTCCATTAAGATTATCTGTTAATGAAAAAATACCAGAATAGATATAATCCTCATTCGTATTAACATCAAAAGATTCAGGGTATTTAGTATAATAGTCGTGTTTGAGTAGATCATGTCTTCCAGATGTAAGCCCATTGGAGCCCATTCCTGCATTATATGATTTTTCGTAGGTAGCCTGACCATAAGACGAAAATCCTACAATAACATCAGATGATTTAATATCGACTTCCATAATAGAAGATCTTTTAGGCCTACAAGCGACAGTGCTATCAATAATAATTGTTTTAACAAGATCACCAACATCTGCAGTTTCGCCTCCAGTAAACTTGATATTAGTTCCAAATGATTGCATTGTTTCGATACATTCTTCGAATCCATCAATGATTTCTTTTATCACCTCTCCTGGAATGAGGTGCTTATTTCTACCAATAGTATTAGAAAGTAAGAATGGACCAGTTGCTCCTGTACAAATTATATCATCGAGATTCATTACTAAAGCGTCTTGAGCAATGCCTCTCCAAACACCAACATCTCCAGTCTCTTTCCAATACAAGTATGCTAGAGATGACTTTGTACCTGCTCCATCAGCATGCATGATATTACAATAGGAGTTATCGTTTCCAATATAGTCTTCAACAATTTTACAGAAAGCATTGGGAAATATTCCCTTATCAACGTTGGAGATAGCATGGTGTACATCCTCTTTTTGAGGGGAGACACCTCTCATTTCATATCTACTCACTAGATTTTAAATTTATTTATTCTTCGGTATCTTTCAGCAACCAAAGTTTGTTGTCTTTAATCTCAAAATCAACATATTCTTTGTCAAATAAGTTATACCCCAACACAGGTTTTTTAGTATTTGTCATTTTACATTTAACCTTGGTGTAAATTTTGTCATTGATTTTAAGCTCCTTTAGTGTAAATGAAGTTCCATAAATTTTGGTTCCATCAGATAGCTTGATTTTTGTGCCAGAGTCTCTGAAATCTTCAGGACTTAGATTTCCAGTCTTAATTAACTGTTCAACTAATATTTGAGGCATCAATGTTCTTCTATCTTCCCCAGTGTATTGGAATCTAATTTTCTTTCTTCCAACATAACCGTAGAGATTGTATGTTCCTTCAGCTTTAGTGGGAGTTAAAGGAAGGAAGTCATATTTAGCTAGGAATTCTTCCTCTGCTTGTCTTACTATGGTTAGGCTATCCTCAATTGCTTTAGCTCGCATGAAGCTATCAATATCTCCTTTTGTTTTTTCAAGGAATGCTCTTTGTTTTTCCAGCAGATAAGGACTATAGATAGATCCTTTTCCATTCAGAGCCTCGTCATTTCTTTGAGAGTAATCTACTCCTATAGATTGAATATCAAAGTTACAGTTTACAACTTTAACGGTAGTTCTTCTATTTTTTTGATGTTCATCTTCTGAACAGCCACTTGTAACAGGACCTTCACATGGACAATCGGTTACTAATTGTGATTCTCCATAACCTCTAGCATCAAGACGGAAAGGATTGATACCACCCTTTTCAATGAGGTATGATATGGCTGAATCTGCTCTTCTTTGAGATAAGTCTCTATTGTATTCAAAGGATGCTCTACAGTCTGTATGAGAACCTAACTCAACAGCCATTTTAGGATATTTTTTGAGTGTTTTAATCAAATCATCCAAAATAGGTTTAGCATCTGAACGAATAAAGGCTTTTGCTAAATCATAGTAAATAGGTAGCACAAATACGTCGTTACAAGTGTTTTTCAGACAAAAGTCTTTAACATATTGACAATCGAGTGAATTTTCTACCCCAACAGAACTTACATATTGTGGCTTCGCATCGTAATAGTATGCCTGTCTTTTGGAAACAGCTATAGTGTATTCTTTATTGATGCCAATTTTAGTATCGTAATAACCTCGTTCATCAGTTCTTAATCGTATGATTGATGAGTCAACATTGTTGCTAATTTCTACTAGTGCATTTCCAATGGCTGTTCCACTATCGCAGTCAGTAACTTGTCCTTTGAGAGTACACTCAATAGGCTCCATAGTAAATTCAAAAATATCATCTTGGCTTTTGGTACGATTCGATGTGAAGAAACCACCTTCTTTTGTATCGTTAAGGATGATACCAAAATCATCACCAGATGAATTTACTGGGCTCTTCATATTGGTAGGAACTGCCCAGTCGGTTGGACCTTCGTCTGTCTTTAATGTGTAAAATATATCTAATCCACCAAGACCAGGATGTCCTTCAGATGCAAAGTAGAGAGAACCATCTTTATGAACATAAGGGAACATCTCGTTGTATTCAGTGTTAACATTAGGTCCTAGGTTGATTGGTTCACTCCATGTTCTGCCTCTCCTCACAAATGTCACCATCCAAATGTCTTTAGTTTTTTCTAATCCAGCAGTGTCTCCATATCCTCCTGGTCTATCAGAAGCAAAATACATCACTTTATCTCTTTTAGCGAGAACGGGATGCCCATAATTCCAGTTATTATTTTCTTCACCAGAACAGAAACTTAATGGTTCAGGATTCATTTGCCATCCTTTGCCAGATTTTCGTGCCTCGTATATTTTACACTTTGGTTCTTTTCCCGATTCTCCATTACATTGGGTAAAATACATTTTAGACATTCGGCTATTAAATGTAACGGTCCCGTCATTGTATTTTGTGTTAAGCCCTTCAACTAATTCTGCCTCACTCCATTTTTCTGACTTACCACGACTTTTACCTTTTTTTACTTGCCATACATCAGAGTGAGACCGCAATGTTCTGTCGTAGGGATTTTTAGATACTCCACCTTCTCGATCAGAGGTGAACATTATTGATTTCTTTTTCCGATCTGCCCATACTGGAGAAAAATCGTCTGATGCTCTGTCATTAGCCGGTTTAAAAGGAGTTATAGTATACCTTGTTTTTTCTTCTTTCCATTTGAGAGCAGATTCACATCCTTTTATCATTGCTTCGACACGTTCATCAGAAGGCATTTCTTTTTGATAAGATTTGAAATTTTCAATGGCATCCTCGTATTGATTGAGTTGCTTATACATTTGTGCAACTCTGTATGTAACTACTGGGTCTTTGGCCCCATATTTCTTGGCCTTCACATATAATTTGAGTGCCTTTTTAGGTTGGTGATTATATCTATAACTTTCCGCTCCGCGATATGCTGCAGTTTGACGAACATCTTTGGTGAGTTTGGTATTGCTTGCCAACTGATCATACATATCTGCTGAAATAGCATAGTTTTTTAGTTGCATTGCCTCATCAGCTTTTTTCATAGATATTGTCTTGCAGCCGGCTAGAAAGATTATTAACCCAATTGGGAGGATTATCTTAATGGTGTTCAGTAATGGGTTATTCATATTATGTTAAGAACGTCAAAAATCAAAAAATATACGTCCAAAAACAAATAAAATAAATATATAATTTTAATTTACATCCTCTACATATAATTAATAGGATATAAATTAGGGTTTGATTAAATAAATTATCGTAAGAAAAGCAATTCTCTGTACTTAGGTAATTGCCAAATTTTATCATCTACTAATTGTTCAAGTTTGTCCATATGGTAGCGGATATCATCAAATGATTCTTTAACATCAAAATGGTAAGATACGGCTTGTTTTTCAGTATCTTGGAGATTATTCGCCTTCTTTCTTGATTCCACCATTTTATCAGTTTTCGTTTTTACCATATCAATGTGTTCTGCAATGGTCTGAACGAGTTCTTTTTGTGCTTTGCCAACTTTAATTCCTGCTTCCTTAAGTGTTCTAATGTTAGTGGCAACCACCGTTAGATACTCAATTGCTGGAGGAAGAACATAAGAGTATGCTATTTCTCCTAGAACCCTGCCTTCGATTTGGATTTTTTTCATGTAATCTTCTAGCATTATTTCGTATCTGGCATGAAGTTCTTCTTTAGTGAAAATGCCATTTTTAACGAAAGTATCTATGGCTTGTTTGCTAATATATGCTTTGAGTGATTCTGGTGTGTTCTTTATGTTACTTAGCCCTCTTTTTTTCGCTTCTTTTGCCCATTCTTCACTGTAATTATTCCCTTCAAAAAGTATATTTTGAGCATCTTTTAAAACTTTTTTGAGTTCTAGAACGATAGTCTTTTTAAGGTCTTTTCCCTTTGTCACACCTGCATCAACATTTGCTTTAAATTGAATCAATTGATTGGCAACTGCAGTGTTAAGTGCTGTCATAGGTTGTGCAGAATTTGTAGATGATCCTACTGCTCTTAATTCAAATTTATTGCCTGTAAATGCGAAAGGAGACGTTCTGTTTCTATCAGTATTATCTCTTAATATTTCTGGAATTTTATCAATATTGATTGATTTTTTTTCGTCGGTATCCTCTGCAGTTGCGTCCTTCAAGAAAGCATTCAATACTTGTGTTAGTTTTGATCCAATAAATGCAGAAATAATTGCTGGTGGTGCTTCATTAGCTCCAAGTCTGTGATCATTAGATGCTGAAGCAATACTTGCTCGAATAATATCAGAATTATCATGTAATGCCTTTATGGTATTTATAAAAATAGTCAAGAAAAGTAAATTTGAGTTAGGATCTGATCCTGGAGATAACAGATTAACTCCTGTATTTGTAATTAGCGACCAGTTATTGTGTTTTCCTGATCCATTAATTCCAGCAAAAGGCTTTTCGTGTAATAATACTCTGAAATGGTGACGTTTTGCAACCTCATCCATTAAATCCATTAAAAGTTGGTTGTGATCAACTGCAAGATTTACATCTTCAAACATTGGAGCACATTCGTATTGTCCTGGAGCAACTTCATTATGTCTTGTTTTTAAAGGTATTCCAATCTTTGCTGCTTCTACCTCTAAGTCGTACATATAGTTAAAGACTCTGTCAGGAATAGATCCAAAGTAATGGTCATCCATTTGTTGTCCTTTTGCTGGAGCATGTCCAACTAGTGTTCTACCACACATAACCAAATCTGGTCGGGCTTGATACATGGCTTCATCTACTAAGAAGTATTCCTGCTCAATTCCCAAAGAAGCTGTGCAGGATGAAACTTTCTTTAGAAAATATTTACAAATATCAGTTGCTGCTTTATCTACCAAATTAAGAGATTTTAGCAAAGGGGCTTTATAGTCTAAAGCTTCACCATTATAAGAAACAAAAACTGTTGGAATACAAAGTGTTTTTCCGGCAGTATTTTCATATATAAAGGCCGGGGAAGAAGGGTCCCAAGCCGTGTATCCTCTTGCTTCAAAAGTATTCCTTAGTCCACCACTTGGTAGGCTGGATGCGTCAGGCTCTTGTTGAACCAATGCTCCTGCGGTAAATTTCTCAACGGCTTTACCGTTTTCAGGCTCAAAAAATGAATCATGCTTTTCTGCAGTAGAACCAGTAAGTGGTTGAAACCAATGTGTGTAGTGTGTCGCTCCTTTGCTCAATGCCCAACGTTTCATTCCTGAAGCTACATGTTCAGCCATTTTTCTATTGATGGTTTTTCCGTTTTTGATTGAATTGCTGACTGATTCGTATGCTTCTCTACTGAGAAAGTCTCGCATTGCAGAATCGTCAAAGACATTGCTGTTAAAAAGCTCAGTAAATGAAATAGATTTATCTTTAGTAATAAAGTTTTTTCTTGTGGAAACTGTTTTTAGTGATTCAAACCTCATTTTAAGTATATTTAATGATGCAAAAATATTTTTTTGTATCAAAAATGGCAAAAAATAGGCCTTTATGTTAATAAATATATAAAAACTAAAAATTAACCCATTTTTAGTTTTTCAGCATTTTCGGCTAATTTCAATGATTCAATAATTTCGCCAATATCTCCATTCATTACCCCGTTTAGATTATATAAGGTGAGATTTATTCGGTGATCTGTTACTCTTCCTTGCGGATAATTATAAGTACGAATTTTTGCACTTCTATCACCAGTTGACACCATAGTCTTTCTTTGAGCAGCAATATCGCCATTGCGTTTGACAAGTTCTAGATCATACAATTTTGAACGTAACATGTCCATTGCGATCTCGCGATTGGCTAACTGTGATCTTGCTTGTGAACAAACTACAACAATTCCAGATGGTTTATGGGTCAATTGAACCTTTGTTTCAACTTTGTTTACGTTTTGACCACCAGCACCTCCAGATCGTGATGTTTGAAGAGATATATCAGCAGGGTTTATTTTCAAATCAATTTCTTCAACCTCAGGGAGAACTGCTACTGTTGCGGCGGATGTATGAACTCTGCCTTGGGTCTCTGTCTCAGGAACTCGTTGAACTCGGTGTACACCAGCCTCAAATTTCAAGGTACCAAAAATTTCATTTCCTTCTACTTTTATAATAATTTCTTTGAATCCACCAGATGTTCCCTCTGTAGCTTCAATAGTTTCATGTTTCCATCCTTGTGAATCAAAAAATCGCGTGTACATTCGAAATAGGTCTCCTGCAAAAATGCTAGCCTCATCGCCTCCAGTTCCAGCACGTATTTCAACCATTGCATTCTTATCATCTTCGGGATCTTTTGGTACTAAAAGTAATTTGATTTCCTCCTCTAATGGCTCTTGTTTACCAATTAGCTCTTCAAGTTCTTCGCGAGCCATTTCTTTCATTTCAGGATCCTCGCTACTGGCTATAATTTCTCTGGCTTCCGATAAGTTTCCAATTAAATTTTTATATTCAAAGAAGCGTTCTACAATTTGCTTCAGGTCACTGTATTCTTTATTAAGTTTAGTAAATTGTTTGATGTCAGATGCTACTTCTGGACTGCTTAATAGTAGTTCTACCTCTTTAAATCTAGCATGTATTCCTTCTAATGTTTCAAGCATGAATCGCAAATGTATTTATAATGACTGGGCTAATCAACTGAAACTATTTTATGGACGTTTCAATGAGATGATTTTATTGTCGTAATAATAATAAAGGTTGTCTTTGTCAATGGCTAACCTAGCTTTGCTAGGAATATAGGTGTTTGTATTTATGAGTGTTCTTAGAAGTTTATTGTATTTAACAACTGTTCCCTTTTGATTATAATATAAGTTTTCAGTGCTACTCATTATGGAAGAAAAATTTTGGGTATAGTAAGTCTTATCTAAAGTAGTGTAAATATCGAATGTAAATACTCCTATTGTTGAGTCTGCAACATGAACTTGTCCGTTAAGTTCCCATACTTTATATGGATTAATTGGCTTAGCAGTGATTGAATTTAGGTAGTTGGATTCAGCTAGTCTTTCCCCTGATTTGCTGATTTTTAATAATTTATTTTCAGACATATCAATCAGCCAGATATGGTTATCATATGATCTTGATACGCAAGCAACATTGCTCATTTGAAAGTCATTCAGTCGAACTTCACCTCTTATATTGAGCATATTGTCAAAAAATACAAGAATATTTTGATCTTTATAGAATACATAGATTTCAAACGGATTAGAGCAATCGATGCTAAAAATATTCCCGTATGATTTGTTGTTTACATTAGTTATTAATTTGTTATCAGGACCATATTTGTACAACGTTAATAAATCATCTGAAATATACTTATTGCCTTTAGCATCAATACTCACACAAGAAATATTTTTTAAGTTTTTTAAGATGAGGGTATCTTGCCCTTTCACTTTTAGTACACCTAGAATACTAAGGGTTAAAATTATGTAATTTAACTTTATGATTTTCAAATGTTGCATATGTAAAGTGGGTTACCCAGTCGCCAAGATTAATCATTTTGGTTGAATTATTAATTGAGTGTTCTAATGGTTTGTGTCTATGACCAAAAATAAAGAAATCAATTGAGTTTGTCTTTGAATATTCGTTGGCAAATAGAATCTGATACTCTTTTTCTAAAGGAATTTCAATTTGATCTAATTGGCTGTTTTTCTTTCTACTTTTTCTGCTTAAGTAATTTGCAAATCCTACTCCAAGGTTGGGGTGCAAACGGCGAAATAACCATATAGCTATTTGACTTCTAAAAATCTTACGGATAAACTTATAGCCTCTTTCTCCTTTCCACAAGGCATCTCCATGATGTATGTAAAATTTTTTACCATCAATTTGACCTATCCATTCTTCATCAATAACTTTAAGCCCGATTTCTTTTTCTAGATATTCAAATGTCCACATGTCATGGTTCCCCTTAAAAAAGTAGATTGGAATCCCTGCGTCAGTCATTGAAGCAAGTTTTCCGAGCAATCTATTAAAGTATTTGGGTACTGTAGTTTTATATTCAAACCAAAAATCAAATATGTCTCCCAACAGAAAGAGCGTTTCACAATCTTGTTCGATAGATTCTAGCCATTGAACAATTTTTTTTTCACGTACTAATGATGAGGCGTAATCAGGGGTTCCTAAATGGAAGTCAGAAGCGAAATATGTCTTGCCCATTATCTATGCAAAAATAGCCATTAATGAGCTTCTAACCAGTTGTCGCCATTTCCTGCCTCAGCAATAACAGGAACTTTAAGAGGCATAGCAATCTCCATTTCATGTTTTATAATTGATCTAATTTTATCTAGCTCCTCTTTTGGGACATCAAATAATAATTCGTCATGAACTTGAAGTATCATTTTAGCCTTAGTATCTATTATTGATAAACGTCTATGGATATTAATCATTGCAAGTTTTATCATGTCTGCAGCACTCCCCTGAATTGGGGCATTTATGGCATTTCTTTCTGCAAATCCAACGACAGTTTGGTTATTAGAATTTATATCTGGGATGAATCGTTTTCTGCCCATTATTGTTTTTACAAAACCGTTTTCTCTACAGAAATTGATGGTATCATCCATATATTTCTTTACGCCACTAAATTGTTCAAAATATGCATCTATTAAGTCTTTTGCCTCTGTTCGAGAAATTTTTAAATTTTGTGCTAAGCCAAAAGCACCTTGACCATATATGAGACCAAAGTTCACACTTTTAGCTTTGTAGCGTTGTTCTTTGGTCACATCTTCTATGCTTACCCCAAAAACTTTTGAGGCAGTTGCTGTATGAATGTCCATGCCGTTGTTAAAGGCCTCAATCATTCCTTTATCCTCAGCAATAGATGCTACAATCCTTAATTCTATTTGGGAATAATCAACGGCAAGTAATGTGTGGTTTTTGTCGCGTGGTACGAAAGCCTTCCTTATTTCTTTGCCCAAGTCCGTTCTTATTGGGATGTTTTGTAGGTTGGGATTTGTGCTACTCAACCGACCGGTAGCAGCCACAGCTTGAGAAAAATGTGTATGCACTCTTCCAGTTTGTGGGTGAATTAATTTGGGTAATGCATCCACATAGGTTGATCGTAGTTTGTTAATTTTTCGAAATTTTAAAATATCGCTTACAATTTGATTTTCACTTGCTATTTTTTCTAGCGTGGCTTCATCGGTTTTATATTGGCCTGTTTTAGTTTTTTTGGCCTTAGCGTTGATTTTTAAATGATCAAATAAGACCTCACCTAGTTGCTTAGGGCTTGCTATATTAAAATTCATGCCTGACATCGAATAGATGGACTCTTCAATTTTGTTGGACATGCCTTCTAGTTCAGTGGAATAGTCATTCAAAAATTTATCGTCCACCCTTATTCCCTCCATTTCAATATCCGAAAGAACGGACACAAGAGGCATTTCTAGTCGAATCAAAAGATGAGCTAGTTGCTTGTCCATCAATTCATCATTGATTTTTTGTTTTAATTGGAAGGTGATGTCGGCATCCTCGCAGGCATATTCTTTAGCTTTTTCAATTGGAACATCAGCAAATGATAGCTGATTTTTACCTTTTTTGCCAATCAAACTTGCAATAGAAACAGGCTTATAGTTAAGGTATTTTTCTGCTAAAATATCCATGTTATGACGCCCATCAGGGCTTACAAGATAATGGGCAAGCATCGTGTCAAATTGTGGACCGGCTATCTTAATGTCATATTTCAATAATACCTTCAAATCATACTTTAAGTTTTGGGCTATTTTTTCAATCTGTTCACTTGCAAAAACTTCCTTAAATTCAGCTAAAATCATTTTGGTTTCTTTAAAGCTGTCGGGCATATTTATATAAAAAGCTTTCCCTTTTTCATATGAAAATGAGATTCCAATAACTTGAGCGTCTAATTCATTTAAGGAAGTAGTTTCAGTGTCAAAACAAAAAGATTTAATTTTTTCTAATTTAGATATCAATAAATTTCTTTTTTCTTGATTGTCAACTATTTGGTAGTCGTGTTTAGTTGTTTCAATGGTGTTAAATTCAGGGTTTTGAGTGGAACTTTTTAGTGTAATTGAATTTTGAATTGAGTTAGAAAATAAATCTCCTTGAACAGTTTTTGGCTCGCTCATCGTCTCACTAAAAACTCTTTTTGTTAATGTTCGGAATTCTAATTCTTTAAATAGTTTATTGATTTCTTCTTTATTGGGATCTGACCTTAAAAGATCAGTTTCATCAAATGTAACTGGGACATCTGTGATGATTTTTGCTAAATGTTTGGAGAGAAATGCTTGCTCTTTATTATTCTCTATTTTTTCTCTTAGCTTACCCTTTATTTTATCTGTGTTCTCATAAAGGCTTTCCATTGATCCATATTCTAATAACAATTTAGAGGCTGTTTTCGCACCAACACCTGGAATACCTGGAATATTATCTACGGCATCACCCATCATTCCTAAGTAATCAATTATTTGCTTGGTTTCATTAAGGCCAAATTTCTTACAAACCTCTTCAGGTCCCATAATTTCAGGGGCGTTTCCTCCTCGTGCGGGTTTAAAAATGAGTATATTCTCTGTGACTGCTTGTCCAAAATCTTTATCTGGTGTCATCATGTAAGTAACAAAGCCTTCTTTTTCAGCTTTTGTAGCCATAGTAACAATCACATCGTCAGCTTCATACCCTTCTTTTTCAATGATAGGAATATTAAAAGCATCTATGATTTGACGAATAAACGGTTCAGATCTCTTGATATCCTCTGGTGTTTCATCTCTGTTGGCTTTATATAAAGGGTATTCCTTTTTTCGAATATTTTCTGATTTGTGATCAAAACATACCGCAATATGTGTGGGATCGTGTTTTTCAAGTACTTCTAACAGTGTAGTTGTAAATCCAAAAATTGCATTAGTATTTAGTCCATAGGATGTTATTCTAGGATTCTTAATAAATGCATAATAAGATCTAAATATTAGTGCATATGCATCGAGCAGAAATAATTTTTTTTTAGCAGACATATTAAAGTTGCTCAAAAGTAAATCAATTTTGAATTATACATAGTGCTCGAACACTCAATCAAATTTTTACCTTTGTTGTTTAAACATCGTAAATGGATTTTTCACCAAATTACAATTTAGTTCAGGAATTAAAATGGCGTGGACTATTTCACCAGGCAGTCCCGGGTACAGAAGATCTCCTTTTGGAGGAAATGACTAGTGGATATGTTGGTTTTGATCCAACAGCGGATTCTTTACACATTGGTAATTTAGTGCCTATTATCTTATTAGTTCATCTTCAAAAAGCTGGACATAAGCCAATAGCTCTTGTCGGTGGTGCTACAGGAATGGTTGGAGACCCTTCTGGCAAAAAGTCCGAGCGTCAACTTTTGAATATAGATGCAATTAACTATAACCTAAACAGTCAGAAAAAGCAATTAGAACAATTTTTAGACTTTGATTGCGGTGAAAACAGTGCAGAAGTAGTAAATAACTATGATTGGTTTAAGGATATTTCGTTTTTAGATTTTATTAGAGATGTTGGTAAGCATATCTCGGTGAATTATATGATGGCTAAAGATTCTGTAAAAAACCGCTTAGAAGATGGCATGAGCTTTACGGAGTTTAGTTACCAGTTGGTTCAAGGGTTTGATTTTTACCATCTTTGGAAAGAAAAAAATGTAAAACTTCAAATGGGAGGAAGCGATCAGTGGGGTAATATTGTGACTGGAACTGAACTTATTCGAAGAAAAGGAAATGGTAAAGGATTTTCTTTAACGGCTCCATTGATTACTAAATCTGATGGGAGTAAGTTTGGCAAAAGTGAGGGAGGAAATGTATGGCTTGATGCAGAAAAAACTAGTCCATATCAATTTTATCAATTCTGGATGAATACTTCGGATGAAGATGCTGAGCGATACATAAAAATATTTACTTTACACTCAAAAGATTATATTGAAGACATTATTAAAGAACATAAAAATGCTCCACACTTGCGAGCTCTTCAGAAAGATTTAGCGGCTTATATTACTAAATGGGTGCACGGAAATTCTGGATACGAAACAGCATTAACAGCAACAGATATTTTGTTTGGTAAGGCTACATCTGATAGTTTACGAAATTTAAGTGAAAATGATTTTTTTTCCATATTTGATGGAGTAAAAAAACATCAAGTATCTGATGTTAAAGGAATTAATGTTGTAGATATGTGTGCAGATTCAGGCTTTTTGGCAAGTAAAAGTGAGGCAAAACGTGCATTAAAAGAAAACTCCGTATCAGTGAATGGTGAAAAAGTTACGGAAGATTTTTACTTTTCAGAAGCAGATTTAATAAATTCAAAATATATTCTATTACAGCGAGGCAAAAAGAATAAATTTATCCTCATAAAGAGCTAGCTTATGATATCAATTGACCCTAAAGAAATATCTGTTTCTAAACTTCATCGATACCTTTTAGGAAGTATTGGTCCTCGTCCAATTGCATTTGCAAGTACAATTGATAAAAAGGGTAGTAGAAATTTAGCACCATTCAGTTTTTTTAATGTATTTAGTGCTAATCCGCCAATACTTATATTCTCGCCAGCTCGAAGTGGCAGAACTAATACGAATAAAGACACTTATCTAAATGTAAAAGAAGTTCCCGAAGTTGTGATTAATGTGGTTACCTATGCTATGGTTCAGCAAATGAGTTTAGCAAGTTCGCCATTTGACAAGGATACAGATGAATTTGTAAAGACAGGTTTTACACCTATTGAATCTGAAACCATTTCACCATATAGAGTCCTAGAATCGCCTATTCAATTCGAGTGCAAGGTTACAGATGTCAGAGAACTGGGTTCAAACGGTGGTGCTGGTAATTTGATTTTTTGTGAGGTCAACAAGATCCACATTAGTGAGTCTGTTATTAACCAAGATGGTTTGATTGACCAGCAAAAGATAGATTTAGTTAGTAGAATGGGAGGTAATTGGTATTGTAGGTCGGATAAAAACTCAATGTTTGAGGTTGACAAACCAATAGCTACAATTGGAATTGGAGTTGATGCCTTGCCAGATAATATTCGCTTAAGTAATGATTTGACTGGGAATGACTTAGGTAAAATTGGAAGTATGCAAAGGATACCTAGTTCAAATGAGGAGAATGAACTACTCTCGAGCTATTCAGGAGATTACACCCTTGAAAATGCTAAAAACTTATTGGAGTCTAATAATGTTAATTTAGCCTATGCTATACTTAATCAACTAAATCAATGAATATTCAAAAGTTATTCTTCAAGATAATAATTTCTTTTACATATTTATTAAGGATATGGATTTTGATATTGCCTATTTCCATTGCTATTATATTCATGAAAGAAGAAGGTTGGAGATACGGTTTTACGTTTATTCAGAGTAATTTAAATGTTGCTTTTTTTACATCTTTTGCATTGGGATTTTTAATATCTCTTTACCATACTTTGAGTTTTGAGGAAGCAGAGGGAGTGCCAGATCAGAATTACTTAAAATCTCATCAAGAGGTTCAAGTTAAAAGTGATTTTACATTAGATCAAATGAAGGAATGGTTGACAAACAATACCAAGTATAAAGAAGTGAAGCCATTTGACAATCAAATATTAGCTTTAAAAAAAGTGTATTTTTCAAAGGCAGATAAGATTAAAGTGTCAAAAAAAGAGAATGTGTTTACTATAAAAAGTGCCCCTCATTTTAAATGGTGGTTTATTGATTTTGCAAGGAACTACAAAACTGTTAAAAGTATAGCAACTGTTGTTAAGAAAAAGGTATGAGAGTATGTATTTTATCAGGTTCGGCAAGAAAAAATAACAATACATTACGGGTAGCAAAGGCCATTTCTAATAACTTTATTGATTCTGTTATTGTTGACTTTCAAGATTACGATTTGCCAAATTTTAATCAAACGTGCATTTCAAAGAAAAATCTCTCTGGATTTCAATCTAAATTGATTAATTCTATTGAAAAATCTGATTTGTTGTTTGTTATTTCTCCAGAATATAATTGGTTTCCAACTGCCGAAATTATTAACACAATTCATCAATTAGCCCAAGAAGATTACATTCATATATTTGATCATAAAGTAATTGCTACTGTTGGAGTTAGTGCAGGAAGAGGTGGACGAATGCCAGCAGTACAATTGGTGACGGTAATTAACAAAATTATTGGATTTTTCAATTTAGAAAGTATTATCTCTGGCAATACTTTTGAGGTACAAGAAGTGACTAGGTGTATTGATGGTGAAGGATTATTGTTGGACAACGAGCAATTTAATAAAGGGCTTACATCATTTATAAACTATTCCTTAAAAGTTGCTGAAAGATGGCATTTAAATAAATGAAAATTTCTACATTGCGAAAACTAAAAAACATTGCGATTTTGTATGAAAATATTTTTATCTATTATAGGACTTATTTTTTCTCTTCAGGCTTACTCTCAGAATACAAGTTTTGTGAAACTGATTCTTAATGATTCGTCAGATCAAGCACAGTCATCATTTCAATCATCGTCAGGTGATTATTTTTTGCTATACAATACCAATAGTTCAGGCCAAGGCAGTAAGGATTTTGGGATATCTAAAACGGATGGTTTAGGAGATGTAATTTGGGCCTATACCTATGGAAAATCTAATCAAGATAGTGCAACAAGTATGAGTCCAACAAGTGATGGCGGGGTTATAGTTTGTGGATATACTGAAGGGAGCTCAAATAATAAAGATGGTTTTGTGTCTAAGATAAGCTCAAGTGGTGCACTTCAATGGTCAAGGACATTCAAGACCGATAGCTCAGAACAACTTTATGACGTAATTCAGTCATATACTGGAGACTACTATGCTTGTGGATTTATAAAGACTGATTCTTTAGATGACAACATACTTATATGCAAACTGACAGGCAATGGTAATGTATCGTGGACTCGTTCATTTGGGGGTAAAGGGAATGAGAGAGGATATTCATTGTTAGAGGATAATCTTGGAAGAATCATTATTGCTGGTAATACAGAGAATGATTCCGTAAATATAGGTTTAAATGGAGATAGTGATTTTCAACTTTTAGCAATTTCTACCAGTGGAGGGGTCTTACTATCTAAAAATATTGGTACTAATGATTCAGAGTTTGCAATTAAGATAATCAGATCTCAAGATAATAAGTTTTATGTTGCAGGCGATATAAAGCTAAATGGAGGTAATGATGAAGAAATCTTAATTTGTAAGCTAGACACAAATTTTGATGTAATAAGTAGTGAGCTATTGGGTACAAATCTGATTGATCAGGTTAGAGATTTGAAACTAGGAGAAAATAACTCTATTATCCTAGCAATTTCAGCGTCCACTCCATTTTCTAGTGATGCTGTCATATGTAATTTAACTTCTCTGAGTAATATTTCTCCAGGTCAAAAGCTTGGTGGGATGGACCTTGATGGTCAGTCAGGAGTTTCTATAATGGGGTCATATACACGAGGTTTTTCATTATTTACTTCAGGATTTTCACTAGGGAATACCTCCTCGGAGGATTTATATATTACTAAAATCCCTAAATCGTTTAACATTTCATGTGCTACAGATTTTGAATCTATCCAACCAATGGGTAGCATGAGTCTAAGTAAAAATAGCTTTTCGCAGATTACATCACTGAATACTAATGCGAGCATCTCATTTACTAAAAAGAAATTCAATTCAAGTGATTCGGTTGTTTGTTGTAGTTTAGAAGCAAGAGTTATTGCAGACACAGTTAGTATTTGTACAGGTAGTTCAGTTAATATAGGTAGGTCATCAATTAGCGGTTATAAATATTCTTGGACATCAACAACAGGTTCATCGTTTACAAGCAGTATGGCAAACCCAAGAGTTTCTCCAACAGATGACACGGAATACAAACTTGTTGTAACCTCTGCTGATGGTTTATGTAATTCAGATTCAGCAATAATTTTAGTAAAAGTCAATCAACGAAGATCACAAGAATTTTTGTCTGATACGTTCTTTTGCGATGAATCATCTATAACTATTAATGGTATGAAAGATATGTTCCAATATGAGTGGGAGAAGCAAAATGGAGTAAAGATTAATACAAATTCAATTACCCTTTCTGATGCAGACACTCTGAATTTATTCATGATTGATAAAAATATTTGTAAGTATTATGACACGCTTTATGTTGAGAAAAAATTACTACCTGCATTTTCGTTGGGAAATGATACCACAATTTGTGATAACTTAAGTATTACATTTAGTGGACCATCAAATATGCAATCTTATACTTGGAATAATGTTACATCCTCTAATCAAACTTATGCTACCAATCAGTCCAAGATTCACACTCTAAATGTTGTTGATAGTTTTGGTTGTGTTTATTCGGATAGTATCCAAATTCTTACTAATCCTTCTTCTAAAATTGATATTGGTCGTGACACTGCTTTTTGTGAAGGGTTAATGATAGAATTTTTTGGTCCCTCATTTTTTAAGGGTTACAAATGGAATGGTATAAATTCACCTAGAAATACTTATTCAACTAATATGGATACAATGGTATATGTGGAAGCATACAATAGTTTTGGTTGCCCAGCATTCGATACAGTTCAAATTCAGTATTTTGATATACCCAAATTCAGTTTTGGTGCAGATACTGGATTTTGTGATGTTGTAGATTATCAACTAATAGGACCAGCTAATATGAAAGATTATTTATGGTATAATGGCAGTTTAGCTGACAAGATAAATGTTAAAGGGCCTGGGTTATATTATTTGGAAGTTACAAATGATGATGATTGTTCATATATAGATAGCATATCTATAAGTAAATATGAAAGTCCAATTATTTCTCTCGGAAATGACACAGCTTTAAGAACAGGTGATCCGTTAATATTAACCCCTGGTTTGGGCTATAATTCTTATTCATGGAGCACAGGTGAAACGACAGAGCGTATTGAGGTTGTTGCTAAAAATAAATATAGTGTAACGGTAATTGATTCAAATGGCTGTTCTGGGTATGCAGAAATGCGAGTCACGAGTTCTGCTGGTGATCAAATTATCGGACGAAGTCAAATTTCAATATTTCCAATTCCTGCTAACAAAACTCTTGTCATTAATTCAGAAAACATAAAAGATCAGGGTAATCTTATATTATCAAATATTTTTGGACAAGGAGTTATGGAAACTTCAATTGAAGGTGTCCAGAGCGTATTAGATGTATCTAAGTTAATTCCAGGGACATATAAACTCACCCTCTTGTATCCAAATCAAGTCTTTCGCCAAACGATCATTATTAACAGGTAATGTCCATTGAAGTTCAAAATTTAACCAAAAATTATGGTAGCCAGAAAGCTTTAGATAAAGTTTCATTTTCAATTGGAGCCTCAGAGATAGTTGGATTTTTAGGACCAAATGGTGCAGGGAAAAGTACTACTATGAAAATCTTAAGTGGTTATGTCAATGAGACCTCCGGCAGTGCACATATTTTAGGTATGGATGTATCTCAAGATGGGTTAAAGATCAAAAAAAGAATAGGGTATCTTCCAGAGTTAAATCCTCTTTACGGAGACATGTATGTTAAAGAGTATCTTGGCTTTATTGCAGATATTCATGAAATCAAGGACTCAAAAACAGCTGTTAATAAGGTTATTGATTCAACAGGACTTGGAAGAGAGTGTCATAAAAAGATCAATCAACTATCTAAAGGTTATAAACAACGTGTAGGCCTTGCACAAGCTTTAATAAACGATCCTGATGTATTAATTCTAGATGAACCAACTTCTGGATTAGATCCCAACCAAATGAAAGAGATAAGAAGCCTCATTCTCTCTCTCGGGGAAGACAAAACTATCTTATTATCCTCTCATATAATGCAAGAAATTGAGGCTATGTGCAGTAGAGTGATTATAATTAATAAAGGAAAAATCATTGCCGATGATACATTAGATGCGGTCAAGAAAAATTGGGGTAATAAGCAGAGTTCAATTTATGTGAGATTTAGAGATGCAATTGACCAATCTGAACTATTCTCAATTTCTGGCATAAAAACGATAGATTCACTAGATGAAAAAACGTTCATTATCTATTCTGAAACTCATGTAGACTTGGCGGAGCTACTGTTTAAATTTGCGGTTTCCTCTGATACAATTATTGTAGAACAAAAGGAGCAAGAAATATCTCTAGAATCTATTTTTCAAAAATTAACGGATCATGATTAGTATCTTTAAAAAAGAAATAAGGAGCTTTTTAAGTTCATTAATTGCTTATGTTGTTATCGTTGTTTTTTTATTAATCATTGGATTGTTTACATGGGTTTTTGCTGACGGCAATGTTCTCGTTTTGGGTCACGCTAATCTGGATATTCTATTCTATATGGCACCATGGGTATTCACATTTTTAATATCTGCTATTACCATGCGATCGTTTTCAGAAGAATTAAAGCAAGGAACATTTGAAATTTTGAGCACTAAGCCCATTACTGATACTCAAATTGTTTTAGGTAAATTTTTGTCGGCAGTGACTTTAGTTGTATTTGCATTACTCCCAACATTGGTATATGCATATTCAATATTCAGATTGGGTTCACCTATAGGTAACATCGATACCGGTGCTACTATGGGGTCCTATATTGGATTGATTTTGTTGGGTGCTTCATATGCTAGCATAGGTATATTCTCTTCTGTAATTACACCTAATCAAATTGTCGCGTTTATATTAGGTCTTTTTTTATGCTTCTTTTTTTATGTTGGTTTTCAGCAATTAAGTAACCTTTCATTGTTTGGTTCATATGACAGCTTCGTTCAATCTTTAGGGATACAATTGCATTACGATTCAATTAGTCGTGGTGTTGTTGACTCTAGAGATTTAGCTTATTTCATTTCTTTAATCTTTATTTTTCTAGGTTTAACATTATTAGCTTTAAGAGGAAGAAAGTGGTAGGTAAGGTGAGAAATAAAGAGAAAAATGTAATGGGAAAAATTATTCTTGGTGCGTTGATAATTTGCGTGTTTAACTTCATCGCTAATGAGTTTTATTTTCGAATAGATTTAACCAAAGAAAAGAGATTTACATTATCCACCTCCTCAAAAAATTTATTGAAAAAGTTGGATGATGATTTGTACATAACAGTTTTTTTGGATGGAGATCTTCCTATTGAATACAAGCAACTCCAATCAGCTACACGCGATATATTAAATGAGTACAGATTAGCTTCTGATGGCAGGATTAAGTTTGATTTTGAAGATATCTTAGCTGGCAAAGATATCAAGGAGAAAGAATCAATTCTTAAAGAGGTTTTTCAAAAGGGACTACAGATTGAACAACCTGAGTTAAGACCCGATGAGGCACCTACAGAAAAATATATATTACCATCAGGTATTGTTTTTTATAAAGGGAAAGAATATCCAATTAATTTACTAAAACGTCAATTCGGGAAATCATTAGAGGTTGAAATTAATAGTTCAATTGAACTATTAGAGTATGAAATCGGAACAGCTATTCGAAAAGGATTATCGGGCAAAAGTATCAAATTGGCTTTTTCAGCAGGTCATGGGGAGCTTTCATCAATACAAACAGCTGACATTGCTAATTCATTAAGTGAATTTTATTCGTTAGATAGAATAAACCTTAATCTAAGAGATAGTAACTGTTATAAAATATTTGAATCTGATGTAGCAAATAATCCTCAAAAACCTGTTTTTAGTGTGCTGGTTGAGGGATTAATTAATAAGCTAAAATCATACAAAGGACTTATAGTTGCTAAACCTATAATTGAGTTTACTGAGCCAGAGAAATATATTTTAGATCAGTATGTGATGAACGGTGGCAAGGTTATTTTCCTTGTTGAAAACCTACTAGCCGAAATGGATTCAGTTGCAAAGTATGGACAGATAATGACTGTAAATCATGGACATAATTTGGATGACATTTTATTCCAATATGGTGTAAAAATAAAACCAAACCTTGTACAGGATATCCAATGTCATGGAATTCCAGCGATAAATCAGCAAACAAACCGTCCAGGCTTTTGGCCATGGATCTTTTACCCATTATTTAGTGCAGTTGATGATAACCCTGTTTCTAGAAATCTAGAAAATGTTTGGGGAAGGTATTGTAGTACAATTGATACTACTGCCCGTAAAACTCTTAAAAAAACAGTATTACTTCGTTCATCTGCTCAGTCAAGGGTAGCGGCTAATCCAGTGTTGATTTCTTTAGATATTTTAAAGAATAAACAAGATCCATCAAACTTTAGGAATGGGAATCAAATTTCTGCTGTGCTTGTTGAAGGAGAATTTATTAGTCCTTTTCGATATAGAGATGGTGTAAAGAGGTCTTTTGATTTACCTTTTTCAGAGTCAATAGCTCAAAATTCAATGATTGTAATTGGTGATGGAGATTTAATTAGGAACCAAGTATCCTCAGATGGTAAGGTGTATCCTTTGGGATATGACAAGTTTGCTTCTAAGCAGTTTTCAGCACCAGTAGAGTTTGCAAATAAAAAGTTTTTTCTAAACTGTGTTGACTATTTATGCGACGATAATAATCTTATAGAAGTGAGAAGTAAAGAGGTGATACTTCGTTTATTGGATAAGGGAAAGATCAAAAAAGATAAACTTTTTTGGCAATCATTAAACATGATACTCCCCATTTTTATGATAATGATTTTTGGCCTTTTGAATGCATTTTATCGAAGAAAAAGATGGGCTTAATTTTATACAGGTTTATGCATTTAGGCTTTTTTATTGTTCTACTTTGCATTTATAAGCCAAATTTTGCTCAAGACAATACCTATTTAAGTTTAAGCAGCACACCTGGATTTTTGTTAGCTCATAGAGCAGACTTAAAGAATTTAGCCGCACATAATTATGGCTTTGATATTTCATTTGAAAAAGAAAAAGAAAATTCGTCTTGGGGCTCAAATTATAGCAAGCCATCGACAGGTATCGGACTTATGTATTACAATTTAGGCATGGAGCAAACAGGTCATGCTTTTGGGTTTTTGTCTCATGTCAAATTAAACGTTTTTTCATTCCGAGAGGTAGATTTTCGATTTAGAATGGGTGCTGGATTAGCATATTTAACCAAGAAGTTTGACGTTTTTGAAAATAGAAGAAATCAGGCTATTGGTAGCCATGTTAATGGAAGTATGCAGTTTGGCTTGGTGGGTAGAAAAGAACTTGCCAGTGATGATTATATTGAGGCAGGAATTTCCATCTCTCATTATTCTAATGCTGCTTTTAAGGTTCCCAATTTAGGGTACAATATACCCTCAATTACATTGAGGTATGGTTTTCATAATAAAGTTAACAAGCAACTAAAGCCTATACCAGTGCCTCGAAAGAAGAAAGTCGATTGGACTGCTTTTTTGATATATGGCAGAAAGCAGCGAAATTTTGCGAATCCAAAGGATTTTAATATTTGGGGCCTTCAATTGAGAGGTTTACTCAATAGGAACGAAGTGAAGTCTTGGCGTTTTGGTTTTGACTATACATTGGATAAGTCATATGTACACTCAAAAAATCCTGAGATACCCTCAAATCAGATATCATTTATTGATCAGTCTGAGCTTGCCCTCGTTGGTGGTTTTCAGTGGGGATTTGGCAAGGCCAACATAATCGCCGAAATGGGGGCGTATCTATACAAGCCCACAGTACTCAAAAATGCATTAAGCCAACGTATGGGGTTAGCTTATAAGTTTAATAAAAAATGGTATACACAAGGAATGCTTAGGTTTCATAGAGGTGTAGCTGATTTTTTTGAAATAGGGTTAGGTTATCAGTTATGAAATATTTCAGTTGGTTTATATTCTTAATAATGTTGTCGTCATGTAGTGGTGGGCAAAAGGATGATTGCATAACTAGTATGGGTGACATTGTATCAATAGATAGAGATGTGATGACATTTGATAAATTATACGTTGAAGATAGAATAAAGGTTATTTTAGTTCAAGATAGCTCTCAATATGGTAGAATAGAATTAAATGGGCCATCCAACCTCCTAGATCAGATTGAAAGTAATGTGTCAAACAAACAACTCAGACTTGTAAATACAAACACTTGTAATTTTGTTCGTTCTTTTAATTATGAAATTAAAGTAAAGGTATACGTCAATGAGTTGACGGGGATTCACGTAGAATCCATTGCTGAAGTGGTTTCGAGCGACACTATTAATATTGGATTTTTAAATATTTTACATCCAGCACTATCAGATATTAAATTAACATTGTCTGGGGATGAAGTTTTTATACAATCAAGAAATTCAGCTAAAACTATACTTGAGGGGAATTTAAGAGTTCTAAAGGGGAGTATAGAAGAAATTTCAGATTTAAATGCAGAACATCTTATTTGTGATGAAGTATATCTCGATTCACATTCTCCATTAGATTGTTATGTTAACGCTACAAAAGGAATGTATATGAATATTTACAATTCTGGCAATATTTTTTATGTCAATGAACCAAGCGATTATAAAATTCTTGCTAGTAGAACTGGCTCTGGTCAGTTTTTAAAAAAGTAAGGCCGATTCTTTAAATGAATCGACCACTTTACTAACGCTTTAATTACTTAACAATAATATTTTTTGGCTTAATTTTTTGCTTCTTTTTTATAACTATCTCCAAAATCCCGTTGATTAAGTTAGCTGAAATTGATTGACGATCTGAGTCTTTCGGGAGACTTATTCGCCTTTTGAAATCTTTGAAACTAATTTCAGATCTTAATCTGGTTAATTTTTCATTATTTTCTTGACTAGTTGTGCCGAATATGACCAATGTATTGTTGTCAAGTGATAATGAAATATCTTTTTTATCAACCCCAGGTATAACTGTCTTAATAAGATATGAATTTTCATCTTCATAAATATTCATTTTTGGAAGATTGACTTCATTATCTTGTATACTTTGGGGGTTCAAAATTTCTTGTAATACGTTATCGAAATTACTTTGGAAGATGTCTGTAATCATTTTAGGCTGTCTAATATTCATGTTTTTACTTTTTTATCTATCTATTATCAAACGGTGTTCCTAGCTTAAATATAAGACATTATGACATCATAATGTAGAAACTATCTAAAATTAATGCCATATTGACATTAATTTTAAATTGATTAATAAAAAAAATCCGTTCTGAGCATCTCAGAACGGATTTGAAACTAGAATAATAATTTTAGTGTTGAACAATAATTTTAGATGAGCTTCTTGAATTGTTTCCTTGAATCTCAACAAAGTAATTTCCTGGTTTCCAATCAGAGGTTACTATACGTATTGTATTAGAATTATTGCCTTTTGATTGGTAAACAATATTGCCATTAAGTGCGTATACTCTTAATGTGTAATTTCCTTTGATATCTGCATCTAAATTAACAAAGTTATTTGCAGGATTAGGATATGCAGTAATTATTCTTGTTGGAGTATTATTTGTTTTAGGTCTAACACTTGTGAGCATAGATTTTGTTTCCCAGATTCCCATACCATGAGTTCCAGCATATATTCTAGGACCTGTGGATGAATTACTTTCTACCTGAACAAGATCGAAGACTGGTACTCTTGGGAATGGCATATCGCTATCAATACCATCTGCAGCTTCTGACCATGTAGGGTTTGCAGATCGTCCATTATTAGTTGCCCAAATACCAAACTCTGTACCTAATATGATAACATCAGGGTTTTTGATACTCACTACCGCATGATAGACTGGAAATTTAGGTAAATTACTTTGTATACTTGACCAATTAGGTGATGCATCCATTGCATTTTCTGTACTATAAACATAGTTCGAGTTTCCATAATTTCCAATTGTAGCAATCATTCGATTTGGATTTTCTGGATCTATTGCAACTGACGTAATTGTTCTAGCTGAATTTACTGCAAGCCCTTGTGATATTTCTCTAGTAATAAGTTTTTCTGCTATTTGATTATTAACAGGCAAGCTGATCGTATCAAATTGTGTAGATAACAAGCTGTCTACTCTGTAGATTTTCCCGTTGTTAGTCGTTACAAATAATGATTCCCCATTATTGCTAGGGGTCATGTAATGAACACGTCTCAAGTTTGAAATTCTAAACCATCGAATTGAACCATCTTTAGGGTTTGTTGGATCGTGTGGTTTCCCATAAACATTTTTACACATCCATATTCCGTCATTTGTTGCAAAGTAAAGCCTTGCATTAGCTACTGAATCGTCTGATTCTCTACTGCCATATGTTTCGATACTATCAATAACCGCAGGATTTTCCCAAAGTGTAAATGGATTATTGAAATATCCTGTTGGTCTTCTCGCTGATGCGAATGAAGCACTAATTCTGTTGTCCCAAATAGATTCAAAACTTGAACCAGCAGTAATGGATCTTCTTAGATTACCATATTGGCTCTCACCAAACATTAAATTTGGGTTATAACTGCTTATGGCACATTCAAAACCATCTCCGCTTATCACGGATTCAGCAATTTTTCTTGGGTACGATTCTCCAGTGATTAGAAGTGTATTATTGTCTTGCGTACCTCCTAAAATTCGACCTCTAGTGTCTGCTGCAATTCCAAAGAATTGTGTTGTGCTTAAGTTTGTGCTAATATTCTTATAACGATCCAATTCTGGTGTTGTAGTTCTAGCAACTCCACCATCGCTACAGATGTACATTATAGGATCTTCTCCAGTATTATCAAAAGTAATTAAATGCTTATCGGAGTGAATTCCGAATGGATTTTGGGGTGAATTAAAGGTATTTCCAACAATTGTGGGACCATCTTGAAGTGTCCATTCAGCGAATAAAATACCACCTATAAATACACGATCTTTGTTGCGTGGGTGAACTCCTAATGCGAGATCATATAATCCTTGTGCTTGTAGGCCTATGTATGTAAATGGTGCAAAAAACTGGCTCATTTGACCAACTTCTTGAGTAAATGTTTGCCCCGCATCAGTTGATCTGTAAAGTCCAGTTAATGAACCTCCACCATAGCTTTGTCCATCAAAAGTTACATTACCCACAGTGAGAATATAGCAGTAGTTATCGTCTGATTCGGCCCATCCAATTGCAGCTCTTCTATTATTAGTAAAACCACCAATAGTTTTATAAGATGATATATCATTTGGTGTAGGAGATCTCCAAATTAAGTTTCCAATACTAGCAAGTATAACACCATTGTTATTGAATTTTATTTCCTTACAACTACCGGCTTTTATCAACTTCCAGGTATCACCACCATTCTCACTAACTCTCAATCCGTTAGAAGAGCCTGCGTAAAGATGATTATTTGTAGGGTGGGCTGTTAAAATATAAACATTACCAAATGATTTGGTATTTGTAAGTTCACTAAAAGTTTCTCCATCTGTGGATTTATATATTCCCATCCCGTTAAATCCAGAACCTTCATCGCCATTTGGGTTGGAAAGTAATAATCCGTTTTCACCAGTACCATAAAACAATGCACCATCATTTGTTTGAGCCATACTAACTACACCGAAATTTTCATCTCCTAGAGTAATTGGGAACCAACTACCACCTCCATTAATTGATTTAAATACAGAACCCGAGACGCCACCTGTATACAAAATTGACGAATTGTCTTTGTCTATAACAAGACAACGTGTACGCCCACCAATATTGTCAGGTCCTCTGAACTCCCATTTTAGTGGCCAGTCAGACTTGAATTTTTTATTATTTTGAAGGTTAATCTCGTCAATAACTTGACTAACATCTTGGTTCGATACAAAACCAGTGTTTTGGTTGGCTCTTACTGATTTTAAATAAGACTGATACCCAGATATACCCTGTATTTGATTAATTCTTGGTGTATAAGCATTGTTAGGGTTATCAGTTGTTAAAACGATTGCGAAAATCGCTAGTGATAAAGCAGTTATTACTGCTATGGTTGTACTTCTTTTCATAACTTTAAATAAGATCACTTATTAAACATACGAATTTAAGTTTTGATTTAATACTTTCAAAGAATACTTGGTATTGGTTGGTCACAAAATGGTAAGAAAAAATCTTTTTATTTTTTACTACTTAAACCATACTGCGTGTAAATAGACAAAAATGTATAATTTTTGGCTTTGAGTAAAATATTTAACCCTTTTGGGAAATAATTTATTCTAATACCATTTTGCCAATTTTGGGTTCTATTGTAGTTTTTCCATCGAATTAGTAAATTTAAGTCAAAATGAATCCCAGGTGTATATGAAAGTTCACTTAATCCTTTAGTCCAAACTACACTTCCAATAATCGAATCTTGTTTGTAAAGCATATCCTCATTTTGAATGACTATTTGATTTGGTTCACCAGGCTTGTCAAATAAGATATAGTATGGCTTCATTACTCCTAAAATTGGCCCTATAGTGGTTCCTAAAAATAGTTTGGGTGAATTGCTTTGATGAGAGCCCATTTGACGATGTAACGTGAAATCAATTCCAAACCCTCCACCAGCATTAATTTTTCCGAGTACATATGGGTTAGGATTGATGTATTTCTCATTTTTAATCCGAGCTTCTTGGGCATGTTTTATTGTATGACTATAGAGAGTAATCGAGCTTTTAATTTTCGGATTCTCTTCGGGGAGAAACGATTGAAAGTAAATTCCATACCCGTTTGTTGATGCATTTATTCCTCCCGATAATTCAATTGAACGATCTTGTGCATTTACACACAAAAAACTAAAAAAGAAAAACGTAAAAAATAAGCTGATGATATTTACTTTGATAACTATCACCAAATTTCTAATATATTATAAATAATCCAAGACTTTGGACGATTTGATATTCATATGCGAATCTGTGAATTGAACGGAGTCTTTATTATAAAAGATGATTTGAGGTGATTCATGTTTTATATCGAAATATTTAGCAATTTTCAAAGAAAGACCACGGTGTTTTATTACATCAACAAGGACAAAATTTGCACTTTCATTAATTTCTTTGTGAATTCGTTCTATGCGTTGAAGTGCCATAGAACTTATGGAACATCGATGGCTATGCTTAAAAATTATTAGTGGTTTATTGTCCTTGTTTAATAAGGAGTCAATATCGTAATCTTCAGTAACTGGCCACATTTTATCTGTTTACGCTATTTTCTTATGTGTGATTTCAACCTGACTAATTCCTGGACATGCATCTCTGGATTTACATGAGGCAAAAACAACACTTATTAAAATAGCAAACGTCAGCAACGATAAGAATTTTTTTATGTTCATAATAGTATAATAATATTGTATTTGTTTTAAAATAAACGTATTTATAAATATAATTAGTGCAAAGTAACGACATTATCACGGTTTTATCTAGTGACGAGGGTATTCGTTTTATTGAAAATAATATGAATAACGATCCAGTTGTTTTAGCACTTAAGTATTCAGGTAAAACCTCATTTGATCTAAAAATAGCACTTCAGCTAATTGCTATTTACAAAAAAGCAGCTCAAAAGGCACCCATTATATCAAATAATTTGTTAGCTATAGATCAGCGTTCCTTTGAGCAGTCAACTTCAGAGAGGGTTGCAAAATATAAGTCTGATTTTATCAGCGGTAATAAGTTAATTGATTTGACAGCTGGCATAGGTATAGACAGCATTTATTTAGCTGAAAAATTTGAACAGGTTGAGGCTGTAGAGTTAAATCAATCACTTCATTTATTGGCAACCTTTAACCTCAAAAAATTAGGTGTTACTAATATTAAAAGAATTTACGGTGATGCTATTGAATTATTACCTAATAGAGTAGCAGATTGGATATATGTTGACCCTGATAGAAGGAGTAGCAAAATGCGATCTGTTGATTTAAGATATTTAAAACCGGATATTTTGAGTAATATAGATTTAATCAAAAAGGTAGCATCTAAAATCTATATTAAACTTTCTCCGTTATTTGATTTAAGTGAAATTGTAAGATCTTTTAATCACCTAGCAGCTGTGCATGTAATTGCCGAAAAAAATGAGGTTAAGGAGGTGGGAATAATCATTGACTGTTCATTAGCCAATGAAACAAGTGATGCTTTTATTCATTTAGCAGATGTTTCTAATAATTTTAGAGTTTCGATTCCGTTTGAAGAATATTTTTCAAGGAAAAACTATACTTATGAAAATAATCAAAACAAGTTTTTACATATCCCTTCAGTTTTACTAGCAAAATCTTCATGTTTCCATTTTTTTACAAAGAACAAAGGAGTGTCTAAGCACTCAAATTTTCAGATTTTCTTTTCTGAAAATAATGCTTTAATAGGGTTTAGAACATTTGAGATTATTGATAAATCATCTTTAACTTTAAAAAAAATAAAAGAATCTTTACGAAAAAATAACCTAGATAAATTGAACATTGTAATCAAAGGAGTAAACGAACTACCAGCTAAATGGCATAAAAAATTAGGCACGACAGATGGTGGTGATTGGTTTTTATTTCTATTAAAATCCGGAGATAGTGAAGCGATTCTCTGTAAACGTTTTATTTAAGCTTACTTTTAATGAAGGCTTCTAAAGCTGCTACCATACTTGGATGTTCGGGAGATGGTGCTGCTATTGTATTCTTTAATCCAGCTTCTGTCAAAGCTAGATCTGTTGTTTTCCCCCAACCAGCAATTGCTCGATCTTCTTGTTGAAATTCTGGGAAATTTGCAAATAAAGATGAAATTCCTTGTGGGCTAAAAAAAACTAATATATCATAATAAACGCTTGCTAAATCAGATAAATCAGAATTCACAGTGTGATACATGATTGCTTCCGTATGGTTAATTTCCATTTTTTCCAAAAAATTTGGAATAACCTCATTACGAATATTAGAACAAGGGAAGAGATAGTTGAGTGTTTTATGTTTTTTGAGTAAGTCTAAAAACGAAGAATTAGTACCTTTACCAACGAACATTTTTCTTTTCCTCAACTGAGTATATTTTTGAATGTATAAGGAAACTCCTTCATTGGTACAGAAATACTTCATTGTGTTAGGAATCTCTACTTTCATTTCCTCAACTATTCTGAAGAAATGATCGATTGCATTTCTGGAATTGAAAATAATGGCATCATGATCAAGAATTCGAAGTTTTTGCTTACGTAGGTCTCTTGCAGGAACGGCCCTAACTTCTATAAACGGATGAAAATCAACCTTAACTCCAAATTTTTCAGTTAATGAATCATAAACTGTCTTTTTGCCACCAGGATGTGGCTGAGAAATAAGAATACTTTTTACGCTCAATTTTATCTCCTTATATGTTATCGAATGATACCTTCACGAAAATCATGACAGATATTATTTCGAATGTGCAAAGGTAAACAATTACTGTTAAAATAGGATAGCTAAAATTGTTTATTAAAATTATTGTAGTACCAATAAATCGCATAGCCAAATAGGTTAATAGTAGAATTAAGACAACTAAATATAAATTACTGATTAAGCCATAATAGTATACGTCTACAAGTGTAATGCTACCAATTAACACGGCAAATATTTGATTTATACCATATTGATAATCAAAGATTAGATTAAATGTTTGTTTGGCCTTGTGCAAGTAAAAGTAGAAATAATCTAACATTAATTTAACTATGAATAAACTTAAGATTCCCCCATAAACAGTAAAGAATCTCATTATTTCTGTGAAATTTTTAAACCAATGGACATTGGGTAGATAAGAGAAAATAGCTATGCTAAATACTAGGGTTACGAAAAAAAACGAACTTATTCGAAAAATAATATCCTCATTATATTTTTCACTTTGCCATTGAAACCTTTGGATTGGTATCAATGCTAAATGTTTTATATGAAGAAACCAGTTAGGTATTAGAACATAAATAAAAGCAATAAGAAGTAAAGCTAAAATAAGTGAGAACTTTAGAATATTTGGAATCTCATTTCTTAGTATTAGATCATGTATTATTATTGATTCTTTCAATTTTGCAAAATTTATCTAAATATTAGAAATAGTTAATAATACCAAAATGAATCTTAGCTGAACCCAATTGAAATCCGTTGTCATTTTGAGATCCTAGAGCATAGGATATGTTAAGAATACCCTGCCCAATCTCTAGATTACTAGAAAGACCAAATCCAAGTGGCGTGTCATAAATAAGTGATGAACTTTTGAGTTTGTCTTCGTATGCAGCGGCATTTATAAATAGGCCAATATAGCTATTTGTTCCAATAAGATATCGATATTCAAGGGTGTAAATGAGTGATTTACTTGCAAAAAACTCATTTTCGTCAAATCCTTTTAAGGTGGAATAACCTCCAAAATTGTAGAGTTCATTAAAGAATACTTGGTCGCTAAATAATCCTCGAAAGGATAAATTTTGGTGAATAGTACTCTTCTCTTTGATTGGAATAAATGATGTTAAATTTATAATTGCATTGAGCCTTAATTGTTTTAGTTTGATGGTGTCATAAAGCGATAAAGTTTTTCCTGTTTGCGTGTCAAAAAACTTCATGTTGTTTATATCTCTATTTTTTTTAATAGTTTTTTGACCAATAGCAAGATCAGTTAGAATAGCAAACCCTTCTCTTGGATTATTTAAGTAATCGACTTTTTTCTGAAAGATACTTAGGCCGTAGTTGTCAATATTGAAAGGGTTATTACTAGGAATTCTTTCTTGCAATCTGATAGAATTAGTGTCAACACTTAGAAGGTTGCTTTGGATGTTTTGATAATAAAATTGAATATAATTATTGCCATTTTTTTGATACCTAATGGACAATTGACTATTTAAATTTAAAAATAGTGTATCGAATTTATTGAGTTTAAATTCTCCATTAACTCCAAATTTTGAATTAAACAGGTATGGAATAGTTGCAGATAGATTAAGTTTTTGAGAGTTTTTGAGATAGTTTTTCCATTGAATTTGTAATTGTTTTCCACTTTTAAATAAATTGTTTAACCCAACATTGAGTTCCCCGGTTATTAAAAGAGAATTTTCATCAGCGTTACTACTATTTGGAGCTAAACCTACAATGCCGTCAAATCGATCTATTGCATTGTCGTCAATATTTAATATAATTCTGACTCTTCCCCTAAAGAAAAGGACTTGAGCTTTTGATTTAACTTTTACTAAGGGTGAATTTTCAAGCTTAGTGTCGATTTCTTTTATATTCTGTTCATTGTAAAGTGTTCCTTCTTCTATCTCAAGGTATTTGCATAAGTATTTTTTTGATAAGCTAGAATTGCCAAGAATAACAATTGTGTCATAAACAAACTGGATATATGGATCTAATATGATGTTTGCTACTAAGGTATCTTCTTTTATTTTTGGTTCTGTAAGAGATATAGCGACAAATGGGAAACCCTTATTTTCATAATCTTGCATCACCTTTTCTTGCAATTTTGAAAACGTAATTAAATCTAACGTTTGTTTTTTAGATGGCCCTATGTATTCTTCAGGAAGATTATGGGTATTAATTTCCATGTGTGTAAACGGAAGCCCATGGTTTAAGAACGCAATTACTGTGTCATTAGCATATTTTGTTGAGTCAATACTCGCAGCTATGAAACCTTTAGTACGGTAGTTATCTATTTTTTCTTGTAATTCAAGAAGAATAGAAGGTGAGTCAGGCAGTTGTATGTAGGACGTATTATTCTCACTTTTAATGCTCAAAGTAACCATTTGAGCTTTGCAAAAAAAAGGAAGGATAAATAAGCTAGTAATTACTAAAACTTTGTGCACGTTTAATTACAAAAATAAACGATATTGCATTAGTAAAAATTATAATTGTCAGGAATATATATCCATATCCCGTTTTGTAAAAAGGCATGTTTTTATTGTGATTTTCATTTTACAGTTTCTTTTAAAATAAAAGAAAAAATTATCACAGCCATTTGTCAGGAATTGACTACTAGAAAAGATTTTTTTGATCCAAAGGAAACAATTAACTCTATCTATTTTGGAGGGGGGACTCCTAGCGTTTTATCGATAAAAGAAATCGATGAAATTTTAGGGGCGGTTTATAGCCACTATAACGTTGAAAAAAACGCAGAGATAACATTCGAATGTAATCCTGATGACTTAACTCAAGACTATTTAAGAGAATTAAAATTCGTAGGAATTAACAGACTTAGTATTGGGGTTCAAAGTTTTAATGATGAGCATCTTAAATGGATGAATAGGAGTCATGATGCTAGTCAGAGTAAAAAATCTATCGAATATGCAGCAGAAGCAGGATTCAACAACATTACATTGGATTTGATTTATGGCCTTCCTCAACTAAGTAACAAAGAGTGGTCAGCCAACCTTAATGAAGCTCTTAGTTTGCCTATAAACCATCTTTCGGCGTATAGTTTAACCATGGAGGAAAATACTCCGTATATCAAATTAGTAAATCAAGGGAAATATAAGAAACCAAGTGATGGTATTTCTTCAAATCATTATCAAATACTCGTTCAACAAACTACGGATTTAGGTTGGGAACATTATGAGGTTTCATCATTTTGTAAGCCAGGAAATTATTCAAAACATAATTCATCATATTGGAGTGGTAATAAATATATAGGAGTTGGTCCATCTGCTCATAGTTATGACGGTAATTCTAGGCATTGGAATGTGAGTAACAATAAATCCTATCTTGAATGTATTTCCACGAAAAAAAGGTATTTTGAATCGGAAGAACTTACTGTGAGTAATCAAGTTAATGAGTATTTGCTAACGGGGTTGAGAACAAAGTGGGGAGTAGATGTGGAGTTATTATCAAACAAGTATGACTACAATATTATGTCTCTATTTGAGAAGGACATCAAGTATTGGATTTCATTGAATTGGATGGAAATGAAAGATTCAAACATGAAACTGACGAATAAAGGAATGTTATTTGCGGATCATATTTCAAGTATACTTTTTTTGAGTTGATTTAATTATTCATCCCAGACATCATCGTAACTTTTTGATTTCTTTTCTTGATCTTGAAGCGTGTTTTCTCCTTTGAGAGTTTGTATAAACTTCTTTTTTTCATTTTTTACTTCCTTCTTGATGTTTTCCTTTACAGTTGACCGATCGTATTTGATTTTTAAATTATCTGGAGTTCCTTCCATGACCACATAAGCTGTCAGTCCACCAGTTTTATTCATTTCAATTCTTTTTTCGGCTTTTTTGGCTATCCAATTTGCCTTTGTAGCAAGTAATTCCGCCACACTTATTTCCATGGCATAAGACATTAAATTATCAAATGTGTGTGTACCCTCTAATTGAAGGTTAAGGGCGTTGTTTTCAATTCTCATTTTTGGAATAAAAATGGTTTGATCAAATATTTCAATGGAATTACTTAACGTTTTAAATGTCACATTTTCTAAATCTTTAATGTGAACAAAGGATGAGAGCTCCTTTAATGGTTCATAGCCATTTAGGGCACCATTTTTTATTGTTATCGATGATTTGGCATAAAGTTTAGGCAAAATGGGTTCATAATTGTTATCCAGTATTACTTTAGTAATAACGCTTCCATCTAATATTCCACTTATATTTTTATCTGTAATTTCATTTTGATAAAAATTGTTAAACTGGCTGAATAATTTCTTGATATTGACCATATGTAATTCACTTTGTATGTCAAGTAAATAATTTTTGCCCCAATTCTTTATTGATATTTCTCCATCAATTGTCCCATCGAGTGCAGTCATTTTTAATTCTTCTAATCGAATTGACTTTTTATCCGAAATCAATGTTCCATTAATTGATTTAGCTTTGAAGTCATTGACTTTAAAACTATTTACCCTTGTTGCTAGTTCGAATTGAATAGGAGATAAATCAATGTTGTTATTTTCTGTTTTAGAGGTTGTATCTTCAAATATTAACTCATTGATATTTAGGTTGTTAATTTCTAAATTACCAATAAATTTAGCTTGGCTATTATCATTTAATATGGATCCTATATTTTTAATATGTCCATCTAGGAGTGCTTGAGTTTGATTATATTTTATTTGAGCATTTTGAACAATTAGATTTTTATCTTTTGACTGAATTTCTGTATTAAGTTGATGAATAGTTAGTTTAGGATTTAAAACTTTTCCTTGAATATTTTTTATAGCAATAGATCCATTATAGTCAAGAGTATTAGGTACTATTTTTGATAGGCTTATATCGTAAATAAAAGAGAGGTTGCCATCAAATTTTATAATGCCATTAGTGGGGATAAAATTAGGATTAGCTATAAATTTATTAATAAAAACAGGGTCTAATTGTGCCCCACCCTGCCATTTTATTTTTAGTTTTTCAAAATCATTGATTTCGATATTCCCTTCAAGTTGATTGGAGCCATTGGTTGCACTTGTAAGATTGCAATTAAATTTTGAATTCCTAATATTGTCAATATCTGGTATTGAAAGCGTACCTTTTGCATTAAGTTGATTAATGCCAATTTTATTTTCTTTCAGCATTAAGTTGCCATTGGTTAGCATGTAGTCAAATCCAATAGACAACTTTCCATTTTTGCTTGAATTCCCATATATAAAACCATCGATAGCAAGGCTTCCTTCAAGATTAAAATTATCAAAACTCTTTTTTAAGTTGGTTGGTAAAACACGAATTAATTCTTTAGCATCTGTTCTTCCATTTTTGAATTTAATATCAACAAGTGAGGATTCATTGTAATTTATTTTACCGTGAGTTGAAAGATTAATATTTTCAATATTAAAGGAACTTGGTTCAATGGATATTGTTTTGAGGTTTGTATTTACGATAATTTTAGTATTAAGTGATACGTTTTTGTCATTTATATAACCGTCCTTATTAACCAATAAATTTAGATTTTTAAGATTTGATTTAATCTTTAAAAATGTAGATGAATTATTGTATTTGATGCCAATATTAGATGACGAGGTAAAACCGTTTATTTTCGTTTTGGAGGGTGTGTGGTTGTATTTTATATAACAATTCAGCAATTTAAGTTGGTCAATTTCAAAACTTATACTAGTTGATTTTTTATCATCCGATGACTTAATTATATCATAGTTATTTGAGTTGTCGAAGTCTACAATGTTAATAGTCCCACCTATTATTGAAACTTCATCAATGACATATTTGCCTTGATAAAGTTTTACTAAGTTTACATATAAATTTAATTCATTGGCTTGGATGAGTTTATCTTTATAAAAAGGAATACTTTCTTCTATCGATATATTAGATAGTCGGACACCGATTTTAGGAAAATCTTGTATTCGGGTAACTGTTATGTCGTCCACGCTAACACGAACTGCAAGTGATTTGTTAATTTCAGCAACTAATATTGGCTGTATATTTTTTTGAAAGTAAAAAAAAAGTGCAGCAGAGATTCCAACAAAAATCAATAAAACAGCGACCAATATTTTGAGGGTTTTTTTCATACCTATACTATACAAGGCAAATTAAATGAATATACCTTCATAAGTTATTCAACGAATTAACACCCTTTTTTGATGTGTCCTAGGGATTATTTGATTTCATTTGTTCATCCATTTTCACAAAAGGAATAACACTGTTTATAGCTAATAGCATAAGAATTGACATAAGTATAGGTTCATACACTTTAAATGCATAGATGAAAACAGGTGATAAAAACAGAAAGTTAAAAAGCCATAGATAAACATCCCATTTTCTCTTTTCAAAGATCCCTCCATTAGCAATAGTGCCTAAAAATGTAAGAGTGAATAATCCTAATTTTCATTAATGGTCCAGTTAGATTCTATAGAGATGAAGTATATGTAAAGACCAAAAAGCAAGATGCCTCCAGTTACTATTGAGCTCCCGTAATTAATATGTTCATCTAGGTTTTAGCTTTGAGATTAAATATTTAATTTATTTGAAATGAGTTGATTTTGCATAGCAGTTTAAACAATTAAAATCGTTTCAATGATCTCAATATTTTTTTGATTTACTATTTTAAAATCAGTTTAACATGTCAGACATTCATTGCTATAACAATGAAAAAATTTGAGATGTAACAAATATGTATCATTTTTTGAAGCAACTAATTACTACATTTGTTCAATAATATTTTTAAGATCAATAACAATCTTTGAATGCAGAATTATAATATTCTTTTTTCTCGTTTTATGATGTTAACAAAATTTAGGTATGCCTCGCTATTTTTTGTTATTGCTTCATTTTTCTCTTTTAATAGTGTTTCGTTTGCTCAAACGATCAATGCAGGTTCAGATTCAACCATTTGTATAGGTGATTCAATTAAGCTGGGGGGCAGCCCTGTTGCTACTGGAAATCCAGTTAGTTTTAGTTGGACGTCTTCTTCTTCTGCTAGTCCATTTTCAACAGATTCGACACCTATCGTAAGTCCAACATCAACAATTGACTATTATTTGCGGGTTGTTTATTCTAATACTACAATACTAGATACCATAAATGTAACCGTAATTAAATTGAAAGCTGACTTTGGTTTGAGTATGGATACGGTTTGTTCGGGCACAAGAGTATCATTTTTTGATTCAACAAAACATACCAGCTCAAGTGTTGTTTATGCATGGAATTTTGGTACTACTGGAGCAGCATCTACTTCCAAAAATCCTAAACACATTTTTAATACCTCTACTTTAGGTTCGGGGTCCACTACTAGGAGAGTAACTTTGCAAGTTACTGATTCAGGTTGTTCCTCTACTTTTGTTGATACTGTTACCGTAAAGCATTTACCTTCAACTAGTCACTTAGATTATGGTGCAGCATTAGGAAGTACAAAAGCGTTCACTAATTGTGTTGGTTATGGAAGTTACACACTCACTTTGATGAACTTTTCAACAACAACAAGCACCAATAGTTCATATTCAATTGATTGGGGGGATGGCTCATCTACAAATTTAACACCTTCAAGTTATGGCTATCAATCAACAACGGCCCATTCATATTCCGCCCAAGGGTATTATTATTTGAATTATAAAGTAACTGGTTCAAATGGTTGCAAAGATTCGATTAGAGATACAGTTTTTCATGGGAGTAATCCAGTTATTGGAGTTACAAATCCAGGCAATACTACTGGTTGTGCTCCATACAGGTTGTCATTTAGAATTAACTATAGAGACACATCTGGTGTACCCAATTTAGCTGGCACAAAGTACACAATAACTTCAAATTATCCAGGGTTTAAAGATTCCATTTACTATCATCCTGTTTCAGGTATGCCGGATAGTATTTTTACATTTACTTTTTCAAAAAATTCTTGTGGTTTTAAAGCCAGTACTACGATTCAGAATGGTTTTTATGTTGAAGTTAGTGCAAGTAATCAATGTGCCTCTGCTTATTCTAGTGCCTACCCAATTCATATTAATGAAGGAGCTAATGCACGATTTACGAACTCGCCTGACCCGAAAATATGCCAAGGGAATATTATGTCTTTTTTTGGGTCTGATTCTACTGGGGTTTCTATTTCTCCCTCAAATCCTAGTAATGGATGTAATCAATCCTTAAAAAAGTATTGGAAAATTGAGCCAATGACAGGAGTTAGTCTAACTGCTGGTAATTTAGGGTCTAATATATCTAACGCTCTTTTTTATGGTACCAAAGATATTAAAGTTCGTTTTGATTCAGCAGGAACCTATCAGGTAAAGTATTTTCTATCTAATTTTTGTGGAGTTGATTCTTTTGAAAAAACAATATGTGTTGTTCCAAAAGCTAACTCATCTTTTCAACTCTCAAACAGTTTTTTATGTAATCCAGATAGTTTATATATCACTAATACCTCTCCATCTGTAAAATCTTGTGATAGTTCATATTATCGTTGGAATATAGAAGGTATTGACAATAATTGTTCACCTTCTTCTCCAAATTGGACTTTTATTGACAGCTCGAATAGTCAATCTAAAAATCCAGCTATTAAGTTTTTTAGTTCTGGGTTGTATAAGATTACTTTATACGACAGTAATTACTGCGGGTTAGATTCCTTTTCATTAATAGATACGGTTGCGAGTAAGCCAGAGTTATATTTCAATGTTAAACCGGATACAATTTGTGCAAATAGTCCGCTATCAATAGATTCAATTTTTGTTAAAAACTGTTATGATCCAACAGCAACCTATTCATGGACTTATACGGGCGGAACTATTCAGAACGCGTCATCTTTAAATCCAGGTAATTTTAGTTCTGATTCAGTGGGTCTTTTTGTTATTTCACTTACGGTTACAAATAGATGCTCAGATACAACATATAAAGATACAATTCGAATCCTTGAAAATCCTATAATTACATTTTCTTCACTATCTGATGTTTGCGTTGATGCCAATTCTGTTTCATTAAATTCAGCCTCGCCATCAGGTGGTACTTATTATCCTCCAAGTAATGCAAATTATGTTTTATCAAATATATTTTACCCATCATTAGCTGGTGTAGGAACTCATAAAATTTATTATACATATACTGATTCATTTTCTTGTACTTCAACGGATTCTACAACGATTACAGTACAACCTCTCCCAAAAACTGATGCTGGGAATGATACCATAATCTGTCTAAATGATACAATCAAACTTAATCCTAAGGTTGAGGCTAATCATGTTTACTCATGGTATTTAGGCTCTTCATTTTTGTCAAATCAAACCAACTTGTCTGTCTACCCTCGAATAACAACCCTGTACATACTTCAGGATTCTAATAGCATAACTGGGTGTACAAATTCAGATACAGTTAAGGTGATTGTTGATTCACTTCCTCCAGCTAGTGCTGGTGCTGACACTTCTATATGTCTTAATGATTCTGTTAAGTTAGGTCGTAATGTAGCTGGTTATAATTATTCTTGGTCAAGTAATCCAACTGGCTTTAGTAGTTCTCTTGCTCAACCTATAGTTTCACCAAGTGTGAACACTGTTTATTACCTAAGTGTTAATGCAGCTTTCAAATGTTACAACTTTGATACTATATCAATTACCGTTGATACTTTACCCAAGGCTAAGGTTGGCAGTACGGACACAATTTGCTTTAATGATAGTGTGCAGCTCGGAGCTGCAAGCGTCACAGGAAATTCATATGTTTGGTCAAGTAATCCGTACTCTATAGTTGACTCTATCTCAAACCCTATAGTAACTCCATCATTAACCACAACTTATCGTCTAACTGAAACCATAGATGCTTCTGGATGTAATGCTGAAGATAGTGTTCAAATAGTTGTTAATTCTTTGCCTAATTTAATTTCAAAAGATACAGGTATTTGTTATTCGGATACTGCCTCATTATCTGTTTCACCTTCTAATTTAGTTTCATATTCTTGGTCACCAAGTTCAGGACTATCCAATCCAACAAGTTCTATAACGAAAGCTTACCCCACTCAATCTACTACCTATTATATCTCGGCTACAGATGTAAATGGTTGTGTTGGTAATGATACTCTAGTTTTATCTATATATGACCTACCCAAGACGAGTTTTAGCATAGACACGGGTAGTTGTGGGTCATTGAGTATAAGTACGGATAATCACACAGATTCTTTGTCGTTGTATGGTCATGGCTATAAGTGGTCAG
>Ga0228664_1000038_pt1 | contig 114958 bp, 94 predicted proteins | sample 78DmetaG_FD_183029 | JGI IMG/M metagenome (GOLD analysis project Ga0228664, IMG submission 183029) | Seawater microbial communities from Monterey Bay, California, United States - 78D | ecosystem: Environmental > Aquatic > Marine > Coastal | place: USA: California | collected 2016-09-26 | reverse complement strand
ACGAAACACCCAGAGAACACCAAACATGAACATCAGGAGGTTATACACGGAGTAGCGCTGTGTCTACTTTCTTGTCACCTTCTGATAGTACTTTTCCTACTTCACTTAAAAATACAGGAATGTAATTCGCTCTTCCGTTGGTATTGATTTGCTTTCGCACATTTCCACCAACAAAACACGAATAAACATGAAAGTTACTAGGTATATCAGAAACGTAACCTGCAGTTCCCTCGGTATGAATGTGTATTAAACTAATATGATCTTCTTTACAATAAGTGGTGAGGGCATTCACCAAAACAGTTGGCGTCATTGCTGCACTATGAATGAAAACATTCGAATTACTTTCAATGGTATCAACAGCTTCTTTAGCGGTGGTAATTTTCATATCTTCTGTCTATTGGCGGTCAAAAATACACTTGCAGCTAGCTATGCATGGCATATGACATCTGTCACCTTGTTGATTATATATTGAAATAATTTCTAGACCTAACAGGTTTTAAAAACCTGTTAGGTCTCTCACATTAAGAACGCAACATTCAGCATGCCACTCGAAAAATAAAGACCTTGGAGATTTCAAAAATCTTCCAAGGTCTCTTGCACTAAAAAAAATTATAGAAACTAAAATACAGCTTAAAAAAGGAGATGTTAGTGAATGAAATATTCTATTTAGACAACATGATCCATAATATCTTGAACTACTTCCGGATTCAACAAGGTACTGATGTCTCCTAAATTACTAGTATCCTTTTCTGCTATTTTTCGAAGAATTCTACGCATAATTTTCCCACTTCTTGTTTTCGGCAATCCACTAGTAAACTGAATTTTATCCAACTTGGCTATGGGACCAATCCGCTCGGTAATCAATTGATTTATTTCCTTTCTCAGGTTATCTTGATCCCTTCCTTCCCCGGTTTCTTTTAGCGTAATATATCCGTAAAGTGCTTTGCCTTTAATGTCGTGCGGAAAACCAACAATGGCACTTTCTGCCACAGCCGGGTGTTCGTTGATGGCATCTTCAATTGGAGCCGTTCCCAGATTATGTCCACTTACAATAATAACATCGTCTACTCGTCCGGTAATGCGGTAGTATCCTACCGCATCTCTTCTCGCTCCATCTCCTGTAAAATACATGTTTTTGTAAGCGCTAAAATAGGTTTCGCGATAACGATCGTGGTTTCCATAAATGGTTCGCGCCATAGAGGGCCAAGGAAATTTGATGGTGAGCCTGCCTTCGACTTGGTTTCCTTTTAGTTCGTTCCCGTGCTCGTCCATTAATGCGGGTTGAATTCCCGGCAAGGGCAAGGTTGCAAAAGTTGGGATGGTTGGGGTAGAATATGGAATGGGACTAATCATGATTCCTCCTGTTTCCGTTTGCCACCAGGTATCTACGATTGGACTTTTCTGCTTCCCTACGTGATCGTTGTACCAGTGCCACGCTTCCTCGTTAATGGGTTCTCCAACAGTGCCCAATACTTTTAAACTACTTAAATCATGCTTGTCTACAAAGTCTAGGTTCTCTTTTGCCAATGCTCGAATAGCAGTTGGCGCCGTATAAAATTGAGTGACCTTGTGCTTTTCTACAATTTCCCAAAAACGACCAAAATCGGGATACGAAGGTACCCCCTCAAACATAACCGTTGTTGCGCCATTCGCCAACGGTCCATATACGATGTAACTGTGTCCGGTAATCCAGCCGATGTCGGCAGTGCACCAGTAAACGTCGTTCTCTCGATATTGAAACACATTCTTAAACGAAAAGGCTGCGTACACCATGTATCCAGCGGTAGAGTGCACCATCCCTTTTGGTTTGCCTGTAGAACCGGAAGTGTATAAAATAAAGAGTGGATCCTCTGCATCTACAATGGTTGCCTCACATTCAGCGGAAGCTTGATCTAATAATGGTTGAACCCATGCATCTCGCCCGTCTTTCATAGAAACCTCTGCTCCGGTTCTTTGTACCACCAAATTCTTTTCTACACCAGGGCACGTTTCCAACGCTTCATCCACTATTCCTTTTAAGTCGATGGTTTTGGCTCCTCGATAAGAACCATCAGAACAAATCACCATTTTACAGTCGCAATCGTTAATTCGAGTCGCCAGGGCAGAGGCACTAAATCCTGCAAAAACTACAGAGTGCACCGCTCCAATTCGAGCACAGGCTAAAACAGAAACAGCCAATTTCGGAATCATCGGTAAGTAAATACAAACTCTGTCTCCCTTTTCAATTCCCTGAGATTTCAGCACATTGGCAAAACGATTCACTCTTTCATGAAGTTCTTGATACGTTATATGCTGTGCCGCTTCTTTTGGATCATTTGGCTCAAACAAAATCGCTGTTTTATCTGCTCGTGTTATAAGGTGACGGTCAATGCAGTTTTCTGTAATGTTCAGCTTTGCACCTTTGTACCATTTAACTTCTGGTTTAGAAAAATCCCACTCCAGCACCTTGTCCCACTTTTTTCTCCATAAAAAATGTTCTTCTGCAATTTCTTCCCAAAAATCTTCTGGGTTTCGAACCGACTTGCGGTAAACTTGCCAATACTCTTCTAAATGTTTGATGTGGTAATTACTCATGCTAGTCCATATTTTGTTTAAAGAAGCCTTTCAAACTTCTATTGTCAACTTTCTAAAATTAACTATTTCGGATTGAAAATAAGGGAATGTTGATTTTAAAAAGAATTATTTCCCCAAAAAATAAAGTCTAATTTTTTAATTCTCAATCCTACTAAAATTTCTACTTTTACACCCTGTAAATGGCCTCGTAGCATAACTGAATAGTGCACCACATTACGGCTGTGGAGGTTGCAAGTTTGAATCTTGCCGAGGTCACTCTAGCGGAGAATTGATCAATATTGATCGGTTCTCCGCTTTTTATTTTAGCCAAATCTTGTGATATTAAAGGGATTGAAGCAAATATTGAATTTACTTTCTTGGTTCGAACTTCCCCTTTTAACTTATCATAACCTATTCCGGAGGGAAACATGAAAAAAATTAGTGAAGGACTCTTAGTAGAAATAGATATTTCAGATTTAGTTTGGGATGAACAAACTGAAGGCACATATGAATATGCGGTTGATAAAATAGATGCATTTATTGATGAAATTAGTGATTGCAATAAAATTATACCACATAATTTTAAGGAAGTTAATGCTCCATCAATTTTGATCTCATTGAATAATAAACTTATAAGCCATGTTGATTTCAAAGCTGAAGATTGGGATGAAGATGCAATGACTTTAAGCCTGTTTTTAGTTCTTGATTTTACAATTGCTAAAGATATTGACACGTATTTTTTGACAGAGCACGCCAATAAAACTATTTCTTGCTATTTCCCAGACGATGATAAAATAGTTTTTCAGTCATATAGTTATGGTTCTTATGGTGATTTTATGAACGGATTCTATAATCCAAGCAAAACAAAGTCGCAAGAAGATTACACTAATTATAGCAGTGACGCTCAAATGCACACGTTATATAACAAAGCAAAATCAATTTTAGTTAAGTAACAAGACCATTTAAGAATGACGATTGAAAGTGAAAGTGTAAAAATTGATTTTGAAAAAACCTCTCTTGAGTTTATCGAGAAAGGAATTCACTCTACTTTCAAGAAAAAAAACAACAAAACATTAAGAGAAACTCTAAAACATCCGAGATATACAATTTAACAAAAATTAAAATTATGGAATTTATAAACGAAAACCTTGAATCAATCTACAATGAACTTTATAAATCATTAGATGGAAGTCCATTTGATAAGTTTGAAAAAATAAAAGATCACTGTTCTTCTGATCCAGATTTATGGAATCTCGACATTCCTGAAAACGAATATGGTGATATTAGTGACGAATATGAGAGTGTTTTACATGACTATCTTTCCAAAACATTTGATGATTATGAATAAAAACTAGTCTAATCTGCGGTTGAGTCTGCGGAAATGTAATGACAATTTCAAAAAACGAGTTAATCAAGGCTACGGGAAAATTAATCCGAAAAACTGTTTTATAGACGGCCAAGCTACTAATTGTCATCTAAATTCCGAAATAAACAAGATTGAGAATGTTGAATTTTACGTTCACAAAATGAATGATAAGAATAAACCTAAAATTGACGAATTAGAACTAAAAATTCTAAATGAAATAAATTTTGATTGGAACATACAAAACAATAAGCAACGTTAGCCAACATTGTATAAACTGCATTAAAACGGTTCTGTCGCATTAACACGGAGTAACTAATAAATATTTAGATTTGACTTCATCTAATACTGAAATTATGTTTGAGCGTCACCGATATCCAAGAGTAATTATATTACAAGCTGTTTATCTCAAATTGAGATTTACGTAGAGTTATAGAGGTGTGGAAGAACTAATGAAAATCAGAGGGATAAAAGTAGACCATTCCACTATCCAAAGATGGGTGTTTAAATTTTCTAAAGAAGTTGAGAAGAATATGCATAAGCGAAAAAAGCAGGTTTGTGATAGTTGGCGAATGGATGAAACATATATCAAGGTAAAAGGCAGAGATATGTATTTATACCGAGCAGTAGATAAGTATGGAAATACAGTAGATTTCTTGTTAACTAAACGAAGACAGAAGATGTCAGTACAGAAGTTTTTCAACAAAGCTATAGGTAATAATGGCAAGCCAAGAATTGTAAACATAGACAAAAGTGGGTCTAATAATTCAGCAATTTTGACAGTGAACAAAAGAAGTTTAAGCACAAAGAAAATAAAGATTCGAAAGGTCAAGTACTTGAATAATATCATAGAACAAGACCACCGGAGAATAAAAAGGCGAATAAGAATAATGACAGGATTCAAGGAGTTTGAATCAGCACAGCGAACCCTCTCAGGAATAGAAGTAGTCAGCATAATTAAAAAGGATCAAATCATTAATCCTTGTTCTACTTCGTTCAAAACATTCTGTTCGTTAGTTGCTTAACAATGCATTAAAAATTAAATTTATTATCTTTAATGAAGTTAATGCGACAGAACCATTTACAATGGAGTTTATCACACTATTTTTAATTACTAAAAGTGATAAATTAGATGTGAAAAAACTAGTCTCAAGTACTTGATAGTAATTAAGTTAAAATAAATGAATAAAACAACACTACTAATACTTTTCATTTTTGGAATGATTGCCAATTTAGGATTTGGACAAATCATAAACAGATCTGGATATATTTATTCTGAGATTTCTGGAAAATTAGCAACAATGCCAAGTGATAGTGGGAATCACTATGTGGAACCTACAAATTCACAACTAACCACATGGGAGAATACATTAGTGAACCTACTTCATGGTAATTATTCTATTGCATCAGACTCAGCCAATAGCATTGGATACAACTTGGTGAATTTTACCGATACATTTGCTTCAACTGATGTGACTTATTACATCTTAGAGACTATAGATTCTAATTATTGGGGGACTTATGTGTACAACCCAAATTATTGCCGTCCATTGGTAATTCAATCTCCTCACGCTAAAAAAGATGCCAATACTGGATTGCAAGGAATTCATCTATTTAGAAAGACAGAAGCTATGTTTTATGAAGTAAACGGAACTCACAGATGCAACAGTTCGGTTTATTCTAGCTGCACTGGAACTACAACTGGATGCTCTAGTACTTCTACTTCAGAACCTTATCCAATTTCTGATTTAGCGCATAACACTCAATCACTATTTCAAAAAACTACGGAAGTACTTTTTAAGTCTTTTGGTAACACTTATTTTATTCAATTCCATGGATTTACAAAGCTAAGTACTGATCCTTATGTGGTTTTGAGTAGTGGGGCACAAAATGTTCCTACACCAGATTATCATTCTATTTTTAAAACACATTTGTATAATCAGGACACAGTTTTAACATTCAAAATATCTCATATTGATTTGAGCTGGACAAGATTAAGAGGTTTTTGGAACACACAAGGTCGATTAATTAATGGGAGTCCAAATCCTTGTACAGTTGACCCAACTGTTGGTTCTGGAAGGTTTTTTCATATTGAACAAGAACGAGTTAGATTAAGAAGTAATGTTACAGCTTGGAACAAAACGGTAAACGCATTAAACAATACTTTCCCTTGTTCGTATACTTCTGTAGATGGGGATTATATTACTAAAACTATTAAAGTTTATCCTAATCCTACCAATGATATAATTACTATCGAATGTGATGAAATTGGTTTTGATTTAAATTCAATCTCAATATTCAATACTTTGGGACAAGAAATGAATAAGCAAGTTTCTATTGATAAGACTAGTGTAAATCAATTAGAAATAGACTTAGGTAAATTACCTGCTGGCCTGTATTTTGTGAGGATTAATAACGAAACGATAAATGTTTACAAAAATTAAAAATCATGATATATGTTTCATCCATTCGCCAACTATCACAAACCTGCTTTTTTCATATTCTTTAAATAGAAGACATAAATTAAGTCCCCAATCTCCATAGCTGGGTTCATTGCCTTCCATTTCATAGCAATCTTGAACAGCCTGATCGTAATGTTTGTAATTGTCATTTGCCAATGATGTAAAGTAGGTATAGCTAAAAGACACAGCAGTTTTTTTGTCTACGTAAATAAGATGAAATATACCAATCTACTTTATAGTTAAAAAAAATAATTGAGGCAATGGGCTTTAAACCATTATGGCGGAGCTGGAAAGGTGGATAAGGTACTAGGTATAGATTCTAGAAAGATGAGAAAATGGTAGTAGTTCTTAAAAAATATCATTCTGATAATTGTGCTAATTGAACGACTTTATATCCTCCAAAAAGTTTGAACTTTCACTGCTTGAGGTCACAAGAGAATAGAAATCCATTTCGGAAACGAAATGGATTTTTTTATACAATAAACTTTAGCTTGCTAAAAAGTGAAATTGAATAAAAAAATTCAAAAATCTGTGCAACAGATTTGGATTTATATTTTGACCTTGGAGCTCAAAGGATGGCCAAAGGCAAGCTTGCCTAAGTCTCTACTAATTAAGAACCGTCAACGCACAGACTACTATGATTTTACAAATATCTATCACCAATAGGTCATATAAAAAACAACTTTACTACTGCTAATAATAGTACTGCAACCAATACATAATAAGCAATCTGGTCTGCCATTTTACTTTTAGTTGCAAATCGTGCGGCTAAATAACCTCCCAGTGTTTGGCCAATGGCCATTATTCCTCCTAGTTTCCAGTCAATCATTCCCTGAAAATGAAAAACAACAATAAGCACTAACGTGTACAGTCCAATTACAAAGCCCTTCAGTGCATTGCTTTCTGTAATGTTCATTCGCATGCCTAGGACCATAATAATTAAAAAGAAAATGCCAATTCCCATTTGAATAAATCCACCATAAAAACCTAACGCCAACAGTAAGGGAAAATAAACATATGCTTTCGGCTTAAAGTCTACCTCTGTTTTTCGTAGCCACCGTTTTGGCTTAACTAGCACGGCAACTAGCATGAAAACCATCATAAACTTAAATACTGCTCTAAATTGCTCGTTACTCACATTGATCGCCAACCAACCACCAATAATTGCACCTATAAGAATGGGAGTTAGGTACTTCTTGTTTTGAGCCACATTTAGCTTACCATTTTTATAAAAGACCCAAGAGGTTGCGGTACATTGCGTAAACACCCCGATACGATTTGTACCATTAGCCACATTTGGAGGCAATCCAAGAACTTCGGTTAAAATGGTAAGCGTAATAGCACTTCCGTTGCCAGCAAATGTGTTAATACCGCCTGCTATAAGCGATCCAACAACGGCAATTCCATACATTTCATAATCTGTCATCTGGGTTCAAAAGTAATTCAATTTGCAACTTCTATTTCGTTCAAACACATGTAAAATTCCAACTAAATCAATGTGAATGTTATGAATCTTAATTTGCTAATTTTAAACTGTAATTTTTAAAAAAGTAGCTCCATTTTCACGCTTAAGCTTTTGTTAAAAATGACCCTACTTTTGCAGCAGTAAAGTTGAGTAACGAGAAAGAAAATAAATCTCAAATAGTAATTTTTAAGCAAAATTTTACTTTCTATGAAATAGGATTTAATTGATAAAATATGATCGAATTATTTGAATTATATAAGCCATTAATCATTTACGCTCTAATGGTTATTCTTGGTGTAGCTGCGCTTCAGGTTTTAACCAAAGTTTTGTACAACTGGTTGTTAAAAATAGAGCGAAGAAAGTTTCCTGGGGAAGATCCCCATGCGCTGAATTTGGTAAAACGAATATTAAATGCACTGTGGATTGTAATCGGCGCAATCGGACTTAGCTTCATTTTCGTTGATGAGGACAAGGACGCTATTATTCTTAAAAATCTGAAACTTGTGCTCTACTTGGGCGCTTTAGCTGTTACTACAATAGTTGCGGCAACCTCCGTAAACATGTGGTTTAGAAGAAGGGTTCAGAAAAAAATAAAGCTGAAAGAAGACCCTACGAGCTTCAAGTTTCTTCGATATGTTGCTGTGATTGTAATCTATTCCGTCGGAATTTTATTTGGCTTGCTAGCATTCCCATCTCTTAAAGGTGTTGCGCAAACCTTTCTTGGAGGTGCCGGGGTAATTGCAATTATTGCAGGTGTTGCCTCGCAAAAAGCACTGGCAAATTTAGTTGGTGGATTATTTATTATCTCTTTCAAGCCTTTTAAAGTAGGTGACATTGTGAAAATTACTTACGACATGGTTGGTGTAGTAACTGACATCACGCTTCGGCACACTGTGATTAGAAATTTTGAAAACAAGATGATTGTAATTCCCAACTCTATCATCAATAAAGAAAAGCTCATAAATTTTGACTTGGATGAAAAAAAATGTTGTGAACGAATAGAAATTGGACTGAAAATAATCAAGAACAGAATACCGGTTAGATGAATGGCAATCTTAGAAAGTATCGTTGTTGTACTATAACCCTTAACTATGGTTGCTTTTTCGTTCCACCACTCATAAAGACCTTGGGCCTTCTCGTTTACTCCTGTTTTTTCTTTGTCTTCCAAACGATTGGTTAAAAAGTACTCGGGTGCTCAATTACCCTTTTGTATAATTTTTCATACAGCGGGAGAACGTTTAAAATATCAAACTTTTTAGCCTGACCAAAAGCCTGCTCTTTGAACTGAGTCAACTTCTCCTCGTTTGACAGTAAACTGATTGCATTTTTAGCCATATCTTCAACATCTCCTACATTACTCAGAAACCCGGAAAAACCCTCCTTATTTACTTCAGGAATTCCCCCGGTATTAGAAGATATTACGGGCACTCCTACAGCCATTGCCTCTAAAGCTGCTAAGCCAAAACTTTCAAATTCAGAAGGCAGTAAAAACAAATCTGCAATCCCTAAAACATGTTGCGTATCCTTTACCTTTCCCAATACTATTAAATCCTCACTAATCCCTCTTTCTCTGCAAAAAGTCTCCGCTACATGCCGATCAGGGCCGTCACCAATAAGTAATAACTTACAAGGCATTTTCTCTCTCACTTTAGCAAAGATTTTAACTACGTCACATACCCTTTTTACTGGTCTAAAATTAGAAACGTGAGCCAAAATCTTCTCACCATTGGGCGCTATGTTTCTGTGCAATTCAGAATCTATTTCGGGCGTTTCACAGCCATCAATGCAAATAAAGTTTGGAATGGCTTCAATACTTCTATTAATTTTAAAGTGATCTAATGTATCTTTCTTTAAGCTTTCAGAAACAGCTGTAACTGCATTACTCTGATTAATGGCGAATGTAATTACCGGTTCAAAAGAGGCATCTTTTCCCACCAAAGTAATGTCCGTGCCGTGCAGTGTAGTGATAAATGGAATATTAATCCCTTCTGTTTTTAAAATTTGTTGAGCCATATAAGCTGCTGAAGCATGAGGAATAGCGTAGTGAACATGAAGTAAATCTAACTTTGCATACTTCACAACATCCACTAACTTACTGGCTAAAACCAACTCATATGGCTGGTAATCGAAAAGAGGATAGTCGGAAACGTTAACCTCATGATACCAAATATTTTCATGAAAAGTATCTAGTCGTACTGGCTGCTGGTAGGAAATAAAATGAATTTGATGCCCTTTCAACGCTAATACTTTTCCTAGCTCAGTAGCTACAACCCCGCTCCCACCAAAGGTCGGATAACATACAATTCCAATATTCATTCTTCTTTAGTTTATGCTCGCCTGCGAAGTTCGGATTTTAGAATTGTTTATCGCCTCATAAATCTCCTCTTGAATTCGTGTTCGTATGTTCAGCGACAATAATTTTTTATTAGTAGCATCAGGATAAATTCGATTGCTTAAGAAAATATAAACTATTTCCTCATCAGGATCTGCCCATGCTAGCGTTCCTGTAAATCCGGAATGACCAAAACTGTTCATTGAGACACACTCACAAGTTGGTCCGGGATTTCCATGATACTGTGGTTTATCAAACCCAGCTGCTCTCCGGTTTTCCTCTCCATCTTTTGGAATACTATCGGCACAAAATTGGCACTTGGCATACGTCGCAACTACACCTGCTTGTAGATAACGTTCTCCCGCAAAAACGCCATCATCTAAATACATTTGCATCAATTTTCCTAAATCATTTGCATTTGCAAACAAACCTGCGTGTCCTCCAACTCCACCTAACATTGCAGCTCCAGGATCATGCACATCTCCATGAATTAATTCTTGCCTAAAATATTTATCTTTTTCTGTTGGAACAATTTCAGTTAAAGGAAAGGTATAGGTTGGTCTAAAGCTTGTTCGACTCATTCCTAGCGGAGAGTAAAAATTCTCAAAATTATATTGCTCAATCGGTTCTTTTGTTATCTTCTCAACAATCTCTTTCATAAAGTAATACCCCACGTCACTGTATTTGTATTCCTTTTTATCACTCACTTGTGCGCGGTTTAAAATTCGCCAAAAAATAGTGTCTTGGTAACTTGGTTTTATATACAGATTTGAGGTAACTCTCGTTGAGTAAGTAGCAGAAGAGTCTTTACTGTAAAACTCAGGTTTGGGTTGGCCTTTTGTAACCGTTTTGTTGTAGAAAGGAATCCAAGCAGCCAAGCCAGCTTGATGCGCTAAAATATCTCTTAGCACCAGCTTTTCATATGGTGTTCCCCGGGTAATTTTTAAATGCGTTCCCAATTCATCGTCTAATGACAGCTTTCCTTTTCCTTCTAAATCCATCAAAGCAAGCAAGGTAGATGTAATTTTAGTAACAGAAGCGATGTCGTACAAATCAGTATTCAACACTTTTTGTGCACCTTCATAGGTATGCTTTCCATAACTCTTATGAAAAATCACCTTACCCTCTTTCGCGATATACACTTGCGCTCCTGGAAACGCTTTTTCTCTCATTCCTTCCTGAACAATCGAATCAATACCTGCTAAATCGATAGAATGAATGCCAACTTCTTCAGGACTTGTATATTTCATTCGAAAAGCTTCAGCCGTTTCCAATCCCATACCGGCTTTCATTCTACTTGAAACCGAAACTGGTAATTGACCATTTGCTTTAACACCACCAAAAAATAACTGAGCTGTTAAGTTTTGAGCCGCTTCAGAATTTTGATACGCCACCACTAATACATCGGTAAACTCAGCAGCTAAGAAGTCTTGCAAGCAATACGCATTGCCAAACAACACTAAACTCACTTTCTTTTTTAGTCGAAGAATATTTAGAAAATTCTTAAACTCAGTATTTACCTCCGCCTTAATCCAAGGGTGTTTGTTTGATTTATGCACACTCACAATCACCTCATCATAGGTCAATAGTGTATCCATAAGAGCTTTTTGATCAGATACTGGTAAGCTTGAAAAACTTAAAAGATCAACTCTAGTGTAGAGGTTTAAGCCTTCTTGAAAAGCACCAAAATCAACCTCGTCATCAGTAAAAGCTAAAGAAACGATACGCTTCTTTGCTAATTTTCTGAATGGTATTCTATTTTCTTTATTGCGAACGACCGTTAAACTTGCCTCAGAAAGTTGCCGGTTCAGAAAGTCATACTTTGGTAGATTTAAATCTTCGTAAAGATTTTTTAATTCTACTAAATCACCACGGTGAATTTTTAACCACTCTTTTGCCCGCAACACCTTCATGACCGATTTATCAATTGACTCTTGTACAAGTCGACCATCGCTCAATGCTACTTTTATCAATTCAATGGCTTTCGGCGCATCTTGAGAAAGCAATAAAACGTCGTTACCCGCAATTAAAGCTTGTAAATCAATTTCTTCAGAAAGTTGGTATTTTGCTACTCCTCCCATATTTAACCCATCGGTAAAAATCAAACCTTCAAAGCCCAATTGCTGCTGCAGCATAGTGTCTACAATCTCTTTGGTTAAGGAGGAAGCTTTTTTCTCAGCAGTCAACTTCGGCAAATACAAATGAGCGGTCATCATACTTCCAATGCCACTTTTTATAATTTCCTTAAAAGGATATAATTCTATAGAATCTATTCGTGCCCCATCGTAATTCACAACAGGCAACGTTTTATGTGAATCTTGATCGGTATCTCCGTGCCCAGGAAAATGTTTGGCATTTGCTAATAAACCACCTGATTGCATCCCTTTCATATAGGCTACTCCTTTCCTCCCAACATTGTATTTATCCTCTCCAAATGATCTGGCAAAAATTACAGGATTATTAGGGTTATTATTGACATCAACGACGGGGGCAAAATTCACATGAACCCCCAGTCTCCTAAATTGCTCAGCCACTTGCAAACCCATTTCATAAATGAGACTGTCATTTTGGATAGCACCAAGGGTCATTTGCCATGGATATTTAACAGTACTGTCCAGTCGCATGGACAGGCCCCATTCCCCATCTATCGCAATCATTAATGGAATTTTTGCAGCTTTTTGATAGTCATTTGTTAAGATGGCCTGTCTTACCGGTCCTCCTTGAAAAAAAGTCAATCCTCCAACATGATGCTTTTCTATTAATTCGAGCACTTCTGCTCTATGCGCTTCATCTTTATTTGAATACGCTGCTACACTAAATAACTGTCCAATTTTTTCTTCCAAACTCATCGTTCTAAAAATAGAGTCTGCCCAAGGAGTGGCAATAGCGTTGAAAGGCGCTTTTTCTTTTAGGACAGCCTCTTGAGGAATATCAACTACATGTACCCCCAACGAAACGCTAATTAGCGCAGCACTCAACAACAAAAACAGAATTTTTTTCAAAAATTTTAGACTTTTATGGTTCAACCTATAAATGTACCTATACAAAACAGTGCCAAGATTGGAATACCTGCTACTTTTGAACACCCCACGGTTAACGAAACAAACAACAATAAATTGGTTTTCTCCCTCGTTAATTCTATCAGAAAGTGTTAAATTTGAGATTATGAGAATCAGTTCCATCACGACAACCAAAAAAGCAAAACAATTTTCTTTTACGCCAAGGTATTACAACCAGCAAAAAGAGGAGTTCGATGCTCGCCGCGCTGATATTGAGGCACGAATTACAGGCAAACGCGTCGAAGGTGGAGTTGCACTAGGCGGGTTAAAAGACAAATGGAAACGAAATAAGAACACGACTAATTTTGAAAAAAAGTCAAACATCCGATTAGCCTTTATCGTGTCCATTTTAGTTGGATTGTGCTATTGGATTTTGTTTAGCTAAAAGCATTTTTTAACTTTCTCCTTCGCTGCATTTGGATTACCTTTGTCTCCGAATTCAAGCTTTCTAAATGCCCGACATTATTCAACTTTTACCAGATTCCGTAGCGAATCAAATTGCAGCTGGCGAGGTCGTTCAACGACCGGCTTCAGCCGTTAAAGAATTATTGGAAAATGCCATTGACGCAAAAGCAACTGAAGTTAGCTTGATTGTGAAGAATGCTGGAAAAACATTGATTCAAGTTATTGATAATGGTTCTGGGATGACTCCTACCGACGCAAGATTGTGCTTAGAGCGCCACGCCACGTCAAAAATTAAAAAAGTAGAAGATTTGTTCGCCTTGCGAACTATGGGTTTTCGCGGTGAAGCAGTACCTTCTATCGCGGCAGTTTCGCAAATGGAAATTAAGTCCAAACCTGAAGGAGTAGAGCTTGGTAGTCATTTAATTTTAGAAGGAAGTGAAGTCACCAGTCAAGAGGCTGCTCAATGCCCAAAAGGAACAAATATTTTAATCAAGAATCTTTTTTTTAACATACCTGCCCGCAGAAACTTTCTTAAAAGCAATCCAGTTGAAACCAAACACATCATTGAAGAGTTTTTAAGGGTTGCCATGATTCACCCTGACGTTATGATGAACATGACGAGTGATGGTAATGAGGTATATCGTTTACCCAAAGGAAATTTCAGGCAACGAATTGTAAATATTTTCGGAAGTAAATATGATCAGCGTCTAGTTCCGGTAAATGAAACAACAGATATTGTTGCCATTTCAGGATTTGTAGGAAAGCCAGAGTTCGCTAAAAAAACAAGAGGAGAGCAGTACTTTTTCGTGAATGAGCGATTTATCAAAAGCCCATACTTAAATCACGCAATTCAAGCTGCATTTGACGAACTATTGCCAAAGGATCAATTTCCTTCTTACTTCTTAAAATTAGAAATTGACCCTGCGAAGGTTGATATCAACATTCACCCAACAAAGACGGAGATAAAGTTTGAAGAAGAAAGAGCAATTTACGCCATTATTCGAACAGCGGTAAAGCAAGCACTAGGAAAGTTTAACATTGCGCCAAGTATTGATTTTGAACAAGAATCAAGCTTTAACATACCAATGCTTAAAAAAGGGCAAGGCGTTCCAATGCCAAGCATTGAGGTAGATACTAATTTTAATCCTTTTGAGAGCAAAAAGGAACACACTCAAAACTCCATCTCCTTTCCATTTAAACGAGACGAAAAACCAAACCCAAATTGGGAAAAGATTTATCAGCCTTCTACAAATCTTGAAGTAAGTACTGAAGAAGCACAAACAAAATCCGAGCCTATAGCAGAAGGAAAAAAGGTATTTCAATTGCATAGCAAGTACATTTTAAGCCACATCCGATCTGGGTTCGTTGTGGTGCATCAAAAACGAGCGCACGAGAGAGTCTTAATAGATCGACTAAGCCAGCAATTAGAGAATCAAAAATCTAGCAGTCAACAACTACTATTTCCTGAGGATATCGTGTTAAATGCTGAGGATAGTACATTAATATTAAGTCTTCTTGAAGAACTAAATGAATTAGGCTTTGACATGCGACCTTTCGGTAAAAATCATTTTATCATTCATGGAATTCCTGCTGAGGCTAACGGCCAAAATGGCGGCGAATTAATTGAAAGCCTTTTGGAAGAGTTTAAACAAAACTTGTCTGAACTGAAAAATAGTCCGAAAGAAAATATGATTCGTTCTTTGGCACAAAGCATGAGTATCGGAAACGACAAAACGATGAGTCAGGGAGAAATGATTCATTTAATAGATGAACTTTTTGCATGCGAAATGCCTTATAGTTTACCCAACGGAAAGCCAATTGTAATTAATTACTCTTTGGAAGATTTGGAAAAACAATTTAACAAACGATGAATTTCGGATCTAGAAATCCTTTTGCAGACCTACCAGTAGTAGTAAAAAACTTACTGATTCTTAACGTGCTAATGCTTTTAGCAACTTTCGCAAGTTCGTCTGCAGGAATTAATTTGGCACAGATATTAGGTTTACATCATTGGTCAAGTGAGTTATTTCGACCACATCAATTGGTAACATACCTATTCATGCATGGCGGCATTGCCCATTTGTTTTTTAACATGTTTGCACTGTACATGTTTGGTAAAATACTGGAACAAGTTTGGGGACCTAAGCGGTTTCTAATTTATTATATGGTTACAGGAATTGGAGCAGGAATTATTCAATTATTAGTATCTGAACTTCGAATTCAATCGCTGATCAGTGAAATTGATCCGGCTATCTATCAACAAATTTTAGATGAAGGTTTATCCATCCGACAGATGGGGAAAAATTACACTAATCCGGTCGCCGCCGAAATAAACAATTTGATTAACATTTCTACAGTCGGTGCATCTGGTGCTGTTTTTGGAATTCTATTGGCGTTTGGAATGCTTTTTCCAAATACTCAGTTACTGCTCATTATCCCTCCTATTCCAATAAAAGCAAAGTATTTTGTATTGATTTACGGAGCAATTGAGCTCTATCAGGGAATAGCAAACAATCCTAATGACAATGTCGCACACTTTGCTCATTTGGGTGGAATGCTTTTCGGTTTTGCTCTACTTAAATTTTGGAAAACAAACACAAACAATTTCTACTAATGCGATTCGGAAATCAAAATAACTTCAGTAGTAACTTCATGCAAAATAGCATGATGGTAAAGTTGATTTATGCCAACTTAGTTCTCTTTGTTGCCATTAAACTACTGTACTTATTCTTTTGGCTATTTGTTGCAAATGGCTCTCCCAACCAATGGGCATTAGAATGGTTAGCTGTACCTTCAGACCCAAGCAAACTCATTTTTAAACCCTGGACCATAATTACTTACATGTTCTTGCATTTGGGCTTTTTCCACCTGTTCAGCAACATGTTATGGCTTTATTTTTTAGGCACTTTATTTGTGCAATTCCTCGGTGAAAAAAAGCTTTACACGGTCTACATAGCAGGAGGTATCGCAGGTGCACTTTTGTACGTATTGTTTTTCAATATTTTCCCAGTTTTCGAAAACGTTAATAGCAGTGCTATTGCCTTAGGTGCTTCAGCTTCTGTTATGGCAGTAGTTGTTGGTGTTGGAACTTATTCACCTAATTACTCCATTCGGCTATTATTTTTAGGCGATGTAAAGCTTAAATACATTGCAATTTTCTCCTTCGTTATCGACGTGCTTAGTATTTCAAATTCAAATTCAGGTGGTCACATTGCTCACATAGGCGGCGCAGCTTTGGGCTTTTTATTTGCAAAGCAGTGGAGCAAGGGAAAAGACATTACGGCATGGGTCGGTTCAACCACTAACTTTTTATTAGCCTTGGTAAAACCAAGTAAAAAAAGTAAAATGAAGGTAAAATATAAAAGACCTTCTACCTCCGATTACGAATACCAAGATCGAAAGAAAGAAGAACAGTCTGCAGTTGATGCTATTCTCGATAAAATTTCTCGTTCAGGTTATGATTCTTTGAGCAAAAAAGAAAAGGAGATTTTGTTTAAGGCTAGTGGGAAGTAAATTGAGGTGAAAGACTGAGACAAAAGACTAAATCACCTTTTTCTAAATACAAACTAATTTCACCTTGTGCTTTTAGACTTTCATCTTTAGCTTTCATCCTTAGGCTTTGATCTCTTTGCTTTTTTAGGTACGTAATGATAGACAACTTCGGGTGATTTAAACTCAGCTTTACTAGGTTTAGCAACATCCTCCTTAAAATCAACGTATTCTCCTAATACTTCCTCCTCCTCTTCATCTTCTTCAGGCCAAACGAACTCTTTACGTTGCGGACCTTGTTTACGATATACTACGGCTAGTATAAGACCAATCAAAAGCCCCCAAAAATGTCCTTCCCAACTAATACTTTTATCCCACGGTAGAATTCCCCAAATTAAACTTCCGTATAAAAAAGCAACTAAAAAAGAAAGCGCTACTAGCGGAATATACTTTCTAAGAAAACCACTAATAAATAAAAACCCAAACAAAGCATATACCAAACCACTAGCACCAATGTGATAGGCTGTTCTAGCGGAAATCCAAGTATACAAACCAGCTAACAGGAAGGAAAGTAAAATAACTTTTGGAGCTAGCGACCTGTAAAAATAAAACATGGCCCAACCCAAAATTAGCAGTGGAAGTGAATTATTAAAAACATGATTCCAATCTCCATGAATAAAAGGTGAAAGCAGAACTCCTTTAAGCCCAGAAAACTCTCTTGGCAATATCCCAAATCTCACAAATGAAGTGTCGAAGTACAGTTCTATTGTTTTAACTAAAACAATGAATAGCACAAAAATGAATGGAAATACCGCACTGTAAATAAATTTCTTCTTTTCGAAACTGTCCATTCAATTTTTTTAAATCAATTTGCTACTTGCCAAATCTTTGTTAAAATTTTACCATACAAATAATTAGCCATTGTCATTTCGGCAGATATTGTTATTTTCAAATAACTAAAATTAAGCATATGAAAAAGTTAGTTCTTTCCGCCATTTTTACCGTTGGTTTCTGTGTTTTTGGATTTGCCACCAATAAGATTGAAATACAAATAGATAACCAACAAAAAGAAGAAACCCCAACGCAAAAAAAGAAAATTGAGCGTTATGATTTTAGTTTATTTAAATTCGTTAAACCACTTCCAAAGAAACAAGAGAAGGACTCTACTAAAACAAGTGAAGAATTAATAAGGGGTAAATCTCAAAAGCTTGAAACCGCTTATCATCAAGAAAAGCCTCTCGCCTTTTTAATGTTCTCATAGGCTTCCTGAACCTTTCTAAATTTTTCTTCTGCCTGAACTTTTACTTCTTCGCCTAGGTGATTTACTTTATCGGGATGATATTTCATGGCCATTTTACGGTATGCCTTCTTAACCTCATCGTCAGATGCATCTTGTGTAATTTCTAAAATCTTAAAATCGCCACCGGTTTGTCTTACAAACATCGCCTTTATCGACTGAAAGTCTGCAGACCCAATTCCTAAAAATCCTGCTATTCGCTGAATAGTCAAAACTTCACTATCACTTATATGTCCGTCTGCTTTTGCAATTCCAAACATGTAGTGCAACAATTGCAATCGACTTGCGTATTGCATTTGATATCGAATTTGATGCCCAATGGTTCGGGCATCAACTGGACTCTTTAGTAAATCCCGCAAGGCTCGCATTTGCTCCCTTGTTTTCGCCTCGCCAAATTGCTGCGTATAAAAACGCTTAACATATTTTAATTCAGATTTCAAAACCTTCCCATCGGCTTTCATCACTGCTGCTGTCAGCACTAAAAGGCTAGCTGCAAAGTCCCCTGTGGCAGTTCTTTGATACGCTTGCTGACCTGTGTATCGATCTCCAGAAAAGCGCTCATCCCATTCAACAGAATTTCTTCGATCGAATAGACTGCCAATAACAAAACCCAAAATTGCACCCGGAAATTTAAAAAATGAAAACCCAATTAACGCCCCAATCCATTTTGCCCAACCTTTCATAATATTTTAACGTTTAAGAAGTAATAAAATTAGGAAATTGAAGTTCCTTAAGATGTCGTTTAATAATATTTAAAATCTGCTTTTTATTAATTAATTTTGCCAATTGGAATTGCGCGTTCTTCAACCAACATATGACTTTATACCCCCACCAATTGAGAGTGGCTCCGCTTACTATTTTACGACAGACAGCGGAATACAATATGAAGTAAAGTTTGGTAGAAAACAACACAACATTTTGAATACCTCCATTGTTTTCGGAGTGTTAAATGATGAGTTTGACGGCGAAGAGTATCGCATGACCAATAAATTTGAGGTTTACAGAGTAATGTCGACCATAGTAAAAATAGTGCAACGCTACATAAAGTTGCATCCACATATTAACTGCTATGAGTTTACAGGAGAACCAACAGAAAAAGAAATTGACAAAGAAGGAAGAGTTAGATTAATGCTGTACAACCGCTACTTACCTAACATATTTGGCGAGGAATGGGAAGTAAAGCACGAACATAGTAAAAGTGTGGTGTCAAAAAAGGTCGCTAATAATTAGCATGATTATTGCTAGTAAAAAGTGTTGTAAAAAGAAAAAGAAAATATGAGACAACTAAAAATTAGTCAACAGATTACCAAACGAGAAAGCAAGTCTTTAGAGAAATATCTTCAAGATGTTTCAAAGGAAGAGATGATTACTGCCGAGGAAGAGGTAGAGTTGGCAATTAAAATTCAGAGTGGCGATGAAAGAGCGTTGAACAGGTTGGTTAGAGCTAACTTGCGTTTCGTAATTTCTGTTGCTAAGCAATACCAAAATACCGGTCTGACGTTAGAAGATTTGATTAACGAAGGAAACTTAGGATTAATCGAAGCGGCAAAAAGGTATGATCATACAAAGGGGTTTAAATTTATCTCTTATGCAGTATGGTGGATTCGTCAAAGTATTTTGAAAGCCGCTGCTGATAATTCTAGAACCATTCGTTTACCACATAACCGATTGGGAGAGATCCAAAAAATCAGTAAAGCTTCAAATGAATTTGAGCAAAAGAATGAAAGAACTCCAACAGCAGACGAATTGTCAGACTTGACTGAAATGGATGTAGCAAAGGTTGAAATGTCTTTGAAGATGTCCAAAAAACAAGTTTCTATTGATGCTCCTATGAGCAACGATGACGACAATAACAGTTTAGTAAGCGTTCTTCAAAATTCTGATACTCCTGATCCTGCCGACAACCTTTTACAAGAGTCTCTTTCTCAAGATTTAGAAAGAACCTTGGCATATTTGAAAGGAATGGAAGCTGAAGTTATTCGTTTATTCTACGGTTTAGGTGGAGCTAGCGAAATGACATTGGAAGAAATTGGAAATACTTTTGGCTTAACAAGAGAACGAATTCGTCAAATTAAAGAAAGAGGTTTAAGAAGACTAAGAAGAGTTTCGAATCAAACAAACCTTCAAACGTACTTGTGACACTTTCTTTTACTAGAAAATACAACCGCCTCGAGAAATCGAGGCGGTTTTTTTGTTCTTATTTTAAATTGAAATCATACCGAATGGTAATCTATTTCCTATCTCAGAATTCTTAATTCGAGGATTTATAAATCGTAATCACTTTACCAACTACCTCCTGCTCCACCACCGCCAAAAGAGCCGCCGCCAAATCCACCAAAACCGCCACCTGATCCTCCAAATCCTCCTCGTCCACTTGTAAAGTTTCCAAAAGAACCTGAATGTCTGCCCCTTAAAGACCCCATTAACATAAGCGCTAACCAAAGAGAGGTATCATTCCGATTGGCGTACCTTCTTGCTCTTCCAAAAGTTCCTGCAAACATGATGATAATAAATACGATGACAAAAATAACAGGAATTACCGACCCTTTCTTTCCTCCTCTACCTCTAGAGTTATAGTTTTCAGCAGAATACTCTCCCCCTGTAATTTCCACAATTGTTTGAATTCCCTGAAGCAGGCCTTGCTCAGTTTGACCGTTCTTGAAGTAAGGAATCATTTCGTTCTCGACGATTCTCTTCCCTATTGCATCTGGCAAAACTCCTTCTAGTCCATAACCTGTTGCAATAAAAACCTCTCCTTTGGAATTCGACTGCTTCGGTTTAAATAATAGAACTATACCATTGTCGAACTTTGCATTGCCTACCCCCCACTTTTCTCCCAAGTCAAATGCAAAAAAAGAAGGCTCTTCACCGCACAAATCTTGCACAGTTACCAAGGCGATCTGAGTTGATGTTGTATCGTTGAACCCAACTAAATAATTCTCTAACTGAGCTTCAAAAGAAGGCGAAAGAACATTAGCAAAATCATTTACCAATCTAGCCGGATTCTGCTTTTCAGGAATACAGCTTTGCCCAATCAGAGTTGAAAAAGTAACTACAGAAAGTAAATAAGTAAGTAAGATTTTCCTCATCGTGCTATTTTTTTCCAAATGAAATATCATCGGACAATTCATTAATATCTCCTTTCTGATACGGGAAATGAGCTTTTAATTGAAGACCCGCCTCTTTTGCTCCTGCAATAAGCCCTCCCTTAAAATCGCCTTTTTTAAAATGCTCTAACATGATTAGCGAGGTAGAATCCCAAAACCCTTCTGGAACTTTTTGATTAATTCCGACATCTCCTAAAATGGCGAATTCCTTTGATTCGATTGCTAAGTAAATCAATACTCCATTTCTTAGCTTGGTTTCATGCAATTCCAACTTTTCAAAAACGAAAGATGCTCGATCCATCACGTTTTCGCTCAACTTTCCCTCAATATGAATTTTAACCTCTCCAGAGGTATTTAATTCTGCCTCCTGAATGGCCTCTCTAATTTGCTGCTGATCTGCTTCTGTAAATATATCTTTTGCCATACTAAAATTCTACTTTTGGTGCTTTTTCTGAACCCGCTTCCGCTTCAAAATATCCTTTTTTCTCAAAATCAAACCAACCTGCATAAATGTTACGAGGGAACTGTTTGATGTATGTATTATAATCTTTGGTTACTTCATTGAACTTTCTGCGTTCCACCGAAATTCTATTCTCCGTTCCTTCCAATTGAGCTTGTAACTCTAAAAAGTTCTGATTGGCTTTCAGATCTGGATAACGTTCAAAAGTTGCCATTAATCGAGACAAAGAACCACTCAACTGACTTTGCGCATTTTGAAATTTAGCCATATTTTCAGGTGTTAAATCCTCAACATTTATATTCATTGAGGTTGCTTTAGAGCGTGCTTCAGTTACCTCAACAAAAGTTGATTTCTCAAACTCAGCATACCCCTTCACAGTTAACACTAAATTTGGAATTAAATCGGCTCTTCTTTGATAAGATGTTTCAACTTGAGCCCATTGACCTCCAACACTTTCCTGCTTTGCTACCATTTCATTGTATCCACAAGAACTTAAGGTGGCAACAGCAACAAATGCTATTATTATATTTTTAATTTTTTTCATTTTGGTTTTATTTATTGTTAAGTTAATCACAATTCTACTTCTTTATATTCTCAATTTATGAGCGGTGAAAATGTTCCTCAAAAGGTATAAAAAATCCCCAACCTAATCTAAAAACAGATTAAAGATTGAGGATTCTCTTTTTGTGCATTAAATATACTGCTTCAATTACTTGAAACGCAATCTAAATAAGTGAAACACTTCTCTTAATAAACTTACTTAGCTCTTCTCCTTTTAGCAGGTTTTGAGATAGCAAAGCTAAATCAGCAGCTTGTTTAGCCATGTCTTTTTTCTTTGCTTCGTCCTTTTCACCTAAAATTTTACTAATCAGTGGGTGATTAGAATTGACAGACAAGTTATACATGTCAGGCATGTTGCCCATGCCCATCATTCCGCCACCACCCATGGCGCTCATGTCCTTCATTCTTCTCATAAATTCGGCTTGCGTAACCGTCATTGGAGCGTCTGTTTCTGCTAGACTTACAAAGTTCACAGTAAAGGTATCCTTATTAACTACTTCTTCAAAAACAGGTTTCAAGGTATTTTGATCTTCTTCAGTTAATTTAGAAGTAATCTCTTCATCTTTTTGAATCAATTTGTCAATGGTATCTCCATCCACTCTTGTAAACGTTGTATTTGAGTCCGCCTGCTCTAACTTTCCAACAAGGTGAGCTGTTAACGGTGAATCCATTAACAATACATCATACCCTTTGGATTTCGCCGCATCAATGTAACTGTACTGCAAATCTTTATCAGAGCTGTACAAGTAAACAACTTTCGAATTTTTGTCAGTTTGGTTTACTTCAATTTTTGTTTTGTACTCATCTGCAGTGAAGTATTCTCCATCTACATTTTTATACAACATAAATTTCTCCGCTTTCTTTGCAAACTTTTCATCCGAAAGAATACCGTATTCAATGAAGATCTTAATGTCGTCCCACTTAGACTCAAATGCTTTTCTATCCTTCTTGAATAACTCTTCTAGTTTGTCCGCTACCTTCTTAGAAATGTAATTTGAAATTTTCTTCACATTTCCATCCGCTTGTAAATAAGATCTAGAGACATTTAAAGGAATGTCTGGAGAGTCAATTACACCGTGCAACAAGGTTAAGAAATCAGGTACAATTCCTTCTACAGAGTCCGTTACAAAAACCTGGTTACTATATAACTGAATCTTGTCTTTTTGAACTTCTAGGTTTTTCTTCAACTTAGGAAAATACAATATACCTGTCAAGTTGAATGGGTAATCTACATTCAAATGAATGTGAAATAAAGACTCCTCGAAATTCATTGGATACAACTCACGGTAGAAGTTCTTATAGTCTTCTTCACTTAAGTCAGCAGGCATTTTAGTCCAAGCCGGTTCCGGGTTATTGATGATGTTGTCAACAGTAATTTGTCTGTGATCTTCTTTCGTTTCTTTTCCATCCTTGTCTTTCGTAGTTTTCGGTTCGTGCTCCGGATCATTAATCTCTTTGGTTCCAAACTTAATTGGCACGGCCATGAACTTACAGTACTTGTCAAGTAATTCTTTGATTTTATGCTCACCTAAGTACTCTTTTGAATCATCAGAAATATGCAAGACAATGTCAGTTCCACGTTCCTTTCTGGTATCATCTTCTTCAAGGGTAAAGTTTGGACTCCCGTCACATTCCCATTTCACTGCTTTACTCCCTTCCTTGTACGATTTTGAGAAAATCTCAACTTTGTCTGCTACCATAAAAGAAGAATAGAATCCCAGCCCAAAGTGACCAATTACACTTGCCTTGTCTTTGTATTTCTCTAAAAATTCTTCTGCACCTGAAAAAGCAATCTGATTGATATATTTATCAACCTCCTCCTCAGTCATCCCAATTCCTCTATCCGAAAAAGTAAGTGTTTTTGCTTTTTCGTCAACCTTCACTTCCATTTGCGTTTCACCGATGTCGCCTTTCACTTCGCCAATGTTGCTCAATGTTTTCAATTTCTGAGTTGCATCAGTTGCATTCGAAACCAACTCTCTCAAGAATATCTCCTGATCAGAATATAAAAATTGCTTGATAATTGGAAAGATATTCTCCGTTTGAACGTTAATCTGTCCTTTTGCCATAATGTGTTAATTTTTGAATATTATTTTTACGAAAAACCTATTTTCAAAGGATGTGCCAAGGGTTTTTATGTGACATTTTGGCGCTAGCTATGGTCCCTTATGATTCAATACGAGGAAAGTTTTCCAGGCTAACTTTAACTAGAAAGGAGACATCCATAATAAATTTACGAACTTAACAGGACAAAAAATAATTTATGTCAAACTGGAAGGAACAAGATAATACACTGTATCAAAAATTTAAATTCAACAACTTTATTGAGGCGTGGGCCTTCATGAGTAAAGTGGCAATTTTAGCAGAAAAGGCAAATCACCACCCCGAGTGGAAGAATGTATATAACACGGTCGAAATTTGGCTAACAACGCACGATGAAGGGAACACGATTACAGAGAAAGATAAAGCATTGGCAGAAAAAATAACTGCAGTGTTAGCGTAAACCCTACCTTAATTCTGCCCCTAATTGAGTCTTCAACGATTCAATCATTTTGTCCATAATTTTATCAATGTACTTATCTGTTAGTGTCTTTTGCTCATCTTGAAAGGTGAAACTAACAGCATAAGATTTCTTGCCAGATGTAAGGTTTTTACCTTCATAAACGTCAAACAAGTTGATCTCTTTTAGTAATCGTTGTTCTACTTTTTTCGCAATGGTTTTAATATCATCAAAACCAACAGATTCATCTATTAATAATGCTAAGTCTCTGCGCACCGACGGAAACTTAGTTACAGGTTTGTACTGAACGTCTTTTCCACTCATTAATTTTAGAACAACAGACCAATTGAACGTTGCAAAAAAAACCTCATTTTTACCTCCAAACTTAGCTACCTCTGAAGTCGCTATTTTACCAAATGTCACTAAATTGAACTTTCCTTTTGTAAAGGAAGTAGCATATTCAAATTTAGAATCCTCGCTGGTTTCCAACTTATATTTTTCAATCCCCACGCGCTGCAAAACAGCTCCTATTTCTTGCTTTAAAGAATAATAGCTAGTTGACTCAGACTTCTCCTCCCAACTCTCTTCTTGAACATCTCCACTAAGCCACAAGGCTAACCTTTTGGTTTCTTCAAACTTTGACTCTCCCAAAGCTTTATAAATTGAGCCAAATTCGTAGAATTTTAGATTTTTACGTTTCCTCTTTTGGTTATAAACTATCGACTCTAAGCCACCGTATAGCATAGAGGCTCTCATAACTTCTGTTTCTTTACTCAAGGGGTTTACCATGCTCACCAATGAGGTAGAGTCAGCATAATATGAAGGGTTGGTTAAGGAGTTGTTGAATATCTCTGCGTAACCAACACTGCTCAAAAAGTCAGCAATGGTGTTCTCCACCTTATGTGGAATAACCTTAGGGTTTGGAGTCAAATTGGACTTCATGAATGTTGGTAGAACAACATTGTTGTATCCGTAAATTCGAAGAATCTCCTCGATTACATCGACATCTCGCTGAACGTCTACTCGGTAAGCCGGTACCTGAAGTGTTAAGTGGTCGCCTTCCTCTTTGATAATTTTTATATCTAAGTTTCTAAGAATATCTCTTACTATACCTTTGGGCAATGCGTTTCCAATAAGGCTATCCACTTTGCTATAAGTTAACTCTACTGTAGCATCTTCAATCGGCTGAGGGTATAGATCAGTAATTGCAGAAGTAATTTCTCCTCCCGCAATTTCTTTAATTAGAAGCGCTGCTCTTTTTAAAGCATAAACTGTGATATTTGGATCAATCCCTCTTTCAAAACGAAAAGAGGCATCTGTGTTTAACCCATGTCGTTTCGCAGTTTTTCGTACACTTACCGGATTAAAGTAGGCCGATTCTAAAAAAACTGAAGTAGTAACTTCAGACACGCCAGAAGAAATTCCGCCAAAAACACCGGCGATGCACATTGGCTTTTCTCCATCGCAAATCATCAAGTCTTGATTCGACAACTCTCTTTCTACTCCATCAAGGGTAGTGAATTTAGTAGCTTCTTTCGCACACTTAACAACTACCTTACCTCCTGAAATTTTATCTAAATCAAATGCATGCAATGGCTGCGCCAATTCGTGAAGCACAAAATTGGTTATGTCAACCACATTGTTAATAGGCTTCACGCCAATTGCTTTTAAGTTGTTTTGCAACCAATCAGGAGAAGCTTGAACTTTCACATTTTTGATTTCTACACCACAATACCTTGGTGCAAGGGTTGCGTCTTCTACCTCTATTTTTATGGAATTAGATGACCCTGCCTTAAATTCAGAGACATCCGGTAAAATCAACTCATGTTTACTGGACAAGTTTAAATAAGCCGCTAAATCTCTTGCGACTCCATAATGAGAGGCAGCATCAATTCTATTAGGCGTCAATCCAATTTCAAAAACCGTGTCAGAGGTTAAGTTAAAAAATTCCGATGCCGGAGTTCCAATAACAGCCTTGTTATCCAATACCATAATCCCATCATGAGAAGTTCCTAAGCCAATCTCATCTTCCGCACAAATCATTCCTTCAGAAACTTCGCCTCTTATTTTTGATTTTTTAATCTTAAAAGACTCGTCACCATTATACAAAACCGTACCAACAGTTGCAACAATTACCTTCTGACCTTCAGCTACATTTGGAGCTCCACAAACAATATCTAGTGCTTCTGAAGTACCAACATTCACTTTGGTAACTTTTAGTTTATCTGCATTCTCGTGCTGAACACAGCTAATTACCTCCCCTACTACTAATCCTTTCAATCCACCTTTGACTGACTCCACTTCCTCTATACCTTCAACTTCAAGACCAATATCTGTCAAAATAGTTGAAATCTCATCAATGCTTAACTCTGTTTGAATGTAATTCTGTAGCCAGTTGTAAGAAATTTTCATGCGGTAATATTTTGGTGTGCGAAGTTAATCTTCAATTACCGAATACCAATTAAAACATCCGTAATTATATAACTCGTACATTCTTAATTTACTTCCCAAATTCTAATTATCTTATCATCTCCGGCTGTAATTAAGTAATTGTTGAAACTTGACCAGAGTGCTGTATTTACCGAATGTGTGTGACCCCGATCTTTAAATCCTTCGAAACGCTTTAGTACTTTTAGTGTATCCGGGTTCCATATTTTCACTGTTTTATCGCGGCTTGCTGATGCGAGTAAATCTAACTCTTCATTGTAAACCAAATCATAGACAGCCCAATTATGAGCAGCTATGCCCTCTTCCTTTATATTTGTCTTTAAATCAAATTGATGTAAGTGAGCATCTTTGGTTCCAATAATCAATTTTTCCTTTACATAGCATAAACTATTTGCTCCTGACTCTAACCGGTTTATCACAAATTTTTCACTCAAATCTTCCGTATTCAATATTTGTACAAAACCATCTGCCGACGCAACAGCTAGTTCATTTCTATCAGGAGAATAGGCCACCTTTCGATTTTTTCCTTTTCCTATTTGCTTCTGAAATAAAAGTTTAAAATCATCTGCCGACCAAACACTTATACTTCCGTCACCTGATGAAAATACAAGTTCCTTCTTTTCCTTAATAAGTTGAATGTCGAAAATATATCCTTTATGGACTTTAAGGTATTTTACTTCCTTATTGTTCGTTAAGTCAATTACATGAACACCTCCTTCAATCTGACCAATCAGCAAAATGTTTTGATCTTTCAAATAGAGCACACTTACAATGGTTGTAGGCGACTTTGAAACAACCTTCTCTGCTTCCATACGTTTTAAGTCCCACTTAATAACGAAGCGATCGGAGCCCCCAGAGTAAAAAGTGTGATTATCCTCTCCTTCACAAATGGCGTAGATTGCCGCCTTGTGCTCATTCAACATTGCTTTTTGACTAAATTTCATCATGATATGCTACTCCAATTCACTTTTCCTCTATTCTTTTCTCTTAAATACATCAACAATTCCCTGTTCTCCTGCTGTTCTAAATTTGGGTCCTTCTTCAACAATTGAATTGCAGCACCCCTTGCCTTTTCAATTAGTTCTCCATCAGTTGCTAAATTCGCCAACTTCAAATTAATGGGTGTTCCACTTTGTTGAGTTCCTCTTAAATCTCCGGGGCCTCTTAACTTTAAATCAACCTCGGCAATCTGAAATCCATCATTTGTGCCAGTCATGGTTTTCATACGTAGTCTACCATCACTAGAAAGTTTATTCCCAGTCATAAGCACACAGTATGACTGCTCTGCCCCACGTCCAACTCTTCCCCTTAATTGGTGTAGCTGAGACAATCCAAATCGTTCAGCACTTTCAATGATCATAACAGATGCGTTAGGAACATTCACACCCACTTCAATTACAGTCGTAGAAACCATTATATCCGTTTCACCATTCACAAACCGGTCCATTTCGAACTGTTTTACGTCGGCTTTCATCTTTCCGTGAACGATACTCACCTTGTATTTAGGCGCAGGAAATCGTTTAAAAATATGCTGATATCCTTCTTCTAAGGTGGCGTAATCTAATTTCTCCGACTCTTCAATCAATGGATAAACAATGTAAATCTGTCTTCCTTTTGCAATTTCTCCCTCCATAAAACCGAAGAGTCGCAAACGTTTATTCTCATACCAATGAAGAGTTTGAATCGCCTTTCTACCTGGTGGCAGTTCATCAATCACTGAAACATCCAAGTCTCCATATAAGGTCATTGCAAGTGTTCTTGGGATAGGAGTTGCAGTCATAATCAACACATGAGGAAGCACTGAATTCTTTTTATAAAGCTTTGCTCTTTGAGCTACTCCGAAGCGATGTTGCTCATCAATAACAGCAATCCCTAAGTTCTTAAACTTTACTTTATCTTCTATTAAGGCATGTGTTCCAATTAGAATATGAAGCGATCCATCTTCTAACTTTTCGTGAGTTTCTCTTCGCTTTTTTGCTCTTACAGAACCGGTCAGCAACTCCACTTCAACGTCCATACCTTTTAAGAGCTCTTTAAGACCTTCATAATGTTGCGTTGCTAATATTTCTGTTGGCGCCATCAAGGCTGCTTGAAAACCATTATCAAGCCCAATCAAAATCGACATTAATGCAACAATGGTCTTACCACTGCCCACATCACCCTGCAGCAACCGATTCATTTGTTTTCCGCGCTTTAAATCAATCCGAATTTCTTTAAGTACCCGTTTCTGTGCACCGGTTAATTCAAATGGTAATTTTTCTGTGTAGAAACCATTGAACTTATCACCGATGTTGCCAAACACAAATCCTCTAGATTTTTCAAGTTTTACCAATTTCAACTTCAAAAGCTCCAATTGAATCAAAAACAATTCCTCAAACTTAATTCGTGCAATAGAACGTTTCAATAACTCTACTGATGTGGGAAAGTGAATATTGAATAGTGCGGACTCTCGATCCAACAGCTGATAATCTGCAATCATAGTAGCAGGCAAGTTCTCGTTCAACTTGTATTTCAGCTGTGGCAAAAGAGTTTTTAACAAACGCGAAATACTTTTTGAGCTTAAGTTAAATTTAGAAAGCTTCTCTGTAGAGGCATAAACTGCCTGCAATTTTGATTGAACGGAATTTTTGAACTCCACTAGGGTCTCCATTTCTGGATGAACGAGATTTATCTTTCGGTTAAATTCATTTGGTTTCGCAAAAACGACATACTTATCACCAACTTTTAAGTTCTTGGCAAAGTAGCTTACACCCTTGAACCAAACCAACTCTATGGTTCCAGTCTCATCTCGCAGTTTTGCAACAAGTCTCTTTTTGAACTTTGCTCCAATCTCTTCTAGGTGAACTAACTCACCTACTAGTTGAACGTAAGGTAAGTCTGCATTAACCTCTGATACTTTGTAAAATTTTGTACGATCCTCGTATCGGAAGGGAAAATGATGCAGCAAGCCTCCATAAGTTCTTATGCCCAGCTCAGCGGCTAAAATTTCAGCACGTTTTGGCCCAACACCTTTCAGATACTCAATGGATGTAGATAGAAGTTGACTCATCTTCTTACAAAAATGGGCAAAAGTTAGTTTTGTTTTAAGTGAATTAAATCTTTTTCATTAACAACAAAAAAAGCCCGTATCTTCCGATACGGGCTTCCCGTTGTTTGAAATAACTGTATGTGAACTCTTATTTCGTAACCATGAATTTAGATGTCTTCATTCCTGATTCAGTAGATAAAATCATGAAATAAACTCCATTCTCAAAGTTTGCTACGTTTAATTTGTTATCAATCGCTGAAACATTCTTTTGTAAAACAACCTGTCCAACGGCGTTTGTTACCACTACTTGATTCACTTCATTCAATAAAGTTGCATCGATCGTAATAACGTCATTCGCTGGATTAGGGTAAACTTTAAATGTTGGATTAGCATTGTATTCAGAAATCCCTGTAACCAGTGGTCCGAAAGAAACATTATCTACATAATATGTTTCAAGTGCTGATGGAGCAACATTAAAGTTAAAAAAGATAGATACTACATCATATGTACTAGAAAAGTTCAATGCTTGAGTATTTGGACCAGGGTTTGCAAAATCGAAAGTCAATGTATCCCAACCGACTTTAGTAGTCGTTGCTAGTGTTTCTACAAAAATTGCAGCATTTGTTTGATCTTCTACTTTCAATAAAACAGGAATACCGCTCGCTGCAGACCATACTTTCGCTTGTAATACCGTATTAGATGATGCAAATGGTATTGCTGTTGCCAGTGAAGAAGTTCCTAAAGTAGTTCCTGCCCATGTTTGAGCTGTAGCAGGTTTGTCAATTTGTAATACCAAGTTAGAGGCATTTGTAGGGTCAACAACCACTGTAGAAATATTTCCACCGAAAGGTGTTACACCATAGCTTACATTTGAAGTATCGTCCCAACTAATTGGCAAGTCAATTTGTGCTTTTGACGGACCTGAAGCAGAACCTCCAAACCATACATCATCAGTATAGTACGTCTCAGTAGCTGAAGGCACAACGTTAAAGTTAAAAAACAAAGAAACTTTATCGTAGGTGTTTGCAAAATTTAGTGCTTGATTGTTTGGACCAGGATTCGAAAAGTCAAAAGATAAGGTATCCCATCCTATTCTACTAGTATTGGTCAAAGTTTCTACAAAAATTGCTGCGTTTGTTTGGTCCTCTACTTTCATCAAAACAGGAATACCTGCAGCTGCAGACCATATTCTAGCTTCAATAATTGTATTAGATGCAGAAAAAGGAATAGATGTTGCTAAAGCAGTTCCTAATGTTGTTCCTGCCCAAGTTTGTGCAGTTGTAGGTTTATCTGTCTGTAGCACTAAGTTAGAAGCATTTGTTGGATCAACTACTGAAGAAGATACATTTCCTCCAAAATCAATTATTGCATAATTAACGTTGGCCGTATCGTCCCAACTAATTGGCAAGTCAATTTGTGCTTTTGACGGACCTGAAGCAGAACCTCCAAACCATACATCATCAGTATAGTACGTCTCAGTAGCTGAAGGCACAACGTTAAAGTTAAAAAACAAAGAAACTTTATCGTAGGTGTTTGCAAAATTTAGTGCTTGATTGTTTGGACCAGGATTCGAAAAGTCAAAAGATAAGGTATCCCATCCTATTCTACTAGTATTGGTCAAAGTTTCTACAAAAATTGCTGCGTTTGTTTGGTCCTCTACTTTCATCAAAACAGGAATACCTGCAGCTGCAGACCATATTCTAGCTTCAATAATTGTATTAGATGCAGAAAAAGGAATAGATGTTGCTAAAGCAGTTCCTAATGTTGTTCCTGCCCAAGTTTGTGCAGTTGTAGGTTTATCTGTCTGTAGCACTAAGTTAGAAGCATTTGTTGGATCAACTACTGAAGAAGATACATTTCCTCCAAAATCAATTATTGCATAATTAACGTTGGCCGTATCGTCCCAAGTAATTGGTAAATCTATTTGAGCCTTCGTTGGCCCTGAACTACCACCTGTGAAGGCAACGTAATCAATGTAATACGTTTCGTTTACTGCTGGAACTGTTCCAAAATTTGGAAAAAATACAATCTTATCGTATGTATTTGTAAAAACGATTCCAGGAGCACCAGTTACAGGAGTAGAAAAATCAAACGCTAGAGTGTCCCAACCAACGACGGTGGTATTCACTTCCGTTTCTGAGAAAATTCCTGCGTTAGACTCGTTTTCAACCTTTAACCTCATCGGAATACCTATCGCTGAAGAGTAAACTCTTGCGATAATTGTTGTATTTCCTGCTGAGAAAGGGATAGCAGAAGCTAAAGAATCGTTTCCCAAAACAACCCCAGCCCATGTTTGAGTTGCAGAACCAGAAGGCTTAATAATTTCAAGTACAATATTTGAAGCGCTAGTTGGGTCAGCAGCTAAATATGCAGTGTCATTTCCAAAAGGAATAACAGAGTAATCCACGTTTACCGTGTCATCCCATGTTATAGGCAAATCAATCTGAGCCTTTTGACTCATTCCAACAAGACAAATCGTTGAAAATAAAATAGAAAGTATAATTTTTTTCATAGTGTTTATTATTTAATAATTTAAACAAGTATAAGAAGAAATAGTAAAATACACCATAAGTAAATGTTTTTTATTTTAAAGGGCTTAAAAAAAGCACCTTACAAATATGCAAAGTGCTTCCAAAGATCACAATAAATCTGTTTTATTGAAAAACCCTTACATAATCTACAAACATGTATTGTGGAAACTGCGTAGAACTATTTGGTGATCCCGGCAAGTCGCCACCTACAGCTATGTTAAACAGGAAAAAAAACTTATTCTGAAACGCACTTAATCCAGACGGTGTGATGTCCAATGTTTGGTATTTTATATCATCTCTATACCACTCAATCTTTTGACTATCCCATACAATTGAAAATACGTGAAATTCATGTGCAAAAGTTCCTCGTTGGAGTCTGTTCGTGCCGCCAAACTGAACTCTTGAGCCATTAAACTCCCAGTGAGCCGTTCCTAGTATTTTGTCATCTGTATTGTCACCACCAACCAACTCCATGATGTCGATTTCTCCGCACGATGGCCAACCTACTGTAGATATATTATCCCCTAACATCCACAAAGCAGGCCACAAACCCTGTCCAAATGGAAGAGCCGCTCTTATATCTATGCGGCCATACATGAAGCTCTTTTTATTTTCCGTGGTGATTCGAGACGAAGTGTAGGCACTCGCATTAAAAAATTCCTTCTTTGCCTGAATAGTTAAAACGCCATTACCCACAGAAACATTTTCTTGTCGATAGTACTGCAACTCATTATTGCCCCAACCACCATTTCCAGTTCCAATTTCATAGTTCCAATCTGAAGTTGAGAGTGACGTTCCATCAAACTCATCACTCCATACCAATGTGTAACCAGGGTATGAGACAGGTGTTGTATAACCTGTGGTTGGTGGTGTTCCATCGTTATTTGGCAAACCGATATAGACAGTAACTTTTACATTCTTCTCTATATAATTATCTCCCGATGCATGAGCCCTAACATTAACGTTATATGTTCCTGAAGCATTATATGTATACTCTTCCTCTCCATTTTTAGATTCCTTAGAAACAATATTACTTCCTTCCGTAAAGGTAATTACATAGTAATTTGCATTTACTGCACTTGACTTAACACTAACCAACCCTTCAACGAGCGTATCCGCATTTACTTCTACCTGCAAATTTGAGGGAAGCACTATTTCAGCTACAGACTCTTCCTCTTCACAACCACTAAATAAAAGCAGAATACTACAAGATAAAAAAAGTGAAATTGATATAAAAGCCTTCATATTACTTCTGCTCTATGTCGTCTAAGTTATAAGTATCCGTTCCAGTAGTTCCCCAACCAGGAAAAAATACTATACGATCGTATTGGCCTGACGCAGATCCAGTGAAATCTGCCTCATACTGAATCCACGCAGGAGTTGCCACTAAACTCACATCTACCTCAACGCTATTTTGTGGATCCGTTGTGTCTTCCAATTTTACTCTGCAAGTTCCACCTAAGAATGGATTCGTAGAATTAAATAGTTTAAATGCAATTTTTGTATTCGCAGAAAAGTCCAACTTGGAATCTAAATCAACATAAATTCCTGCATCGTTGCTAGCACCTTTAATTGTTTCTAAAACATTAGAACTAGTATTCACGCCTACGGCATTGGGATTGTTAACAATTGAGGCAGTACTACCGTTAAAACTTGTGAAACCAGGATCTGCACCCTCAAAGTCTATTGGTAATGCAACACCGGTTGTTCCACCGCCGCCTCCGCTAGTAGGAACGTAACCTTCAGGAATCAATCGGATATACCATTGTAAAAATGCATTACTAGCATCTGTGTATCTGAGGTATAATTCGTTTTCAGTAAGATTGAGGATTTTATATACCCTAACTCCGGTATAAAACCCCATGAATGATCTACCGGAAACAGTAAGCGTTGTATCGACTCCCTTTGTTATGGTCCAATTCTCTCCAATTTGATTGGGTAAAGGAGCAATGTAGTCCTCTGATCCGCTAATCTGAGTTGCCCCGGGAAAGTTACCAGCTTGTAAGTTATCAATACAAACATTGCCGTTAGTAATCATGTTAAATTGGAATCCCTGCAAATTAAAATTGTAACGATCGTCATACATCCCCCAACCGTTATGGTTATTGCCGGGTGCACTATAATCATTTGGTAGATATCCAAAAGCTCCAACTTCACTATAAGTAACACCGTAATGCCCTGCATTCGCGGAATCTAAAACCCAAGTTTTTCCATTAACACTATCTATCCCACCAGAAAGAAGTCTAAATAAAGGATCGTTCAGCAATGCAAAATCATCCGCAGCTATAACTATACTGTCAGTTCTTTTTGCACTTCCTCCTTTGGTAAATACGGTTAATGTAACTGCATATACCCCTTTGTTTGGATACGTTCCAGTTCCAGTTGGGCCTTCGGCACTTGTTCCATTTCCAAAGTCCCAAATTGCCACAACATCAGTACGTGCAGCTTTAAATTCAAGAATATTAGGACTTGTTGATGAAGCAGAATATGTAAATGCTGCATCTGCCAAGGTCGGCGCAGGACCTAGAGTTGGGTCATCTTCTCTACAAGATGAGAACACCAATATTACAGCTGTAACGAGAAATAAAATACTTTTTTTCATATCCTTTATTTTTTAATATCCTTGATTTTGGCTCCAATTCCCACCTGCTAATGCAATTTCAATTTGTGGGATCGCAAATAGTTCATGTTTCCCTACTTGAAATCCACTTATTCTTGACGCAGCCTGTCCGGTTCGTACCAAATCAAAAAAACGATGACCTTCACCTGATAACTCATATCTTCTTTCCGCCCATATTGCATCTGTTAGAGCTTGCCCTGCTGCACTTACTGCAGACAGTGACACTCTAGACCGGACCTGGTTCAAATAAATCAACGCTTGCCCATCATTGTTCGACCGATTATGTGCTTCTGCTGCCATTAACAAAACATCTGCATACCGTATTACAATGTTATTTACCGGGCTTGTTAAATCATTATCCGGCAAACCTAATTCCCCTTGTTTTTTGATGTACTTGTTATTGTACAGTCCTGTGTGGCCACCACCTCCAATGGCGTAAGATATATTTGCTGGATTCGGCTGCTGTGAAATAAACGAATCTATATCCAAAATTGTTGCATTTCTCCTAATATCGTCTGCAGATTCGAATGAATTGTAAAGGTCTTGAGTCGGCAGGTTATAGCTATTCCCATCTGAATAAATTGGTCCGGTATATTGACGAATTCCTTGAAACCCAACGGCTGCATTCCCTTCTAGACAAATTAAGCAATCATAACTTCCCCCTTCTAGTCCGCTATATTGAACGTCAAAAACAGCCTCTGAGTGACCCTCATTACCAACTAAAAACAAATTTCTATAATCACCAATCAACTGATACTGCATAGAGTTAATCACTTGGTCTAAATTTACTGCACTTTGTGAGAACTTATTTTGATAAAGTTGAACCTTGCCCAGTAATGCTAATGCTGCCCATTTATTAACTCTTCCTTTTACAGGATTTACCGGATTCAAATTGGAAGCAGCAAAGCTTAAGTCTGCTTCAATTTGAGCATATACATCAGCAGTGCTGCTTCTTTTAATTTCTGTTACTTCGTCAGCACCCAATCTCTTATCAATAATTAATGGTACTTCTCCAAAATATTTAACTAATTGAAAATAATAGTATCCTCTCAAAAACGTAGCTTCCGCCAGAATTTGATCCTTTCCATCAAAATTAATATTGTTCCTATTCTCTAAAATAAAATTAGCTCTGCTTACTCCTGCATAGTTCCACTGAAATACACTTCTTAATTCCCTATTGACTGCTCCATGTGTCATTGCCTCAATTTCATGCAGTCCTTGAGAGTCGGTAACACTTTCTCCACCGGCAATAGCATTGTCTGAGGCGATTTCTCCAATCCATAAATTAATAAATGATCCTTGCAGCAAATCGTATGCTCCTATCAATGCTAATTCATAATGGGAAGGCTCTGTAAAATAGTTATCAGCATCTTGACTAAATGGCGGCTCTAGGTCTAGGAACTTCTCACAAGCTGTTAAAGAAAATAACATTGCAACCAAGACTATTCCAATGTTTTTGTAGTTAAACTTTCTCATATTTCTTAAAATTTAAAATTAAATCCTCCCATCACTGTTCGAGCTTGGGGATAAAAGCCGTAGTCAACACCTGCAGCAAGAGCTCCTCCAACAGATCCAATCTCAGGATCAAATCCTCTGTATTGTGTAACCGTTAAAAGATTATTTACTGAAACGTATAGGCGTATAGAATTTGATTTGATCTTTTTCGATAGTTTTTCAGGCAGTGTATACCCTAATTGAATATTTTTAATTCTCATAAAAGCCCCATTTTCAACAAAATAATCTGAAAACTCTCCATTTCTGTTTGCCTCTGTTGTCAACCTAGGATTATCATTAGAAGTCCCTGTTCCTACCCATCTATCAATAACATAATCTAACTGATTAGCGAAAGGTTGCTGACGTTCATAGTTTCTAATTATTTCTTGTCCTACTGCGGCAAAAACATTCATTGAAAAGTCAAAGTTTTTGTACTCAGCACTCAAATTTAGACCAAAGGTAAAGTCTGGAATAGCAGAACCAATTTCTTTACGATCCGAATCATCATTGAAACTGATTACTCCATCTCCATTTTGATCCACATATCTAATATCTCCCGGCTTTGCACCTTCCTGAACCACTGTAGCGTTATCGATTTCTTCTTGTGACTGGAAAATTCCATCCGTTTCAAATCCATGGAAATAACCAATTGCAAAACCTTCTTCAAACCTAGTAGCAACTCCTCCACCAACTCCAAAAGCAGCTCCAGGAATGAATTCAACTCCGTCCGGTGTTTTAAGCACTTCGTTTCTCAAGTAGGTTGTGTTAAAGTTAATTGCATATTTCAACTCCTTATTACGATCTGAATAATACGCTAATTCTAACTCAATACCCTTATTGGATACATCTCCTGCATTTACAATTGGAGATTGCCCCCCTGGACCAGTCGTTCCTAATATACCGGAGACCTCTGGCTGAAATAATAAATCCTTTGTATTCTTGATAAAATAGTTTGTTGTGATGTTAAAATTATCCCCTATTACTAAGTCTAACCCTAAATTGAATTGACGCGTACTTTCCCATTTCAAATCAGGATTTGAGGCTCTACCAATAGCAACACCTTGCACAATCACGTCATCAAAAACGTATACACCTTCACCATCAAGCTGAGCTCGATAAGCAAAGTTTTGAATTTGATCATTCCCGGACACTCCATAACTTCCTCGTAGTTTTGCAAAAGTTATTTTTTCGAACTTAAAGAATTCCTCTTCTGAAATTAACCAAGCTGCTGAAACAGTAGGAAATGTTCCAAATCTATTATTAGGACCAAACTTCGATGAACCATCTCTTCGTATTATTACAGAACCTAAATATTTTCCCTTAAATCCATACTCCCCCCTAAAGAAGGTCGATAATAAGCGCTCTTCGAATTCGAAAGAACCTGTATTATTTAGAAACCCTCCAGGTGCGAGATTTGCAGAAATATCAGCAAAATCGACTGAATTGCCTGGTATATTAAAGGCTGAACCATTCAGTTGATTTCCTGTCCGCTGAAATACGGAAACTCCGATGGTTCCTTTTACAGAGTGATCTTCGTTAAATATTCGGTCATAGTTCAGGTAACTCTCGCCGTTCAAATCCACAAAAGTAGATCTCGATTCAAATACGCTTGCTCCTCTATCAATGAATACGCTGTCTGCAATTTCTACCCTTGTTGGATCTAAATTAGCATTCAACGCTGTATTCTGTGCTTTTCCTTGTCCGTACCAAACTAAAGGAGAAAATGCTTTAAAATCTACAGAAGCATAATTATAATTTAGACGATTAGTAAATGTAAAATTGTCGTTAATTTCAAATACTAATTCCTCTTTTCCAACAATTTTATTTACAATTGCCTGGTTTTGGCTATTCTCTATTTGTGCTAATGGATTAATTATATCACTCACCTCCTCTAAATAGGAGTAATTCCCGTCTGCTGTTTTCACAGATTCATTTGGGAATGCATTTATCGTATTATATAAAACAGAGCCAATTCCATTCTCTGGCAGTGCTCGTCTCTTTTCGTTAGTATACAAAATAACTGAATTCAACTTCACTTTGTCATTTAATTGATTTCCCAAATTCAAGCGAGCATTAATCCGTTCAAAGTTAGATTTATCGCCACCTACGATTCCATCTTGTGTGAAATACGACGCACCTGCCGAGTATGTAGAATTTTTATTACCACCTAAAACTGAAAAATTGTAATTCTGGATTAAAGCAGATTGAAAGACTTCATCTTGCCAATCGGTTCCTTCCCCTATGGATGTATTGCCAAATGGAATTGCATCTCCGGCTGATCCAAATATTTCATTTTTGATAACTGCATACTCGGTTGCATTCAATAAATCTAATCTTCTAGCCGTATTCTGCACACCTAAATAAGAGCTAAACTCAACCTTTGGAGCTGAATTTAGAGCTCCCTTTTTGGTCTCAATTATTATAACCCCGTTTGCGGCTCTCACCCCATAAATACCGGCCGTTGCATCTTTCAGAACATTTACAGAGGCGATGTCATTGGGGTTTAGTGCATTCAAGCCTTCTGAATCATAAACAACACCGTCTACTAATATTAAAGGATCATTATCTCCAAAAGTTGAAAGCCCTCTAATTCTAATGCTTGACGCTCCACCAGGTGAACCAGAATTTGTATTAATCGCTACACCTGACACTTGTCCTTGTAATGCTTGGTCTACTCTTGCAACATTTAATTTTTCAACCTCTTCACCACCAACTTGACTCGTTGCGCCTGTTAATGTTTTCTTTGTTGAAGTTCCATATCCAACAACAACTACCTCGTCAATTTCTTTACTAGCTTCCTTTAAGACAATGTCAATCTTCTTTCGACCTGCTACTGCAATTTCCTGAGTAGCATAACCCAAATAAGAAAATTTTAGAATAGCTGTCTTCAGATCCGATACCTTAATCAAATAATTTCCATCAATATCTGTGGCGACTCCATTTGTAGTCCCTTTAACAATAACACTAGCTCCAGGAATTGTGAAGCCGTCACTACCTTTTACCTGTCCGGTAATTGTGCCCTCTTGACAAAAGGTGTTACCCCAGATCATAAACGAAGCTAGAAAAAATAAATATCTCATCATAATTATTTGATTTTAAGGAGACAAAACAAACAAATAGAATCTTTTAGTTCATTTTACCATAACAATAGTAATAACTTTATTTTAAAATTCCTTAACAGTTATTAAAAAAATAAGTTGTGATACATCGACTAACGAATCAATAAAATTAACTTAAGTAATTGATATTTATATTAAAACAGAATGCAATCGAACCAAAATAATTTATTCCAAAAAAATGAGAAACATTAAGACCCTATCTTTTTTGACTTACTTAAGAATGCTATCTTTGCCCTCCAAACGTTTTTGAGAAATCTGATTTATGAACAAAAAAAGATCTTCTTCGACAGAAGATATTTTAGGACACCAATTTGGGGCCTTTTATAAAATTCCAATAGAAAAATTCTTTCAGTTTGCACTTTCCGTTGATTGCGTAATTCTAGGTTATCACGAGAATGGTTTAAAACTTCTTATGATTGAAAGAGGAACTGAGCCTCACAAAGGTAAAAAGGCATTGCCCGGAGATCTAGTTTACCCAACTGAAGATATGGAGTTGGCTGCCGACCGAGTTTTAAAGGACCTAACTGGCTTAGAAGATGTGTACATGACCCAGTCAAAATCGTATGGTCAGGTTGATCGACATCCAATCGGAAGAGTTGTTACAGTAGGCTATTACTCTTTAATTAGTGTAGATCGGTATCAGCCACTAGCCAGCTCATGGGCATCTAACGTAGTGTGGGTTGATGTAAAAGAACTTCCCCAACTTTCCTTCGATCACAATCAAATTGTCGACCAAGTACTTACAACACTCCGGGAACGAGTCCGGCTGCAACCAATAGGGTTTGAGCTTCTCCCAAAAAAATTTACTCTTGGCCAGTTACAAGAACTATACGAGGCCATATTGAACACAACCTTCGATAAAGCCAACTTTAGGAAAAAAATATTGGGAATGAACCTACTTAATGACACAAAAGAACTCCAAACCCAAGTCTCTCATCGCCCGGCAAAACTGTTTTCATTCGACAAAGACAAATACGAAAGCTTATTAAAAAAAGGCTTTAGCTTCGAAATGTAATATTCTTAAATCAAGACAGCTTACCGGTCTCATCGGTATTATTGACCGCTGAAAAGTTTTCGAATTTGTCAAATCAAAACCCCTTATTGTAAATATTACTTTAAGTGTCTTATATTTGTTTCTGATGAAAAACCTTGCCTCAGAAATTAAAACACACTTCGATCTCGTCATATTTGGTGGAGATGGAGATTTGTCGTTCAGGAAAATATACCCTGCATTATACTACAGATTGCTTGAAAATCAAATTAGTACAGATGATCGAATATTAGCATTAGCTAGAAAGAAGCGAACAAATGAAGAATTTGGAGCTGTTCTGAAAGTAGAGTTAAGTAAACATGTTGAGAGTCTTAATGAGAAAATTTTAACCGATTTATTGTCCATAATTACCTACGAGGTAGTTGACATAAATAATTCAAAAGAAGCAACCGGCATTAAAAAGTATTTTAACAAAACAGGAGATAGAGTTCGTGCCTTTTATTTGGCTACTCCTGCAAGTATATTTGGTCAAATCTCTTCTTTTCTACATGAACTTGGTTTAATTAACGACAATTCTAGGGTCGTATTGGAAAAACCATTAGGCACAGACTTAATAAGTTCTGAAGAAATAAACGTTAAAGTTGCTCAATACTTTAAAGAAAGTCAGATCTATCGAATCGACCATTATTTGGGTAAGGAAACTGTTCAGAATTTAATGGTTTTGCGGTTTGCAAACAATATTTTTGAACGCTCTTGGAATGCTCAAGAAATTGACAACATACAAATTACTGTAGCTGAGTCATTAGGTGTTGGAACAAGAGGGAATTTCTATGATAAGTACGGTGCATTAAAGGACATGGTTCAAAACCATCTTTTACAACTCCTTTGCTTGATAGCTATGGAACCTCCTATCACACTAGACGCAGATCAGGTGAGAGATGAGAAGTTAAAGGTTTTAAAAGCCTTAAGACCATTTACAAAAGAAACAATTTCTACAGATACCGTTAGAGGTCAATATACTAGAGGCAAGACTAAAGAAGGTCATCTTCCCTCTTATCTAGAAGATATCGATAAATATGACTCTAGCACCGAAACTTTTGTAGCCTTAAAAACATATATCGATAATTGGAGATGGGGCGGAGTCCCAATTTATTTGAGAACAGGCAAGAGATTGCCGCATCGTTTTTCAGAAATTGTAATTAACTTCAAACACGTCCCCCACAATATATTTCCTGAAAAAAAGGACATCGATAATAATAAGTTGACAATTCGATTACAACCAGAAGAAAGAATTGAACTACAACAGATGGTAAAAATTCCTGGACCAGGAGGATACCGTTACAAACCATTTTCTTTAGAATTAGATTATGCGGATCACTTTAACGACCGCTTTCCAGATGCCTATGAACGACTTTTAATGGATGTAGTTCGAGGAAATCAAACACTTTTTATGAGACGAGACGAAGTAAAGGCGTCTTGGGAGTGGGTTGAGTCTATTCTAAAAAACTGGAAATCAGAAAAGGTTCCCAATATCTTATATGAAGCAGGGACAAAAGGCCCGGGAGATCTAATTATGGATGAAGCTAGAAACTGGGTAAAGTCTCGGCATGTAATTAAAGTTCAACAAACAAAAAAAGCAGATGAAGACTAGATCTGAGTTAGAAATAGAACTTGCAACTTTAATTTGCCAAAAGTTAGAAGGGTCAATTAAAGATCATGGTCAAGCTAGTCTATTAGTATCCGGAGGTTCAACTCCAATTCATTTATTTCACCTGCTTTCAACGAAAAATATTGACTGGAATAAGGTTACTGTTGTGCCGGTAGATGACCGTTTTTTGCCAGATGGACATCCCGACCAAAACGGTACGTTAATAAAAGAAAGATTACTCATTAATAATGCTTCAAAGGCTAATTTCATCCCTTTGGTTGTAAATTCAACAGATGCTCAATTAAACTTAGAATTAGTTGAAAATACAATTGCAAAGATTGTTCGACCATTTACAGTTGTTATTTTAGGAATGGGTGCAGATGGGCATACTGCATCTCTCTTTCCAAGCTGCAAAGAATTACAGCTTGGGCTAAACTTGAACAATACGGATAGTCTGATTATAACCAATCCTACAACCGCTCCCTATCAGCGTATCTCCTTTACTAGAAGTGCGCTTTTAAATACTGAAAATTTATACCTTCATTGTTATGGAGAAGAAAAAAAAGAAATATTAGATGCATTGGAGGTGAGTACTGAAAAAGAGTATCCAATCAAAGCATTTATCAATCAAAATAATATTAAACCAGAAATATTCTGGAGTAAATAACACCATGAATAAAACGATAGTAGAAATAACTAGACGAATAAAGGAACGATCGAAAGCATCTAGGAAAGAGTACTTAGATTTGATGAAAACCGTTCACAACAATAAAGTAACAAGGGCTGATTTAGCTTGTGGAAATTTAGCTCATGCATTTGCCGCATGTGCAGATGACGAAAAGGTAGATTTAAGTGCAGAAGTAAAATCAAACTTAGCCATTATAACAGCATATAATGACATGCTAAGCGCTCACAAAACCTATGAAGACTATCCACCAAAGTTAAAAGCTTCCGCTAAAAAATACGGTGGAGTTGCTCAAGTTGCCTCTGGAGTTCCGGCCATGTGCGACGGTGTGACACAAGGGCAAGCAGGAATGGAGCTTTCACTTTTTAGTAGAGATGTTATTGCGCTTTCTACTGCAGTTGGTATGTCACATCAAATGTTTGATGGAGGTTTATGTTTGGGAATTTGCGATAAAATAGTGCCAGGAATGATGATTGGTGCGCTCCGGTTTGGTCATTTGCCTTACATTTTTGTACCAGGTGGTCCGATGGAATCAGGAATTACGAATGATGAAAAAGCTCAATTCAGAAGAGACTATGCGGATGGGAAAATTGGAAGAGCAGAGCTATTAAAAGCTGAATCTGCATCATACCACTCTGCAGGAACTTGCACGTTTTACGGAACTGCGAACAGTAATCAAATGTTAATGGAGATTATGGGAGTTCATCTCCCCGGCGCTTCATTTATTACTCCCGGAACTGAGTTAAGAGAAAAGCTAAATGACTATGCTGTAAAGCGTTTGTTGGAAATTACTCCTCAAAAAGAAAGCTATACCCCGCTTTACGAAATAATTAGCCCTGAAAGCATTGTAAATGCATTAGTTGGTTTAGTAGCTACAGGTGGTAGCACTAATCTCACCATTCATATTATTGCTATCGCTAAAAGTGCCGGAATAATTGTGAATTGGGACGACTTTAATGATGTTTCTGATGTGGTACCATCCATCACAAAAGTATACCCAAATGGCACTGCAGATATTAATCACTTCCAGGCATGCGGAGGAATGGGTTTCCTAATGAAAACTTTGAATGACGGAGGATTCTTAAACAGTAATGTGAAAACAAATATGGGCGATGGCTTGGAACATTACTTTAAAGAACCATTTATTGAGAATGGAGAATTGAAATGGAGACCTGTACCGGAAAATTCGCTCGATGAAAATATTTTAAGACCTGTTAATAACCCTTTTACCAGCACAGGAGGACTGAAAGTTTTAAAAGGCAACCTTGGACGTTCTGTAATAAAAATTTCAGCAGTTAAGCCTGAACACAGGTATGTGAAGGCTAAGGCGGTTGTATTTGATGATCAGGATGAAGTAATTGCAGCATTTAAAAGAAAAGAATTAAATAAAGATGTGGTAGTTGTAGTAAAAAATCAAGGAGCTCATAGTATTGGAATGCCTGAACTTCATAAACTTACTCCAACGCTAAGTCTACTTCAATTTGCAGGCCATCGCGTTGCGCTTGTTACAGATGGTAGAATGTCAGGAGCATCAGGAAAGGTTCCTGCGGCAATTCACTTAAGTCCTGAAGCAGCGAAAGGAGGAATGATTTCTAAACTACAAACTGGTGATTTCATTGAATTAGATCCTGAAAATGGAATTTTAAACTGTTTAAATATTGAAGAAGTTGAGGCCAGAGAAAGCAACTTGGCAGAAAATCAAAATTCATACGGTGTAGGTAGAGAACTCTTTAATCAACTAAAAACATTGGTTAGCGAAAGTGAAGAAGGAGCATCATTTATAATTTAAGCAATGGGAAATCAATCAATCTATAAAATATTAAAGAATAATCCTCTGGTTCCCGTTGTTACCTTCAACAAAGAAGATGACCCTGAAGATTTTATGGATTATTTAATCAAGCGTAACGTTTTTTGTATTGAAATCACTTTACGAACAGAATATGGCTTGAAAGCCATTGAGTTGTTAAAAAAGAAATTCAGTGATACAATTCAAGTTGGTGCAGGAACGGTTATTAGCTCCTTACAGGTAAATCAATTAAAATCAATAGGTGCAGATTTTATGGTAAGTCCAGGCTTAACTGTTGATTTATTCGAATGTATGATAAACTCGAAAATCCCATTTCTGCCGGGAGTTGCTACTCCAAGCGAAATAATAAAGGCTCAAGAATTAGGATTAGAATACCTTAAATTTTTTCCAGCTAATTTATACGGAGGAATTGATGCTTTAAAAATGTTTGGAGGTTTATTTCCAGCCTTGAAGTTTTGCCCGACCGGAGGAATATCAGAAGCAACAAGCCAAGAGTATTTAGCGCTGAACAACGTAATAGCAGTAGGTGGATCTTGGTTTCAAAAAAACTATAAAACAAAATAAAGATGACAGCAATTGCAGAAAGCGGCTCAACCAAGTGTGAATGGGTTATCTTAAACGATGAAGGTTTAGTAGAAAGTAATTTTAAAACACAAGGGTTTAATCCTGACTTTCATAGCACCGAATACGTAGCTGAAACACTTAGTCAGTGTGTTGATTTATTTGCTTCGAAAGATAAAATAAAAAACGTCTATTTCTACGGGGCCAGTTGTTCTAGTGCAAAATTAAAGCAACGAATTGTTAATGGCTTAATACAGGTATTCAGAAATGCAGAAATCGTTGTTGACCATGACCTTTTGGCAGCTGCATATTCTTTATATGATGACCAACCACTTATTAGTTGCATAATAGGCACTGGGTCCAATTCATGTTACTTTGATGGAGAAAACTTAATTGAAAAAATTCCTGCATTAGGTTTTGTAATAGGAGATGAAGCGGGCGGTGGATATTTCGGAAAGCAACTTTTATCTGACTTTTTTTATAAAAGACTACCACAAACCATACATGAAGATTTTGAAGCTACCTACCAATTAACTTGGGGGGAAGCTAGGGAAAAGATTTATGGCAACATACATGCGAATGTTTACCTGGCATCTTTCATGCCTTTTATAGCGAAACACAAACAAGAGAAATACGTTATCGACTTATTAAGTGATGGCTTTGCCAAATTTATTAAAATCCATGTAGGTTGTTTTTCAGAATACAAGTCTAAACAAGTTGGATTCGTGGGAAGTCTCGCCTTTATTTTCAAGGACATTCTAATTGAAGAATTAAAAAAACAAGGTTACAAACCCGGCAGAATAATAAAGAGCCCAATCAATGAATTGGTAAATTATCATCGTAATTACTTAAATATTTTATCGGACACTAAGAGCGAAAAATTAAAAAGTGCTAAAGGATTCGAGGCTTAAGATGAATTATTTCATTAAAATATCTTTGTCATTTATAGTTTTGGCTGTGCTGTCTTGCTCTACCCCTGCAGACAAGACAACAACAAAAGACATTATGACTGCAGAAGACATTTTAGGGAATCCAAATTTTCAGGCAATCTCATTTGGTGGATACAGAGAACAGACGAGAAAGTTGTGCCCTTCCATTGAAGAGTTAAAGGAGGACATGAAAGTTTTATCCGCTATTGATATTAAAATTATTCGGACCTATTACACTCAACAGTTTCCACATGCTGAAAGAGTGTTGCAAGCAATACGCGAATTAAAGCAAGAAAATCCCTCATTTGAAATGTACGTGATGTTAGGTGCTTGGATTGAATGTGACCAAGCATTTACTCCATTCCGCGATCATTCGAAAGAAAACTTTAAACAAAATCGCGCTGAAATAAATAAAGCAATTGAACTCTCAAAAGTGTATCCCGATATTATTAAAATTATAGCGGTTGGGAATGAATCAATGGTGCATTGGGCAGAAATGTATTCAGTATATCCTAAGGTTATTTTAAACTATGTAAAGCAACTTCAAAAACTAAAGAAAGAAGGTGAACTAAGTTCAAACCTATGGATTACCAGTTCAGATAACTTTGCCTCTTGGGGGGGCGGTTCAGCGGAATATCATTCAAGTCACTTGTCTGAATTGATTAAGGTTGTTGACTTTGTTTCAATGCATACCTACCCATTTCACGATACGCATTACAATTCGGAGTTTTGGGAATTTGACTCGTTGGGTTCTTCAAAAAGCAAGATTCAACATGCAAAAGAAGGAATAATAAGAGCTAAGGATTACGCAATTTCACAATATGAGTCAACTAAGAGGTACGTCCAATCTATCTCACCAGAAAAACCCATCCATATTGGGGAAACAGGTTGGGCAACTTCTGACCATACCAAATATGGAGCTAAAGGATCACATGCGGCGGATGAGTTCAAACAGAAATTGTATTATGATTACATGAGAGAATGGTCAAATGAAAATGAGCTATCTTGCTTCTTTTTTGAAGCTTTCGATGAGCCTTGGAAAGATACTAACGATATCAACGCTTCTGAAAACCATTTTGGTCTTATAACCACGAGGGGTAAAGCCAAGTATGCATTGTGGAGCGCTGTAGACTCAGGTAAATTTGCAGGGCTTACTCGAAATGGAAATCCAATTTCAAAAACATATAGCGGGAACGAAAAAGAATTATTCCAAACTGTTTTAATTCCCTCCAAAAAACTAACAAACTAAAACCCCCATGTCTAAAAAAGTAATTTTAATCGCATTCGTAGTTTCTTTAGGTGGTTTTCTATTTGGTTTTGATGCAGGTATTATTTCAGGTGTAATGTCTTACGCAGGTCCTGAATTTGATTTAAACGACTGGCAGTCGGGTTGGGTGGTAAGTTCGCCATCCTTCGCGGCAATGATTGCCATGTTGCTAGCAGGGAGACTTAGTGACATTATAGGCCGTAAGAAAATATTGATTGTAGTAGCATTTTTGTATGCTGTATCTGCTCTTTTTTCAGCATTTGCCTATTCTTATGAGATGCTTTACATAGCTAGAATGATTGGAGGCGTTGGGTTTGGTGCAGCCTTAGTTCTAGCCCCTACTTACATTGCTGAAATTTCTTCTGCGAAAAATAGAGGAAAGCTTGTTTCATTGCAACAACTAAACATCGTACTTGGCTTCTTTGCAGCCTTTCTAAGTAATTATTATTTAAATAAAATTAATACCTCAGGAAGTGACTTATTTACCGACGAGACTGTTTGGAGATGGATGTTGGGCATTGAGTTTTTCCCGGCTATTCTTTATTTTATATTCATGTTTTTCGTTCCTAAAAGCCCCCGATGGTTGTATACAAAAAATATGGTTGAAGAAGCAAAAGTGATTTTAAATAGAATTTACGGAACAGAAATAGCTTCTGAAGAAATTAAAGCTATTGAAAACGCTACAAAATCAAAAGACGATTCAAAGGTTTCGCTTTTATCATTACTCAAACCTTCGTTAAGGTTTATTCTCTTAGTTGGTTTAGTAATTGGAGTATTACAACAAATAACAGGAATAAATGCTGTATATTTTTACGCAACTTCAATATTTAAGCAAACAGGTATAGGCACCGATGCTGCATTTTCTTCAGGAGTACTACTTAGCTTTATTACCGTTTTATTCACCTTTGTTGCAATCTTTTTAATTGATAAAATGGGTAGAAGACCCTTACTGTTAATTGGAATTGCGGGGGTATCAATAAGTTTGATCCTTTGTGCATATGGCTTTAATGAGGCAACTTACAAATTAACAGAGCAAGACCTTCAAGAAATTGAGTTAACAGGTATGGAAGCCAGTCAATTGTCATTTGCTGTTGACAAGGTCTATGAAAATGATTTAGATTTTAAAAATGATATGAAAGCCTCCTTGGGGACACAGCTTTATGCAAAAAATGAAGGTGCCATTCTAGAATATGCAACAACTATTAATGCAACTTTAATATTGTTTGGAATTCTTGGATTTATTGCCTGTTTTGCCTTTTCACTTGGACCAGTGATGTGGGTTCTGCTTTCAGAACTATACCCAATTAAATATCGAGGTCTAGCAATTGGTGCAATTGGATTTGTAAACTCTTTCACGAGCTGGTTGGTTCAGCAGGTTTTTCCGTGGGAGCTATCTAATTTAGGTAATGCGCTAAGTTTTTTAATATTTGGATTGATAGCCCTTGCTGGGTTTATTGTCTTATTGAAAATTTTACCGGAAACCAAAGGCAAGTCTCTTGAAGAAATTGAAGCAAAATATGTAAAGTAAGAATTTATGAAACCTAACCTTAATAGTTTATTATTTGCTATACTCATCACCAGTGTAACTTCTTGCTCAAGTTCTTTAGATAAAAAAAGTACGGGAGATAGCACTAAAATTGAAGCGGTAGAGCGTGAATCAATTTTAGTGCTACCTGACTCAACTGAGTTCCTTTTAAATATTCCACGAACAGGTCGCTACAAGGTACACATCTGGGGAAAGCCAGACAGTTCAACAAAAGTTTGGATTGAAGATTATATTAATAATACCGACGATCGTACTTATGATATAACCGGACTGATCTATTTAGATGAATCAGGCAAAGGAACTATTGACGGCTCACCTTTAGCAAAAGGAGAACGGAAGATGAGGATTAATTTTATGAAAGGTAATTCTATAGATAGCATTCGCTTCGAATTAATTCAACCACACATAGAAACAGATAGTTTTTTGACTCAAAAGATGAATGGCAACGAATGGTCTCTAATCTGGTCTGATGAGTTCAATGGTTCCGGGCTAGTCGATGAATCAAAGTGGAATTATAATGTTGGCGATTGGGGCTGGGGTAATAACGAATTACAATATTACACCCCAAAAAACACACAAAATGCTAGACAAGAGAATGGCTCTTTAATCATTGAGGCACACAAAAATAAAACTGGCAACAAGTGGACCTCGGCTCGATTAACCACACAGGGTAAAGTCTCTTTCAAATATGGGAGAATTGAATTTAGGGCAAAAGTTCCGGTCGGAAGAGGAACGTGGGCAGCAGGGTGGTTACTAGGAGACAGCTATAAAGATGAACTTTCTTGGCCTTATTGTGGTGAAATTGATGTATTAGAGTCTGTTGGTTATGAAACAAACGACACTACCGGAAATGGAATTAACCACGCTACTTGCCATACTAGAGCTTATTACTTCAAGCAAGGAAATCAAATCGGTAGTGAAATTAAAGTTGATAGTATGAACTCAAAATTCCATACATATGCTGTTGAATGGTATCCCACAAAGATTGAAGGTTACTTAGATGATGAATTGTATTATACGTATGACAAAATTGCTGACGAGTTTGAGTGGCCATTTAACCAACCTCAAAACCTAGTTTTAAATTTAGCTATTGGCGGTGGCTGGGGAGGTGCTAAGGGAGTTGACAGCAGCTTTACTTCCCATCAATATATTCTAGATTACGTTAGAGTCTACGAGAAAAAATGAACATCAAAATCAGCATTATAATCATTCTATTAGCGGTCGTTTTGTTTAACAAAAAAGAACAAGAGAAACTAAAAGTGCAAGTATTTCAGACTTCTGCTCAAGGAAATCAGTTTGAAGTGATGGAGCTAAACGTTCAAAAAGTTCAGAGCAAGGATACGTTAATCCTTTATCCAAAGCACACTTTTCAAAAAATAACAGGTTTTGGAGGAGCATTTACTGAAGCATCAGCTTCCTTACTAAATCAAATGAGTAACGCGAAAAGAAAAGAAATTTTAAACGCATATTTTGCAGAAGACGGAGCGAATTATTCGTTAACAAGAACCCACATTAATTCATGTGACTTTTCCTTGAGCAGTTACTCCTATGCTGAATTTGCAGAAGACACCCTTTTAAAACATTTCTCAATAAAAAGAGATAAATCGGCTTTAATTCCAATGATTCTTGAAGCTCAAGAAATTTCTCAGGAAGGATTCAAAATTATCGCATCACCATGGACTGCCCCACCCTGGATGAAAACCAACAACGCGTGGAATGGAGGCAAATTAAAAAAGGAATACTACGACACATGGGCCAATTATTTTTTAAAATATATTTCAGCTTACCGGAAAGAGGGAATTGATATTTGGGCAGTTACAGTAGAAAATGAACCTTTAGGCAACGATTCCAACTGGGAAAGCATGCATTACACACCCGAAGAGATGGGAGAGTTCGTAAAAAATCATTTAGGACCAAAGTTCGAAGCGGAAAAGTTGCACCAGAGAATTCTAGTTTACGACCAAAACCGCGGTAAAGAGTTAGAGGAGTGGGCTGACGTGCTGCTGAAAGACAAAGATTTAGACAAGTACATCTACGGTACCGCCGTGCATTGGTATACCAGCACCAACAATGTGCTAGAAGAGTCCTTGAATTATACACATTCTATCGCTCCTTCCAAATCCATTATTCAAACAGAAGGGTGTATCGATTCAGAAGTTCCTCATTGGAATGAAGATTCATGGTATTGGAGTAAAGAGGCCACTGACTGGGGATATGATTGGGCTCTAGAAGAAAATAAAAAAAATCACCCAAAATACGTACCTGTATATAGATACGCAAGAGATATGATTGGCTGCCTCAACAACTGGGTAGAAGGTTGGGTAGATTGGAACATGGTATTAGACCGACAGGGAGGGCCTAATTTGGCAAAAAACTGGTGCATTGCTCCAGTTATTGTTGACGTAGAAAAAGACGAAGTCTATTATACTCCACTCTATTATACTATGATGCACTTTAGCAAGTATATTCGACCGGAAGCGAAAAGAATTAAAATTGCTCTGTCAGATAAAAAACTTCTAGCAACTGCCGCAATCAATGAAGATGGGAGTATTGTTTTGGTTGTCTTAAATATGACAACAGATGCCCGAAGTTTTTTATTACGGCTAGAAAATCGAGAACAGCCTATTCAAATAGCAGCACAAGGATTACAAACAATATTAATAAAAGCAGAAAACATTTAGTTTTAAAGATGGGAAAGGAATCTATATATTTTGGGGATGCCAAACTTGGCTTTGGCAAAAAAGAAGTTACAGGAAAGTACACAACGGTCGACGGTGAAGATTTTTTCCTAATTGAGAACTATTCTAAAATGCGCCCCTTCTTTATGACAATTGTGAGTGCAAATGACCATTGGCTATTCATTGCTAGTAATGGTGGACTCTCTGCAGGAAGAAAGAACCCGGAACAATCATTATTCCCTTACTACTCTGATGACAAAATCATCAACTCAACAAGTGATACAGGCTCAAAAACTATATTACGCGTAAAAGAGGATAAAGGAATAAAACTTTGGGAGCCATTTACTGAAGCTTTCGAAGGCATCTACGATATCACTTCTAACCTTTATAAAAATCGAGAAGGTAATAAAATAATCTTTGAAGAAACAAATCACGACTTAGGCTTGTGCTTTCGTTATGGTTGGATGTTTTCTGAAAAGTATGGCATAGTAAAGAAGTCACAACTCATCAATTTAACAACTAAAAGCATAGATGTAGAAATCTTAGATGGTATTCGAAACATTCTTCCGTATGGTGTTAGTAGTGCGCTGCAAGATATTAGAAGTACACTAGTAGACGCCTACAAAAGATGTGAATTAGATGCAGATACTAATCTGGGAATTTATTCCTTGAGCTCTATGATTGTTGATAAAGCTGAGCCTAGCGAAGCATTAAAAGCTACCACCGTATGGCCAGTTGGAATTGAAATAAACTCAATTCTTCTATCCACTTTACAATTAAAGAATTTTAGAAACGGAACTGGCACTACATCAGAAATTGATATTAAAGCCGAAAAAGGAGCTTTTTTCATTACCTCAAAACAATCCTTAGGTGCGAAGAAAACAGTAACATGGGCTATCGTCGCAGAAGTTAACCAATCTGTAACAAAAATAGCACTACTTCAAGCGGAACTCTCAAGTCAGGATAATATTCTTAAAAAAGTATTAGACGATATTGACAAAAACAAGCAAGACTTACGCAAAAAGATTGGCCTGACTGATGGGATTCAACTTTCGAAAGACCGATTATCAACAGGTCGTCATTTTTCTAATGTTCTGTTTAATATCATGCGTGGAGGAACTTTTGATGACCAGTACGAAATTGAAACTGCTGACTTTTTATTGCACATCAAGCAAATGAATATGCAGGATTATCAGCGTTTAAAGCCCGTTTTACAGGCAATCCCTGAATATATATCGTATCACCAACTCAGGCATTTCTTAGTAGCCTCCAAGCACCAACATACCATGAGGTATTATTTGGAGTATTTGCCGCTTTCTTTTAGTAGAAGACATGGAGACCCAAGTAGACCTTGGAACCATTTCTCAATTGAAACTAAAGATGAATACGGTCAAAAACTAAGAAACTTTGAAGGCAACTGGCGTGACATTTTTCAAAACTGGGAGGCATTAGCATTTAGCTACCCTGAGTTTGCTCTTGGTATGGTCGCAAAGTTTGTGAACGCCTCAACTATTGACGGATATAATCCATATCGAATTTCAAGAGATGGAATTGACTGGGAAATTGTAGAGCCAAATGATCCTTGGTCACACATCGGTTATTGGGGTGATCACCAGGTTATTTACTTATGTAAGTTGTTAGAAATTTCATTGCATTATCAACCTGAACGGCTGAGAAGTATGTTAAGTAACAAAATCTTTACATATGCTAATGTTCCTTATAGAATAAAAGGTTACGATGCAATAGCAATTAACCCCAAAGACACAATTGACTTTGATCATGAACTAGAATCTTCAATAAAAGAAAGGGTTAGCAGAGTCGGTTCCGATGGTAAACTAATTTGGAATAAACACAACCAATTAAAGCGAGTGAACCTTACTGAGAAAATTCTGGTAATGGTTCTTACGAAACTTTACAACTTCATACCTGATGCCGGAATTTGGCTGAATACACAAAGACCCGAGTGGAATGATGCGAATAATGCACTAGTAGGTAACGGAGTTTCTATGGTTACCCTCTATTATTTGAGAAGACTATTGAGCTTTGCAAGTGACATTTACAAAGAACAAGAAGGACTAACAACAGAGGTAAATAAACCTGTGGTTGATCTTATGGAAGCCTTAAAAAGAGGTTTCTTATTTCACAGTGCTAATCTTGGTAAACCTTTCAATGACAAACAGCGTCGCCAATTTATGGATGATTTTGGTGTAGCAGGAGAACACTATAGAACAACTGCCTACGCCGGGTTCACTGGTGAAAAAAGAAAACTAAAGCATCAGGATATGCTGGACTTCTATACCCTGTCATTGAAGTTTATAGAGGACACCATAGACAAAAACTCAAGAGAAGACGGATTGTACCATTCATATAATTTGATAGAGTTGACTGAAGGTAAAGCCAGTTATACACATTTGTATGAAATGTTAGAAGGTCAAGTTTCTGCCTTAAGCGCTAATTATTTAAATCCAGAACAAGCACTGCATGTATTGGACTCACTTAGAACTAGTGAAATGTTTCGCCCAGATCAGTACAGTTATATGCTCTATCCTGACAGGGAATTATCTCACTTTTTAGATAAAAATATAATTGATCCAGAGCTTTTAAAAGGATCGGAATTACTTGAAAAGTTGTTGTCAAAAGGAAATACTGAGATTATCGAAAGAGATGTGGAAGGAAAATTTCACTTCAATGGAAACTTTCACAATGTATCCGATCTTAAGAAAGCCTTATTATCTATAAAAGATTTTGAACTAAAGAGGATTGCAAAAAAAGAAACGAAGCAATTTCTTTCTGCATTTGAAGCTGTATTTGATCACAAAGCTTTTACAGGTCGCTCGGGTGCATTTTATGGCTATGAAGGCTTAGGTAGTATCTATTGGCACATGGTATCAAAACTATTATTAGCCATCCAAGAAAATATTTATGCTGCAAAAAAGGCTAATTCTTCTGAAGGTACTATTGGTAGACTAATAGAGCACTATTACGAAATAAGAGCCGGAATAGGAGTAAATAAATCACCTGAGCTATACGGAGCATTTCCTACAGATGCCTACTCTCATACTCCTAAATATGCAGGTGCTAAACAGCCAGGCATGACAGGACAAGTAAAAGAAGATATTATTAATCGGTGGGCTGAGTTAGGAATTCAAGTGGCTGATGGATGTTTAACTTTTGAGCCATTCATTTTAAGAAGATTAGAATTCATTGATCAGCCTGATTCCTTGTCGTACTACAATCACGATGGAGATGCCTGTAAAATTGAAGTTCCTGCTAATGCAATTGCATTTACTTACTGCCAGATTCCAATCATTTATGAAATTGGAGCCAAAAGAAAAGTCGTTGTTAATTATTCTGACGGAACAAATAATGTTATTCCTAAAAACGCGTTGAGTTTTCTGGAGTCAAAAGACGTATTCAAGCGATCTGGTAAAATTCAATCTATTTTAGTTAGGATTCAAGAAGCAGATTTAATTTAAGTTATATTTCTAAAATTCTATTAATAAAAAAAGCCACGCTTTTCAGCGTGGCTTTGTATTTTCATTCAAATAAGAATTAAGCTTCTCCTTGAGGGCCTCCGAAGTTCATCGGAAAGTGAGGTTGATCACTTTCTTTAATCGCTCCATTCAGCTGTTCAAATTTTTGAATATTGTCTTGTAGCGCTCTCACCAAACGTTTTGCATGCTGCGGTGTCATCATTATTCTAGATTTCACTTTTGCTTTTGGTAAGCCGGGCATCACTTTAATAAAATCCAAAACAAATTCTGAGCTTGAATGACTTATGATCGCTAAATTGGAATACGTTCCTTCAGCTACTTCTTCAGTTAATTCAATGTTTAATTTGCCATCCTTGATTTGAGGATTGTTATTATCGTCAGCCATCTTATTCTGCGTTTTCTACTTCGTCAATCTCAACTTCTGCAACTTCTTCTTTTCCTGATTTTAACATTTCGTATTCTTCGTTAGAACCAACAACATACTCTTGGTAATCGTCTAAACCTGTTCCTGCTGGAATTAGGTGTCCAACAATAACGTTCTCTTTCAAGCCCATTAATGTGTCTTGCTTACCATTTACTGCTGCTTCATTCAACACTTTCGTAGTTTCCTGGAAAGATGCTGCAGAAATGAAACTATCAGTTTGTAAAGATGCTCTTGTAATTCCTTGAAGAACTGAATTTGATGTCGCTGGAACAGCATCTCTTGCATCTACCGTCTTCTTATCCTGACGCTTCAACATAGAGTTCTCCTCCCTCAACTTACGTGGAGAGATGATTTGTCCTGCTTTCAAGCTTTCAGATTCACCCGGTTCAACTACAATCTTCTTTCCAAAAATCCAATCGTTCTCAACTGCAAAGTCAGATTTGTTAGCAATTTGCTTCTCTAAGAATCTAGTATCGCCCGGATCTTCAATGATTACTTTACGCATCATTTGTCTAACAATTACTTCAAAGTGCTTATCATTAATCTTCACCCCTTGTAATCGGTAAACTTCTTGAACTTCGTTTACTAAGTATTCTTGAACTTGTGTAGGACCTTTAATCGCTAAGATATCAGCAGGAGTAATGGCTCCATCTGATAATGGAACTCCAGCTCTTACGAAATCATTCTCTTGAACCAAGATATGCTTAGAAAGATTGATTAAGTATTTCTTAACCTCACCTGTTCTAGACTCGATGATAACTTCTCTATTACCTCTCTTGATTTTACCGAAAGAAACAATACCGTCAATTTCAGAAACAACTGCAGGGTTTGAAGGATTTCTCGCTTCAAACAATTCAGTTACTCTTGGAAGACCACCTGTAATATCACCAGACTTACCTGAAGTCCTTGGTATTTTAACTAATGTTCTACCACTATCAATCTTATCCCCTTCCTTTACAACAATATGAGCCCCTACCGGTAAGTTATACGTTTTAATAACTTCCTTCTTAGCGTTCAATAATTTAATTTCAGGAATTAACTTCTTATCTCTAGATTCAATAATTACTTTCTCAGTAAAACCTGTTTGTTCATCAGACTCTTCTTTGTAAGTAATACTGTCAACTAAGTTTTCAAAAGCAATTGTTCCAGGAACTTCAGCAATGATCAATGCGTTATATGGATCCCAATAACAAATCATCTCACCTTTTTTCACCTTAGCTCCTTCTTTCGCCACTAATACTGAACCGTAAGGAATTACAGCAGTCATTAATGCAATATTGGTCTTTGGATCTAAAATTCGTGCTTCAGCTGAACGTCCAACAACGATTGAAATCTTCTTTCCATCTCTGTCTTCGCCCGCAACTGTTCGCAATTCATCTACTTCTAATATACCGTCATATTTTGCTTCAACTCTAGAGTCATCAGCAATCTTAGATGCCGTACCCCCAACGTGGAACGTACGTAATGTTAACTGTGTACCCGGCTCTCCAATCGACTGTGCTGCAATAACACCAACAGACTCACCTTTTTGTGTCATTCGACCCGTTGCCAAACTTCTACCGTAACATTTAGAACAAACTCCTCTTTTTAATTCACAAGAAAGTACAGACCTCATTTCAACCTCATCAATAGGAGAGTCTTCAATAATTTTTGCCACCTCTTCTGTAACTTCTTCTCCTGACCCAATGATTAAGTCACCGGTATTTGGATGATAAACATCGTGAACAGTAACCCTACCAAGAATTCGATCATAAAGTGATTCTACTTCATCGTCATTCTTCATCAAGGCAGAAATTGTAACACCTCTTAAAGTTCCACAATCTACCTCTGAAATAACAACATCTTGAGATACATCTACTAATCTTCTAGTTAAGTAACCCGCATCTGCTGTTTTCAGCGCTGTATCGGCCAAACCTTTGCGTGCACCGTGTGTAGAAATAAAGTACTCTAGAATCGAAAGTCCTTCTTTAAAGTTAGAAAGAATTGGGTTTTCAATAATTTCTTGACCTGTAGATCCTGATTTCTGTGGCTTAGCCATCAACCCTCTCATTCCTGAAAGCTGACGAATTTGCTCTTTCGAACCCCTTGCTCCAGAATCAAACATCATGTAAACTGAGTTGAAACCTTGGTTATCGTTCTTCAAACGACTCATTACCGTGTTTGTCAGTCGCGTGTTAGTATGTGTCCAAATATCAATAATTTGGTTATAACGCTCGTTATTCGTAATGAATCCCATGTTATAGTTGTCCCAAACCTCTTTTACTTGCTGGTTCGCCTTATCCATCATTTCTTCTTTCTCTGGTGGAACAATTACGTCCTCCAAATTAAATGATAGACCACCTTTAAATGACATATTATATCCTAGCGTCTTAATCTCATCTAAGAAGTTTGCTGTTTTAGCTGTACCGGCAACTTTTAATATATCTCCAATAATGTCTCTTAAGGACTTCTTAGTCAACAATTCGTTAATATATGGGACCTCTTCTGGAACTCGCTCATTGAAAATAACTCTACCACAAGTGGTTTCAATTAATTTCGATTCACCATTCTTCGTGATATTCACTTTTATCTTAGCGTGAATGTCTAATCTCCCTTCGTTATTCGCAATAATAACTTCTTCTGGAGAATAGAAAGACTTGCCCTCACCTTTAATAGTCTTTGTTTCATCTGTAACTCTTTCTTTGGTTAAGTAGTAAAGACCCAAAACCATATCCTGAGATGGAACCGTAATCGGTGAACCATTCGCAGGGTTAAGAATATTGTGAGAAGCTAGCATTAATAGTTGAGCCTCTAGAATTGCAGCATTACCCAAAGGTAAGTGAACTGCCATCTGATCACCATCAAAATCCGCGTTAAAGGCAGTACAAACTAATGGGTGAAGACGAATTGCCTTACCTTCAATAAGCTTTGGCTGAAACGCTTGAATACCTAATCTGTGCAGAGTTGGGGCCCTGTTCAATAGGATTGGGTGCCCTTTCAATACACTTTCTAAAATATCCCAAACAACAGGCTCCTTCTTATCAACGATTTTCTTTGCAGATTTAACCGTCTTAACAATACCTCGTTCAATTAATTTACGAATTACAAAAGGCTTGTATAGTTCAGCAGCCATATCTTTTGGCATACCACACTCATGCAACTTTAAGTCCGGTCCAACAACAATTACTGATCGAGCAGAGTAATCAACCCTTTTACCCAGCAAGTTTTGTCTAAAACGACCTGACTTACCTTTCAAACTATCAGATAACGATTTTAACGCTCTGTTAGAATCAGTTTTAACAGCAGAAGATTTTCTTGAGTTATCAAACAAAGAATCTACAGCTTCCTGCAACATTCTTTTTTCGTTTCTTAAAATTACTTCCGGTGCTTTAATCTCCATCAATCGTTTTAAACGATTGTTTCTGATAATTACTCTTCTGTATAAATCGTTCAGATCAGAAGTTGCAAATCGACCACCATCTAGTGGTACTAAAGGACGTAATTCCGGCGGAATAACAGGAACTACTTTCACAATCATCCACTCAGGTCTATTCTCAATGTGTCCGTTTGCAGCTCTAAAGGCTTCAACAACCTGAAGTCTTTTTAAAGCTTCATTCTTTCTTTGTTGAGATGTTTCTGTATTTGCTTTGTGTCTTAAATCGTAAGAAAGTGAATCTAAATCCAATCTTTTCAGCAATTCAAATAGTGCTTCAGCACCCATCTTTGCGATGAATTTGTTCGGATCGTTATCATCTAAATACATGTTTTCTTTTGGCATCGTATCCAAAATATCCAAGTATTCTTCTTCCGTTAAAAAGTCCAAATATTCTACAGGCTCACCCTCAGCGTTTTTGGCCTCACCTGCATTAATTACAACGTATCGCTCGTAATAAATGATGGTATCCAATTTCTTGGTAGGCAACCCTAATAGGTACCCGATTTTGTTTGGTAACGACTTAAAGTACCATATGTGAGCAACAGGAACCACTAAAGAAATGTGTCCCATTCTCTCTCTTCGTACTTTTTTCTCTGTTACTTCAACACCACAACGGTCACAAACGATTCCCTTATATCGGATTCTCTTGTATTTTCCACAGTGACACTCGTAATCTTTTACCGGACCAAAAATTCTTTCACAGAACAAACCGTCTCTCTCTGGTTTATACGTTCTATAGTTGATTGTCTCCGGCTTCAATACTTCTCCATTTGATTTTTCTAAAATCATTTCTGGAGAAGCAAGGCTTATCGTAATCATAGAGAATCTACTTGTTTCCTTATTATCTCTTCTAAAAGCCATAATTATATTATTATGTTAATAATCTCTTTAAATTGTTGAACTAAACGCTTACTTTATCTTTGTCAGACAGTGTAAGGTTTAAGCACAGACCCCTAAGTTCATGAAGTAATACGTTAAACGACTCCGGAATACCAGGAACTGGCATACTTTCACCTTTCACAATTGCTTCATAAGCTTTTGCTCTACCCATAACGTCATCAGACTTAATTGTCAAGATTTCTTGTAGGATATTAGCTGCACCAAATGCCTCTAATGCCCAAACTTCCATCTCTCCAAAACGCTGACCACCAAACTGAGCCTTACCACCAAGTGGTTGCTGAGTAATTAATGAGTATGGTCCGATAGATCTAGCGTGCATCTTATCTTCAACCATGTGGCCTAATTTCAACATGTAAATGATACCTACTGTTGCCGGCTGATCGAATGGCTCGCCTGTTCCACCGTCTTTCAAGAATGTTCTTCCTGATCGAGGTACACCTGCTTTGTCCGTATAGCTATTAATCTCGTCTGCAGTTGCTCCATCAAAAATTGGAGTTGCAAAGTTAACACCTAGCTTTTCGCCTGCCCAACCTAACACAGTTTCGTAAATCTGTCCAAGGTTCATTCTAGAAGGTACACCAAGTGGGTTCAATACTATATCAACCGGAGTTCCATCGTCTAAGAATGGCATGTCTTCATGACGAACGATTCTTGCAACAATACCTTTGTTACCGTGACGTCCTGCCATCTTATCACCTACCTTCAACTTACGTTTCTTAGCCAAATACACTTTAGCCAATTTCATAATTCCAACAGGAAGTTCATCTCCAACAGTTAACGCATATTTCTTACGCTTATACTTTCCTTGAATTTCTGTTGCTTTCATATTATGATTGTGCAACATGGTCTTAATCGTCTGGTTTAATTCATCAGATGTCGTCCAGTTTTTGTAATCAATAAAAGCAAAATCATCAATCCTTTGAAGTACTTTTTGAGTAAATTTCGTTCCTTTAGGAATTAATTCTTCATTATAGTAATTCTGAATTCCCTGAGCTGTCTTTCCGTTTACAACAGAGTATAATTTCTCAACTAATCTTTCTTTCAACTGAGCAATTTCTTTATTCTGCTCTTCGTCTAACTTTAAGATTAGGTTTTTCTCATCAGCTCTAGATTTCCTATCCTTCAGTGCTCTTTCAAACAACTTCTTACCAACAACAACACCTTTTGTCGATGGTGGTACTTTCAATGAAGCATCTTTCACGTCTCCGGCTTTATCACCAAATATTGCTCTCAACAACTTCTCTTCCGGGGTGGGATCAGATTCTCCTTTAGGGGTAATCTTACCAATCAAAATGTCACCTTCTTTAACTTTAGCGCCAATTCTAATTAATCCGTTTTCATCTAAATCAGCTGTAGCTTCTTCACTTACGTTTGGAATATCTGCAGTTAATTCTTCAACACCTCTTTTTGTATCTCTAACTTCAAGCGTAAATTCATCTACATGTACTGAAGTAAATAAGTCTTCTGAAACGACTTTCTCAGAGATTACAATCGCATCCTCAAAGTTGTAACCTTTCCATGGCATAAAGGCCACTTTCAAATTCCTACCTAAGGCAAGCTCACCACCTTGAGTAGCATAACCTTCACAAAGCACTTGACCTTTGGTTACCCTATCTCCCTTCATCACGATAGGGTTCAAGTTGATGGTGGTACTCTGATTCGTTTTCTTGTATTTTGTAAGAACGTAAGTTTTAGTAGGCTCAGTAAATGAAACTAATTCCTCTTCATCTGATCTTTTGTAAGTAACAATGATTTTGTTTGCATCAACGTATTCAACAACCCCTGTTCCTTCGGCATTAATCAATACTCTTGAATCAACAGCAACTTGCTTTTCTAAACCGGTTCCTACAATTGGAGCGCTTGGCTGCAATAAAGGAACAGCTTGACGTTGCATGTTAGACCCCATCAGGGCTCTGTTCGCATCATCATGCTCTAGGAAAGGAATAAGAGATGCAGCTATTGATGCAATCTGGTTAGGAGATACATCCATTAATGTTACATCCTCAGCCTTAGCTAAAGGAAAATCACCTTCGTATCTTGCTTTAACTACTTCCGTTTCAAACTTTCCTCCTTCACCTACAATTGCATTTGCTTGGGCAATGGTTTGAGAGTCTTCTTCTTCAGCACTTAAATAAATAACTTCTTTATCACTTAAACCAACTGTACTATTTGCTACTTTTCGGTAAGGTGTCTCAATGAAACCAAGTCTGTTCACTTTTGCGTAAACACACAAAGAAGAAATCAAACCAATGTTTGGACCTTCCGGTGTTTCAATTGGACAAAGTCGCCCGTAGTGCGTATAGTGAACATCACGAACCTCAAAACCTGCTCTTTCTCTAGAGAGGCCGCCGGGTCCTAAAGCAGACATTCGTCGTTTGTGAGTTACCTCAGACAGAGGATTCGTCTGATCCATAAACTGTGACAATTGATTCGTTCCGAAGAATGAATTAATTACGGCAGATAGTGTTTTAGCATTAATCAAATCGGCAGGGGTAAATACTTCGTTATCTCTAACGTTCATTCGCTCTCTTATTGTTCTAGCCATTCTAGCTAAACCAACACCAAACTGATTGTACAACTGTTCTCCAACAGTTCTTACTCTTCTATTTGATAAGTGATCAATATCATCTACATCCGCCTTTGAATTGATTAGCTCAATCAAATACTTAATGATAGAGATGATATCCTCTCTTGTTAATATTTTTGTATTAGGCTCAATGTTCAAACCTAATTTCTTATTGATTCTGTAACGGCCTACCTCTCCTAAGTCATATCGAGTTTCTGAGAAAAATAGCTTATCAATAACGCCTCTTGCAGTTTCCTCATCTGGTGGCTCAGAATTTCTAAGTTGACGATAAATATGCTCTACAGCTTCCTTTTCTGAATTCGAAGGATCTTTTTGTAATGTATTGTAAATGATCGCAAAATCAGCAGAATTAACATCTTCCTTGTGCAGGATAATTGTTTTTGTTCCAGACTCTAAAATTGCCTCAATGTGCTCTTTCTCTATAATTGTTTCCCGATCGATAACAACTTCGTTTCTTTCGATTGAAACAACCTCTCCTGTATCTTCATCCACAAAATCCTCTACCCAAGTTCGAAGAACTCTAGCAGCTAACTTTCTTCCCTGAACTCTTTTTACTGCAGCCTTACTTACTTTGATTTCATCAGCTAGGTTGAAAATATCAAGGATATCTTTGTCCAATTCATAACCGATGGCTCTTAGTAATGTGGTAACCGGAAGCTTCTTCTTTCTATCGATGTAGGCATACATTACATTATTAATGTCTGTAGCAAATTCAATCCAAGAACCCTTGAAAGGAATTACTCTAGCAGAATATAATTTCGTACCGTTAGCGTGGCGCGATTGACCAAAGAAGACTCCAGGTGATCTGTGCAGTTGAGAAACAATAACTCTTTCAGCTCCATTAACAAGGAAGGTTCCTTTTGGAGTCATGTAAGGAATAGTACCTAGATAAACATCTTGCACAATTGTCTCAAAATCCTCATGCTCTGGGTCTGTACAGTATAATTTCAGCTTCGCTTTTAAAGGGACGCTATACGTTAACCCTCTGTCTATACATTCTTCAATACTATATCTTGGAGGGTCAACAAAGTAATCTAAAAACTCCAAGACAAACTGATTTCTAGCATCAGTAATTGGAAAGTTTTCACTGAAAACTCTATATAGACCTTCTGTATCCCTAAATTCAGGAGAAGTATCTAATTGGAAGAAATCCTGAAAAGACTGTAATTGTATATCTAGAAAATCAGGATACTCTAATTTATTTTTTATGGATGCAAAACTTACTCTATTTTGCAATTTTGATAATGATGCGTTAGCCATCTGAAGGAGTGTTTATTAGTACTTAGATATAAACGTAAAAGGGTTTAGTCCTCACCCCGACTATTTGTCGGGGTGAGATCTAAACCTAAATATTACTAGTTGAAGCTTTTATTACTTAAGCTCAACTTCAGCTCCAGCCTCTTCTAATTGAGATTTAAGACCTTCTGCTTCGTCTTTAGAAACACCTTCTTTCAATGCTTTTGGTGCTCCGTCAACTAATTCTTTTGCTTCTTTAAGACCTAAACCAGTTAATTCCTTAACCAATTTTACAACTGCTAATTTAGATCCACCTGCAGCTTTCAAGATCACATCAAATTCAGTTTTCTCTTCAGAAGCAGCGTCACCACCTGCAGCAGGACCAGCCACAGCTACAGCAGCAGCAGCAGGCTCAATGCCATACTCATCCTTAAGGATAGTTGCTAATTCGTTTACATCTTTTACTGTTAAGTTTACTAACTCTTCAGCGAGCGCTTTTAAATCCGCCATTTTATTTTGTTTTTGTTTGTTTAATTTATATGAATTGAGAGTGCGTACACAATTTAGGCTTTCTTCTCAGAAAGTGTTTGAACTAGTCCTGCGATAGTTGATCCGCCTGATTGAAGGGCAGAAAGTACATTTTTCGCAGGAGATTGAAGAAGGGTAATGATATCTCCAACAAGCTCTTCTTTAGATTTAATCTGAGCAAGTGTGTCAATTTTATCATCACCAATAAAAATAGCTTCTTCAATATAAGCTCCTTTTAATATCGGCTTTTTATTTTTCTTTCTAAACTCTTGAATCAGTTTTGCCGGAGCATTACCTACCTCAGAAAATAGAATAGATGTATTACCTTTCAATACATCATAAAATTCTTCGTAGCTGCCTTCTGCAGCTTCTAAAGCTTTTCTTAGTAATGTATTCTTTACAACGTTTAAAGAAACATCTCTTTTAAACGCCATTCTTCTAAGTTTTGTAGAAGTTTCTGCATCTAACTCTGAGATATCAGCTAAATAGAAAATATTATTTTCATTCAACTTAGCTAATAGGTTCTTTACGATTTCGTGCTTTTCTTGTTTTGTCATTTCTAAATAGAATAGAATGATGAATAATTAGTCGTCTAAATGTCTTTTGGATCAACGTGAATACCTGGAGTCATTGTTCCTGACACACAAATACTTTTTACGTAAACTCCTTTTGAAGCTGCAGGCTTTAACTTATTAATAGTCTGAAGCATTTCAGTAGCGTTTTCCTTTATTTGATCAGCATCAAATGAAACTCTCCCAACTGATGAGTGTATGATACCATACTTATCAACCTTGAAGTCAATTTTACCACCTTTGACGTCAGCAACAGCTTTACCTACATCCATAGTTACAGTTCCTGATTTTGGGTTAGGCATTAAACCTCTTGGCCCTAATACTCGACCTAAAGCTCCAACTTTGCCCATCACACTTGGCATGGTTACAATAACATCAACGTCAGTCCAACCACCTTTGATCTTATCGACATACTCATCCAATCCTACGTAATCAGCTCCAGCTTCTTTCGCTTCTGCTTCTTTGTCTGGGGTAACCAGTGCAAGAACAGTTACTGTTTTACCTACACCATGAGGTAAAGTAACAGTACCTCTCACCATTTGATTCGCTTTTCTAGGGTCTACACCTAGTCTCACACTTAAATCAACTGATGAATCAAAATTAGTAGAAGCTAATTCCTTTACTAAGGAAGAGGCTTCTTTTAAAGAATATAACTTATCCTTTTCAATTTTTGCTAGAGCGTCTTTACGCTTTTTAGTCAATGTTGCCATGTTGTTTTATTTTAACCTACTATGCAGGTTTTGGTCCTTTAACTGTAATACCCATACTTCTAGCTGTTCCAGCTACCATTCTCATAGCAGACTCAACTTTGAAAGCATTAAGATCTTCCATTTTATCCTCTGCAATTTCCTTAACTTGATCCCAAGTTACAGATGCGACTTTTTTTCTGTTTGGTTCTGGAGAACCAGACTTCAATTTAGCTTTCTCTAACAACTGAACCGCAGCTGGAGGAGTTTTGATAACAAAATCAAAAGATTTATCACCATAAACAGTAATGACCACAGGTAAAACCTTTCCAGCTTTATCTTGAGTTCGTCCGTTGAACTGCTTACAGAAATCCATAATATTTACACCTTTTGCACCTAAAGCAGGTCCAACTGGTGGAGATGGATTCGCTGCTCCACCTCTGATCTGTAATTTGATTATTCCACTAATTTCTTTAGCCATTGCTTGCTATTTATAATATCAATTATGATTCTTTTTCTACTTGAAGGAAACTTAATTCTAACGGTTGCTTTCTTCCGAAAATCTTTACCATCACCATTAACTTTTTCTTCTCTTCATTAATTTCTTCGATACTACCATTAAATCCATTGAATGGTCCATCTATAACTTTAACAGATTCGCCTACAATGAACGGTATATTCATTTCTTCCTCACTCTCTGCTAACTCATCAACCTTACCTAAGATTCGATTCACCTCAGACTGTCTTAATGGAAGAGGCTCCCCTCTTTTTTCAGCACCTAAGAAACCAATTACGTTGGTCGTTTTCTGAATCAGGTGAGGAATTTCTCCAACCAAATTCGCTTCAATAAGAATGTAACCCGGGAAAAAACTCCTTTCCTTACTTACTTTCTTTCCATTTCTAATCTGATAAACCTTTTCTGTTGGAATCAAGATTTGACTAACATAGTCTCCTAATTTCAATCGATTGATTTCGTCTTCGATATAAAGTTTTACCTTTTTCTCTTTTCCACTAATCGCTCTTACGACGTACCACTTTTTGTTGTTATTCTCGCTCATGTTTATCTCGTATCAGTCTTAAATGATTTCGTAGATCTTTTCCATCAACGTACTAAAAGTAGAGTCCATCAAAAAAATAATCAGAGAAATGATAATCGAAGCAATCATCACTACAACTCCACTACTTTGAAGTTCGCTCCAAGTTGGCCAGCTTACCTTGTTCAGTAATTCGTCAGTTGATTCTTCTATGTATGTTCTTAACTTCGACATAATTTTATTATTCTCTGCACGGGTGGAGAGACTCGAACTCCCAGCCAATGGTTTTGGAGACCACTACTCTACCAATTGAGCTACACCCGTAAATTTAAAAAGTCGCGAAAAGGTGTTGACCAAAAGACCAACACCTTTTCTAACTTTATTTTATTTACTGATTACTCAATAATTTCTGTAACCTGACCAGCTCCTACTGTTCTACCACCTTCTCTGATCGCGAACTGAAGACCTTTATTGATCGCAACTTTGTTAATCAAGTTAACAGTAATTGTTACGTTATCACCAGGCATTACCATCTCTCTTCCTTCTTCTAAGAAGATTTCACCTGTTACATCAGTTGTTCTTAAGTAAAACTGTGGACGGTATTTATTTTGGAATGGAGTGTGACGTCCACCTTCTTCTTTTTTCAAAATATATACCTCAGCTTTGAATTTAGTATGAGGAGTAATTGATCCTGGCTTAGCCATTACCATTCCTCTACCAATTTGAGATTTCTCAATACCTCTAAGTAACAAACCAACGTTATCTCCTGCTTCTCCTCTATCTAGAATCTTTCTAAACATTTCAACACCTGTAACTACTGACTTTAATCCTTCAGCACCCATACCCATGATTTGAACTTCTTCACCAGAGTTAATTACACCAGTTTCGATTCTACCAGTTGCAACTGTACCTCTACCAGTAATTGAAAATACATCTTCAATTGGCATTAAGAAAGGCTTATCTGTATCTCTTGGAGGGATTGGAATATAGCTATCAACAGCATCCATCAATTCCATTACTTTATCTTCCCACTGAGCTTCTCCGTTCAATGCACCTAATGCAGAACCAGAAATGATAGGAGTATTGTCTCCATCAAAATCATAGAATGATAATAATTCTCTAATTTCCATTTCAACTAATTCTAACAACTCTTCATCATCAACCATGTCAGCCTTGTTCATGAAAACAACGATTGTAGGAACTCCTACCTGACGTGCTAATAAGATGTGCTCTCTTGTTTGAGGCATTGGACCATCCGTAGAAGCTACTACCAATATTGCTCCATCCATTTGAGCAGCACCAGTTACCATATTCTTTACGTAATCAGCGTGACCTGGACAGTCAACGTGAGCGTAGTGTCTATTCTCTGTAGAGTACTCAACGTGAGAAGAGTTAATTGTAATTCCTCTCTCTTTTTCTTCAGGAGCGTTATCGATTTTATCGAATGCTACCATGTCAGAGTATCCTTTTTTTGCCAAAACGGTAGTAATGGCAGCAGTTAATGTAGTCTTTCCGTGATCAACGTGACCAATTGTACCAATATTTAAATGTGGTTTAGACCGGTCAAAATTTTCTTTAGCCATGACTTGTTGCTTTTATTTGTTATTATAATTAATTAATAGGTTCAATCTATATCTAGAGCCAATGAGGGGAATTGAACCCCTGACCTCTTCCTTACCAAGGAAACGCTCTACCCCTGAGCTACATCGGCAATGATGTTATTTTTTTTATCGATGAGAATAAAAGAGCGGGAAACCGGATTCGAACCGGCGACCCTCAGCTTGGAAGGCTGATGCTCTAGCCAGCTGAGCTACTCCCGCTTTTTAGATTCATCAATATTTTCGAAAGAATGTGGGGGGAGCAGGATTCGAACCTGCGAAGACGTAGTCAACAGATTTACAGTCTGTCCTCGTTGGCCGCTTGAGTATCCCCCCAATTATTTCAAGTATTTTAAAGAACGTTTGAGCCGATGGAGGGATTCGAACCCCCGACCCGCTGATTACAAATCAGCTGCTCTGGCCAACTGAGCTACATCGGCAAAAATTTCGACCTTTCCCATGACTACAAAATAGCCCTGAAAAAGGTCTGCAAATTTATGAAAGATTATAATATCCTAAAATAAATTCTAAACTTTTTTTCAAAGTCTTTTCACTTAAGCGCTAAAGACCTTAAAAACAAGCCGAAAACTACCTCATTCTTTCTTTTTCTTTGTGCTTTTTAGCCTGTCTTCGCAACGCTTCCGTTACTTCGTCCGTAGCTGCCTCAAAATTTTTGGAAGTTTTCTTCGCAAATAGGTCGTGTCCCGGAATAAATAATCGAATTTCAACTTCCTTGTTTTGCGTTTCATGATTATTGTCTACTTTCAAGTAAACATCAGCGCTAACAATCTTGTCAAAAAAATGAGTTAGCTTATTGATTTTCTCTTGTATGAAATCGATTAATTTTTGATCTGCATCAAAGTTGACTGATCTTACATTCAATTTTACGTTCATAAATAGTTGGTTTTATGCCCTAGGGTGGGCTTGTTTGTATATGTTTTTCAATTTCTCTATTGTGTTATGCGTATAAACTTGCGTCGCTGACAAGTTTGCATGACCCAATATTTCTTTAATTGTATTTAACTCGGCACCATTATTTAACATGTGTGTGGCAAATGTATGCCTTAGAACATGAGGGCTTTTTTTACTTGAGGTTGTTACTTGTCCAAGGTAATAATTAACCTTTCGGTAAACAAACTTTGGATACATTCTTTTACCGGAATCAGATAACAGTAAATAAGGCTCCAAAGCAACTTTTTCTCTCTCAAATAAGTAGCTTTTCATCGTCCTTATTAATGCTTGATGAAGCGGTATAATCCTTTCTTTATTTCGCTTCCCAACCACTTTTATTTGACTATCAACTAAATCTAAGTCAGAAACTTGAAGATTTACCAACTCAATTAATCGAATTCCTGAAGAATAAAGTAGCTCTATTATCATTTTATCCCGAACTCCTTTAAACGACTCTTCAAACTGAAACTCGTCTAATAAGTTATCCATCTCCACTTCTCGCACAAACTGAGGTAAAGAGGACGCTACCTTCGGCGAAATAAGCTTATCAGTTGGATTCAACGAAATGTAACCTTCCTTCATTAGAAACTTGTAGAAAGATTTCAAGGTAGAGATTTTTCTATTCACACTTTTGTTCTGAGTGCCCGTTTCTAACAACTCTATAACCCAAGAGCGCAAACTAGCGGAGTTTGCCTCAGCTACCTCCAGATCATACTGTTTCTTGAGATATTTCTGTAATTGAGCTAAATCTGATTCATAAGCTGTTATCGTATGTAACGAATAGCGCCTATTCTTTTTTAGATGATCTAGAAACTCAATTATTAACATAAAAAAACCACGTTAAATACTACTGCAAGTTAGGCAATAGTATTTAACGTGGAACTATATTTAAAGATAAAAAAACTTAAAATTAAGCCTCTTCCTCTCTTTGCATTTTTTCTACGTAGATCGCTTTTTTAATTTGCTCTCTTCTAATGATAGAAGGTTTATCAAATTGCTGTCTGGCTCTTAACTGCCTTACAGTTCCGGTTCTTTCAAACTTTTTCTTGAACTTTTTTAAAGCTCTTTCTATGTTCTCGCCTTCTTTTACAGGTACTATTAGCATGCGTCTTAATTTTTATTGGTGTGCAAAAGTAATACTTTTTATTAAATTATAATTAGCTTTTTAAAATATCTCGCGATATTACTAATTTTTGAATCTCAGAGGTTCCCTCACCTATAGTACAGAGCTTCGAATCCCTGTAAAATTTCTCTACTGGAAACTCTTTGGTGTATCCGTATCCTCCAAATATTTGCACAGCCTCGTTGGCTACTGCAACACAAACTTCAGATGCTTTATACTTAGCAATAGCTGATTCCTTGGTCATCTTTAGCCCTTTGTTTTTCATGTCTGCTGCTTGGTGTGTCAACAACTCTGCTGCTTCGATGTCAGTTGCCATATCGGCCAACTTAAATGCTATTGCTTGAAAATTTGAAATAGCTTGACCAAATTGATGTCTTTCTTGCGCATATTTCTTAGCAGCCAAATACGCTCCCTTTGCAATTCCTAAAGAGAGTGCTGCAATTGAAATTCTACCTCCGTCAAGCACTTTCATTGATTGTGGAAATCCATCTCCAACTTTACCTAATAAATTTTCTTTAGGAATTCGGCAGTCACTGAAAATCAACTCAGCAGTTTCCGAAGCTCGCATACCTAACTTATCTTCTTTCTTTCCCGAAGTAAACCCCGGTGTTCCCTTTTCCACAATAAATGCAGACATTCCATGAGAATCTCCTTTCTCTCCTGTTCTAGCTATCACTACAGCGATGTCGCCTGAAACTGCATGGGTTATAAAATTCTTCGCTCCATTCAAAACATAAAAATCTCCATCTTCAACCGCAGTTGTATTCATACCTCCTGCATCTGAACCTGTATTGTGCTCCGTTAGTCCCCAAGCACCAATATGCTCAGCTGTGGCTACCTTTGGAAGGTATTTCATTTTTTGCTCCTCGTTGCCAAAAGCTAATATATGACCTGTACATAAAGAGTTATGCGCTGCAACTGACAACCCAATAGACCCACATACTTTTGCAATTTCCGTTATAACGGTAATGTATTCATGATAACCAAAGCCTGATCCACCATATTTTGTTGGAACTAACACCCCCATCATACCGAGCTCACCTAATTGTTTAAATATATGAACTGGAAATTCTTGTGATTCATCCCACTTCATTAGATCTGGTCTGATATGTTTCTCAGCAAAATCTCTCGCCATTTGAGCGATTAACGTTTGGTTTTCTGTGTAGTTAAAATCCATTATTAATAATTGACTAATCCTGTTATGTTATTATTGTATTTTGACAGTATTTCTACTCCATTCAAGAAGTCTAGTATCACTAGAAAAGAAAAACCTGCAACATGTGCCTTTTGTTTTAAAACTATTTCTGCTGCCGCTGCGGCAGTTCCACCTGTAGCTAATAAGTCATCATGAATAAGAATATTAGCCCCTTCTTTTATAGCATCTGCATGAACTTCAATTTCTGCAGAACCATATTCTAAGTCATATTGAAAAGAAACCGTTTTGTATGGGAGCTTGCCCTTTTTCCGAACTGGAATAAATGGAATTCCTAACTCTTGAGCAACCATTGGTCCCCAAAAAAATCCCCGGCTCTCCACTCCCATAATGGCGTCAATCTTCATGCCACTCATCTGCCGAACAAACTCTTTTGTAATAGCAGCAGTGAGTTCGGGATTTTCTAAAATAGGGGTGATGTCTTTGAAAACAATCCCTTCCTTTGGAAAGTCTTTTACATCGCGAATAGTGGCTTTTATTTGTTCTCTAATCATGCTACTTCTTCATTTTAAGCAGGTGCAAAAAAACGAAATTTAAGCCGATTTAAAGCTCTAAGTAGGGCTTTACTTTTTCGAAAATTGAGTCGTTGATTAGTACAATCTTTTTCAGATCCTCCAATGCTTCATACTTCCCGTGCTGCTTTCTATAATTGACAATTGCATTCGCATGTTTCCAATATAAATAAGAATGTGCCTTTAACTATTCCTTAGTAGCCTGATTTATGTTTAGTTTTCTAATTTCAGTTGGTACAAAGATAAGTTGTGTGTCCAATCTTATTAACGTTTCTTCTTTTAGACCGTAAACTTCTTTTAGTTGGTCTTTTGAAATGAAACCACCTAACTCTTCCCTTCGTTTAACAATCATGTCAGCTAAAAAATCTCCAATTCCATACAATGCCTTAAAGCTTGCTGTATCCGCTTTATTGATGTCAACTTTAGGATACTTTCGCACCCTCTTCTCATATTTTTTCTTCTCCCACTTTGGGAATCTATTTAAATCCTTTGGAGCTGTTTCGGGTAAGAGAATATGAGGAGAAAGTTGTTCATGCAATTCATCATTAATGACAAACACTTTTCTAAACTCCTCTTTTGATTTGAAGCCCCCAATTAACTCCTTGTAATTTAACAATGACTGTCCTTGCTTCTCACTTAGGCCAAAGGCTTTCCAATCATCTACCCCTAAGGTATTAGGGTTGAAATCTTCTATATCTTTGAGCTTATGAAAATCACTAGCGGCAGATTCCTTCTGACTTTCTTTTTTCTTTTGCTCTTGCTTCAAACTGTCAATCTTAGCCTCAATTTTTGAGATATCTTTTTGATTAACCTCTACTTCAGGATAATATTCAAAGAGTAAAATTCTACCAATGGTTAAAAGAACAATTACAATGACAAGCCCAATTATTCCGGTTCGTTCCAACCTGCTGAAATAAAAATATTCCTTCAGTTGATTTTTCATTCATCAGTCAATCAGAAGATTTGCGGTGGAGGCAGACCCACACCCACTCAAAAGTAAATTCACCTTATTGTAAGAAGAGTCCGGATTGGAAGCCGAGGCCTTCGCTCTATTAAAACTTTCGTAACCCACGCCATAATACATCACCTCAGAAACATCGTTGCGATTGGGGCTGGAATTTGGAACCTGAATTGTATCTATGACCCCATTCGAAGGTTCAATTTGCTGATATATGACTGAATTACTGACAAGTTCATAAAAAAGAGTATCGCTCGCTGCGTATATTCTTGTTCCTGAAAGTTCAACGATCAATTGAGTTACATCATTTCTATACAATTCTAAACTTACATCTTTATTCAAATCAACATTATCAACCAGTGTCTCAAATCCTGAAGACTTTACCAAAAGAATACTTCCGGTGCCTATGTCTGTTTCATCTAACTCATAAGTAAATCTCAATGTCCCGTCTGCCGCTGTAACTCCGCTTCCTAAAATAATTGGATCATTAAAACTTCCTCCAACATTAGATTTTAGTGCAATTTCAGTATTCGGTAAAGGAACATTACAGTCTTGGTAAACTTTACCAGAAACTAAGTTGACTCTTGTGCTTTCCTTGCAAGAGGTTGTAAAAAGAAATACAGCAACGGTGATCGCTGAGATTTTTTTCATTATTTAAACTTTTTTATTGCGCCGCTTTTAACTCTTGAAAAATATGAAGCCATATCCTCTTTTACTTCTTTCGACATAATTACTAAACCAATAATATTTGGGAAAGCCATCCCTAAAATCATTAAGTCGGAGAAGTCTAATACGGCTCCTAAACCAACTGAAGAACCGATAACAACAAACACCAAAAAGATAAATTTGTAAGAATAATCTGACGCTTTACTATTTCCAAATAAATAACTCCAGGCTTTTAAACCATAGTAGGACCACGAAATCATAGTAGAAAATGCGAATAAGAAAATTGCCACGACAAGTACGCCACTAAACCAAGGAAAAACACTGCCAAATGCCTCAGAAGTAAGCTCCGCGCCTTCCAAACCTGTTGTTCCGTCTGCAAAACCGGTAAATATTAGCACTAAAGCTGTCATGGTGCAAACTACAACCGTATCTACAAATGGCTCTAATAAGGCAACTATACCCTCACTAACAGGCTCATTTGTTTTAGAAGCTGAATGAGCAATTGAGGCAGATCCAACACCTGCTTCATTTGAAAAAGCTGCTCTTTGAAAACCAACAATTAAAACTCCTATAATTCCTCCTTTTAATGCAGGCGCATTAAACGCTCCATTAAAAATCTCCACCAAAACTGAACCAATATTTTCGAAATTCATTCCAATAATGATTATTGAAAATGTTACGTATAATACCGCCATAAAGGGCACAATTTTGTCCGTTACCTTGGCAATACTTTTAATACCTCCAATAATTACAACTCCAACTAAAATTGCCAAAATAATTCCGAAGTATAATCCACTGTCTTGTAAAGATGGGAAAGTACTTGAAAGCTGGGCAAAAGCTTGGTTTGCTTGGAACATGTTACCTCCACCAAAAGAACCACCAATACACAATATTGCAAATACAACTGCCAACACTTTTCCCAGTCCTCCTAATTTCTTCTTCTTTAATCCTTCACTAAGGTAGTACATTGGTCCTCCAGATATTTCACCATTATCTGCAACTCGTCTATATTTAACACCAAGCGTACATTCCACAAACTTTGAAGACATACCTATTAGACCAGCTATAATCATCCAAAAAGTAGCACCGGGACCACCTAGTGTAATTGCGACTGCTACACCTGCAATGTTTCCTAAACCTACTGTTGCTGATAGTGCTGTTGTTAGAGCTTGAAAATGCGAAACCTCTCCATCATCTTTGGAGTCTGGATCTGAAAACTTACCTGCAACTAATTGAATAGCATGCTTAAAACCTCGAATGTTTACAAACTTCATTCGCAGTGTGAAGAAAATTGCTCCAACAACCAACCAAACAACGATAAAAGGAATACCTTTTTCTTGTTTATCTCCATTTGGATGTAAAACCGGTTGAGGAGAATCATAAATTATGGAAGCTAAATTTTCCGCGCCAACTTCAATTACATCTTGAATGTTATTGGCATCATAAATCACTTTACCTTCAGCTACATTATGTCGAAGTTTTCCAGTAGCATTCGCATACATTTTAACATCTCGATCATTATCTTGTGTCACAACGGCAATAAAATCTCCTTTTTTAACTAATTCTCCTTCCGCAATTACCCATTCCTTTAACACGATTTTAAGAATATCATCGTTCGACCATCCTGCTGCCTTTACATTTTTTAAATCTGCATAAACTACAGGGTCGTATATTTTTAATGCTGAGAAAGGATCCCAAAACAAGAAACTAGACATACCACTCACGATGGGCACAAACACAGCATTAATTTTTTCTTCTGGAGACTCTGTTTTAACAACTCCTGCTAACGTTTGAGAGTTACCATCGGCATCGGTAACAATTACGGAAAACTCACTCCCCTCTGTTAACCCTTCACAATCACTTGAATTTAAAGGTGTGTCCTGACTCGACCACTTGTAGGTAAAAGGAGAAGTTCCTCCAGAAACTATAACGTATGCCTGTCCATCATCAATTTCATCAGAAGGGTTTTCAACCTTTAGCTCCGCTTTAAAATCAGCAGAAAAAACAGCAAATGAAAGGATGGTAAGAACTATTGTTAGGACATTCTTGAGCATAAAAAAGATATTTTTTGATAAGTAAACAAATATAAGAAAGCAAAGGTGACTAGGAAAGAATCATTCGTTCAATTGGGTCTCTACGAATTTTATTCCTTCTTCGAAACTAACAGGGCTATAACCGAGATCGTTAATTGCTTTGTCTAGAATGAATCCAGTTTTTGGAGGCCGTTTTGCAGCTTGATTAAGAGACGCTGAGGAAATTTCCTCAATATAACTTTCATCTAAGTTGTAGTAACTTGCAACTCTTCGCACTAGCTCAACAATACTCATGGTGTCTTTTCCCGATAAATTATATATCCCTTGTGCTTCTTTTTCAGCAATTAAAATACAGCCTTTTGCCAGATCTTCTGCTAAAGTAGGCGATCGAAATTGATCGTTGACAATCGTTAATTTCTGCTTTTTCTCTAAGGCACCTTTTGCCCAAAGCACAATATTAGATCGACTCATGTCCTCTACAATACCATAAACGATTATAGTTCGGGCTATTGCCCACTTGCAATTAGAATTCTGTAGGGCTTTTTCTGATGCTAACTTTGACTCACCGTAAAAACTTAATGGGTTCGGTTCATCAGTTTCCTTATACGGTCCTGCTTCTCCATCAAAGATAAAATCAGTAGATAAGTGTATAAAGTCTGTACTGTGCTTTTCTGATGCCGTTATTAAATACTCAACTGCTGTTACGTTTAGTTCCCAACACCCCTCTTTATCATTTTCACAGGCATCCACATTAGTCATTGCGGCAGTATTAATCAAAACATCAGGTTTATAGAGATCAAAAACCCTCAACACGTCGCTTTTGGAAGTAATGTCCATCGGTTCGTAAGTAAACCCTGAAATTTTTGAAATTCGGTTAGCTCCTCGCGAGGTGGCTATAAGCTCAAATGTATCGCTTGTAGCGAGTTGAGCCACTAATTTTTGACCTAACAAGCCATTGGAACCTGTAATTAATATTTTCTTTTTTAATCCCATTTCAACAGTTTCTCTACTTGACTTTTCATTCCTAATACGAATACTTTAGAGCCTTCGTCTATTATCTCATCAGGAGCAGGATTTAATATATACTCTCCCTCTTTATTTTTTAAACCGACTATGTTCGCCCCTGACCTTTTCCTTACATGTAAATCGGCAATAGACCGATTCCTAAATTCTACCGGCAAATCATCGTAACTAATTTCTTCTAATGAGATATTTTTATCTTGCCCTGAAAGGTGATTTAAAAACTCCACTACATCAGGCTTAATGACTAATGAAGCCATGTGAGTACCTCCAACTTTATCCGGCATTACAACATTGTTGGCACCTGCCATTTTCAATTTTTTATCTGAAGAATCTTTGGATGCTCTGCTAATAATTAGCATATTTCTGTTCATTTCCCGTGCGGTTAAGACCACAAACACGTTGTCTGCATCTTCAGGCAAAGTCGTAATTAATGCTTTAGCTCTAACAATACCCGCTTCAATTAGTATTGCATCTTCTGTGGCCTCCCCTTCAATGTAATTATTGCAATTGTCAAGAATAGCATCGTTTATAATTTCTGCATCTTTCTCAATCAACACATATTCCTGACCCGACTCCTTTAATTCTTGAACGATTTGCTTTCCATTTCGACCGTAACCACAAATAATTACATGATTTTTCAACTCTTCTATTTTTTTCACTTTTCTTAGTTCTAATAAATGTCTCTTAAACTCTCCATCAATTAAGTATAAAGAAATGGCAGTAAGCGCATAAGCAAATGTACCAAAACTGAATACGATCAAGGCCATTGTAAAATACCTACCTGCCTCACTCAAAGGCTGAACTTCTTGATAGCCAACTGTAGAAATGGTGATGATTGTCATGAACAAGGCATCGCCAAACGAGTAACCTTCAATTATGGCAAAACCTAAGACACCAATAATACAGATCAGAACAACAATAAAAAAAGCGAGGTAAAGCTTCTTAAATCTTTTATAATAAGTCATTCTTATAAATTAAATATCCCAAATGGTTTTGCGCTTTCTCAACTTAAACATGTATTTATGTTCTAAGACAAAAGCCATAGGTAAGTAAAAGATAATTGGGGAACCCAATGTTAAAAAAGAGGAGTAAATAAAAAACTTGCGAATACTTGTGGAGGGTAAACCTAATTTTTGGCCCCACCATGCGCAGACTCCAAAGGTGTATCGTTCAAAAAAATATTGAATCCTATTGATCATTTATGGCTGGTTTTAAAATTGAACTTCCAATTGCGCAAGTTAAACATTTTTTACTGCTGCAATCTTCATTCTTCAGTTGAATCAACGCCTGCGAATCAAAAGCCGACGAAATAGGCATCCCAAGTTTTTTCCACTTTTTCATGATTGAATTTCTTTCCCAAGTAATGGCTTGAAGAAATTCCAAGGCTTTGCTTTTTATTTTCTCACTCGCAATATGCTTCCCGTAATTGAATAAAACAGGAATGACTGCATTGATTAATAAAATATCAATCGAAGCGCTGCCCAAACACTTGGTTTGGTTTTTACTAGCCGGAACGTCAAATCGATAGTGAGTGTCAAAATAAGAATGAGCTTCTACCTTAAAAAGCATTTGTAGGTCGTTGATATTTTTTGCTTCTATAATCGCCTGAAAAAGGTTTGAGTTTTTTACGAACAAACTAACGAATTGCGCTAGCCTTATTGTTGGAAAATTGGAAGGACGCATTCTCATAAACTTCCAAATGTCCTTTTGTAAAGGCTGCAAACTATACTTACTAGCTAGGAATTCATATTTCTTCTGCAGCGATAAAGGAAAGCTACCGCTAAATTCTGTTTGAAGAAAGTCCGCTTGCCCAAAAAAGAGCGCTAACAATTGCTCTTCGCTAGTTCGATACTTTCGAATAATATTAAACCCAATTGAATTAGCTAATAATTCAAAGGGAACAGCATTAACTTTGAACCCAAAATACTTTGCCAATAATTGATATAAAGTTGCCTCCCAATCGTTCTTACGAAGCATCAAAATCTGGTTCAATCGGTTAGATTTAGCTTCTAGCCGCTCCACTAATTTTCTTTCGATGGTTTGAATTTTCACGAACTCGTCTACATCAGCTATTTCCGACTCACAAGGAATCCAGCTCCTAGAGTTTTGTAAAATTTCAAATTTGTCGAAAATAGACTTTTTCACAAGACCACTTAGTTCGATGGTTGGAACTCGCTCTCCGTTTTTTTGAATTACCGGCTGGTCATCTTCCCAAACAACATGCAGAATAATTTTACTGTACGCAGCATCATGCCGGTGTTTGTGTTTTATCCAATCACTCGATTTTATATGGATTTCAATGTTACCTACCCAAAGCATTGTTCCAATACGAACTTGTCCATTAAAAAAATCAGGGCCAGAATCAAAATTTTGAGCACCAGAACGAATGATAGCAACTAACTCCCCTTCAGTAGTTTTGAGTCCCTTTGAATTAAATAATTGAAAGTTCCAAACGTGATGTAGTAAATCTTCATTCATTGAAGACGAAGATAATTATTTTGATTTATTTGATGTTCTCTTCAACAATAGGAAATAGTTTCATGGAGAAAGTGATCTAAAAGTGATCTAAAACAGAAGTAGATAGAAAGATGATTGCACCTTTCTTCATCTCATCACTACTTTTTCGATAAAATTTCTGCCATTTCTTGCTGAATTCTCTGTGCTATTCTTGTACTAGCATTCGCAAAGTTTTCACCGCTATCTGCATATAAAATTCCACGAGAGGAGTTAATCAATAAACCACAATCTTGGTTTAACCCATACTTACATACTTCAGACAAGCTTCCTCCTTGTGCTCCAACACCGGGAACCAAGAGAAAGTGATTGGGAATTATTTTTCTAATTTTTGTCAACGATTCTGCTTTAGTAGCGCCAACCACAAACATCAAGTTTTCATTAGTTCCCCAAGAAGCAGTAGTTCTTAAAACTTTTTCATACAATAGCTCTCCGGTTACAAGTTCGGAAAACTGAAAATCAAAGGCCCCTGCATTTGAGGTCAAACCTAGAACTATCCCCCACTTTCCTGGATGTGATAAAAACGGAGTTACAGAGTCCTCTCCCATATATGGGGCTATCGTAACGGAATCAAAATTATAGGTTTCAAAAAATGCCTTAGCGTACATGTTTGCAGTATTACCAATGTCTCCGCGCTTTGCATCAGCTATCGTAAAAATATCTTTAGGAATGTATTCTAAGGTGGCTTTTAAGGTTTCCCAACCTTTTAAACCCATGCTTTCATAGAAAGCAATATTTGGTTTATATGCTACACAGTATTCCTTTGTGGCATCAATAATTCTTTTATTGAATTCTAGAATAGGGTTTTCAAATTCCAACAAATGATTCGGAATTTTCTCTAAGTCAGAATCTAACCCAACACAAAGAAAGGACTGCTTTTTATTAATTTGCTGGATGAGTTCTTGTCGAGTCATTAGTTCACTGCATTTTCGTCTCTCAAACCATCTTTCATCTTTTCTGCATTCGCAGCCATTCTTAAACCATCAATAACAGCGCCTAAATCACCATTAATAATTGCGTCTAAATTGTAGAGCGTTAAATTTATTCTGTGATCTGTAACCCTGCCTTGAGGATAATTATACGTTCTAATTTTAGCAGATCTATCTCCAGTTGAAACTTGTGATTTCCTCTCTGCAGCAATTTCTTTTTCTCTTTTTTCTACTTCAGCTTCGTAAATTCTTGATCTCAAAACTTTCATCGCCTTCTCATAGTTTTTCAACTGAGAACGACCATCTTGACATTCTACAACTGTATTCGTAGGTATGTGAGTTAAACGAACTGCAGATTCTGTTTTGTTTACGTGCTGCCCACCTGCTCCTGAAGCTCGGTAAGTATCCTTCTTAATATCTGAAGGGTCAATCTTTACGTCGACCTCCTCTGCCTCAGGCAAAACCGCAACGGATGCTGCAGAGGTGTGAACTCGACCTTGCGTTTCTGTTTGAGGTACTCTTTGAACGCGATGCACACCCGATTCATATTTCATTATCGCATATACATTTGCACCTGACACTTCAAAACTAATTTCTTTAAAACCACCCGAAGTACCTTCATTCATCGTCATCACATCATGTTTCCAACCTTGGTTGTCGATGTATTTCGTATACATTCGGTATAAATCCCCAACGAATATACTAGCTTCATCTCCTCCTGCTCCTGCTCGAATTTCTATAATTACGTTCTTGTCGTCATCCGGGTCTTTCGGAATCAACATTACCTTAACTTCTTCCTCTAATTCTATTTTTCGCTTTTGTAGCTCGTCGTACTCCATTTTAGCCATTTCCCGAAATTCTTCATCTTTCTCTTTAGATAATATTTCTTTAGAGGAAGTAATATTAGCTAACACATTGGTGTATTCATCGAATGCGTCTACAATTACCTTAAGGTCGCTATACTCTTTGTTCAGTTTGACATAGCGATTCATATCAGCAATAATCTCTGGATCAACTATTTGCTGCGAAATGTCAATCCACCTGTCTTTTATCGACTGTAACTTATCTATTAAACTGCTCATTTCTTAATATTCAAATACTCCAAATTCTGACTGAATAGTCAATCTCTTCGTTTTAGAAGCCTCTACTCTGCCTACAATTTTTGCATCTACATTAAATTGCTTAGAAATCGCTATCAAATCTGCAGCTGCTTCTTTGGGAACATACAATTCCATGCGATGTCCCATGTTAAATACCTTGTACATCTCTTTCCACGGAGTATTTGACTCTTCATGAATCAACTTAAAAAGTGGAGGTAAATCGAAAAGGTCATCTTTAATTACGTGCACCTTGTCTACAAAATGTAAAACCTTTGTTTGTGCACCACCACTGCAATGAACCATTCCATGTATTGAGCTCCTGTGCGATTTCAACATTTTAGCAATTATTGGTGCGTACGTTCGTGTTGGCGAAAGCACTAACTTTCCTGCGTCTATTGGAGCGCCTTCAATTTTGTCTGTTAATTTCTTACTGCCAGAGTACACTAAGTCTGCTGGAACGGAGGCATCATAAGATTCCGGAAATTTTTCAGATAAATACTTACTAAAAACATCATGCCGAGCAGAAGTCAATCCGTTGCTGCCCATTCCTCCATTGTATTCCTTCTCATAACTTGCTTGCCCAAAAGAGGCTAGCCCGACAATCACATCTCCATCTTGGATGTTATGATTTGAAATTACTTCGTCCTTTTCCATTCGAGCAGTCACAGTAGAATCAACAATTATAGTTCGCACCAAATCACCAACATCAGCTGTTTCTCCGCCCGTGCTATAAATACCAATTCCATATGAACGCAACTCCTCTAAAATTTCCTCAGTTCCATTGATAATTTCAGAGATTACCTCACCGGGAATAAGGTTTTTATTTCTTCCGATTGTGGAACTTAGAAGAATGTTATCTGTTGCTCCAACGCAAAGCAAATCATCAACATTCATGGTAATCGCGTCCATGGCTATGCCTTTCCAAACTGAAATATCTCCTGTTTCCTTCCAGTACATATACGCTAAAGCAGATTTTGTACCGGCCCCATCAGCGTGCATAACGACACAGTGCTTGTCACTGCCTGTTAAATAATCTGGAACAATTTTGCAAAATGCCTTTGGAAATAAGCCTTTGTCAACATTTTTAATGGCATTGTGCACATCTTCTTTGTCAGCAGAAACGCCTCGTAAAGTATACCTTCCTTTCTCCATTTTATGTTATAAAAAAACATCCAATTTCAATTTGAAAATGGATGTTTCAGTTTATCAATAATTATAACTATTGTTCTCTGTCCTGTTCCTGTTCTGACGGTATTGCTTCTTCACCATCACCAGTTGGCCCAGACTCGTTTTGATTCTCTTCTCCAGGTTGATTTGGTGGAACAAAATCTTGACTGAGAATACTAAATTCGGTTCTACGGTTAGCTTGATGAGCTGCTTCTCTTTCCTCTTCAGATGCTAATTGCGCTATCACATCATCTAAAATTAAAAGGTTCGTTTCACCATATCCTTTAGGAACCATTCTAGCAGGATCAATTCCTCTTCTCACTAAATATCCTACTGCAGAGTCAGCTCTTCTCTGAGATAATTTTAAGTTGTAATCATCCCCACCTCTACTATCTGTGTTGGCTTTAAGCTCAATTACTAACTGAGGGTTATCAACTAAAATTTTGTATAAGAACTCTAAAGAATCCGCTGCTCTAGGAGTAATATTTGCCTTGTTAAACGGATATACAATTTCTGGTAATTTTATTGGAGTCTCGGTAATTGGCTGCAAATCATACAAATGAGCAAATATTTTAGACTCCTCTACATTTACCGTTGTCTCCTTTCCTTTTGCTCTTAAATAACTTGGCTTTGAAACTGTGAGTTGGTAAGATGTATTTTTATTAATGTAATAAGCATCTCCATTTTGACCAAACTCAAATGTTCCATCCGCTGCTGTTTGCATTTCTGCAGAACTTCCATCTGTACCAATTAATTTAACATTTGCCGCTACTAATGGTTGACCTGTTTCTAAATCCTTTACTAACCCTTTTAAAACAAAAAGAATTGGAGGTTCACTGAATTGCCAAATATCATCTTTCCCTCTTCCGCCTTCTCGGCTAGAACTAAAAAATCCTTTATTTTGATTACCATCGAATGTAATCCCAAAGTCATTCGCACTAGAGTTAATTGGTGCTTTCATATTTTGAACATTACCCCATTGTGCATCTCCTAACTTTTCCGCAGCGAAAATATCTAAACCGCCCATTCCAATGTGACCGTCTGACGCAAAATACAACCTCCCGTTTGGCTTGATAAATGGAAACATTTCATCTCCCGAGGTATTAATTTCAGGTCCCAAATTCATTGGTGCACTCCACTTTCCTCTTGATTCTTCTCTAATGTACCACAAGTCTTTTCCACCTTGGCCTCCGTCCATGTCAGACGCAAAAACCAATATTTCATCATCAGGTGTTAGCGCCGGGTGGCCTACTACAGCGCTATCAGATGCTATGGAAATTGGTTCGGGTGTTCCAAACTTTATTCCTTGACGTTTTGCACTTAAAATTTGACAACCCATGTACCCATTCTTTTCAACTCGGCAACGCGTGTAATACATTGTATTTCTTCTTGAGTTCACAACTGCTCCACCTTCACTGTCTTCGGTATTGACTCCCTCTCCTTCAACTAATACTGGCTCACTCCATTTTCCTTTTTTATCACGTTTTGTAATGTATAAATCAGAAAAGTTGCCACCAGTAACTTCAGATGTTGATGAACCTGTTGAGCCCTCTCTTGTTGAAGTGAAAATCATTTCATCATTCTTCCTATCTGAAAATGTAGGGCTGTAATCGTAAAATTCACTGTTCAGAAAAACCGCAGGCTCTACAATCAAAGCTTCGGGGTTATCCGCCCATCCTTGTGCTTGCTCTGCAGCTTCAATTCCTTTTTTACCTCGATCATCGGATGGAACTTCTGCAGCATATTTCTGATAAGCAACCAAAGCCTCATCATACTTCCCATTCATCATTTTCATTTCCCCTAATCGCAGCTTTGCAGTTGGGTCAGCATATTGTGCAATAATTGATTTATCGTACCATACTTCTGCTTGCAACGGCTGGTCACTTAAGCGATATGCCTCTGCAATCTTGAAAATAATTTGTGCTTTCACATCTCTCGCAGGCTCCTTCACATAAGCCTTTTTATACAGCTCAATCGCCTCGAAATACTTCTCTTCCTGCATTAATGCTTTGTCCGCATCTTCTAAATAACTTTTCTGTGCAACTCCTTGCAAACTGAAAAGACAAAAAAGAAAAGACAACCCAACAACTTTCAATAATTTCATTTATGTCTGGTGTTTGATTTCAATGGCTGCTAAAATAAACAAAATTTCCCTGATTTTATACGATTTATACTTCGAAAAACAGCTACATTTCAACTAATAGGAAACGCTCTTGATTTTTAGCCTAGTGATTAAACAACAATTCTCTGTACTTTGGTAACGGCCAAATCTCATCATCAACGATTAGTTCTAGCTTATCTACACTGTATCTGATTACGTCAAACATTGGTTTTACAACATCAGCATACTCATTAGCCTTTTGCTTTGGATCTTCTAACTTATTGATACGCTTTCTCTCAATAATCATCTTTTCTGTGACTTCTTGAACTATTTTGACGTGCGTTGAAATACCTTTGATCATTTCTAGTTGAACTCCAGCTGCATCTTTAAATTCAGTTGCGCTTAAAATATTTTTAAGTCCTTCAACATTATCAATTAACTGATTTTGATAACGTAATGCTGTAGGAAGAATGTGGCTTTGAGCCAAATCTCCAATAACCCTAGCCTCAATTCGAATCAAGTTCGTATACAATTCATAAGCAATTTCTTGACGCGCCAGTGTCTCTCTCTCTGACATTACCTTTAGCCCACTATATAATGCTAACGTTTGCTTAGAGCCCATTTCTGCAATTGCAGCTGGAGTTGTTCTTAAATGTGACAACCCTCTTTTCTCAGCTTCGGCAATCCATTCATCTCCATAGCCATTGCCTTCAAATCGGATGTTTTTAGAACTTATAGTGTATTTTTTTAAGATTCTAAAAATCGCCTCGTCTTTTTTAACACCTTCTTTAATTAGTCGATCTACATCTGTTTTAAAATCCTTTAGCTGCTTTGCTACTATAGAATTAATTACAATCATTGCAGACGAACAGTTAGCTGAAGAACCGATCGCTCTAAACTCAAACTTATTGCCGGTAAATGCAAATGGAGAAGTCCTATTTCGATCTGTATTGTCTAATAGGATTTCAGGAATCTTACCGATATTTAATTTCAGTTCCGTTTTTTCTTCCGCTGTTAAAGATTTTCCGTCTTTTACTTTAGACACCAATTCATCTAACATTTTTGTCAGCTCTTGTCCTATAAATACGGATATAATTGCAGGAGGAGCCTCATTTGCTCCTAAGCGGTGCTCATTTCCAGCCGTTGCCATTGAAGATCGCAATAACCTTTCATTATCATGTACAGCCTTAATTGTATTGATTAAGAAGGTAAGGAACTGCAAATTAGATTTAGGATTCTTTCCCGGACTCAGTAGATTAACACCGGTATTTGTCGAAAGTGACCAGTTATTGTGCTTGCCAGATCCATTTACATTTGCAAATGGCTTTTCATGGAGCAACACTCTAAAATTGTGTTTTCGAGCAATCTTTTCCATCATATCCATCAGCAACTGATTATGGTCTACTGCTAAATTGGCTTCTTCAAAGATGGGTGCAAACTCGTATTGATTAGGAGCCACTTCATTATGCCTTGTTTTCAATGGAATTCCAAGCTTCATACACTCAATTTCCAACTCTACCATAAAAGCATGAGCTCTTTCTGGAATACTTCCAAAATAATGATCATCTAACTCTTGACCTTTAGAAGGAATGTGTCCAAAAACTGTTCTACCTGTTAATACTAAGTCAGGACGAGCTGTAAATAGAGCCTTATCAACTAAAAAGTATTCTTGCTCCCAACCTAAAGTTGCATTCACCTTTTTAACGTTCTTGTCAAAATACTGACAAACATCGACAGCCGCTTTATCAACGCAACTTAGAGCCTTTAATAGCGGTGTTTTATAATCCAACGCCTCCCCTGTGTATGAAATATAAATGGTCGGAATGCAAAGTGTGTTTCCAATAATAAATGCAGGAGAACTAGGATCCCATGCCGTATAGCCTCGCGCTTCAAATGTATTTCGAATCCCTCCGTTTGGCAAACTTGACGCATCAGGTTCCTGTTGTGCTAATTGACCTCCATCAAAACGTTCAATGACTTTATTATCCTCTGTGGTCTCAAAAAATGCATCGTGCTTTTCAGCTGTCGTTCCCGTTAAAGGCTGAAACCAGTGAGTATAATGGGTTACATCCCTCTCCATTGCCCAAGCCTTCATTGCTGAGGCAACTGAATTTGTAATTTTTCGATCGACCGTTTTACCGTCTTCGATGGTTTGCATTACTCGAGCATAAATGTCTTTCGACATGTATTCGGCCATCACATTTTTGTCAAAAACATTCATGCCATAATACTCAGAAATTTTCTTGGATGGGGCTTCAACTATTCTAGGAGTTCTAGACATAGAAGACTCTAATGCTTTAAATCGGATGGTTGCCATTTTTATACAATTAAATTAAGGCACAAAAATATCGAAGAATTGAATTATTAGGGCAAATTTTTAATAAATCTTATCAACACCCCCTTAAAAACACACCCTCAATCTTTAAAAAAGGTATAATTTTAGCTAGCACCCCTTATTTTTCTGCTACTATTGAAAAATAAATGTAAAAAGCATAGAATATAATTAAGAAAACTCCCTTCCATGGACCGATTTTTTTACCAAAAAGCATAATGGGAAGTAAAAGCAAGGAAATCCCAAGTAAAAAGTACACATCAAATTGATTGATACTATCAGATATTTTTAAAGGGTGAAGCACTGAAGTAACTCCAAGAATAGCAAAAATGTTAAAAATATTAGATCCAACTAGGTTTCCAATTGAAATATCAGTCTCCTTTCTGAAAGCCGCCATGGCAGAAGTTACTAATTCTGGTAAACTTGTACCAAAAGCTACTATTGTAACAGAAATCAACTTTTCACTAACGCCCTGACTATTTGCAATACTCACTACCGAATCAATCAACCACTCTGCACCAAAATACAACGCAACCATTCCAATACTGAGAAAGAGAATATCCTTATAAACTGGATTACCTGAATCTAAATCTTCCACCTCACTTTCCGCTGCTAACTGAACTCCCTTCCTTCTTGAACGGCGAATAAGCCAGAAGGTGAAAGTCGATAAGATGGCTAGAAAGACCGTCCCTTCCCACCAAGAAAGCTCACCATTCATTGCAAAAAAATAAAAAAGAAATGTAGCTAAAATCATCAATTGCCAATCAATTCGAAGACTGTCACGGTTAACCGCAATTGGAAAAATCAGGACTGTTATTCCAAGAACTAGTCCAATGTTGGAAATATTTGACCCAACAACTGCACCAACGCTGACATCCGGATAACCATCAAAAACCGCGCTTAAACTCACTAACAATTCAGGGGCAGATGTCCCAAAAGACACCACTGTCATACCAACTACTAATGGGGAAATCTTTGCTTTCAAAGCAATACTTACAGCTCCTTTTACTAAAAATTCTCCGCCGAGCACAAGAGCAAGTAGGCCTAATGTAAGCCACAAATATTCCATCTAGGGCTTATCTTTTTTTTCGGAAGGTATGTTTTTAGTGACATCCACTTGATCTGTCACCTCCTTAGAAGTTTTTCTAATTTCCTCTTGAATGTCACTCGTAGCGTTTTTAAAATCTCTAATCCCTTTACCCAAACCTTTTGCTATTTCAGGAATTTTCTTTGATCCAAAGAGCAAGACTAACACTAGGCCAGCAAAAATCAATTCTTGTGTAGATAAAAATAGAAGTGTCATACGTTGAAAATAGAATACAAAAGTAACAAAAAAGCCTCGTCTGCATCTAGCAAACGAGGCTTTGTAAATTTAAGTACTAACTTATTTCTTAGCTTTCTCGATTATCTTTTTTGTTAGATCAACAACGATTGGAGATGCCACACAAAGTGAAGAATATGTTCCAACTGCAACACCTATCATAAGTGCAAAGGCGAAACCTCTAATTACTTCACCTCCGAATATAAAAATCATTAACAATACAAAGAAGGTAGACAACGAAGTATTTATTGTTCTACTTAACGTACTGTTCAAGGCGTCATTAACAACTTCTTCCAATTCTCTCTTTTTGTAAGAATTTAGAAATTCTCTAATTCTATCGAATACTACAACAGTATCATTAATGGAGTAACCAACCACTGTTAATATTGCTGCAATAAAAGCTTGATCGATATCTAACGAGAATGGCAGAATTCCCCAGAATATTGAAAATATTGCTAAAACAATAATAACATCATGGAAAATTGCGATAACCGCACCTAATCCATACTGCCATTTTCTAAACCTTAATAAAATATATAGGAAGATTACTACCAATGAAAAGAGAATGGCCAATAAAGAAGAATTCTTAATGTCATCCGCAATTGTTGGCCCAACTTTCTGTGAGCTTAGAATTTGAGCATTTGTACCAACACCGGCTAAACCCTCAATTAACAATGATTCTACTTGATCATCAACTGTTGGATCTTCGCTGTTAATCATAAAACTAGTGGTAATCTTCACTTGGTTGTCTGATCCAAAAGTTTTAACCTCAGGTGCAGTTTCAAATGCTCCCGATAGTGCATTTCTAACATCAGAATTAGAAACAGACTCATCAAAGCTTACTAAATAAGAACGACCCCCGTTAAAGTCAACCCCGTATGAAAGCCCTTTCGTCATGAACGAAGCAATACCTGCTAAAATCAAAATCCCTGATATAACATAGAATGTTTTTCTTTTAGGAATAAAATTCCACTTTAAGTTAGTAAATGCATTCTCAGTCACTTTCGTAGAAACAGTAACATTTTTCTTGTTATCTAACCTCCAAGCGAAAATTAACCTTGTGATGAAAATTGCACTAAAAAGTGAAGTTAAAATACCAATAACTAGCGTTTTTGCAAATCCTTCAACAGGACCTGTTCCAAAGAACCATAAAATAATACCTGTTAAAATGGTTGTAACGTTTGCATCGATTATAGAAGAATAGGCATTTTTATACCCATCAGATATTGCTAGCCTTGGTCCTTTGCCTGCTCTTAACTCTTCCCGAATTCTTTCATAAATAAGAACGTTTGCATCAACAGAGATACCAATAGTTAAAACGATACCTGCAATACCCGGTAATGTTAAGGCAATGTTCGTTGAGGCAATAACCCCCATTATAAAGAATAAGTTGGCCAACAAGGCAATGTCTGAAGCAATACCTGCTTTTCCATAATAGAAAATCATGTAAAGTAGCACAATTACTAAGGCAACAATAAACGATAATAATCCTTTGTTAATAGACTCTTCACCTAAAGAAGGCCCAACAACTGCTTCCTCAACGATTCTAGCAGGAGCAGGCAATTTACCTGCTTTTAAAATATTGGCAATTAATTTTGCTTCTTCAATGGTAAAGTCTCCTGAAATACTCGATACACCACCTGCAATTTCTTGATTTACATTTGGAAAAGAGTACACATAATTATCTAACACAATCGCGATACTCTTGCCGATATTATCAGCTGTTAGTAATTTCCAAGTCTTCGCACCAATAGCACTCATTCTCATTGTAATTTCAGGACTTCCGCCTAACTGACTAAAATCTTGAAATGCATCTGTAATTACATCTCCCTCCAACGGTGCGTTCCCGTCTCTACTTTTTACTTCAATTGCAATTAACTGTAAAAACTTCTCAGCGTCATCAAATGGTTTTGCGGTCCATAACAACTTCAAATCATTCGGGAAAATCGCAGCAATCTCAGGCATTCTAAGGTAAGCATTTACCTTGGCAGTATCTTTAATCGCTGAGTAACCTACAACAGGTCCTTCACCAGGAACATAATTTCCTTCTGCGTTTTGATAAATTGCCGGAGAAAGTATCGCAAAGAAAGGGTTGTCTTTTGCAAAATCCTCAAAAGATTGATCAGCAGCAGCCGTCGTATCAGAATCATCTGCTAGCGCATCTAACAATTCATTACCTTCTTCTTCAACCTTAACCGTGTCATAGGTTACTACTTCTAAACCGGTTTCAACATCAATGAGTGTGTCTATTTTGAAATCAGCATCTTCAACTATTGCCACCGGCTCATCTACCGCATTTTCAGTTGAATCCTCAGAAACCTCCTCAGACTCATCATTCCCTAAAATCTTATTTAACTTATCGTTCGCCTCAGCTAAGTAAGGGTAGATTTGATTGTTATTAAAGGTTTCCCAGAATTCTAGCTTTGCAGTTCCTTGCAATAACTGACGAACTCTTTCCTTATTCTTTACACCCGGCAATTCAACTAAAATTCGATCGGAAGCATCAAGCTTTTGAATGTTTGGTTGAGCTACTCCGAACAGATTTACTCTAGTTCTAAGTACTTCAAATGTCCTGTCAAATGCAGCATCAGTTTCAGTAGAAATAAATTCAATCACTTCTTCATCAGAAGCTTCTCTGTTGATTTTGTCTTTATTTTCTAATGTATAAAAAATTGACGTTAATTTTTTACCATTCGCATTTTGTGCCCAAGATTCTGCAAATAGTGAAACAAAATTGTCTTGATTTGACTTTTGCATCTCTTTTGCTTGTGCCAAAGCAGCTACGAATGTTTCATCTTTACTGTCGGAAGCAAGAGCCCTAACTACCTCAGCCACTGAAACCTCTAAAGTAACATTCATTCCTCCTTTCAAATCCAATCCTAGATTAATAACATTTTTTGTTACCTCCGTGTAAGTTTCACCTGTTAATGGATAAACCTCTTCGCTAGCCATTGAATCCAAATACGCTTCCTCTAACTCTATGGAACCGTTTGCGTATTCTTTCGCATCATTTTCAACACCTTGTGCCACCCATGTATACGACAATTGGTATAAACATGCTAGTGAAAGCAATACGATAAATGACCAAATTAAACCTTTGTTTTGCATCTTTTTTATTATAAAATTTTCGTCTTTTTTGAAGCCTACAAATATAGAATTTCCATATTGAATTCCCAATCTATTTCGTTTTATAATAATGTAAAGAAAATTCGATTACTTAATATTCTTAAATTTGGATAATAGAGGCAACTAAATGCCAATAATTCGTCTTTTTCTAAACATCTTTCATGAAGTACTTAACCCTAATTATAGTTTCTCTCATACTCCCATTTACAGCAGTAGCGCAGATTTATTACTCTGAAGCGCACAACATTGAAGTAACCGATGGAAGTCAACCTATTGAAGACCCATTTACTGGAGGCTTCAACACCGCTCAGTTTTCTGAAATTGATTTAAATCAAGATGGAATTATGGATTTAGTGGTGACCGATCGATTCAGGAATACTGTAAAACCCTATTTAAATGAAGGAATTTCTGATTCAGTTCAATACACTTATGCACCTGAATACGCTGTAAAGTTTCCTGAAATGGATGAAGTATTAATTACTAGAGATTACAACGACGATGGAAAAATGGACTTATTCGTATCTGGAAACAGTATTTCACTATATGAGAACACAAGCACCCCAAGTGGAGGCTTATCGTTTCGCTTAGTAGACAAATTACAAACAAAAAACAATCCGAATGCAACGTCCTTAAACGTCCTAAACCCTAATGCGATCAACTATCCCGCATTTATAGATTTGGAAGGTGATAAGGACATCGATGTAATTTATCGCTCTGGTAACAGGACCTTAGATTACCATAGAAACTTTTCCATTGACCGAAATAATGACTTCACACCCATTTATGAACGCAGAAGCCCCTGCTGGGGTTATATATCTTTTGTATTTACCTCAACTTTCACCTTAGACAGCATATTGTTGAATGACTGCCGATTTTCACCTCGAGGAGAAAGAACTAAGGGCCTAAAGCATTCGGAGGGCATGAGCACCACAGCAATTGACATTGATCAAAATGGCAGCATGGACTTAATAACAAGCGATATTGGTACATACCAAATGAAAGTTTTATTAAATGCCGACTCTTTGCCGGGAGCTGCAAAAGTAAATTCCGAAATATTCAAAATCATAGATTCCTTTCCAAATTATAACACTCCGGTTAAGCTATTGATGGGAACCGCTTATTTCATAGATGTAAACAATGATGGGAAAAAAGATTTAATTGCAAGTTCTAGCCATGCAAATACCGCGAACATTGGTCCTTTTTCAACAGAGGAGATTTGGTATTATGAAAACACCTCGACAACCGGAGGTTATCATTTTGAATTAAGAACCAAGTCCTTCCTTCAAGCTAGGTCTCTAGATTTTGGCAGAAATGCAAAACCAGCATTCATCGATTACAACAATGATGGTTTGAAAGATTTACTAATTGGTAACGGAGGTAATTTAGATGAGAACGACTCAAACACTTTTGTTGAGAGTCTTGCCTTGTTGAAAAACATTGGAACTAGCAGCAATCCAAAATTTGAACTAATATCAGATGATTACCTTAATCTTTCTGCCTTAAATTTTGGAATAACTCGAAGAGAATTTGCGAATGCAGCCCCTGCAGTGGGTGATATAGATGGAGACGGAGACGAGGACTTTTTGTTGTGTCAAAAAAATGGGAAGCTTTATTTATTTGAAGACACGTCAGCCACGGGAACTGAAGCGGAATTTAAATTTCACCCCACTCCATTTCAAGGGATAAAAGATATCTCCACCATCACTTCAGCTCAACTATTTGACGTAGACAAAGATGGATTATTGGATTTAATAACCACTTTCCCCTCACAAATCACCTATTTCCAAAATTTCGGAACCGCTTTAAATCCAATATTCAACATTCAACTCGACTCGATTTTATGGCAAAATGGAGACACGGTAAGGTATCACATAGGACAGACCTTTCAGTATTCCAAAATAAATATTGGGGATAGCTTAGCAGTTGACAATACTACAAATGCTAATAATAATAGCTCCATTGCGTTAGTTGTGGTGAAAATTGATTCAGCAAATGGATTTATTGACTGTATCAATACGATTCCATTTGGTGTAGGGAGTAATCAATACGATGAAATTAACACAACTGCGACTTTAAACTTTTTTAGAAGAACTTGGAAGGTTAGAAGAGACAATCAGCTTGGTAGATTCGAAAACATTTTTCTTTTTGAAGACCAAGGGGTGAATCAGTTTTACGCAGGAGGAATTAATAACACAACCTACCGCATTAATTCTTTTATTGACAGCTTACAACCTATCTATGATGCACCAAACACGGAGCGAATTAAAATGGCAAATTACGGATTCAACATGTTTATCAACGGAACAGACTTAAATGGAGACAGCATAATGGACTTGATTGTTGGCTTAAGTACCGGAGGGTTGAAAGTTTTATATGGATCTCGAGTAAATAGTATTTCGGAGCTAAGTGTTTTCGATCAAGAGCAAGAATCTGCTCTTAAAATTTACCCGAATCCAACCGAAGGAGGGATAACAATTGAAGTACTTGAAAAAACATTTGGAGGAACCAACACTATTGAAATCAGGAGCATTTCAGGCCAATTAGCTTTAGTTGATAACTTAAGTGGTTTAAAGAAACAAATCGATATTAGTCACTTATCCAAAGGAATTTATTTTGTGACGGTTAGAAATACAAGTAAAGTAGAAACTGTGAAGCTTGTGCTGCGACCTTAATCCAATAACGTTAAACTAAAGTCAGAATAGTCAATCATAGCCTCAAATCTTTCTAAAATATCACCTCCTACAACTCCGTAAATAGCTTCTTCCCCTAAATTATTGTAGGAGGCTTTTACATGGCTTAAGTCCATTAAGGCTAGCTCATATTCTTTCACCTCAAAACTTTCGATAAAAAAAGAAGGGATCCAACTTGTGAAACTCGAAAGTCCTGAAGCACCAACTCCGGCCGAATCACTCTCTTCCTGCTTTAAAACAGCATCTGGAAACAACTCTTGAAAAAAGTGCAAATCTAAAACAGATCTTGAGGCTCCTGTATCTACCACCATTCTCACTTGCTTTTCATTTAGCGTAACATTTAACGCTAAATGAACTCCACCGGGAGGAATATCGACCTTTTGTAACTGAATTTTAATCATAATGGATAATAAAAAAAGGTGGACACAATCGCATCCACCTTCTTGTTTTATGAATTTTTTATACTGAGTTATGCGTCAAGTAACGTATTTGTTTTTGCAACAGCAGCAGCACTATTTGCTAATTTGTCTTGCTCTGCATCAGATAATTCAATTTCAACAATTTTTTCAATTCCGTTCTTTCCTATAATACATGGAACACCTATTGAAATATCATTCAAACCAAACTCACCCTCTAGCATAGCTGAACAAGGGAACATTTTTTTAGAATCTGTAGCGATTGCATGAACCATTGCCGAAACTGCAGCACCTGGAGCGTACCATGCACTTGTTCCTAGCATCTTAGTTAGTGTAGCCCCACCAACCATAGTAGCCTGAGCAACTTCATCTAATCTTTCAGATGATAAAAACTCAGAAATTAGTACACTATTTCTTGTAGCAATTCTTGTCAATGGCAACATACCAGTATCAGAGTGACCTCCAATAACCATTGCACTAACATCAGATTGAGGACAATCTAATGCTTCTGCTAAGCGATACTTAAATCTTGCACTGTCTAGTGCTCCACCCATTCCAATAATTCTGTTCTTTGGCAAACCAGTTGATTTGTGAGCCAAATAAGCCATCGTATCCATTGGATTAGAAACCACAATAATGATAATGTTTGGCGAGTGCTTTACTAAGTTTTCAGAAACAGTTTTTACAATACCTGCATTAATCCCGATCAACTCTTCTCTTGTCATACCCGGTTTTCTTGGTATTCCTGAAGTAATTACTGCAACTTCACTTCCTGCAGTTTTTGAATAGTCGTTAGTACTTCCAACAATTTTGGTATCAAATCCTAACAAAGAAGAGGTTTGCATCAAATCCATTGCCTTTCCTTCTGCGTAACCTTCTTTAATATCGACTAACACAACTTCTGAAGCAAAATTTTGAATAGCAATGTATTCTGCGCAACTTGCACCTACTGCACCGGCGCCAACAACTGTAACTTTCATGGTATTTTTTTATAAAATGATTAGGTTCGCAAAAATAACCATTTGCTTTATCCTTTCAGCGGAAGTTGAGCTGAAAATTATTATTGTAGAAAGTAAAGCAACCATTGAATAATTTAGCGTCATAAGAATAGAAAATCGGGAATGGATTTATCGAACCAAGCAGATGTAAGGAAAATTGTGGAGGGCTGTGCGGAAAAAAATGCGGACTATCAGCAGCTGTTGTACAAAACTTTGTACAGCAAAATGATGGTCGTTTGTCAACGATACGCAAACCGTCCAGAGGATGCAAAAGACTTGTTTCAAGATGGATTCATAAAGGTTTTCGATAAAATTGGAAAGTTCAATTTTAATGGTTCTTTAGAAGGTTGGATAAGAAGAATAATGGTAAACAATGCCATCGATTATTATCGGAAAAACAAAAATAAGTTCGCCATAAGCGAAACCTTAGTCGAAACGCAGCAGATTGCCGAAGAAGTTGAAAGTGAAGGAATTTTCGATGGTATAAGTGCTGATTTACTGCTGTCTTTTGTACAGCAGCTTTCTCCGGTTTATCGAGCAGTATTTAACTTGTATATACTGGACGATTACAGTCATGCAGAAATTGCAGAGGAATTGGAAATCTCAGAAGGAACATCAAAGTCAAACTTATCCAAAGCAAAAAAGAATTTAAAACAAATGGTAAAAGCGCACTTAAAAAAGAGAGAAAGAATATAATATGAAGAATAAATTAACAACAGAAGAACAATTGCTTCAATCGAAATTGAATGAGGCACGGTTCGACTACCAAGAAGCAGATTGGAAGCAAATCGAATCTGCGGTAGCCAAAAAAGGATTCTTGGCAAATTACAGCCCATTCTTTAAAGCCGCTGCTGCGTTTGTAGTGCTAGCCTCGGCGGTTTATTTCGTCAATACTAAATATGACAACGCAACAGAAAATGCAACTGAGGTAAAGCAGGCTGAGAAAGATAAAACAGCAGAAATAATTGGCGAAAAATCAAGCACAATAGAAGACGGAACTACAACTTCTGAAAATATTCCCGTTAAAGAAATCATAACATCTCAAGTTCTTGAAGAGGAAAAAGTAACTCCGGCAAATGCTCCATTAAAAGAAAAGCCCGAGGTAGTTAAGAATCAACAGGTAAACAATACACCTTCGAAGTCTTCAAGACCCGTTGAATCAGAAGCGATTGTTGAGCGTGAACTAGCGCCTGAATTAGATTTTCTCAACATTAATGTATTAACGAAAACATGCATTAACACTTTAGTTGAGTTTGAAGGAGAATACGTAACAAGCCTTGAAGAAGACTTAACATTTGAGTGGCTTGTAAACGATGAGACTATAAAAGGTCAAGACGCTAAAAACTCCTTCGCCTTTGATGAAGCAGGGGAAAATAAGCTAACATTTATTATTTCAAACGGGCAAGAAGTTCTTGGGAAGTTTTCTAAATCAATAACCATCTCATCAGCTCAAGCTATGGACTTTGAATTTGAAAACATTGACAATCCATTTTACGATAACAATGTTAGATTGATTGCTACCAATCCTCAACCAGGTGAGTACATTTGGTATGTTGACAAATACAACGAAAGGGTACAATTTCAAAAAATTACTGCTTGGTGGTTTGAAAACCCAGGAACATATCAAATGAATTTGGATTACACCTCTGAAAACGGTTGTACTTCAACAACAACCAAGACAGTGGTTATGGAAAAACACTTTACACCAACGATATTTCCTAATGCATTCACTCCTTTTAAACAAGATGGCATGAATGATGAGTTTATTCTTGAAGCGTTGCAACCTTACACCTTCACTAACTTCACTCTAGAAATTATGGATATGGAGGGACGAACTGTGTTTAAAACCAACGATAAAAATGAAGGATGGAATGGTCGAATGAATAATAATTCAGGAAACGTACTTGAGGGAACCTTTGCTTGGCAAGCTGAAATTGAAAATAGCAATGGCAGAAAGAAAACCTTTCAAGGAAAAGTAAAAATACTTGACCTCTAAACATATTTCAATTTAGTGCATTAAAAAAGCCCTTACAACTATCGCTGTAAGGGCTTTTTAATTATCTAATTCTTGAAACTGCTATCCATTGATCGTTTCGTGTACCTCTTTCAAAATCTTAAATGCTCCTTCAGTTGTTTCAGACTCTGCATATGTTCTCAACACAGGCTCCGTTCCCGACGGTCGAATCATGACCCACTCGTCATTTGCAAAGTAGAATTTAAATCCATCTACCTTTTCAATACGTTCAACTTTGTAAGAACCAAACTGGCTGTACTCATCGTTTTTACAACTTTCCATTATTCTTAATTTGTCAGCTTCTTCTAGGTGCAAGTCAATTCTTTCAAATTTAAATGCTCCAACTACCTCATAAACCTCTGCAATTAAATCATCCAATGACTTCCCAGACTTCACCATGTACTCCCAAATTACTAAGCCCATCCAAATTCCATCTCTTTCAGGAATGTGACCTTTTATAGCAATTCCGCCAGACTCTTCTCCACCTACCAACACATCTTCAGAAACCATGTGTCCCGCGATATACTTAAATCCAATTTTAGTTACTTCGTAGTCGATACCATAGGCATCACACATTTTCTTAACTTTTGGAGAAACAGAAAAGGCATTTACCACCTTACCCGTCATTTTCTTCTCTTTTGAAAGGTAATTGATTAGTAAAAGAATAATGTGGTGCGAATCAATAAACTCCCCCTTTGAATTGTATAACCCTATGCGATCTGCATCTCCATCTACGGCTAGGCCGCAATCTAAATCCCCTTCAGACACTTTTAACAATTCGGAAAATTCTAATAAATTCCTATGTATAGGTTCTGGCGCTTGACCATCAAAACCTGGATTGTGCTCACAGTGTAAAAACGTAATGTCAGGCAACAATCTTCTCATAACATCTTGACCTGCACCATACATCGCGTCAAAAGCAAAATTCATGTTTGATTCTCTGATCGATTTCATGTCGAAGTTCGCTTCAACATGATCAATATACATTTGCTCCAAATCAACATATTCAACTTTCCCTTGAGCAACTAGGTCTTCCATCTTAATAGAATCTAAATCTATTGATGTTGTATCTGGAATTAAATCTTCTACCTCTTGTACTTCTTTTGGCAGTAATGGCCCGCCAAAATGTCCTTTTAATTTAAATCCATTATACGAAGGAGGATTGTGAGATGCTGTAATCACAACGCCCAACGAAGCTGATAACTTTACATTTCCTAGCGATACCATTGGAGTTGAAACTGCACCCTTTGCCAAATACACTTTAACACCGGCTGATGTTAAAACTTTTGCCGTTGTTTCTGCAAACATCTCCCCGGCATACCTACAATCGTGACCGATTACGCATGTTGGCTTATCGAAATTTGCTTTCAACCAATCTGCCGTTCCTTGCGAAACTCTTGCTACATTAGCTACGGTATAATCTTTTGCTATGATGGCTCTCCACCCGTCTGTTCCAAATTTTATTTTTGACATATCTTTCTCCTTTTAAGGTTGGCAAAAGTAAAAAAAATACAAGGAACTTAGTAAACCTTCATGTGAAGCCAATATTAATCTATTTACTTCATGATTTTTCTTCGATTCAACTCATTGCGATAGGCCTTGGCATAAGCGTTGTGTTGAAAAAAGGAGCGAGAGAAATTATGGTATCCAGAAAAATCAGCCTTTGCACACATGTAAATGTAATCATGCTTATCATACTCCAAAACGGCATCAATGGACGAAATCTCCGGCAAATTAATTGGACCCGGAGGCAAACCAGCATACATATATGTGTTATATGGTGAGTCCATTTGCATGTGTTTGTTCAACACTCTTTTTATAGAGAAGTCGCCTGTTGCATAGATTAACGTAGGGTCGGATTGCAGTCTCATTTTTTTCTTCATCCGATTAACGTATAAACCTGCTACTTTAGGTCGTTCATCTCGGTGTTCGGATTGCTCAGCTTGAACAATTGATGCCAAAATCGATACCTCGGACTGACTTAAGTTAAGCGCCTTAGCTTTAGCCTTTCGATCCTCCGTCCAAAACGCTTTGTACTCTCTAGCCATACGTTGCACAAATTCCTCAGCAGAAGTATTCCAATACACCTCATAGGTATTTGGAATAAACAAAGTCATAAATGTTTTTTCATTAAAGCCATACTTATCAGCTAATGCTTTATCGGTTAGCATCTTCAATATTTCAACTGAATCTGCCTCTAATTGTTTTCCCACCTTACCTGCAAGATCTTTAGGCGTGCGAATGGTGTTAAATGTCAATTTCACTGGTTCCTGCTGCCCTGACCGCAGAAGGTTTACCAATTCGTTGTTATTCATTCCTTCCTTCAGTCTATACTTACCCGGTTTTGGAGTAGTAAACGACTTTTGATCAGCAACCCATAAAAAAGATTGCTTATCTAATAATATCTTTTGCTCTTCCAATTGACTTACTAAGTCATCTAAATTAGCCCCTGTGTTTACATAAATATAAGGGTCACTCTTATTAATCGAGGTATTCGCAGAAAAAATTTTGCCATAATAATTAACGAACAAGTATCCTGCAGCTACAAACAAAAGGAGGAAAACAAGTCCTCCTATCTTAAATCTTTTATTTTTCTTCTTCATTTGAACCAAAATTAAGAAAGCTAAACAAGCTTTTTGCCCTCAATATTAAGTTGATTTAAAACGAGTAATTTTGTAAAAAATTATCAAGTGAGAGTCGACATTATAACTGTACTACCTGAATTACTAGATGGCCCTTTTTCCGCATCTATCCTGAAACGTGCGCAAGAAAAAGGATTGGCCGAAATACACGTTCATAATTTACGAGACTATTCAACTCAGAAACAAAAATCAGTTGATGATTACGCTTTTGGTGGTGGCGCGGGTATGGTGATGACAATGGAACCTATAGACAACTGCATTTCGTCATTAAAGGCGCAAAGAGATTATGATGAAATAATTTACATGACGCCTGATGGAGAAGAACTCAACCAAGCGATGAGCAATAATTTGTCTTTAAAAGGAAACTTGATGATTCTTTGTGGACATTATAAAGGAATTGACGAAAGAGCTCGGGAGGCCTATATTACCAAAGAGATATCTATTGGAAGTTATGTTCTTTCAGGTGGTGAATTGGCTGCCGCTGTGCTAACAGACAGTATTATTCGTTTACTACCGGGTGTTTTGAACGACGAAACTTCGGCTCTATCTGATTCGTACCAAGATAATTTATTGGCACCTCCAGTTTATACACGACCTGCTGAGTATAAGGGAATGAAAGTTCCTGCTATTTTAACCTCTGGAGACTTGAAAAAGATAGAACTTTGGAGGCATAAAAAGAGCCTAGAACGCACTAAAACTAGGCGCCCAGATTTGTATAAAAAATATTCTGAATAAGAAGTTGCTGTTTATATAGAAAATACTACCTTTGCTCTCCTCTTTTATAGAGCATAATTTTTGAAGAAATGGACGCAATAAAATTCGTAGAACAAGACTTAAACCCAACGCACGAACATCCCCAGTTTCGAGCAGGAGATACTATAGCAGTAGCTTATAAAATTAAAGAAGGGGAAAAAGAAAGAACTCAGGTTTTTCAGGGCACCGTAATCCAAAGAAGAAATACAGGTGTTAACGAAACATTCACTGTGCGTAAAGTTACAGGTGGGATGGCTGTTGAAAGAGTATTCCCAATGGCATCTCCTTTCTTAGAAAGTATTCGAGTGATAAAAAGTGGTTCTGTAAGAAGAGCTAGAATCTATTACTTAAGAAACTTGAAAGGAAAGTCTGCTAGAATTAAAGAAAAAATTTACGTTAAGAAATAGTCTTAACGCTAGTAAAAACCACGCTTATGGCGTGTTTTTTTTATGCCCAAATTTTTCCAGGGTTCATTATTCCTTTTGGATCAAAGGCTCGTTTTATTGATTTCTGAAGATTTATTTCTCTTTCTGAGAAAACTAAACCCATGTATTCCTTTTGAACTAATCCTATTCCGTGCTCACCTGAAATTGTACCTCCAAGTTTCTTGCACAATTTAAAAATCTCTCTAATTCCCATTTTCAATTGCTCTCCATCCCACTCAGCGTCAGTCATGTCGCCTTTTAAAATATTGACGTGCAGATTACCGTCTCCGGCATGTCCGTAGCAAACTGATTTAAATCCAAAGCGCTCTCCAATTTCTTTCACTCCAACTAATAAGTTAGGTAATTCAGCTCTTTTTACTACCGTATCTTCCTCTTTATAGATAGAGTTTACTTTTACTGCTTCTCCCAAACTCCTCCTTAATTTCCACAACCTATCTTTCTGAGCTTGTGAGTCGGCAAATAATATTTCACCACATTCAAATTGATCCAATAATTCATGAATTAGTTCTGCTTCTTTAACTAACACACCTTCGTCGTTCCCATCCAACTCAATAAGCAAATGAGCCTCATCAGTTTCATCAATTTCAATTTCTATTCCATCAATAAATTTCTTTGCAAAGAGGAGCGCATCTTTCTCCATAAACTCTAACCCACTTGGAATTACACCGGCTTGAAAAATTGTAGAAACGGCTTGGCAGGCTTGTTCAGCCTTTTTAAAAGGTACCAACATTAAAATATCAATTTTAGGCAGAGGCAATAGTCGAAATACTGCTTTCGTAATAACTCCCAATGTGCCTTCGCTACCAACCATTAATTGGGTTACGTTTAACCCAGTAGCATTTTTTATCACATTTGCTCCGGTCCAAATCACAGAACCATCCGCTAAAACTACCTGTAAATTCAAAACAAAATCTTTTGTGACTCCGTATTTTACTGCTTTTGGACCACCACTATTCTCAGCTAAATTCCCCCCAATAAAACAGCTGCCTTTACTTGCCGGATCAGGGGGATAAAAAAGCCCTTTCGCTGCAACTGCTTCTTGGAAAACTTGGGTAATAACGCCCGGCTCAACAGTGGCCTGAGCATTATCAAGATCTATATTAATGATAGAATTGAATTTTTCCATACTAATTAACACGCCTCCGTAAACAGGTAAAGCCCCTCCGCTTAAGCCAGTACCCGCACCACGAACAGTAACTGGGAAGTTTTTTGAATTGCAATATTTTACAATAGCCGAAATGTGTTCTACCGTTTCAGGGATTAGTACCACATGAGGTAGATAGTGTAAATCTTCCGTATAATCATGGTCGTATTCTACCAATCTATCTTTAGTTGTAAGACAATTTTTTTCCGTTACTAGCAATTTAAAATATTCTAAATCTTGTTCTTCAATTTTCGAGAATTCGTTTTTCATGCAATTAGATTTACTAGTAATATTTGGCTAAATTGGACTTCCTAAAATTATCTAAAGAAATTATACATGAATAGAGTTGCACTAGTATTTATTAGCATTTTATTAGCAAGTACCATAAATGCTCAGATCGAAGAGAGAAAAGATGTCTTGGAAGTTAATAGACAGAGTGATTACGCTCCGCCCTTGAAAAAAATGATTGACTTGAAGGACATTTGGAAAAACTACACCTTTTCAAGTGAAACTGTTCGAGGAGTGCGTTCAATGAATGATGGGAAAAATTACACGGTTCTAGAGAGAGGTAAATCAGGGGTAAACTTAGTGCAGTACAATTATAAAACTGGGAAAAAGGCAGCTACCCTAATTAATGCCGAAGACCTAGTATTTAATAGCAAACCTCTTAGAATGCAGAGCTACGAGTTTTCTTCTGATGAGAAAAAGGTTTTAATTGGAACTGAGATTGAAGCCATTTACCGAAGGTCTTCTAAAGCTAATTTCTTTGTTTACGATTTAAAAAGTAAAAAAATTGAGCAATTGGCCAAGGAGGATAAACAAATGTATGCTGACTTCTCTCCTTCAGGTAATAAGGTTGCATACGTCATGAACAACAACTTGTTTTTTAAAGACTTTACGACAAATAAAGTTGTACAAATAACCGAAGATGGCGAATTCAATAAAATAATAAATGGAGCATCTGATTGGGTTTACGAAGAGGAGTTAGAACTTTCGAAAGCTTTTCAATGGTCAGTTAATGGCGAAAAATTAGCCTTTTATCGATTCGATGAAGCTGCCGTAAAGCAATGGAACATGAAAATGTATGATGGCCTTTACCCTTCAGACTACCAATTCAAATATCCAAAAGCGGGAGAAGAGAATGCGAAAGTAGCTATCAAGATATATGATATAGCTTCAGCCAAAACCATCGATGTAAATCTTGGAATAGCGTATGAATACATTCCTTCTATTGAGTGGACAAAAGATGCAAATACCTTGGCCGTTATTTCATCTAATAGGCATCAAAATGAAGTTAGCATCAATGTAGTAAATGCCTTGACTGGAAAAGCTAATACTGTCCATACAGAAAAAAGTGACACCTACATTGAAATGCCTTTTGACGTTCACTTTATGGCAGATCAACAACACTTTATTATTTTAAGTGAAAAATCAGGATACAAGCACCTTTATCTGCACAATATCGATGGCAGCCTAAAAAATCAGATTACCAAAGGCGATTGGCCGGTAACTGAGTATTATGGCATTAATGAATCAAAAGGAATCGTCTATTTTCAATCAGCAGAAACTACTCCTATGGACAGAAATGTTTATGCTATTAACCTAGATGGTTCTGGAAAAAAAAGATTGACAAAAAAGGACGGAACCAACAGCGCTGATTTTAGCAATAGTTTCACTTATTTCATCAATTATCACACAACGGCGAATACTCCAAATTATGTTTCGTTAAATAATGCTTCTGGAAATACCATTAGAGTATTAAAAGACAATCAGAACTTAAGTCAGACGCTCGCTGAATATGAGATTGGAGAAAAAACTTTTTTTAGCTTCAAGACTTCGCAAAATGTGGAATTAAATGCTTGGATGATTAAGCCACCGAACTTTGATGAAACTAAAAAATACCCAGTATTTTTAACAATTTATGGTGGTCCGGGATCTCAAACTGTTACCAATTCTTGGGGTGGATCGAACTTCTTTTGGCATCAGTTATTGGCTCAAAAAGGATACATTGTTGTTTCAGTTGACAACAGAGGAACAGGAGCTAGAGGTGTTGATTTCAAAAAACTTACCTATAAGCAGCTTGGAAAATACGAAACTGAAGATCAAGTTGAAGCAGCTAAATATTTTGCCTCTCTGCCGTATGTTGATGGTTCTAGAATAGGGGTTCAAGGTTGGAGTTATGGTGGATACATGTCTTCACTTTGTTTACTAAAAGGTGCCGACTACTTTAAAGCTGCCATTGCGGTTGCTCCGGTTACTAATTGGAGGTTTTACGACTCTATTTACACGGAACGATACATGCAAACACCACAAGAAAATGAAGATGGTTACGACGACAATTCTCCAATTAACCATGTAGAGAAACTTAGAGGCAAGTACCTTTTAGTTCACGGTATGGCAGATGACAATGTTCACTTGCAAAATACCTCTGAAATGATTTCTGCTTTGGTAGATGCTGATAAACAATTTGACTTATTCGTGTATCCCAATAAAAATCACGGGATTTACGGCGGAAATACTCGGTATCATTTGTACACGAAGATGACCAATTTCGTATTGGAAAACCTATAAATCAACATTCGTTTTCGGGAGACAGAAAGCTTAGCAAATTTTACTATTTTAGACATTCTTTAAAAAACCAAACACACCTAAAACTATATTATGGCAAACGCAGTAGCAGCTAAAGAAGAATTATGGGGTCACCCAAAAGGACTTTACATTTTATTTTTTACAGAATTGTGGGAACGATTCTCGTATTATGGTATGAGAGCAATTTTGGTGCTGTATCTAATATCAAATGTTAACGGTGATAATCCCGGTTTTGGTTGGGATGAAAGTGATGCGATAAGTCTTTATGGCACATATACAATGCTTGTTTATGTAATGTCGATTGCAGGTGGCTTAATTGCAGATAAACTTTGGGGTCAAAAACGAACAGTATTAATTGGTGGACTTCTATTATGCGCAGGACACGGCATTTTAGCTGTCGACGCCCTGTGGGCATTTTATGCCGGTTTAGGTTTAATTATTTTAGGTGTTGGTGGCTTAAAGCCTAACATCTCGACTATGGTAGGTGGTCTTTACCCTCAAGGAGATTTAAGACGCGACAAAGGTTTTACCATCTTCTATATTGGAATTAATATAGGAGCATTCTTATCAGCTTTGATTGTTGGTGGCATAGCAGAAGTATACGGTTGGCACTATGGTTTTGGTTTAGCGGGAATAGGAATGTTATTGGGTCAAGCTGTATTTATGTGGGGCCAAAAGTTCCTTAGTGGCGTTGGTGAAGCAACGAAAGATCTTTCACCAGCTGAAGCAGCAGCTAAAGCTAAACCACTATCCAATATTGAATGGGATAGGATGAAAGTTATGGGAATTTCTTTCTTACTGATCATCGTCTTTTGGGGTGCCTTTGAACAAGCGGGAGGTCTTATGAATATTTACACCGCACAAAAAACAGACTTAAGTCTAAGTTTTAGTATTCCTTTCATAGGTAATGCCGTGCCAGCTTCTTGGTTTCAATCGGTAAATGCGTTTTTCATTATCACCTTGGGTGTGCCAATCGCATCTTTTTGGGTATGGTGGAAAACAAGAGGTAAGGAATCTTCTTCCATTTTCAAGATGGCTATTGGAGTTATCATCATGGGTGTTGGGTTTTTATTCATGTCCGCTGCATCAATTCAGTTCGAAGCAGAAGGTTCTTCTGCTATGTATTGGTTGATATTGGCTTACCTATTTCACACCGTAGGTGAACTATGTGCTTCTCCGGTGGCGCTTTCTTACATTACTAAACTTGCTCCATTGAAGTATGCATCGTTGATGATGGGAGCTTACTTTGCAGCAACCGGTTTAGGAAACAAAGTAGCGGGTATTGTTGGTGAGTGGTCTCAGTCTGCTGGAGAATTAGAAATATTCACCGGTATCGCAATATTCTGTTCTGCTATTGGCTTATTAGTTATAGCTTTATTGAAGCCTTTAAAAAGATTAGCACATGGTGCTGAAGACACACAAGAAGGTACCCATAACGAAGAAGCAGAAGGATTTGAATTAGCTGACAAGCCAAGCGTTTAACTTAAAAATACAAACCAATGAATATAGGATTCTGGATTATGGTAGTTGCTTGGGCATTCGTGCTCATTTGGGTTCCAATCATTATATATACCAACCGTAAACTTCACCCAAAAGCACTATTTGTTCTCTTCTTTGCTGAGATGTGGGAACGCTTCTCCTACTATGGAATGCGGGCTTTACTTACTTTATATATGGTTCAAGAGCTATTTCGTGAGCTGAGTCAAAGTGAAGCTGATACCAAAGCATTGGGTATTTACGGTTCCTACACTGCTATGGTATACCTTTTCCCGGTTGTTGGAGGAATTTTAGCTGACAAAGTACTGGGATTTCGGAAAGCTATCTTGTTTGGAGGTGCCTTAATGATGGCAGGACACTTTGCTTTAGCTTTAGAGGGAATGTTCTTTGGTGGAAATATGCAACTGTTTTTCATCTCCTTGGCATTCATTATAATTGGAAATGGATTTTTCAAGCCAAATATTTCGAGCTTTTTGGGAAGCTTTTATGGCTTAAATGATAGTAGAAAAGACGGGGCATTTACTATCTTTTACATGGGGGTTAATATTGGTGCATTACTTTCGATCGTAACCTGCGGATATGTAGGAGAGCAAATTTCTTGGCACTACGGATTCGGTCTAGCTGGAATCGGTATGATGTTAGGATTAGTAGTTTTCTGGGCTTTCGGACCTAAATCTTTTGGAATGAAAGGAATAAACCCAAGCTCACTAGAAGATTTTCCTGAAATTGATGAATCAACAGACATTGCTTTATTAAATGCTACAAAAGAAGAACGAGCAGAAGTTCTTGCGTTAGAAGCACAATCTTTCGTAAAAATTGACAATCCTAAACTAAAACGTAACCAACTACTGACAATTATAGGTACGTTAATTTTCATTCCAATCAGTGCCCAATTTTTGAATTTGAGCAATGTGGTTACATGGATTTTGATAGTTTTAAGTGTCGGTATTCTAGGAGTGCTGCTTTTTATGTCCTCTAAGCAAGAGAGTAAATCTGGCAAGGAACGTTTATGGGTGGTGGTTGTATTATTTTTATTTCATTCAGTTTTTTGGGCTTTATTTGAACAAGCCGGTGGGTCCATTACTTTATTTACTGCAAGAAACATAGATCGGGTTGTTTTAGGTTCTGAAATTCCGGCTTCCATTTTTCAATTCTTCAATGCTTTCTTTATCATGACTTTAGCCCCTATTTTTTCATGGATGTGGATCAAAATGAGAAACAGTGGTAAGGAACCTTCCACTCCGATGAAATTTGTACTTGGGCTTTCGCTTTTGGCACTAGGTTTTGCATTTATAGTTCTCGGCTCTCATTTTTTTGCTGTTGAAGGAATTGTACCTATTGTATTTCTAGTATTAATGTACCTTTTCCATACTATGGGGGAATTGAGTTTGTCCCCTGTTGGGCTTTCGATGATCACCAAATTATCTCCGAAGAAAGCCATTGGTTTTGTTATGGGAGCTTGGTTTTTATCTATCGCATTAGCAAATAAAATGGCCGGCCTAATAGGAGAGTTAACAGCTAGTGAAGACTTAGGTGAGAATGCTAGTCAAATAGAGACCTTGGAGGTGTACTCCAATACTTATCTTATTTGGGGAGTAGCCGTAGTGGGTGGCGCAGCATTAATCTTGTTTTTTATGGTCCCTACTTTGAGAAAGTGGATGAATGGAATACATTAATAAAATTTCAAATAACTCTTATACAGCCTTTTGATTAAAACAATACAGTTCTAACTATTTTTTTCATTCAGCATAAATATTCAACCCATCCTACTTTATTAGGATGGGTTTTTTTGTGTTTTTTTCTATCTTAGCTAAAACCAAACCTCGAACATTCTTGTCAATCACAACAGATCAAATCATTCACATACGACCCAGGTTTCACCTGCAAGTAACGAACAGTGTTGAAGAAGTTCAACAGCTGGTTTCCAACACCATTAAGTCAGAAGAATTTACATGCACAGGTAGCATTAAGCATGGTTTTGGCGTGATTAACATTCTAAAGCAGCACCAACATTTTTGGTCTCCACAACTCACCGTTACGGTAGAAGAAGTGGAAGGAGTAACAGAGATTAGAGGGCTCTATGGACCTAAGCCGTCGGTCTGGACTATGTTTATATTCTTCTATTGCGTTGTAGGTTTCTCAGCGATTATTTCAACCATGGTGGGGTTATCAAATCTAAGTCTTGAAAAACCTGCAGGAATTTTATGGTTGACACCTGTATTGGTTGTTCTATTTCTAAGTATTTATTTAGTTTCCAACTTTGGTAAAAAGTTGGGAAAAGACCAGCTTATTATACTCCATAACTTCTTCGAAAAAGCGCTCAACATAAAAGTTGATGATCATCTGATAGAACGCGATTAGTGCGGTAATTTATCTTTTAGAGCTCCGTAAACATATGTCCCAAAAATTGAGGCCAAGATAACTAGCAAAATTGGCAAGTAGCCGGCACCTGCCAATACGAACATAGGACCAGGGCACGCCCCTGCGAGCGCCCATCCTAATCCAAAAATAGAACCGCCCACTAAATAGCGAGTAATGCCTTTATCTTTTGGTGGGATAATGATTTCTGAACCAAAGAAAGATTTTATTTTAAACCGCTTGATTAGTTGCAGCGCAATTATGCCTAAACCGACTGCTGATCCAATAATGCCATACATGTGGAATGACTTGAAACGGAACATTTCATAAATTCTAAACCATGATGCCGCTTCAGACTTAATAAGAACGATTCCAAAAAATATACCTATCAATAAATAAATTACTCTTCTCATATCAAAATAATAAAGGAAATATAACATGAATCATTAGTAGTCCGCCAATGAAGAACCCTATCACCGCTATAAGCGAAGGTAATTGAAGGTTACTAAGACCAGAAATGGCGTGGCCCGATGTACAACCGCCGGCATATCTAGTTCCAAACCCAACTAAAAACCCTCCAATTGTTAGAAGTAGTAGGCTCGACCACTCGGTAACAACAGATAAATCAAATAATTTCGCAGGCATATATGCTTCTCCTGCATCCTTAAAGCCCATCGCATTCAGATCTTGTACCACTGATTCTTCCAAGTCAACAGCTACATCATTTGAAAGTAATGTGCTTCCAATAAAACCTCCGATAATTACACCAGCTATTACAATCAGATTCCACTGTTGCTTTTTCCAATCAAAATCAAAGAACTTAACTTTATCCCCTGCTCCGCAAATAGCACAAAGAGTTCTAAGGTTTGAAGACATTCCAAAGCGTTTTTCCATTAACAGTAACAATGTCATTACTAATGCTATTAATGGCCCAGACACATACCATGGCCATGGTTTAAATAGTATTTCCATAGGTCAAAAAACAATAAAAAATATGATTTGTTTTCTTGGATTCAAACCAATGCTTACTCCGAAAATATTTTTGGTTGTAATCATTTTATAAATTTTTTAATCACACCTTCTGTTTTTACTAGTGGACTCTTTAATGCTGCTGAATTTTCTAAAAGATTTTGCGGGTTAGAACTTGTAGGGCTTCACCAAGAAACATTAGCCCTGCATGAAGTCTAGGTTCTCAGAATCAATCATCGTTACCCAGCGCTTCATTTTTTTCTGAATAACACGAAAGTGATGTTTATCTTCTTCAGTGACTAATGTTATAGCTTTTCCGGGATTCTCGGCTCTTCCTGTTCTTCCTATTCTATGGATAAAATCTTTTGGTGATCGAGGCAGTTCGTAATTTATTACATAGGGCAAGAATTCTATGTCAATACCTCTTGATAGCAAATCAGTTGCAACGAGTACTCGCAATTTCCCTGATTTAAAATCGGCTAGTGCCTCTCTTCTTTTACCTTGGCTTTTTTTAGAGTGAATTGCGACGGCATTTATATCATTCTTTCTTAATTTATCTGCCACTAGATCGGCTTGATATGTTGAAGATGTAAAGATTAACACTTGGTTTAACTTCTCCTCTTGGATAATATGTCTTAATAATGGCCCCTTTTTCTCGGCTGTCACAAAATAACCCGTCTGCTGGATTAAACTTAGGTCATTAGTTTCTGACTTTATTTCAATCACTTCAGGTTGATGAAGAACCAATTGTTCTATTTTTCTAACTTCTTGACTTAAAGTTGCAGAAAACAGAAGGTTCTGTCGTTTTTTAGGTAAGAGGCTTAAGATTTTATCCACCTCCTTTTTAAAGCCGAGGTTGAGCATTTTATCCGCCTCATCCAAAACTAAAAAACTGAGCTCAGAAAAATGCAGCGCATTGGATTCTACTAATTCTATTAATCTCCCAGGTGTTGCAACTAAAACATTTACATTTTGCAAAGACTTCATTTGAGGATTAATGGAGGCTCCTCCATATACGGCAAATGATTTAAATTGGAACGGCAGGCTCTTGCCGAATAAACGAAAAACCTGCTCTACTTGTATCGCTAATTCTCGTGTAGGAACCAATACCAAAACATTTATATGTCTATTGGTCGTTACTGTTTTCCCCTTGAGGTTGGTTAAAATCGGTAGCACGTATGCTGCTGTTTTTCCAGAACCGGTTGGCGCCAAAGCCAAAACATCCTTTCCTTTTAAGATAAATGGTATGGCTTTTTCTTGAATTGGATATAACTTATTAAAACCCTCTTCCGCAAGCTTATCTCCCAAGTATTTTGTGATTCCTAATTTTATAAAAGGCATAATAAACGATTAATTGAATAGTATCTGTTGGCGAAATTAAAGTAAAAAAGAAAGGCGAACTAAATGGTTCGCCTTTCTTATCATATTCTTCTGCACTTATGTCTTTGAACAAGTACTGGTCTTAATCTCTACTCCTGTTTTCTCAATAGCACTCATGCCACCTTCTACGTTAATCATGTTGTGAATACCCCTTGACTTTAATATGGAAGAAGCAATTACACTTCTATATCCTCCGGCACAATGAATGAAAAATTTATCCTCTTTTGGAAATTCAGCTAAATGATCGTTCAAATTATCTAACGGTGTCAACTCTGCCGAATTAACGTGAGATGAATTATATTCTCCTTCTTTTCTTACATCAAATGTTTTGTGTGAACCAATGTCTCTATTGAATTGATCTGCAGAAATTGACTCTATTGTGTCTATTTCTTTACCTGCAGCTTTCCAAGCCTTTATTCCGCCCTCTAAAAATCCAATAGTATTGTCGAAACCTACCCGAGACAATCTGGTTAAAACTTCTTCTAGCCTTCCTTCAGGTGTAACGAGTAAAATAGGTTGTTTAACGTCCGCTATTAGTGCACCTACCCATGGAGCAAAACCTCCGTCAATTCCTATAAATATTGATCTAGGTACGTGGCCCATCACAAATTCTTCTTGGCTCCGAACATCGAGTACAATCGCGTTTGTTTCGTTGGCTGCTGCCTCAAATGCCTCTGGGGTCATTCCCCTAGAAGCTGCTCGCTCCATCACTTTATCAACATCTTCATAACCCTCTTTATTCAACTTTACATTTAGTGGAAAGTATTGTGGCGGTGGAGCCAAGCCATCGGTTACTTCTTTAATAAATTCCTCCTTCGTCATATCTGCTCGCAATGCATAGTTCATATTTTTCTGATTCCCCAATGTGTCAACAGTTTCCTTCATCATGTTTTTGCCACAAGCTGATCCTGCCCCATGAGCTGGATAAACTGTTATGTTATCGGCTAACGGCATAATTTTAGTGTGTAGGCTATCAAACAAAATACCCGCTAAATCCTCTTGGGTCATATCTGCGGCTTTTTGTGCCAAATCTGGTCTTCCTACGTCTCCTAAAAACAAGGTATCCCCTGTAAATATTGCATGATCTTTCCCTTGCTCATCCTTTAATAAATACGTGGTACTTTCCATCGTATGCCCCGGAGTATGCAATGCTGTTAATGTAATATCCCCGAGGGTAAAAACTTCATTATCTTCAGCAATTTTAGCTTCAAAGCTTGGGTTAGCATTTGGCCCATAAATAATTTGAGCTCCGATCTTTTGTGCTAGGGAAACGTGGCCACTTACAAAGTCTGCATGAAAGTGGGTTTCCAAAATATATTTTATTTTAGCTCCATCTTCTTTAGCTTTAGCTATGTAGTCTCCAACTTCTCTTAATGGATCAATTATAGCCACTTCTCCGTTACTTTCAATATAGTATGCTCCTTGAGCTAAACAACCTGTGTATATCTGTTCAATTTTCATCTTTAAGTTTTTTTCTAATCATCTATAATATGAATTAATCTGCAATGACCCTACCAACATTTAATAACTGTAAATATGGCATGTCCTTTACAAAACTGTCTCTTTTAACAAAATGTAGATGGCCATTAACAGCACAAACCATCCAAAAGCTTTCTTTAATTTATTTCCTTGAATAAACTGATTAAGGTAGATTCCAATGAATATACCAACCACTGACAAACCGGTAAAAGTTAACAGAAAAGCCCAATCAATTACTAAATTTTCTACATCACCTATAAAGCCGATTAATGACTTTATAGCAATGATGAGCAATGAAGTGGCTACAGCCTTCTTCATTGGAAGCTTTGCCAAAATCACTAGTGCCGGAATAATCAAGAATCCACCACCAGCACCTACCAACCCAGTAATAATACCTACACCAAATCCTTCTCCTACAATTAGTGGATAGTTAAACTTTGGCTTTTCTTCCACTTCCTCAACATCTTTCTTTTTCCGAATCATAGAGTACGACGCTAACAGCATAATAATCGCAAAAAACACCATAATCCCAAAATTCTTAGAAACAAGAAAATCTCCAATAGTAAATAACTCTTCAGGTATAGCAGGAACAATAAATTTACGGGTGGTATAAACTGCTATAAATGCAGGGACAGCAAACACAAATGCAGTCTTCAAATCAACTAGTTTCTTTTGAATATTTCTTATTGCGCCTACTGCCGCTGTTACCCCCACAACAAATAAGGAATAAGCAGTCGCCAATACTGGGTTAATAGCTAGTAAGTACACTAAAATTGGGACAGTCAAGATTGACCCTCCGCCACCAATAAGCCCTAATACAATTCCAATTACCAAAGCTCCTATTAAACCAAAAATCATTGTTAATTCCATAAGGCAAAATTAGTGTAGCTTTTTATTAAATTGAGCAACCTGTGTTACATAAGACTACTAGTTGACCTAACAAAAGAAGTGTTTTACCAACTCCGAGTAATCCATTAGCATATCTTGTGATTATTTGAAATGAGACTATAAAATCTGAATTCGATTTCTATGTAATTCTATCAAGCCATCTAGTTCAAGTTTTTTCAACAATCTCGACACAACAACCCTCGAGGTATTTAAATCATTTGCAATTTCTTGATGTGTTTGACTTATTTCCAATATGTTACGTACTTCTGATTTCTTCTTTAGTAAATTCAAAATACGTTCCTCCATATTTAAAAAAGCGATATGGTCTATTGTTTCTAGCAACTCAGAAAATCGCTGATGATAACTATCAAAAACAAAATCTCTCCAGCTTTTATATTTACCGGACCATTCTTCCATTTTTACAAGAGGTAAAAATAGAATCTCAACCTTTGTTTCGGCAATTGCTCTAATTTCACTTTGTGCTTTCCTCATACATGAATTAAGTGTCATTGCGCAAGACTCCCCTTGCTCTAAATAGTAGAGTAAAAGCTCATCTCCATCTTCATCTTCACGAATGATTTTCACAACCCCAGAAAGTAACAAGGGCGTTGAGCGAATCAAACTTCCGATTTCCATGATTACATCATTCGGTTCAAACGATTTTATTACTCCTTGCTCTTTGATCTCATTAAGCAATTCTTCTTCAAAAACCCCTCTAAATCTATCTAAATAATGGTCCACCATCTG